>SDBU01003661.1_pt1 | contig 19423 bp, 21 predicted proteins | sample 2277071 | NCBI WGS metagenome assembly SDBU01 (sample SAMN10397929, study PRJNA504765) | marine sediment metagenome | isolation source: marine sediment core GS08_GC12, 126 cmbsf | place: Arctic Ocean: Gakkel Ridge, Loki's castle | collected 2008 | reverse complement strand
CCTTTTAGAATACAGAGAGGCTTAATAATACACGCAATCGTTGAGAATTACCTGAGGTCAATCCCGCATTCAAGGGTGGACGAACTGACCGAGTATCTACAAGATGGTTTAGAGCAGCTACCACAACCCCTGAACCCTAGACCATAGACTACCGATAGCGATGACTGCTAAGCCAGCCCCCCATTTGAATACCTTAATCCAGACAAGCTGCCCATTGATTTGGGCTAGATGCTTCTCCATTTTCTCAGTAACACGCCAAGTATTTTGAGTCCTCTCATCTAACCTTATCAGTAAATCGTCTCTCTCGCCTGGCTTCATTGTCCTACTTCCTTAAGGTGTCAGCCCTTTCTTTGTAATCAATCTCAGGATAATGTTCAATGCCCCCAATATACCTATCTGGGTTTCAGGGGTTAGGACTTCACCGAATTGAGCCTCCAGTATCAAGGCTACAATCGCAATAACATTACCCCATAGGGTTTTCGAGTATATCCACCGCTTTGTTTGCATTTATTTTCTCCTTTATCTGTTTAGAGATACGCTTATATTCTGGCTTCAAGGCTTCATATTCTTTGCTGACTGCTGGGTTTCTTAATTGTTCCTTCTTCCATTCCTCGTAGCTTATTACTATCACTCTCTACTCGTTGCTCCAAGCGATTATCTCTAACCTACTAAAGATTTCCCAGCACTCCATACACATACCTCCGCAAGACGGTTCATAATATAATATCCTGCCACACTTACTGCAAGCTATCATCTTTTTCCTCCTTCAATTTAGACATTAGTAACCTACACAGTTTATTCCAAAGCTCCATCTGCCGTTCAATGGTCTCACTGACTAGCTCCATCTGACCTAGTGTTTCCTTGCTCCTTTTCCACCAATCCTAGCCACACAAAGTATGCTATTTAGGCCAAACCATTAGTTTATACTCCCGATAGATATGTGCTTGATATGATTATCCCTTACTTTATATATATCAGCACCCCAATTCTTATCACCCCTGAACTTAAAGAACCTACCTAATTTATCTCTACCAACTTTAATTGCTCGGTGGATTATAGGTCTGCGAGGATAGTATTCGTATACTACCACATTATCCTTGCCATTTCTAGTTTCCTTCTCCAGCCAGTCGCAGAGTATCTTTGCGTCTCCCTCATCGGCAGGGGCTATTAGAATGTTATTATTACCGGCCCCGAATGTAGGACGCATTGAGCCACTATTAGGTATCTCTGGTATCCATACCTTAACCTTTTTCCTGAACGGTATGTTGAGCTTCCACAGGTCAATCTCTATCTTATGCTCAGTCTCGTAATAAGTTATCGCATCTCTAGGTAGTATATCGCTAGGTATCCCTGAATTGAAAATTATGCGAAAAATTTACTTATCCCCCTATCAAGTGTCCGCCAAAAGGGTAATCTAATAGATACTCCTCTCTTGCCCCTACCCAATCAGCCGTGGCTTCTTCTGGTGATAGCCCTTGCCCTATACAACCCTCTAAATCTAAATCTTGGCATACCCAACAAGTATCACCATCAGTTGTCTCATCTTGGTATACTGCCCAAGTCATTGACTTTATCTCAACCATAATACTACTCCTAAGTGGGGCTTCGGCTTCCTCGTAGCACCGTCCTACTTCTGCCGAGGGCCATATCGGTGATAGACCATATTTTAGCCCCACTACTCTATTGTATCACGATTTAGCATATTAAGATAGAGGCACTTTTTGAAGTAGTAAGTTGTATTCGGACTCCATTATTCGCCCCTTCTCCCTTCTTATAATCTCCCGAAAGCGTGTGGTGCGTGGTAAGGGTAATAGTTTAACATTTTTCGTATTTCCATCTATATCCACCATAGTAATCGGCCAGGTGGCATCTCGCATATTATCCACACAGGTTTTCCAAAGAGTATAAAGGTTCTTTTCTACCGAGCCATCGTTACAAACAACTTCCCTTGCCACTCTTACCTTGCAGGCTATAATATCCTTCCGTGTGGGATACAAAATACCCCTGACATCAAGGTTTAATAGTATGGGTGTCTTGGTAGTGTCGTCTGTCTTGACTACCATCTTAAACCACATCATTGTTGAGATTGGATTATTAGACGAAGCGTCAACAGGGAGATACAGCGTAGCTATCCGATTAGTCGCAGTTCCCTTAAAATCACCCGCATCAGTATAAGATGAGTCCTCTAGCTTCTTATACCAGCACTCAAAGTAAATATTAGCATCATAGGAATGCCCTAATGTAGCCACTGCCTTGATATATGCTTTCTGGTCTGACTTAAACCCACCGTGTAAAGCAGGGAATATACAAGATGTGTCGGTTAAGAAATTCCGCTCCGCATCACCCGTAATATCACCATACTTCGTGGGTAGGGGCAGGTAATACAAACTATCACCAGAAGCCGTAGAAGCTATATACAGCCTCTTTTTATACACAGCCGATACAAACAGTGCCTCACAACCTGTTAAGGTCAGTTCGTGCTTTGGATGCCATACCCAAGATGTAGTCCCGTCAATCGTTTCATCTCTCCCGAACAGTAATTCAAGTTTCGCCCCATTATCTACTGCTATAATCAGCCATTCCTCATCTGAAGCAATCCCCTGAACGGCTCCCACAAAGTCAGATAGGTTGGTGCTGTATTTAGAAGGGTTTATAAATGAGTTTGCAGTGCCTATTCTCAAAAGGGCTTGGTCTCCCGCTGAGATAAATAACTCATTCTTCCAGAGATACATATCCTTAGTCGCAGTTGAGGCTCTGGCTGAGGCTAACTCAGGGGCAAGGTCTCGCTGAACATCACCGCTACTATCCAAGTAGTAGGGCATATCCTCTTTCTTAATGTAAAGCGCCCCCGACTTCTCTCTCATTGAAAGAATAGCGTCAGAGGCTTGGGCTACAACTGTCTGGGCTGACCACGCTACACCTCCATTCAAGGGATTTGTGGTTGACCTTATCGTGTTATCACCATCATTAGCGTATAAGGTGTCTGCAGTAGTATAAACACGGGTGGCAAATTGATAGGTCTTAACAGTGGCATTGCTTTCGGTCAAAGACTCCCCTGTGGTCATGTATTGATAGTTAGTAGAAGTCCCCAAACAAATAAGTAAATAGTCAGTTCCAGATACTTGGAAGGGAGTGAGGGAGGTTATGGTAGCGGTAAATGTTTCGACTGGGTAAAATCTATCGCCCGCACTGTTCAATTTAATCAGAGTTTTGCCCCATGTAGCATAAAGCTCATCATTGAAATCAACGCATTGAACCGTGATTCCAGTTAGGGCACTACTGGTTATGGTGGCATCATCGAAATAGTTATTATTACTCCCTGCGGATGTGGCTAAGCGTATCTTTAGCACAGCAGCCGACCCATCAAGTGTTCTGGTAGCAGTTAATTGCTCCCAAGAACTGCCCCCAGTATGATAGCTACTGTAAGTAGTGGCAACGTTATCGTTTATTCCTATCCTTGCAACACTGGCAGTGTCACTCCATACCCAACATTTGAACACAAACTCCACACTTTGATATGCTGCAATCCATTGCAATGTCTGACCTTGTTCGCCACTAGCGTCAAGTTGCATGGAATAGGTGCCCCCATGTGCCTGTGCAGAACTGCGATTCGCACCTGCACCCCAATTAGAGTCCAGCTCCATATCCTCATTTACTATATGGCTTCTAGTAACTGCGGTAGAACCCCACCCTGCCATTGCCTGACCCTTGACACTCAAGTCCATACCAATAGACGAATAGTATCTCTTGGTGTCATTGTAGTCGTAGATTTCTTGACCGAACCCACTTCGGAAGTCGTCAAGTATCATCGGGATTTCTTCTTCAGGGTTGATGTTGAATACAGAGGGTATGCCTGTGAAGAACTGGTCAGCTAGATATTTGGCGTCTAGCTCTCCATAAATTGGGAGTCCGCTCTGGTCTTTGGCAAGAATAAATCCTAAAATATCGCCAGTTGACGGGTCAACAAAACTGACATCGTGCCGTGATTTGACATAATAATTAGCGATGGCTTCACCTCTTTACCATTTCAGTCGGTTTAGGCATACGCTGGGAGTAAAATAACGAAGCATACTTTCTCCTTGCCGTGCCATACCCGAAGTTATAACGGGTAACATCTTCAGCCGATACTGGTTTTTGATACCTCTCGTAGAATATCATCTCGGCTCTGGCAAGTAAAAAGGGTAGTTTCTCCGTGTCTAAAGTTATCGTATCCGTCTCAGCACTTAAAGTTTCTAATACTTTATACCCAATTAGCCGTAGCCTGCGTTTGGTGGGTAAGGACTCGTTAAACTGGATGTATCTCTGACTACCTTCGTCTAAAAAGTTAAAGTTCTTTTCTCCGCCTGGATACATAGTGCTAAAAGGGTTAAGGTCGTAACACGGCTCATCGGAATGACCTTGACTCTGCAAAATAACCTTACTTATATGACCATCCCTGAAACTATCGGGCATAAGATACTCATAGATACTTCTACCCTGCACCATTGCATCTTCAAAGTAGACATACTTAGTATCGGTGGCAACCTTAAACCTTATTTGAACTTCCTCAAGGTCATCATTCAGGCTTTGGTTCTCCAACTTTAATTCAGTCCACGCCCCTGCGGGGTTTGCTGTCGTTGTAGGGAGTGTTTGTTCTGTGCCATCTGCCTGAAGCGTATATAAAACCATAGCTCCGTCATTAGCTACTTCGGGGTAAGCCCAGCAATATAAGGCTACTGTTTGACCTTGTAAGTCTACTAGTCTCCTGTAGTTCTTTGACGAGATAGCGAAGTATCCATTGTTTGCACTTGCCGTAGCCTTGACGGAGGTTGCCCCGTTTCTGAACAAACCTGCCGTTGTAGTTTTGGCTAGGGTTATATTAGATAAGGTTGTATACCAATTTAACGCAGTCGCACTAGACCACGACTCAAAACTACCATCGGGTAAGATATTCCCTGTAATTAAAGTCTGGTCTTCTAATGGTAGATACAAAGAAGGATAGGCTTCCTTGGTAGCCTCTTTTATAGCATCGGTCTTGAAAGTCCTCTTATATCTGCCTACTCGGATATTAACAGCACCCGACTCCGCAGATAGGCTTGCTCCATATACAGTAATCGTCCCAGTAGCAGTAGCATAGTCTTTTATCTTACGGAGAGTCCCAGCGTTGTTAGTGCCGTTTATCCAGACCCACCAGTCGTTAAAATGGTCGTTAGAAGCATCGTCATACTCGTTAAGGTTTGTGGAGATGATGGAGGTATTGGTCGTAATGTTAGTCGTAGTGCTAACTTCGAGGAAGTCAGATAAAGATTCAGATAGGGATTGCTCTAAAGATAAGAGGGTAATCGTGTTGACTGCCATTAGATTACTCTCCCCTTGCCTACCTCGTAGCGGGCAATTACCTCACAGGGCAAACCAATTCTGTGTCCGCATCGCTCAAATGAGATATATCCCCTCTCCTCATTATCCAGCCCTTCGTTGATAATCACTGCCACATTAAGAGCTTGAAGTAATAAGTCCCTCAAGTCAACCAGCTTCTCTGGATACTGTTGCCTTATTTCAGGTGGAAAGGCTAAATCTATTTTAATTCTGTCGTCTTTTTCTGCCATATTTACACTCCAAATAGGTGTCTTTTTTGGTTATAGTTACTTAGTGGCTCAGCAGCACTAAAGGCTCGGTTGTGTATTCTCTGCAAAGCCATAAAGCCATTAAGGTCATTCACAGCTATATTCCTTGCCTCCCCAAGCAGTAAATCAGTAGCAAAATACGCTATTGTATCCGTCCGTGTTCCTGTATCACGAGATACCCCATTTAAGTATATTACCTGTTCTCCTGATTTGTATGTAGCCACTACATACAACCATGTGTCCTCTGGAATTGTATCACCACCAGCACCTATAGCTTGCACAACAGAGCCGTCATTCCACAAAAACCTAAAAGCTGTATTGTTGTCAGTTCTAAGATGGTAACTATAGTAAGGCTGGGCTTGTGATGTGTAGTCTTTACTAAAGAATGTCTGGGCAGCAGAAGTCAAATCATTAAACCTAATCCAAGTTTCTAGTGTAAACTCCGCTGGCTCAATACTACTATCCCTTGCTACTTCGATTCGGTCATCAGTACCATCGAAACTCAAAACCCAAAGTCCGCTTGGTAATCTTACCCAAGTTGCACCTGTTATCGTGCCGTTGTTATCTTGACCTGAGTAATCCTTAATAGTATCACTCTGAGCAGGATAGCCAGGTAAATATAAGACACAATCTGCTGGTGGAGGTGGGAAGTGATTGCCATTCCAAATAACACTAGACACCCGTGAACCACTAAGCGTATCTGCCCCTATGCCTTTGTAACGGAATGATTTGCCACCATTGAAAATAACATCTCTACCTAAAGTGAGGTCTCTACCATTTAATACTGGCATAACACCCCCCTATTGCAACAACTCATAGACAGCCCTTATGCTTACAGTATCATCACCCGTATTGGCATAGGCAATGTCTATCTCATCGTCTTTTTCATACTCATAACCCAGCCCGAATATCACGATTAAATCCTGAATAGAACCAGATGCTAAATCTTGACTGAACAGAATTGTGTCGTAAGCTGAACTAATACCCGAATCCAATGTTATAGTGAAGGACTCAGTATCCGTTGGAGTATCGTCTACATTGGCTTCAACTCTTAGAAGTCTGAATGGAGCTTGCGGTCTGAGAGATAGTTCTATGGCATCTTTGTCAACTGTGTTTTTTACAAAGAGTGGTTCACCATATCTAGTGTATAAATCACCACTAGGATGTAGATGGAAGAACCTGTAAGTCCAGCCACCAGTTAGTACGCCTTTTATCTTTTGAAAACTCATATCGCCTCCTTTAAGAGGGGGCAAGGGGGATTTCTCCCCCAGCCCGTCTTATTTTATTTATGCTACTACTTCTGTGGTATCGAACTCAGCCCATTTGATTGACCAATTATAGGTCTGGTCAGCCGTAGCCGATACAATAAACACAAGCAATGAAGCTGGTCCAATTAGCACAGGGGATATATTGTTTCTTGCCGACCAGAAAAGAGTCGGAACTCCCGACTGGGTAGTCTTGGGCACTGCTTCCGCTGTAACCCACGCAGAGTAGATGGTGTCATCGTCTGTATTTGCTGAGGCAGTGATTGTTGAACTGCCAGAATACATACGGCAACCAGCTAATCTAGGGTCATCTTTCCTCATATTGATTGGGGTGATAACCGCACCACCAGAGCTATACCTATTGGCATCATCAGTGCAGATGGTAAAGGCAATATCTTCGTCAGTGCCATCTAATCCTTGGTCAACTATGATTTCTAGTGGGATTGCAGTCTTACCGCTGGGTGCTACCAATAATAGGGCTGGGTTGACATTATTAGAGCCTCTTGCTGTCTCTGATAAATCTTCCAAGGTTTCCTGTACAGCATTAGAGGCATTAAATACCCTGCCATCTACCGCCCATTGTAGAAACTGGTCTGCTACAACCAATTCACCCCGCCTGTTTAGCCTGACCTTACCCTGTTCGCCATCAGCGTGGGTTGAGTAAGAATCCTGTCTTACCTCAGTCTTGATTTCATCTGCCATTTCTTCTTCTCCTTGCGTAAGTCCCTATGGGCACTATACGCTATTTTTAGTAGGCATTTTAGGTCTGCCCCCACGACCCTTCTTTAGTAACTCCCTTACATCAAGTAAAACCTCGATTATCAAGTCCTCTTTGCGAGTTCCGTCTTTCTCTATGTCTTTTCTTTTACGCATTACCAACTCCTATGGCATAAAGGACAATATCCGTTCTTTAGCACTCCGCCACAGTTAGGGCAAATCTCTTTCATTCCACTCCTAGTGGGGGATAGTTATAGCCCATCCCCAAAGGCTTTTAGTTACGTAGTAGGATTAGCGGTTGTTACCCCATCCTCAGAGAAGTTACCATACCAATCTTCGTTAGTTCCAGCAACCCATCCGCCAGCAGTATCGTAGGTATCGGATAAGAAGTTACCTGGCCCGATAGCACAAGCACTCCCACCTGTATTGTCAAGTTGCACACTAGCGGTGCGATTAGCACCAACCTCCATAAAGACATTGTGGTGAATCCAAGACTCCTTGAAACCACGAGGGTTCATATTGATGTGGCTGGAATTGTCTACGAAATGATTTTCGAAAACATCCCAAAATCTCGGTTGGTCAGTTGCCGAACTGGAACACTTAATCGCTGGGCCGATAATGCCGTCAAAATGGTTGTGATGCACTATTGAGTGGGGTGCTCCGTTACCAGTTACATCAATTCCGTAAGTCCCGACAGCCCATCCACCGATAATACAGTGGCTAATTTCAGTCCCTTGAGCAGATGAGTTAGCTGTTGAACCATCAAGCCAAATACAACCGTTTGACGCAACAGCACCAATCTCAAAGCCAGTGATTAACCAACCCCTAGCTCTAACAATCAGTGAAGTAGTTGCTGCTGTTGATGCGTAAATATAAGTCGCACCAAAAGACCTGGTTGGAGTTGGGTTGACAGCAATAAGTTGCCCAAAGGGACACTCGGTATTGAGAGGTGTTACTACATCTTCGTTGTATCCGCCAGGAGCAACAAAGATTCTGACACGACCACGCCGTTGAGCTAATGATGTACCGTAAGCCGCAGCCTTTGTCATCGCCTTGCCTATTGTAGCTAAAGCCCTATCACTACCCCAACCTAGACCATCATTCCCATTATTACCAAGAGTAGTGTCTACATAATAGTCAACACCTGGCAAATCAATGCCAAATCCTAACTTAACAGCTCCCCTTGCATCTAGTTCCCTAGTTACTTTTATCTGTTGTGACATTTTATTTTCTCCTATTTATTTATTTTAAGACGCTTGAGAACGGAAATTCACCTACGTCTCGATGGCTACCTGAGATTTCTCTCTTTCAGGCTTGGTAGCCGAAGCCTTTATTTTACGCTATTGTCCAAACGCCAGTTAGCTCAATGGCAAAGTAGTTCGTACCATCACCTAAGACCCACAGACAACTTCCAAGCACGGAGTCATCGGTTGCCGTAGTTCCTGTGGCACTATCAGTACACATCATATTGGCAGCAGTACTGGCTACTTTGGTCGCAGCAGTGGTTTCGGCATTGTAGAATATCCACGACTTCCCCTTGCCCTGAGCAACCGCTGGCAAGGTATAGGTGTGGGCAGAAGTGCTCAGGTTAATGAAGAATGACCCTGAGTCATCTTCGGTTACTGTCGTAGCAGTAGCACTAGCCGAACTGCGAACAGTCGCCCTCACCAAAGGCACTAAACCGAATAGTTGTGTTGGTGCGTTACTCATTTATTTTTCCTCCTTATTCTAACTTTGGGTGTTTTCTTGTCGTTGTGTTGAAAACTTGTTTTCTCCTTGACGGATAGCCACCCTCGCCCTTCATCTTGACCATTATGTTTGAACCTATCTTCTTGATAAGTTCGTTTCCACAGTTCGGGCAGATTGGATTGGGTTCATAAATCCCAACCAACCTTTCCTCCCTTAATCCACAGTCGCAATAAAAGTCGTATAGTGGCATTTATTATGCAAGCCTCGTATAGATTGGCACTCCGCCTAAGTCCCTCAACTCACCTACCCCCCAGAGTGCAGTTGTGTTGATAACGATTTGGTGCTTCAGGGGTTGTTCTACTCGGTCAACGCTCATATCTTCTTGTATGATGATTGCTAGAGCTTCACGTTGCATATATACACCATAACTACCAGTCCCACTTGAAACAGCAGTCAGGTTATTGGTAGTTACTAAGGGTGCCCCATAGATGTCTTTGCGGAATCCACCTGTCGGAATAGCATCACTGGCAAAGTAGTCAGACCTTACGAACTTGTCTATCTTCATAATGTCTGCCTTTACTGATGGGTCTCCTATCCAAACACGCTCGCCCTCATCAACGTCCGCCTCATCGAGTTCCTCTACGGCAGCAATGAGCACATTATCCGTCCACGCTGAACCGTCTGTACCCCTTATTGTTCCACCATTAAGGGCTGAGAACAGGTCGCAGACAGTGCTTTCAATTTTTTTAGATATTGCATAGCCTGATTCCATCTCAGCGAGAGCAACGATATCTACCCCTGATTGCCGCCTTGACATATAATCTACGGTATAAGGCTTCTCAAACCATTTATCAATGGTTAAATTCAACCCAGTAGTAGTCGGGTCATCCTGTACTCCCTCTGTTCCAACTGTAACTTCAGTTGCCGTACCCGTTTGGCTTCTTGGAATATATAAAATATTCCCTAATGTTAGTTCTGCTTCATAAGCGTGGTTTATATATGGTATAACAACAAACTTATTCCTAAGTGCCATTTGAACATTATTTGAATATAACTTAGGTATAAAAGTATTGGTATCCAACCCACTTGGGATTCTTGCTGATAAAGCCATATTTTTAACTCCTTATTTAATCTTTTATTCTGCCCTCTCGCCGTGCCTTGTTAATTTCGGCTTGATTTTTCTCAAACTCCTCGAAGGACATTTCGGCAAGTGCTTCTCTGCTAAAACCACCACCACCAGATGGTTGTCCCGTTTCTGCGTCAAGCTCACCTCGTTCAATGAGTATTTTCTTTAATTCCTCCCCATGAATTTTGGTTCTCTCCGCTTCCAGGTCTATCTTAGGCTCTTCTTCCACTGTCTTCTCCAGCTTCGCAATTTTCCTGTCGGCTCGTTCAAACTTCCCATCTATGACCAAGTCCCTTATTTCTAAATACTCCTCACTTTGAGGGTCTAGTTTCAGGGCTTCGGTTTTAGTTTGGTAGTCTTTAACCTTTCCCGTCAGTTCATCTTGCTGTGCCTTAGCTTTTTGGGTTTGGATTACATCATCAAACTGTTTGATATAATCCGTCTTTTTGCCATCAGGTATCTCATCAAGATTGATGTTTTCCTTTTCCGAAAGCATCGCCACCAGAATTCTTTGAGTCTGCTCCAGCGTATCAAGCCTGGTATCAGTTAATCCACGCTTTCCGAGCTCCTCATTGACCTTGTTTAGCTTTGTCTGTAATCCCTTGTAGCTTTTCTCCCCTTCCTCTAGTTTAGATTTATACTCCTGGAGTTGAGCTTCGAGTGGATTAGTCTCGTCTGGGGTAGGAACTTCAGGCTTTGAAGGTTCTTGAACTTTACTGGGTTCAATAACTTCAATCGCTTCAGGTTCTTTTCCTTTATCAGGCATTTCTCCTCCTTTTTTTATTGTTGGGGGAAACCCCCGCTCCATTAAGTGCTACCTATTCTTTTGTTAAAGTCCTACTTCTATTATAGCACACCTTGTGTTATTAGTTTTCGGTAACACTATATATAGTGCTACTCTATTCCCGCACATAAAACATTTGTCTAAACCTTTCCATCTCAGAGTTAGCTAATAATAAGCGTTGTCTTTCTTTCGTTATCAACCTTTGCCCGAAAGAACTCTCAGCAAAAGTCTTGCCAAACATCTTCTCCACCCTGTCTCTTACCTGCCAGTAGGGTTTCATCAATTCTTTAGCTCTTACAAGTTCCTGATATTCAGGTGGAAAGTCCTCATACTTTAATCCTCTATATTCTTCAACATAGTTAAACATTTCCTCGCCTAGTTGCTGGCGTAACTGCTGCTTGCGTAGTTCAGCTTCGTCAAATCTGTAGTCTCCAAACTCATCATACATATCATCGCCCCAGAGGGCATCGGAATACACCTTGATAGCTAATTGTTCGGGACCGAGTGATACCAAAGACTCAGCAGTATCTTCTATGTTTAATCTCCTAACTATATCCTCAAATTGTGGCATCTTTCCACGAGAAGCATATCCACCCCGTCTAGCAGTAAAGGAATCGCTTATCTTCTCCCTAAAATTGTAACCGTCCTTAGTTTCACGGAATTGAGCCACTGCTTTGTCTACATCTTCTCTAAAATTATCCTCAATAGCTTTCCCAGCGTTTCTCCAATCTCCCCAAGCTGTGCCCATCACTTGTCTGTCAAAGTCAATATAGGCTACTTGTAATTCCGTATTCCCATTCTGTATCTCTCTCTGTGTTTTGGGGTCAATCTCATCCCAAGTATCATAACCCATCTCACGAGCTATCTTTTCCTTAACACGGACAAGGTCGTTGACATAGGTTAATACACCTATACCAAGTGTGGCGGGGGCTGCCGTCCACAACCCATTTGTCCCACTCTGCTCCATAGCGTCAATAACATCCTGCAATGCCAGAGGAAGAAGTCTATCTCTAGCGGTTTTGATAAACCCTGTTGTTTCATTAAATAGAGGCTCACCCATATAACTTTCGCCTTTAAGTAAGTCAACCATTAAACCAAAGGCGGGCGATACCTTGGATTGCAGAAACCGAGATGCAATCTCACCCCGTTGAGCTTTATTCATATTACCATAAGCAGACTTCCTCTCTCCTACGAGCATCTGAGCCACAAAGCGAGCATATTGCACATACCCACGCCATATATCTAACCTTGTTTTACCAATAACAATCTTGCCAAAATCACCAGAACGGGGGTCTATCTCTACTTTACTCCCAGTAGATTTAAGTAATCCCAATAAAGCTGCCCCACCACCCACGAATGTAATTAAAGCCTTAGCAGCTTCCTTCCTCATATATGGGTTCTTTGATAAAAGCATCCTTCCTAACTGTTTGGGTAGTTGTAGGGTTGACATCTGATACCTTGCTGAAAAAAGAACAGTATTTAGAACGGGAGCATACCTGTCTAAATTAGCTGGCAAAGTCCCTCTTCCTGAAGCCATATTGATAAAACTACCCAGTAACTTAAATTGAGCGGGGGTAGCTCCTTGTGCTGTCATAGCACCATAAGCAGCCTCATAAGCCGACATACGCATTTCATTAAGGTATGTAGTAAAGGCTCTTTCCGACCGCCTAACGAAAGGCAATCTTTGGGCAAGGTTAGAGGCAAAAGGCTCTTCCTTCGCAGCCATCCTCGCCCCTCTCCTTATCGCTGTAAACTCTACACCATCCCCAACAGCATTTCGATAGAGAGAGTGGTTACGCAAGACATCATCCATATCAAGGGTTAGCTTCTCTGAGGCAAAGGCTTTGAGTTGTCTGGCAAAAGCACGGGGGGCATCTTGAGGACGAGTCAACATTAAAATCAAACCCTGCCTGAATGTAGCCGATAAATCCCCAGAAGCCAATACAGCACGAGGTAAGTTCAAGGCATCTAGTATTTGCCCCTTAGTGCTAACAGGCATTTGTGCAAACTTTCCTACCGCTTTTGCAAAATCTTCACCAAAAACCTTTGCAAAGTCTCTAATATGATGGGGTTCGGGCAATGCCCCCGTCATTACTAAGTCCCGAAAGGCTAAAGCACTATCCCTTGCAACCAATCCATTTTCCGATGCTTCAATTATCTTACCAAGCCCCTCATCAACCTCCTTAGTAGTAAATTGTCCTCCCTTAACTGCAAAGCCAGCCTTAATACCACCAGCCGTAGCTTTTTCTGCTAATGCTGTGCCTTCTGTGGCAGTTATTTCCCCCTTCCTAACTCTAGCCCAAATATCCTCTACTGCCTTAAATTGTCTCTCCCTTAATGCGGGTAATTCTTTCTCTAATGCCTCACGAGCAGGTATAACACTTTCCTTAAAGAACTTGCCCAATTTAGATATTGCGGGAGTTGGCGGTTCTGGTTCGGGTATCTTCCCATATAAACGCTCACTTACTCTTTTGCTTACCCCTCCAGTAACTTTGCCCACTCCTCTAAATCCAGCCCTAAGAGCAACGCCAGCCGTCTTTTCAACCACTCCCCACGGAGAATACTCAATCGCATACCCCAAAGGGCGACTTATCCTCCCTGCTATTCCCGCTATCCCCCTAGCTGCTCTCAATCCACCACCAACTTGCCCAGCACCAGGTATCAACAACCAAGGGGCAATCTCCATCACGCCCTTTATATTAACTCTCCAGTCATCATTGCTCCAAGGAACATTGATATTTATACCAGGAGACTCCCACCCAGCCCAAGACCTTTTCTTCCATTCCCAAAAATCCTCACCTGGCTTTCTTTCTGCTTCAGGAACAAAGCCCACCCCAGTTCCTACCACACCCAACCCTGGCTTGATAAGATTTTCCTCCACCCACTCAAAAGGAGCAACGAATATCTGTAAAGCCCTCTGCCAAAATGGAACACTAATTGGCTTCCCTTTAGGTAATACCTCTTCCCCTGGGGAAGGTTGTATAGGAGGAGGTTTTGCAGGTGCTGGTAGCGAAGTCGAGGGTAAACGGAAAGCAGGTTGCTGAGGAGTCCAAGTCGATTGTGGCAACTCCTCTTCTCTACCAGGTCTAATTGTAGGCTGCCACGGAGATGGAGGTGGCGGAGGAAGTTCTTGCCCCATTTCAGGCTTCATCTCAAATTGTTGGGGAGTAAAAGATGGTCTCTCTCTCTGAAATGCTCGCCTTAATTCCTCTAATGCTAATCGTTCTCTTAATTCTTCAACCCAACTTGCCATTTTTCACTCCTACACTTGAAATGCTGGCTTCCATCTTCCACCCAGAGTGGACTCTTTGGGTATCTCTTTAAGCATCTGAGCCATTTTACTCTCAAAAGTTTTAGCTCCTGACCAATCAACTAATCCAGCATACATATCCCTTTCTGTGGGTAAAAGTTTGCCCCACATCTGAGCGGAAGGTCTTTGCACCTCTACCCTAGTTTCAGGCACTCTACCAGTCAGCCCGCTTACTCTTGATAGCCAACTAGGTATTTCGGGTGTAGTGGGCTGTGGCTCTGCTCCATCTTGCAAACCCGCAGTTCCCGCCCACGGGCCCGATGTCTTGGGTGTTGCCCAATAAGCCTCCATTGTTAATTCATCAGCTATGTTAGTAGCACTCCCTGGAGGCAAAGCACCCGATTCTGCCATATCTCTCCCTTTTGCTCGTGCTGCGTGTGCATTAACTAAATCCATAGAAGCCTTTGCGTAAACATCTTTAGCGTTTTGAATCAACTGCTGTTCGTTCTGTGATAATGAGCGGTTAGGGTCATTGGCAGCCATTTTCTCTATAGCTGTAGCTGTTTTCCAACCACTAACAGCTTCCGCCATATTTTGCTGCACTCCCTCAAATACACCTGCCTGTACAGGGACACCACCTGCGAAACCTCCCTGCTGAATAAACGGATTACTTGCTTTAAGAGTGTTTTGAACTTCTGGGGAAAGAGCAATCCAGTTTCTAGCTGACGGTGATAGTTGGGTAATTATCTCCTGCCTCATTCTCTCCCATTCTTCAGCTAGTTGGGCACGATTATCGGTTGCTACTCCAGGAGTGAGGGCTCTTGCCGTCTGAGTTTCCCACCTCTGAGCTTGAGTTTCCCTTAACTCCCGTTCCCTTTGTTCCCTGTCCCATATATCCTGTTGCACTTGCCAAGTCTGCCCCGCACTTAATCCAGTATCTACTTTAGGTGTAGCACCAATTAAATCGTAACCTTCAATTTCACCTGTTTCAATATTTACTCTAGGCATCCAATCGTATCCACCCTCACTTACAACTTGTGGCACCTGTCCAGTGGTTTGGGTAGCCTTCGTCACCTCCGTCCCTGTAGGCTTCCCCTGCTCAACCCAATATTGATACTGTTGATTAGACTTTAAGGGCGTACCACCTAGAATATCATTCATAATGAGTTGAGCATCACTGGGTGAGTAGATTTGCTGAATCCAAGCGTCGAATGCCTGAAGGTCTCTCTGCTCTTGCCCACTCAAACCACCAGCAAATTCTTCTAATGTAGGTAGGGGTTTAGGTTTCTGGGCTGGAAATCTTTGATTGGGGCTATACGGAAACCCATAGTATTTCTCCGCCCAAGACGAACCTGAAGGAATACCAAAGTATTTCTCTGCCCAAGTCTGACCTGGCTCTAACTGAAAATACTTTCTAACCCAATCGCTCTGTTCCTCTGGCATTATAATACCTCCGTAGCATTAAATTTCTTTTTCAATGATTCCATCTTCTGCTCATAAAAATCATAAGTCTCCCCGAAGGATTGCCTTGCAAATAACTTCTGTTCGGGTGTCATAGTCATATACCTGTATAAACTCTCCCTCTCAGATGGGGGCTGAACACGGAACGGTCTTGTCCCTTTATACTGCTCCCGCATAATCGCTCTCGCATCACCAATTCTCTCTTTAAGTATATCTATAGCTTCATCTTGAATTGACTTCTGCATTCAACCTCCTACTGGTGCTCTTCTCGGTTCTCTAGTAAGACTCATATCGGGCATCTCCCTGCCCAATTCTGTTTTAACGTTACCCTCTCTAGGCTCTCCACCCCGTGAGCCGAATTCAGGTGTTGGTTTTATCCCACCCTTTCCCTGTTGAGATAATTGCTGATACTCCTCTAGCACTCCCATTTCCTGAGCCAATGTAAGCCCCATCAACTCCCGAACCACAGGATTGTTTCTGGTAACATCATCAACGAGCTTCCTTGCCATAATCTTCCTAGCTTCCTCTTTGGTAAAACCTTGATACTGAAGCAGGTTAGTCATATCATCTATTATACCCAGTTGATACTTCCTGTCCCCATCAGCTTTATTCCGTAAAGTTTCAAGTGGGTCTTCCGCCTTTATCCTTACCTCAATCTCAGAGTAAGAGTCAACATCCTTTGATTGCATCTTGGGTGGTATCATATCAGGTATCTCGTAGCATATCTTCAGGGCGTTGTCAAAGGCATCTACCCATAATGTAGCGTTGTTTTCTATCGGTGCATCATAAAAAGATAAGCCCGCCCCCGCTAATATGTCCTCCTGCCTCCCTGAACTCCCCTGTGCCACTCCTTTTAGAGAACCTGGATATGCTCCCTCAAGGTCAGCCTTTACCCGCTCCCTATACGCAAATACAGGAGCTTCAAATAGCTGGGACTCCTCCACCTTTACCGAAGCCCCTGGCGGGAGGGTAAGCTCGTTCAACTTGCCTGGCTCGTTAGGGCGATACTCCCTGTAAGCATCAGGGGAGATTTCAACGCCAGATTGATTAAGAACCGTCCGTGCCCTCCAGGCAAACTCAATTATGTTATGTCTAAAAGCCGATGCCATAGTTGCGTCAAGGGTAACCTTATCCTGTATCATTCTGGTTCTGGTAAAGGCAAGCATCTCAGGGTTATGGTCTTCGGTATCCTGTCCATACCCCGAATAGCAATGAGCAAACGGAATCAACCCGTAGATATTCTTTCTCCTGCCATCGCCATTAGTTAATTTACCATTCTTATCCAGGAAAAGTGGCTTCTCATCGGCTTCGGCATACATAGTATCCTTATCCACATAAAACAGGAACTCAACCAACTCACTGTCTCCAGCACTTGTATTGAATTTAGGATAAGAAGCTTTTACATCAGCTACCTTCCTTTTATAGTAAACCAGAACCCGTGTCGGCTTGCCATCAACGAACTCACTGGGGTCGGCAAACACCACCATCGGGTCATATAGAATGAAATGAACTGGAATAATATCAGGATGCTTTTCCTGCCACGATGTATCACCCTTCCATAAGGCAAGTTCAGTCTTATGAGGTGTATAAACCCACGCCTCCCCCCTTGTAAAAGCCGTTGCCTTAAAGGTCTGCTTAAAGGGATTGGTGGATTGTTTCGAAAGCCCTTTACCCCACTTATTAAGTAAAGACGCAACCCTATCCGATGCATCCTCTATTTCCTTTGTCTCCTGCCTAGGTTTTGTAAAGACTTTAGGTTGAGATGCAATAGACTGCTGGGTGATACCATTTGCCATCTCCGCCACAAAACCCGTTCTTAGTTGATATTTCGCCTTGACAAAGGGGATAATATATTTATCCTCAAAAAAGCCCTGGTCGGTTTTTTGATTCCTTACCCTTTCTGAATGCCTCGTCCCAACCTGATATTTCTTGTATTCCCGTATTTCCTCAATGTTCATCTAATCCTCCAAGTCAATAGTTCGGAGCTTAAACCCCGTTCTAGGGGCAAACTTCTGCAACTGCCATAGCCCCGTCATCATCATCACCCAGTCGAAGCTCATCTTCCTACCAGTTACAGGATTGCCATTATCATCTCTGGTAACTGTCTTCGCCTGCTGCATAAACTCCCTATCGTGAATAACAAACTGCCTTTTAGTAATAGCAAAGGCAAGGTCTCCAAACATAGCCCTCTTATGTTCAGCAGAAACCCATTGCCCTTTCTTCTCTATATCTATTTTACCATCTGCCTTCCGTCTTGGTGCTTGACTGGGTGTGTTCAGATTACCCAATGTGGTCTGCATACTCCCGCCTGCACTCCCCGTATACTCGTAAGAGTTCGGGGCATTATTATAAGCTCTGACTAAATAATCGTGTATTTTAGCCACGAAGTCCACCTTCACCATTCCCGTACCCGAAGCCACGACTTCTCCTGTAATATAGTCCATCACTCCAGTTACAAACGGGTCTTCCACCCCGTCTGATGGGTCGGTGAAAACGACATACTTCCGCCCAGTTACTGGGACTTTATAAACCCTAACCAGATTATTAAAAATATCTACTTCGGATTGTTTTATCGGTGGGCAGACATCATACCCCATATCTTCCAGAGACTGATAGTCGAAATAGGATTTCACAATAGAAGCTTTGAACACATCTTCTATTACAGTAGGATACTGCTCTTCTATCTCTATAGGTGTATATTTAGGAATAATACGGCTCTTAAACCATTCATCTAAGCTCAACCCCTCATATCTAGTCGGTCTAAGTTTCCACGATATAAACACCAGACAGGTTTTCGGTCTTTTAGGGTTAGTAAAGAGCTCAACACCAGAGGGCAGGACTTCCTTAACAGTTTCAGGGTGATAGAAAAACTCCCCTGTCTTCTCCTGAAAGTAATTCGTGGGGTCGCTTTTATTAGCCGTAGATAACTCTATCATCTTACCCCCCGAATCAACGGCTCGGCTTACCGCCCTGAAGTTCTCCCTTGCATATTCGTGCCGTGCTAATTCATCTCTCGTTACAATCGTTGCCTGATACCCGTGCCCCGCCTTCTCCGTAGAGGGTAGTGCCCTTATCTCCGCATAATTCCCCATAAACGACATAAACTCTCTATTACTATTGGCGATTTTTAATTTAAGGAAATCGGGCAGCCTGCTATGCAAAAACCCTACCTTCGATAATAGGTCATATGCCTCACTCTGTCCTTGCGACAGTAATAAGCATTTTGTCGTCTCGTTAAAAGTAGCAAGCCAAAGGTTGTAAATAGCTATCAACCACGACACTCCCACCTGACTAGCTTTTACAATGTAAATTAAATCATATTCTTGAATTATATCAATCAGGGTTAGAAGATAACCCCACGGCTTCCACTTCTCTATCTTCTTCGTGTTCTGGTTCTGTATCCACGCATACTCCGATGCGAAGTGCTTTGGATTCAGAGCACACAGGGCAGTCTCCACCGTGTTCTCGGTAATCTTCTCGGAGTTGTTCAATAACTCGCCTGCCGTAGGCAATATAATCACTGGCACT
>SDBU01003660.1_pt1 | contig 19425 bp, 11 predicted proteins | sample 2277071 | NCBI WGS metagenome assembly SDBU01 (sample SAMN10397929, study PRJNA504765) | marine sediment metagenome | isolation source: marine sediment core GS08_GC12, 126 cmbsf | place: Arctic Ocean: Gakkel Ridge, Loki's castle | collected 2008 | reverse complement strand
GCATTCCCACAACGACTTAGCAAGAATCGGAGGGTCACACCCACACCTCTGGCGTGTCCAAGACACAGCGAAACCGTATTATGACACAGCCTGGAAGCGACTGGTGGGATCTTTCCGGTATACTGCATAAACCCACCTGAAGCTTCAGATGGGGTATCGTGTGGTTTGCCGGAACCCGGGTCTTTCCCCTACCCCTTCGGCTCTTTGCCCTCCAGTATCCAGTCCATGCCGACTTTCTCCCAGTCAGGTTCAGCGGAGGCGTCGATGTATCGCTCCCTGGCCTGGATTCCCGTGTGCCGGGCGATCCGTTGGAACTGTCGGGTCAGGGTCAAGTTGTCCAGGATCACGACGGAACGAACCATCCCTTTTTGTTTGTACAGTCGCTGCCCCTTTTGCATCTGTACCTGAGCATCCACTGAGATCGGTTCGAGCGTCCGCAAATCCACAAAGACTGAGAAACTGCCCTTCTGCGTTGCCAGCACTTGTTGGGACTCTTCAACCCACTCCCTCATTTCATCCTGCATAATATAGCCGCCGAAGGTCAAGTGATAACCATACTCCGTCTTTTCAATAGTGTACATTATAGTCCTTATTCGCTTACGCGTCGTCACGGCGGGGAACCGTCACAATGCCTACATTTTTCGCCATCAGGTCAATTGTCACACCATCGCGCCTCCACCACAATCAGGCGCAAAAGTCTCGCTGTTTGACCGCGGTTGCCCGAATCTCGTGGTTTGCACAACCTGAGATTCGTCGTCTGCTCGCGCGTCCGTCCGGGTGTAGTGATTTCGCTCTATAGCGGCACAGCTAATCAAACCTTTATAACCGCCAGTGTCAAGTAGAAGGTTCAAAGCAAAGTGCCTCCGGTTGCCACTTGTGGCTGGCGGAGACAAGCCCCGTGGCTACGCGATAGAAAAAGCAGCTTCTGCGGCAGCCTATCCCCGTCTACCGCCCGGTCAAGCCGGGTCTCATGACTGCGCACGGGGACGTAAGCTAACCACGAAAAGGCGGGTCTTACCCTGCGGTTTTCAATTGTTGCGCTTAGGATCGGTGCTATATATTCACTTCGTGTGCGGCGGACGTCTCGAGGCTGTCGCCCTGTCAAGCCGGGTCAAATGCCGGCGCACGAGGAGGTACGCCGGCCACGGGAGAAAACAAATGGAGAAAACATGAAACAGATCATCTCAACCGACGGTGCTCCGGCCGCGATCGGTCCCTACTCACAGGCGGTGAAAGTCGCTGCCGGCACAACCATCTATTGCTCCGGTCAGATTGCCTTAGACCCCAGGTCGGGCAACCTTGTCGGGACGACAGCCGAGAAACAATGCCGCCAGGTAATGACCAACCTGCAGGCGGTTTTGAAGGCTGCCGGGGCTGACTTTTCAAGGGTGGTGAAGACCACTATTTACCTGTTGGACATGGCCGACTTCGGCGCCGTGAATGATGCCTATGGCGAGTTCTTCGACAAACAACCTCCGGCCCGCGCGACCCTGGCTGCAAAAGAACTGCCCAAGGGCGCCCTGGTGGAGATCGATGCCGTGGCCGTTGTTTGATTCAAGGAGACTTAATAGATCAGTGTTGTCAATTAAAAGCTGTTTCCGTTTGACAACGGTCGGCCCCCTGCTTACTATTACCGGCTGAGTTTACCAACTTCTACGGAGGTCAAGTGTCGGAGAACAAACCAAGCCGTCGTGGTTTTCTGAACATCATTCTCGGTGGAGGAGCCCTGGCTACGTTGGGTTCGATCTTCTACCCGGTGATTCGCTACATCGTACCACCGGCGGCGGGTGAGGCCAGGCTCTCGCAGTTGAAGCTGCCCTTTGCGCGGCCCGATATCGAAGCCGACCCGAAGAAAGCCAAGTACTTCAAGTATGGGCGTGAACTGGGGATCATATTTCTCACCGAAAACGGCGAACTGAAGGCGTTGACTGCCACCTGCACGCACCTCGACTGCACCGTGCAGCATCGGCCTGATCTTGGCATCATCTGGTGTTCCTGTCACAACGGTCGCTACGGCCTCGACGGCCAAAACATCTCTGGTCCGCCGCCCAAACCTCTGGCTACTTTTGCCGTCAATGAGGTCGACGAGACGATTTTCGTCAGCCGGGAGGAAGCCTGATGGCTGCTTTGTCATCTTCCGGCGGTGGGCTGTCGTCGCAGCTTTATCAATGGCTCGACGAACGCTTCAAGCTCAATGCTATGGTCGAGTACATGAAGGGCAAGGTGGTGCCGGTCCACAGCCACTCGCTGTTTTACTACTTCGGCGGCATATCGCTGTTTCTGTTTATAGTTCAGGTGTTGACCGGCATACTTCTTCTGATGTACTACCGTCCCGGCGCCGACTCGGCTTTTGAATCGGTACGATTCATCATATCCAACGTGACATTCGGGTGGCTGATACGATCATTGCATTCATGGTCGGCCAACCTGATGGTTTTCGCGGTCTTCATCCACATGTTCTCAGTCTACTTCACCTCCGCCTACCGCAAGCCGCGCGAGTTGACCTGGCTTTCGGGAATGGCCTTGCTGGGATTGACTATGGCGTTCGGGTTCTCCGGTTATCTACTACCGTGGAACGAGCTGTCTTTCTTTGCCACCCGGGTCGGCACCGGTATGGCGGGTGCGATTCCCGGCATCGGAAAGTTCCTACTGATTGTCATGCGCGGCGGAGAGGAGGTTACCGGTGCTACGATCGGTCGTTTCTTCGGGCTGCACGTGGCTATCCTGCCGGGCATCACGACGCTGGTCCTCACCGGACATCTGCTGTTCTTGCAGCGTCAGGGAATGAGTGAACCGCTGGATTGGGCGAGCAAGCCGGAATCTGACAAACGCTACCAGAAGTTCTTCCCGAGTTTCCTGCTACGCGATTTGCTTGTCTGGCTGATCGTGCTAAACATATTGGCCGTACTGGCGGTGCTGTTTCCCGATGGTATCGGTGCCGTGCACTGGCCTCTGGGAGCCAAGGCCGACCCCTTTGGGCCGCCGCCGGCGGTGATCCGGCCGGAGTGGTATTTTATGTTCGCCTTCCAGGCGCTCAAGATGCTGCCGGCCCATGTCTGGCTGATCGAGGGTGAGTTGTTTGGCATCGCCGTGTTCACTATCGGCGGTCTCATCTGGACGCTGGTACCATACTTGAATCGGAAATCCGCCAAGGGGCAGCCATCGAAGCTGTTTACGGCGTTCGGCGTATTTGTCCTGGCCTTCGTCATCGTCATGACAGCGTTGGGGTACATTTTGGAATAGGAAACGGCTGTGAAGAATATCAGATTGCTTTTGCTGCTCCTCGGAGTTCTGACGATGAATGCGGCGACGACGACGGCCCGGAACAACAACTGCCTTACCTGTCACCAGGATTTTGAGGACGAAGAAACCGGTCCGTCACATCTTATTGTGCGCGACATCCACATCCAGAAGGGTCTTGGCTGTGCCGACTGTCATGGTGGCGATCCGTCGCTTGAGGACATGGATGAGGTGCGTGAGTCCCCTGACTGGCGTGGTGTTCCAAGCCATCTCGAAGTGCCTGATTTTTGCGCCCGCTGTCACGGCAGTGCCTCCTACATGCACGAACACAACCCGTCGCTACCGACCGACCAGTTGGCCAAATACAGGACCTCCATCCACGGTCAACGTCTGTTCGGCGACAAAGATACCGGAGTGGCCAACTGTGTCTCCTGCCACAGCACCCATCAGATCGGCAACGCCAAGACGCCGCACTCGACTACACATCCGTTGAACCTTGCCCAGACCTGCGCTAACTGCCATGCTGACGCAGAGCACATGGCGGACTACGATATCCCAACCGACCAATTCGAAAAATACCGCCAGTCGGTTCATGGCAAAGCACTTTTGGAGCGCAAAGACCTCGGCGTTCCGGTCTGCAATGATTGTCACGGCAACCACGGCGCGGCGCCGCCGGGTGTCGCGTCGCTCTCGTTCGTCTGCGGCAATTGCCATGCGATCGAGGCGGAGCTTTTCAATGCTTCACCGCATCGAACCGCTTTTGAGGAAAACGATTTTCCTATGTGCGAAACGTGTCACTCGAATCATCTGATCGAGCAACCGTTCGACAAAATGCTCGGCACCGCTGAACCGGCGCTGTGCATCAACTGCCACGCCGAAGATGACGGCACCCGGGGACTCGCCACGGCGGCCGCCATGTCACAAGCCGTTGAGAAACTGGCCACGGCCTACGAAGAAGCGCGCACCTCGCTTGAGGATGCCATCGCCAAGGGAATGATGACCACCGACGAGGAGTTTCGACTCAAGGAGGTCCAGCAGTTGTTGGTTGCGACGCGAAGGCAGACCCACGCTGTGGTCGCCGACACGGTCGATTCCATAGCCGAGGCGGGCTACCAAAAAGCGAATGAGGTCCGAACCAACTCGGCAGCACTGGTAGATGAGTATTACTTCCGTCGCAAGGGTCTCGGCCTGGCCACCCTGTTCATCACGGTATTGGTGGTGGCTCTGTGGGTCTACATCCGCCGTATGGAGAAATGACCGGGAAAGCGACTCTGAACGGTACCATCGGGCCGACGTAAAAGCAGCCCCGCGTACGGTGCGGGGCTTCGTTTTGGTGCGCCCTCCACTAAGGGGTTGTTGAAAAAGCGCTTCATCATGCCTGGAACCTACCGGATTTGTCATGCCCGCGAAGGCGGGCATCCAGTAAGTCGTTAATTCAGATAGATTCCCGCCTGCGCGGGAATGACTTGCAACACAAGGAAATTGCTTTTCTTGCTCTTGTTCCGAGTTTTTCAACAGCCTGCTAAGGGATCGATCACGATTCCTTGAGATTGACGACAGTAGCACCCCAACTGCCGCCACTGCCTCCCTCGTGATAGTAGTGCGCGACATCAGGATGAGCGGCAAGGGTAGATTGCACGATGCGTCTCTTGACGCCGCGTCCTTTCCCATGCACGATGCGGAGCGAATGGACTCTCCGACTCAGACAAGCCGCGATATACTCCAACACTACCTCGCGAGTCTCCCGGGCCGAAAACATGTGCAAATCCAGGGTACCGTCTATGGGGTACTCGAGAGGTTTGTCGTCTTCATGGTCGGTCATGTTATCTTTCGAACTGTTTTCCTATTTGGAAAGCTGTTGACTTATCCGTGCAAGATGTAACCTGGCGGTGCATTACAAAAAGGCCGCCGCACCAGAAGGCGCGGCGGTCGTTAATCTCTGGATGTAACCCTCAGGGGCTTTTTACATGATCACCACGAGCTTGCCGATCTGAACATCACCGTCTTCATCTTCGACGGTCCAGTAGTACATACCCGAGACAACCATCTGCGTGTTACGCGTTATCAGATCCCACTCTTCGTGGGTTGCCATGGGATCGCCTGAATCCATGTTGTGGACGATCTCTCTTACCATGTCGCCGTCGATGGTGAAGATGCGGATTCTACACTTGGGCGGCAGATTGGCGAAATGGATGATACGCGTGCGGTTCGGCGGTCGATCCGACATGGTACGACCCTCGAAACCACGCTCGCGATAGTCAGCATCGATCCGGTAAGGATTCGGATACACGTACACCTCGAGGTTCTCGCGCTGGACGTCATCCCAGGAACTGAGGGGAAAGGCCTGCTTGGCGCCCAGCGTGACCGCTGACTCCAACGAGGTCAGACCGGACTCCGGAGATCCGTAGTCAAAGGCGGTCACATTGACGAAGTAAGACACTGTCGGCAGGAGATCGTTGATATCGATGCGGTATTCATAGTACTTGAAATAACCATCTTCGGTTAGCTCACCCGGCTGTGCCGAATCGGGATTGTGGACGGTCGGCTGCGGCTGGTCGGGATAGATCTTACGAATCGGTGTGTCGACACCGAGTTCGGACACATTGAAATCCTGCGGCAAGAAAACGAACTTCGAGTCAGGGTAATTGGGATGTTCGAAAGGTCTGCTGCGGCTGTAGCTTTCGGGGTCAAAGTCCATATCGAGACAAGAGTCGCCGTAGAGGCACCTCAAACTGTCGATAGTATACGGAATGTCGTGGAGTGCATAGTCTCCACGATCACCCAGGGTGGAGTCATAGACCCATTTATTATAGTTTTCCTGGTCGTACGACGCAACCAGACTGTAGCTGCCGGGCCGCTCGTCACGGGCGAAGTACACGCGGTATCCTTCAAAGTCGTGCTCGCGAGAGAACACATCCAGGGTTGTCTCGCTGCGCAAACCATTAAACCTGATGCTGAGCTTGCCGACTGACGGTTCAATCCAGAAATCAGGTGGCGGTGGCGGCGAAGCTCCTCTGAAATCGGGAACGCCGTCTCCCTCGTACCAGAAGGCGTCAACATTAAATTCGTCGCCGGATTCGTCAACCCAGGTGGTGCAGTAGTGAACCTTGCCAGAATCGCCGTCGTCGTTGGTGTCGACTCCGGGGTTGTCATAGATCCATGATGACCACCTGGAGTTCAGAGCAAGGTCGGAGAAATTCAGATTGGCGTAGTAATCACCCGGGTTATCAGGCAGATTAGCCAGGTTGCCGTCGACCGTGTGAAAGTTCTCGCCGGCCACGTAGGAAAACGAGATCGGCAGTGTCTGGCCGGAGCGGATATCAAAGGGACCGAACGACAACAGATAACGGGTATCAAAACCGTCGGAGAAATCCGCAGCCAGCTCCTGGTTGGGATAGAGCCATAATGAGTCATTCGGCTGTATGGAGGCGGTGAATGCCTGATCATAATCGAACTCTTCGTTTCTGAGGACGTAGTACTTGTTGACGTCACCTTCCGGGGTACCGAGTCCGCCCGTACCGTAAGGGCGGAAATCTTCCTTCATGGTACCCTTGAAGGGTCTCTCTCGGGGTCCGAAATCCAACGATGGGGTGCCGTTGCCGATCCACCAGTTGAAGCTCACTTCCAGGTCCTCAGCCGGTATCCGAACAACTCTCGTCGCCGTTACGTGAGGAGCAGGGTGAGTGACGCCCCCCTCGTCCGTCACCGTGAAATCACCGTCGTTGTCGGCGATCCAGGCAATAAAGACCGTGTCTTCAAACTCGCAGCCACCGTAGGTGAACTTGTAGGTATGGAGAAACCCGCACAGATCATCAGCGAATCCCTGGTTGGTGCCACCGCAGTCAAAACAGACGTCGGCGTCCACGTAGACACCCATGTAGACGTTCTCCAGGAGGCGCGAGCCGATATTCTTGATTTCGTAGTCGAATAGAATGAAGTCCTCGGCATAGGAATAGGACCAGGCGAAGGAACGCTGCGTGACCTCGATATTCAGCGGAACGTGAGGACGTCCGAAGAAGTCGGCGGCAACTCCCTGGGTAAGAGTGTCATAGTAGACAGCGATGTAGTCCTGCTCCGAAACAGCGTTCTCGAACTGAGGTTTGGTCGGATCGGTAATCGATCGGTAAACCATCTTACCAAACGGGGCCTCGTCCGGGAACATCTCATAAACCGACTGCCAACCATCGGCACCAACCGAGACTAGTGTATCGCGTCCCACTACTGCGCCGATCCAGAATGCGGCGCCGAACAGGTACTCAATGTGGGAGTTCTTGGGATATTGGCAAGAAAACGGGATTGGCTCACCAGTGAATGCGTCCTCAGCTGAGCCGACATAATTAACGCCCAATGTCGCGTTGTTGGCCACCGCCAACTGGATGAGACCGATATTGTGCTCAACGATTTGTTCGATCGGATCCGCCGTCGACAAAAGCTGTTTCCGGTCCTTACCCTCAGTGCAATTCAAAGACTGACGAGAGAGGGCACTTTGAGCAAGAACACAACACATCAGAATGGCCGTTGAGACCGCCAGACCATTTTTCTTCAACATAACTCTTCCGCTCTTTCCTAAAAGTGTTTCACCTTCTCTGTGACGTACCACACCACAAAAAAGCTTAATCAAAAAAAGCTTCTGTAAGATTAATCATTCCAATCCTCGAAATCAAGCGCCTTTTGTACAAAATGTCCGCTGTGGCAACGAGTTGAGTAGCGGATTGACCCGCAGTTCGCCCTCAAACCGCTGTAGGATGAAGCGGACCGATCGGATTCGAGCAACCCGATCGGCCACAACTCAGTACGGTCGGTAGGAGCTAACCTCACCGATGCTAAGGACAGGTCGGCGCGGAACCCTGATTGAACATGAAATCGACCAGGTATACAAGATCGGCGATGTCGATTCCATTGGCCCCATCCACATCGGCCGCAGCCTCCACTGGCGGCGGGGGGCCACCGTTGAACATGAAGTCCACCAGATAGACCAGATCGCCGATATCAGGGCCGGAACCGCTGTTGTTGATGTCTCCGCAAACCCAGGCCGTCACGGTCAGACTGACCGGCAGACTCCACGAGGGGGTGTCTGGATCATTGGACGACACCAGCACCTGCCCGCTGTACAGCCCAGTCTCAAGATCTGCAGCGCTAAACTTGACGTCGACAGAGGCGGAACCGAACGGCTCTATCGAGCCGCCGGCCGGTGACACCGACAGCCAATGTTCGGCGGTGATCTGGATTGCCAGATTGTCGTGCATATAAGCTGCATTGTACACGACTTCAAGAGCATCATCGGCCTCGGAGTTTTGAATACCAACAGTAGCGCTCTCAAGATTCAGACTGCCGGGGTCCATCACACCGTACTGAAGCATGATAGCGCCATCAGGCTTGAGAATAAGCTGGAAGTTCAGCGACCCAGTGCCACTGATGCCGGAGTAGAACCTGATATCTTCGAAACTGACGATAAAACGCTCGTTGGCAGCATCGGAGTAATAGTAGATGTTGCCACCCTGGCGCGGGTCGAGGTCGTCCCACCACATCGCTATCAGGCTGGTGAAATTAGTGTCCGGCAGGCCCGAATTGGTCCGGCTGCCATTGCCGGCGTCGAAAGCCACGATCCCGTTGGAGCCGATATACAGGTCGCTATAAACGCTGTCATAGTATGGGAAGTCAAACCCGATGGGGATGGCCGTCGTCGCTTCGTCATCGCCCAACGTGACCTCGGCGCCCGAAGCGGAGATGTCGATCCAGGAGTAACTCGGTCCACCTGGCTCATCGGAGTCGACCCAGAAATGGCCGTATCCGTCCGGGCCACCGTAGTCCGTTCGCATTGGCGCATAGAGCGGTTCGGCCACTTCAGATTTATCGAATTCTACAGGGTGGTATCCCAATAGCTCGCGGACCGCACCGGCGGGCTTGGATGTTGAGCCAGCCACCGAATTCTTGTTCTGGAACATCTGGCTGACTGCTTCAAAGTCGAGTCGTCCAGGGCCGTTGTTGAAAATCACCAGTTGGTAGGTGGAACTGTCGCCACCTTCCAGGTTTTCGTCAATCGATGTCTCACTAATGAAGATATCCGGCGTGTAAAGGTGAGCATAGACCGGGATGCTGCCGGAAGGCGTACCGCCGTCATTGCAGGTGAAATCGAGTGAGCCCAGGTTATCACCGTAGGCCATCTGGTCGGCTGCGATGGACATCTCAAAGTCGAGACTGTCGGCGGGGAAGATCACCTGCTCGCTCAGATCACACGACAGCCAGGCATCATCCGCTGTAAAGGTGATGTACAAGAGCCCGCCGCCGTTGTTCTTGACTCTTACGAATCGCTGGCTGATATCGCCCGGCTGCAGACTATCGTAGATTTCCGTTTCAACGATCTGCAACTCCGGCGGCAGTTCGATTGAGAACTGATGCGCCCCGGCGGCGCCGATGAACGGATGCGTCTCGACCCGTCCGGAATTGTCGGCAGCTTGAATATAGTATGCCACTTCACCTATCCCTGACTGGGCAGGAATGTAGCCATGGAACGAGTCAGGATTGGCGGTAGCAAACAGCGGGGTGAATTCAAACGGAGCTTCGTTGATGCTGTAGAATATCTTCAGCGAATCCGGAATCAGCCCGGCGTCGCTGTGGTCAATGATGGTGGCGGATACTTCGTAGTCATTTATGGTGTCGCTCTGATTTGGCAGGGGAACATGCACTATCCACAGCATATTGGAATCCGGCACGCCCATGGTGCGGCAGTGCAGCCCGTCATCATACAACCACGACCCGGTGAAACCCAGCACCTCATAACCGGGCATAGCGTCGCGGTAGGTTTGCAGGGCAAGGTTGTCGTAATAAGTGTTATTGATAATCGGCACCAGCACCTTATCGTTAAGAATGAGGGAATTAGTATAGCCGCCCCCGGTCGGACAGTAGACACGCACCACCGTGTACGGTTCACCCCAGGCACTGGTCATCTGCGAGAGTTGATCGGCCCGCGCGTTCAGAAGAGCATAAGAGGAATTGCTTGCAGAAACATCTTTGACCATTATAGTCGTCGGACTGAGAAACTTCGCCCACACGTCGATGTGATGAATACCACCGGATTCTATGTAATCGAGCACGGTGTAATCATTGCCCAGGTAGGCGAGCATGATCGAGTCGACCTCGGCGTGAGTGAACGATGTGTTTTCATTATATACTAACTCAGTTGAAATGGACATGCCGAGCCCGTCCGACATGTGGTTCCCACCGGGCGTGGCCAGCGGCATCCCGAACACATTAAGCCCCCACGCGGTTCCCAGCGCCTGCGGGATGACGTCGTCCTGAGGGCGCGGACGGTTGTAGATGGGATCGACGATGGCCATATCGCCCCCTTCCTCAAAGATAAACCAGGGGCCGTAGTCACGCGTCCAGTAGGTGTTGGTGGAGGCGATCAGAAAATCGCAGTTGGCCAGGTTGACACCGTTGGCTGCATAGTAGGACAGTACCGATGACTGCTGCGAAGAACTGGCCACGATCGTGGTAACCATGAGGTCCTCGGACATTTCGGCGATGATGGCATAGGAGATACCGAAGGGGTAGCGAATAATGACACCTTGCGAACGTTCCCACTCGGCACTATTGCGGATGCTTCCGGTCGGTGGCGCGGTCGTGACGTGGTCCATGCCGATCTCGTGCAGACGGGTGAGTTCCTCCTCAGTGAATCCGATGGGGAGCGGGTTCTCATCGACGTCGTCCGAAGCCTGGGCAATGCTGCCGGCCAGAAGCAGTAGAATACACAGAAGCCTTATCGAAACGGTCATCATTCCTCCTGTCGGTACCGGTGGTGGGTACGTTGGGCTATAAGCCGACCGGTCGAACCAATCGGTCTTCTCCGAACTCTGTCATTCACACTCTCTCTTGCGTGCCCGGAGCACAAGGGAGAGATCAATTCAAGGTCACCCCCGCCGGAGAGACGGTTGAAAAACGTCTTCCGCTGCATCGGCGGGTTTGTCAGTTCTTGGGTGCTGTCAGGCGACTCGCCTGACAGCCCTTGGGTCGCAAAGTGGGTGTCGGGCGAGGGCACCCGACACCACCAGCGCGTGATACCTTTCTCACCACCCCCGCAGTTGCAGGGGTGACCGTTATCTACTAACTTTCAGTCGGGCGGCCTGGCCGGGTCATTGCCCGCAGGTCGGCGCCGGACCACTGTTAAACATAAAGTCCACGGTATAGACAAGGTCCGCGATGTCGATCTCACCGCCCGAACCGTCCACATCGGCAGCCTCCATCACCGGTGGCGGCGGTCCCTCGTTGAACATGAAGTCGACCAGGTACACCAAATCGCCGATATCCGGTCCTGAGCCGCTACCGTCAAAGTCGCCACAGACGATCGGCGGTCCACCGGCGCCCACCGTGAGATCAACCGTTATCACAAAAGGGTTGTCCTCCGGGTCGGGGTCGTTCGACGTCACCGTGATGGTGGCGCTGTAGCTGCCGCTGTCGAGTTCAGCAGCCGTGATCTGGCAGAGGATGGTGTCGGCCGCGCCCGGAGCCAACTCGCCTAAGAGCTTGTCAAGGGCCAGCCATTGAGTCGGCTTGGCAATGACGACAGCCAGACTATCGTGCAGGTAACTGGTAGCAAACGCGATTTCCAGACCATCGGTACCGTCGCCGTTCTCAATGCCGATAGCTCCTGATTCGGTATCGAAGCCTGCCGCGACGCTGAGATACTGCAGCTTGATTGAGCCGTTCGGATAGAGAATCACTTGCATGGTGATTACATCACCGACACTGCCGCCATATTCAGGGTAGTCGGTGAACTGGATCACACACTTGCCGCCGGCGGTGTCGATGAAAACGTGGTCATCGGAATTGTTCTCGTTGGTCGGGTCCAGGTCATCCCACAACCAGCAGATCATATTGTTGGGTGTGGCGGCTGTCGGGATAGTCGTTTTCCAACGTAAGTTCAGGTCGGTCGAGGTGAACCCGACCATGCCGTTGGACGAAATGTAAATCTGAGTATAAACGTTTTCATAGTACGGGAAGCTAAAGCCAAGATCGATCGGTCCGGTGAAAGTGTCGTCGCCAAGATCATCGACGATGTCGGTACCGGTAGCCGAGATATCCTGCCATGCAAACGATGGTCCTCCCGGTTCGTCGGAATCGACCCAGTAGTAACCGAACAGATCAGGGCCGCCGGCATTGCGCAGAACCTGGTAGCCGATGTTGGGGTTATCAACACCCTTCACGTCGACAAAATCATAGAAGTCCTCGGAGTAGACCCGTCGCGCCGGCTCCACCAGGCCGGCTTGGTACAGAGCGTCGAACACGCTGCCGCGACCGAGCAGTTGCAGTACGCTGACACTGTAGTTCAGACCGCCCGGACCGCCGTTGGAGATATAGAGACTTTGCGAGGTCTCTTCACCTGGCGACAGATACTCGTTCATGGTCTCAGGGTAGATGGCGATCGACGGCGCATAGTCAATACGAATGTCGTCGACATACCAGTCGTCGTTACCGGCGCTGGTGCCGACAGAGCGCAGTTGTAGCTGGAACCCGGCGTGGATAGCATCGGTCGGCAGGGGTACATTAACATAAGCAAACTGAGTCATAACACCTTCGCCGCCGGGAAGAACCTGGAATGTGATCCACTCGCCGAATTGGTTCTTGTAATCAATAAACAGATCATCACCGGTCTCTGGCGGTTCACCACCACCACCGCGCTCATAGCAGTATGACAGTATGGCATCCGAGGAACCGGAGATATCGATAACCCGCGTGCAAACGGTGTCACCGCCACCATCGAGATTCAGCGAGTACGGCGGCGATGGCGGTGCCAGACCGTTCTGCGAAACGACGGCGCCGGTGTTGATAAACCAGTCGGTCGACAGTTCGATAGTAGCAAACCCGTCAAACCAGGGGAACGCCATAGGCAATCCGCCGGACACAGTGGCAAAGGAAGCGGATGCCGCTACCGTGTCCTCGCTCTGAGATTGAACAAACACGACCGAGGTATCGACCTGGTGGACTTCGGCACTCTCAGGAATGGCCACCTTCACCATGATATCGACAGTGTCACCCGATAGTACGACACCGGTCGAGGTGATTTGGCTGGTGCCGGTCTCATCGTAGAACAGTACATCCCACACGCCACTGGAGCGGGCCAGACCGTACGAATCTTCGAGCCGACCCTTGTTAATCACACTCAGCAGGTAGGCGGCCGTGTCGCCGGCCGGACCGTATTGTGTCTGGAACCACGGCGTCAGCGTCATCTCGTAATCCGGCGGATAACCGATGTAGATATCGTCGACAAACCAATCGTCGTAGTTCCCGCTGGTTCCGATATTGCGAAACATAACCCGGAACCCGGCGTGATAGGCATCAGCCGGAAGCTGGAGTTTGACTTCTTCATATTCGGTCATGTCGTCGCCGTCGCCCAGGTGCTGGTTGAGTTGATGCCAGACCCCGAGGGAATCGATATACTCCACGAACAGATCATCACCCGTCTCCGGCGAATCGCCGCCGCCGGTTCGCTGGTAGTAGTATTTGAGAATCACGTTGTTCTCATTGCGCAGGTTGATCTGCTCTGACATCAAGGTATCGGTGCCGGAGGGACCGCCATCGAGATTCAGGCTGTAGGCTGGACTCGGTTCATTAAGGCCATCGGAGTTGATCGCAGAGCCTGCGGCCGTCTCCCATTTGGTCATATCGAAATCAGTAACCGGGAACGTTTCCACAAATGGGATCGTCCAGGGCTGTCCGGCTGAGATTGCTTTAAGTATGGCCGTGGCGGCATAAGCAGGGTCGGCGTTGGAAGTTGCCACCACCGCAATCGAGTCGTACTCGTCCTCCCAGCTTTCCGGAATCAGAACGCGTACCTGGAAGTCAAAGGTGGCATCACCGACCAAACTTGCCGTGTTCGTTATCTCGGTACTGCCGGCCGCATCCCACAATGAAACATCCCAGACATTGCCGGAGAATGAAAGCGCGTAGTCGTCTTCCAGCACGCCGTCGTTGGTGACAGTCAGGCCGAACCAGACGGTGTCATACACCGGCGCTGTCGCCGTAGCGTACGTCGGATCAATCAGCACTCCGTAGTCGATCACGAAGAAACTGTACGTCTCGGTGGAATCGACGTCACCCGCCATGTTCTCTGCGAATATATAGTAGTCGACGTGTGTGCCGGCCGGCTGGGCCGGGATGTAGCCGACATAGTCGTCACCCATACGCACTAACTCCAGCGTGTCGGCGTACCAAACCGAGTTGATCTGGTACTTCAAAAGTAACTGATCCGCGACCACTGTTGTATCGGAATAGATAGTGCAGGTGACTTCGTAAGGGTTCAAGGTATCTTTAGTGTCACCGATCGGATCGTGCAGAATAGTCAGATCGGTGGCGGCGATGACAGAGTCGACCATGGTCGCTTTGTTGTACGCGGTGACCGTCAGCAGAATCGGCTGACCGATCGGCAGCATCTCGCTGATCGGAACGACAGCCAGGCCGTTAGCATCCGTGTAGGCTGACCCGTAAAGAGTGCCGTCGGCATAAAGAGCACAGAGCGCTCCTTCGACACCGACCACCTCCACCTCGTACTCGGGCATGTTGAAGAAGACTGCGCCGGCGTGATTAACGGTCATCACAGCCGGAGTGTTGGTCCGCACCTGCACCGAGGGATCACCGAAAACGTGCCAGGTGTTGTACATGGACACACCGCCCGAGCCCTCCATGTCGATCATGTGGCAGGAACCGTTGTAGCACAGTCCGCCGTAGGACGAAAGCTGCTCGGACACCAACAGATCAACCGCCTCATCCTGTGCCCACATGGGCGGGCTCCAGGACTGGTTGATCGAAGACATGTAACAACCGATAGCCCCGGTCGGCGTGCCGGAGTTAGTGGCCCGCATCCATGCTTCGGCAAAGCAGGTATAGCTGCGGAACTGGCCATTGACACAGGCTACGGAGACGATAAAGGGCAGCATATTGTCATTCACCAGGCCACCGATATGGGAGTTGCTGAATCCGGTCGTACTCCACGACGTCGTGCTGCCATGTCCGCAGTAATTGATAATACTACGACCCTCGTTCAAGGCTGCGCTCACTTGCGCGGACGTGCCGCTGGGATCATAGATTTGATCGACGTGTGTGTAAGTGTATGCTAGTAGATCATCGCGAATGAGGTCCATGTGTTCATTGTCATACTCACCGTTATGGCCGGGACCCTGGTTCGACGCTATCCCGGTTCCCTTATGGAACCAGTCGCCGGCCGTCGGATCGGCCTCGTATGTAATCGTTCGCTGGACCTGAGTGGCCACTTGTGATGAGTTCTCCGCCGAGAAGCGTCCTACGAAGATGTCCGGATAGCTGTCTGACCCCGCCAGCAAAGCGTACAGCGGGTCGGCCGCGCCGCCGCCGGATGTGAACGTGGCCAACTGTGGACCGTCACCTACCAGCAGCACGAAGGCCAGATTGGTGCTGTCATAGAACGCCTGAATGAACGCCTTGATGGAGGTAGCCACGTTGCCGATGGTGGAGAGGTTCACCAGTGTGGTCTTGATACCCTTCTGCATCTTCCAGTCGACATACGGCTGCATGTCGGCGGCGAAGGCATCGTAGGTGATGACAAGAATATCACCGAACTCCGAGACCGGTGAGTACTTCTGGCTGATCTGCTGGTAGTTTACGAAGCGGCGCTGGTAGATCAGTTCGAAGTCAGGCACTATGATATCTGAGCGTTTGTTTCCCTCCAGTACGTTGATCTTGCCGGGACCGGCATTGACCACTTCCACCGTTACCGAGGTGTAAACCCGCAACGTTTGCGTGCCGGGATTGTACTGAAAGGCGTTCAACTCTATCACGGTACCGCGATAGTCACGCAGGATGTGCGGCGCGCGAATGCCGGCGATAGGACCGGGATAGAAGGTGTGCTCAGAGTAAACGTCGCTGAAGGTGTAGCGGACATCCTCCGGGTTGACCGTACGCGGCAGGTGGCCCTTCGAGGGAGCTACCGGCGTATTGTGGAAATCGACATACTCGGACTTGAGGACCTTGATCTCCATCCGTGCATCATCAGGAATAATTATGCTGCGGCACAGCCGCGGCAGAGAAGGTGCACCCTTAATGGTCAGTAACCCCTCTTCTGCAACCTTCACCAGATTATAAGTATCCCCATCGATTTCAATTGCTTCCATATCGAAAGCGCCAATATCGAATCGCACGACCGTGCGCTCCTGATTCGACTGCTCGACTGTCACGCTGACGTCGTCACCGTGACTTCCGAGGTCCACTCTCTCCGCTGAAACCGAGACCGCAAGGAGCAGTCCGATGGCAACAGTTAGCAGTCTTCTTCCCATGTCTTACCTCTTCAGAAGTTATTCAAATACGTTATCTTCGGTTTGAACCGCGGTTTATCACTCTGATGGTGTTTTCCGACTGTCGGATATTTCCTTAACTCTAAGTATAATATAGAATTCGCATTTTACAAAGGAAAATGTGCCGTCCCCGATTCAAGGCCAACTAAAAAAAGAGACAGGATCGCTCTCCGTTCATCACGAAATAGGACTTCAGTGGTAGCGTATGTGCTCCCTGGCGGTGTTCTGACCGTTGTGATTTGCACCCTTGGTTCAGCTTGGACGGAAGCTATCTTCCCGCCTTCTCCGCAGGACCGCGAATTCAGCATAAGCCATTATTTCGCAATGAGATATATGCTGTTTTTTACTTGCAATATGTCAAAAAAACCTCTATTGTATAGGCTTGATATGGACTCGCTTATGAAGCAAACGAACGGACAAGCGACAGGCAGATGGAGAAGCCCACAGGCGATAGCAGGCGTGATCTCCAAGACCATGAAATCCCTTGGCCTGGCCCGACCGTATGACGGCTGGCAGGTGGTAACTCATTGGGCCGAGATCGTCGGCGATGAAATCGCTGAACGGGCGCGCGCCGTACGCTACGAGGACGGCACCCTCCATGTTGCCGTACCCGATGACGTCTGGCGTCACCAGCTTTCGATCCAGATCGAATCCATTCTCAAGAAAGTGCACGCTCAGCCTTACGGACGGGCGGTGCAACAGATACGACTACAACGCGGCCCAAGAGGGAAAATGGACCCATGACTATCGGAGTGAAGCAATCAATGAAATCGGCAAGCACGCAAGCCGCTCCCAAAACAATCGAACATAAGTACGACGCCTCGACTATCAAGGTCCTCAAAGGGCTCGACGCCGTGCGGCGTCGGCCCGCCATGTATATCGGCGATATCAGCCAGCGCGGGCTGCATCACTGTGTCTATGAAGTCGTGGATAACTCGGTCGATGAAGCTATGGCCGGGTACTGCGATAAAATCGGGGTGGAGATCAACAAAGATGGGTCTGTCACCGTCACCGACAACGGCCGCGGCATCCCGATCGAGCCGCCGCCCGGTGAGAAAGCTTCGGCTGTGCAGGTAGTCATGACGACTTTGCACGCCGGCGGGAAGTTCGATCACGAGAGCTACAAGGTATCCGGGGGTTTGCACGGCGTGGGTGTATCGGTGGTCAACGCTCTTTCCGAATGGTGCTGGGTCGAAATCTGTCGTGATGGCGAGGTTTATCGGCAGGATTATGATCGCGGCAAACCTCGGAAGAAGCTGACCAAGGTAGGCACATGTAAAAAGAGCGGTACCCGGACCTGCTTCTTCCCGGATAGTGAGATTTTCCAACGGACCGAGTTCAAGTTCGATATCATCGCCTCTCGCCTGCGCGAGCTTGCGTTCCTTAACCAGGAGTTGACTATCGTCCTGAAGGACCATCGGGTGGACAAGGAGGTCGAGTTCTACTATAAGGGCGGGCTGTCGGCCTTTGTACAGTATCTCAACGAGAACAAAACAGCGGTGTTCAGAAAACCGATACATTTCAGCAAGACCAAAGACGACGTTGAGGTCGAAATCGCAATTCAGTACAACGACGGTTACTCCGAGTCGGTCTACTCATACGTCAACAATATCAACACCATCGAAGGCGGCACTCACCTGACCGGGTTCCGCACCGCTCTGACCCGCTCGATCAACAGCTACGCGCTCAAGTATAATCTGCTCAAGAATTCAAAAGGCTCCAAGAACGGAAAGAACGGCAAAGGCGGAATGGTGATGATCGGCGATGATAGTCGTGAGGGGCTGACCGCCGTGATCTCGGTTCGCGTGCGCGAGCCGCAGTTCGAGGGACAGACCAAGACTAAGCTGGGCAACTCTGAGGTCAGAGGGATCGTCGAGGCGATTACCAACGAGCATCTCGGCGCCTTCTTCGAAGAGAACCCGTCGGTCGGCAAGCGCATAGTCGACAAAGTAGTCCAGGCCGCCATGGCCCGCGATGCCGCCCGCAAAGCCAGAGAACTGACGCGACGCAAAACCGCCCTCGACAGTGCCGCTCTTCCCGGCAAACTGGCCGACTGTTCACTCCGTGATCCCGAGTCCTGCGAGATTTACATCGTCGAGGGTGACTCGGCCGGTGGTTCGGCCAAACAGGGACGCGACCGTCGTTTCCAGGCGATACTGCCGTTGCGGGGTAAGATCCTCAATGTCGAGAAGGCGCGCATCGACAAAATCTTGCGCAACGAAGAAATCCGCGCCATGATCACCGCCCTCGGTTGCGGAGTCGGTGATGAGTTCAATGTCGACAAGGCACGTTATCACAAGATCATTGTCATGACCGACGCCGATGTCGATGGTTCCCACATACGCACCCTGTTATTGACTTTCTTGTTCCGCTACATGCGAGCACTGATTGATCGGGGCCTGGTTTACATTGCACAACCGCCGCTGTTTCGTCTGAAGCACGGCAAGACGGAATACTGGGCGTACTCCGACGAAGAAAAAGACCGCATTATGAAGAAGCTGCCCAAAACCGGCGTCTCGTTGCAGCGCTACAAAGGTCTCGGTGAGATGAACCCGGACCAACTCTGGAAGACGACCATGGACCCGGAGAAGCGGACACTTCTGAAGATCACGCTCGATGACGCCGCCACAGCGGACCACCTGTTCAGCACTCTGATGGGCCCCGAGACAGCGCCGCGATCCAAGTTCATCCAGGAAAACGCCAGCTACGTCCGGAATCTGGATATTTAGGCGAAATTCTTGCAGTAGGGTGGGTCCGTCTTCGGTGTACAGTATCATGACATAGTATACAACATCTTTCAGGACATGGTGTACAGTGTGGTTATCTTGGTTCTTTGAAATAGGAGCCAGGAAATGCCTTTTAA
>SDBU01003659.1_pt1 | contig 19435 bp, 18 predicted proteins | sample 2277071 | NCBI WGS metagenome assembly SDBU01 (sample SAMN10397929, study PRJNA504765) | marine sediment metagenome | isolation source: marine sediment core GS08_GC12, 126 cmbsf | place: Arctic Ocean: Gakkel Ridge, Loki's castle | collected 2008 | reverse complement strand
GGGCTACAAGGGGACGGATTCGTCTGCAATCTAGACTACATGAAGAAAACCCTGATAAAGGTCAGAAAGGCTGATATTGATCGGGAGCAAATACGGGACATCTACCGACAACGCTTCTCTCCGGAGAGATTTGTGCGCCGTTATCTGGAGCTAATAGAGGATAGGTTGGGAGCATGAGAAGAAAGCTATCCCTGATATTCTTTTTCCTGGGTCTGGCTACCTGCATAACCTCTTTCATTAGCTATTCCATTAGCTACATCCCAGCCACATATGAATTTGGACTCATCCAGGTTTTACCTCCCTGGTTCTGGTTTGGCTTTGCTGTCTGCTTGCTTTCACTCCTGGAAGGCATCAATAGAGATAAGGAGTCAGTATTTTTTACCAAATCCCTTCTTCTTGTTATGCTGATATGGAATATTCCAACCCTATTGCTCAGCCATCCTTATGAACCAGGAAGTTATATGCATATTTTTGAAGCCACACCAATAATGCTGAGTGGGCACGTGCCGCCTGCGAGTGAGACTTTGCATTGGGTATTTAATCTCTATCCGGTAAGCTTCCCTGGCTATCATATTCTGCTGACATCAGTTTTTCAGGTAACGAATGTAGCCCCACTAGACTTTGCCAAATATTATCCCCTGTTTTCTAGTGCCGTCACCTTTCTGGCTATCTGGCTGTTTTTTAAAACCTTCCTGCCATCGGCAGGCTACCGCTGGGCATTGCTTGTTGCCATACTCGCCAATGTCTACATGCAGTTGCATCTTTCCCCACAATCAGTCGGACTCGTCGCTGGTCTACTGACATTGGTCGCCCTGGAAAAGGATGGCTGGCCTTGGAAAGTCATTGCGATCCTGCTCTTTGCCTTTCTCATCATATCCCACCCGACTATGACAATAATAATTCTCTTAGGTGCTGGTCTTGCCTGGCTGCTGAGAATGTTGCTGGTTAGAGACCGGAAAACACTACTGGAACCAGTTCCGCTTCTTGTCATTGGCTGGATAGCCTGGTCAATGTTGTATGCCGTTCCATTTCAGCAAAGCGTGACTGAGTTAGCTACGACTGCACCAACAGTGCCAACAGTGCCGATCGCACTTAAAGGACCAATTGCACCGGCGACAGGCATCGTTTTTCTGGATATTTTTATATCGGAAACCTGGAAACGGCTTTATGGTGTTTTTTATTGGGCACCGCGGATAAGATTTGTTATCTTGGGAGTTTTCGGCATCGGTTCAGTCTACTATCTAGTGCGTCAATGGCTCAACAAAGCCAGCCGGAGCCAAAGGCTGTTAATAACCTATACCGCCTTTCTAATTGCCCCGGTAATAATGACACTGATAGACATCACTATTCTACGAGCAGGTCAGCTACATGACCGCTACTTTCTTTTCTTTCTGTTAATCACTCCTATCGTGCTGATAAGTTTAGCTGAGAGAACTGGGCATTCGCCGTTGACAAATGCAATTCAAAACCTGCCCCTCAAATGCTCAGTAAGCCTGCGAAATGTCTTCCCCCTTGCCTTGGTTTTTCTGGCACTGTTTAATTTTACCACAATTTATTATCAATCCTCGCTTTTTATTGCCAGCGACGAGACTATCTCTGCATCTGAGTTTGTGAACAGCAATACTTCCAGCCAGGTGATAGGTGGGGAGTTCGTCCCTGATTTGGCTGACCCATATCAGTCGGCTATCTTGCGCCAGTCCCGATTTTACCATTTATATCCCCAGCCGCTCAGTAGCCTTGCATTGCCGTCAGTTATCGTATTTGACGACCATAGTAGACTCTAGTATGAGGTTCAGTATGGCATTGAGAAATACGATTTTTATGTCCAAGAAGCTAAGGTTGACGATAAACTTAACAGGGTCTACTCCAACGGCAGATATAATATCTATTGGTTCGCAGGTAATGGAGGTTGAAGATGGATTACAGAAAGAGAATATATGATGCTTATGTGTCAGCACGCTTCCAATACACCCATTCCCTAGTTCCTGAGGAATATGAGCATCTGGCAAAAGCATTTCGCCACCGGTTGACTCCCTTTCTGCCCAAGGATAAAAATGCCAGGATTATTGACCTTGCCTGCGGCGCTGGCCACTTTCTCTACTTCCTCCAGAAAGAGGGGTATGTCAGGGCGCAGGGGGTTGACATCAGCCAGCAGCAGGTGGATGTTGCTCGGCGAATGGGGGTAGAAAATGTAGAGGTTGGGGATTTCTGGCAGACATTAGCCACCTGCAAGGACGAGTTCGACTTTATATCTGCCAATGATATTATAGAGCACCAGAGAAAGGATGAGGTTCTGGAGTTTCTGGATTTGGTCTATGCTGCCTTAAAACCTGGCGGCAGGGTTTTGATGCACACAGCAAATGCCGGTTCCCTTTTTGGGGCTACGGCCGGTTTTGGGGATTTCACTCACGAAACCGCTTTTACAGCGGAAAGCCTGGCTGAGGTGTTTTGGGTCTGCGGCTTTGAAGATGTGGCTGTCTATGGAGAAAAGCCGGTAGCTCATAATCTGTTGAGCTGCATACGGCGTATTCTGTGGAAAGTTGTGGAAGCTCTCATTAAGGCTTATTTGCTGATAGAGGGGTCTAGGGGTTTCGGAATATGGAAAAGACAGGTGATTTTGGAGACTCGCATCTTTGTGGTGGGGGATAAGCCTCTAGAAAAGAAGGATGCAGAAATGTAGGAGGATTTTAGACGGAGGGGACAAATGCCAAACGCTAATATAGAATTTGCTCATCCCAAAAGGCGCCTATTTAGTTACGGCAAGATTTCCTTACTGGATGTCCTGCTCAGATTTGCCCCTAGTTTAGTGGATAGAATAATTGTTTACCGGCTAACGGAACGCCTCCTTGAATATCCGTTCATTCACCAAAATATACCGTTCGGTGGAGAAGGAAAAATTCTCGATGTAGGTAGCGGCTCTTCTCTCTTGCCACTGGAACTGGCAGCAACGGGTTATCAAGTCTGGGCTATCGATTTAAGAAAGCAGTACCATCGCTCTATCAGACATAACAATTTTATTTTTGTCTGTGGGGATATCAGGAAAACCAATTTTCCTGACGCTTTCTTTGATGCTGTTACCGCTGTATCCTCTATTGAGCACGTGGGCTTTGGAAGTAGTGAGACTAATTTCAGCGGAGACAAAGACGCTTGCCAAGAGATACTAAGAATCTTGAAACCAGAGGGGAAATTCCTGTTAACCGTCCCTTTTGGTCTGGAAGGAGTTTATTCTATCAAAGGGCGTAGCCAATGGAGCGCGAGGTTATATAACTTGCCATCTTTAAAGAAGCTTTTGGCAAGCTTTGAAATTGAACAAATAGCATTTGCTTTACTTGACAGAGGAGGTTGGCGGCGAGGTAGTTTAAAGGAAGTGGAGAATGTTGATTCGCTCTCTCAGCCAAAGTGGTACTCTTCAAAAACAGTAGCCATGATAATAGCTAGGAAATAAGGGCTTAGCCTCGCATATTTGTGATGGGGAGGAAACCTGATGAGTAGGAAAAGGGTATTGTTTGTTTGCCCGTCCCTGGTTGGGGGTGGGGCAGAGAGGGTAGCTGCTCTACTTTTACAGCACCTTGACCGGCAGAAATTCGAGCCTCTTCTAGTTGTTTTTCAAGACCGCTTCGATTACCCCGTGCCAGAAGATGTCACAGTTATATGCTTTCATAAAAGGGGTGCCTATGACCTGCCCAGGCTTATCTGGCGGTTGGCACAAGCCTACGAAAAAGAGAAGCCTGACACTGTCATAAGCTTCTTGAACTATGCCAACCTTATCGCTGTCATGGCGAAAAGGCTTTCCCGCGCCAGACCCAGGCTTCTTTTGACTGAGCATGGCGATGATGACATTGGTATTAGCCTGAAACATACGTTCCTGTCTTTTCCCAAGCGCTGGGCATTCCCTCTCATTTATCCCAAAGCTGATACCATTATCTGTGTTTCTAGAGGTGTAGCCGATAATCTAGTGACCCGATTTAAGATTCCTCGCCAGAAGATAAAGGTCGTCTACTCTCCGGTGGACATTGATTATGTGTCAAGACTAGCTGAGGAGGAAGTTGACCATCCCTACTTTGCTCCCAAGGAAACCCCCGTCATCATTGCTATAGGTTGGCTTATTGCTCGAAAAGGCCACCCATACTTGCTCAAGGCTTTTGCTCAGGTCACTGCTGAGTTTCCCTGTCGGTTAATAATTAGGGGAGATGGGAAGGAGAAAAAGGCCCTAGTGAAGCTAGTAAGACAGCTCGGGATTGAGAGACAGGTTGATTTCCTTGGCTTTCAACAAAACCCGTTTAAGTATGTGGCACGCTCGGATATCTTTGTCCTCTCGTCGTTGTGGGAGGGTTTTGGCCTAGTAATTATAGAGGCTATGACCTGTGGCACCCCGGTTATTTCTACCCGCTGTCCCTTTGGACCTGGCGAGATTATCACCGATGGGGTGAATGGGCTTCTGGTTCCGGCGGCTGATGAAATGGCGCTAGCAGAGGCCATGCTACGCCTCCTGAATGATAAGGACCTTTCAGCAAAGCTAGCGCAGGCGGGAAAAAAAAGGGCTGAGGATTTCGCAATGGCAAAAATTACTGAAGAGTATGAGAGGTTATTCTAAACATAGGGACTTCGCTAACGGAGGTATGAACCGTGCTCAGAATACTCGTTGATGGTAGTACTAAGTCGCCAGCTATTGGAAGTCATGCTATGGCTATCTCTACGCTAACACTGCTGGCAGAGATTTTTCCTGACGCTGAGTTAACCATTCTCTCTGTCTACCCGGAAGTAGACTATAGGCGCTATGGCAGGTTCGGCTTTGATTTAAATATAGTTAGACGGGCAAGAAGCAATGCTGGGGCAGCATGGGCACTGTTAAGGCAATGCTCCAAAGCCGATATAGTTGTTGGGGTTTACGGTGATGCCTTCGTTACCAGGACAAATCTGGTCTTTCTCGAATTCATTGCCAAGATGCTACTGGTTACGCTCCCTGGAACACCAGTGGTCATATTCCCCTCGTCAATGGGCCCCTTCGCCGGAAGCTGGCGTAGCTTCATAGTGAGACGGGCTTTAAAGAGGGTAAAGCTCATAACAGCCAGATTCATAGGGGCTTTATTCATTCCCGTCGCATCCATTTATCTTGGTTAGTTTCCGTGCTGAAAGGATATAAATAGCCACTGCAACTTGAACTCCGAGCCAGGTGTAGCCAATGCCTATAATACCAGTGGCAGACATAATCAAACCACTAACCAGAAGTACAGTTACAGTCATACTCCCCACGATAACTATCAGCTCCCTTATTCTACCAGTCACCCGGAGGATGCTAGTGTAGATATAGTTAACCGCCAGCGGGAGACTAGAAAGGGCCAGGATTTGCAATAGATGCAAGGCACTAGCCGAGTAGCTCTGCCCGAAGGCAAGGAGCAGCCATTTGCCAACTAGGATCAGGAGGATCACAGCAGGCATTAATAACAGGAAGGTGAATTTGAGCGATTTTATGACATTTTCTCTGAGCTTTTCCTCGAAGTGTGAGCCTTCAGCAAATAGAGATAAGGAAACTCCATTCGGAATGGCGAAGAGTAATGCGGCTATCATCCAGGCAATATAGAAGTAGGCGTTTTGCTCAGCTCCTAGAATATTGATAACCATTACCGGCAAAATAAATATTGGGGCTGGACTCAGTAGATTAGCCAGGTAGTTGCCGCCTGAATATTGCCGCATACTCTTAATCAGACTTAGGTTGAGATATGGTACCGGCTTATACGGATTTTGGACTCTGGGTAGAAACAGGAAAAGGGAAAGGGCTAAGGCAATGCTAATAGCTATACCCCAAGAAGCAACTATGCCAAAGGCATGGAAGAATAAAACGAGGAGGACAGGCAGTGGGATTTTGAGCAGAGAAAAAATGGTATTCTTGGAGAGTGTAAATTCAGCCCTCCTTTTAGCCAGAAAGACAGAGTCCATCAAGCTGGATAATGTCCATGCTAGGGTAAAGGTTATAAAAGCTAAGGTGAAGAGGGCATTTTTTATGATGAAATTCAGGGCGGGCGACCAGAAGTTCAAGCCGACAAGGAAACAACCGGCTACCACTAGGCTGATGAGCCCACTTAAGGTGAAGCTGGAGTTTATCAACTCGTGGGGTCTGTCGGTCTTCGGCAAAAAACGGATGAGCGAGGAATTCAAACCAAGCATGCTTAACAGAGCGATAAAGTTAATAGCCGATATTATGGCTGAGCTGAAACCTACCTCGGCTTCAGTATAAAATCTGGCAACTACAAACCAGAAGAAAAAGCCGAGAAAAGACGTAACCACGGCACTTAGCATTAAGTAAAAGGCATTACTATAAAGGGAAGTGGTTGAAACCCGCCTTAGCTTTTCTCTGGAGGGCATTACCTTGAAAAAATCAAAATTAGGCGACTTCAAAACTGGTTCTCAGCTTCCTCTCCATCTTGAATTGAACCCTGCTTAACTATAACACAGTTTGATAGGTCGGGGCAGTTCACCACTCACCAGTAATTAAAATATTTTTTACTCGCTAAGTCCCGCTTAAGTTGCCACTGCTCATTGTTGGTTGCCCTCCTATTCCATGACAACAGTTTGAGTAACTTTGCCTTGCTTAATCTCAAGAAAGAGTGACCTGCCCCCGAAAGTGGTACTAATTACGGAGTTAGAGTTACCGGTGTTTTTGCTTCAGGTGCCGGTGGTCTATAGCACAAAACACTATGTGGTCGAACATGATAATACTCCTTCCTCCACTGCTCACTCAATACCTTGGCTTCGTTCAACTTGGCCGTGAATTCTGAAGCATTTTATGACCGGATACATTCTGGGAATCTTTCAAAAAAGGGACCTTTTTAAGCCCTGCTTATTTGATAATTTGGCAATAAACGCATAAAATCAGGGTAGGTCAAATGCGAATCTCAGTAATAGGTTCCGGGTATGTTGGTCTTGTAGCTGGAGCGTGCTTTGCCAAATTAGGCAACGAAGTTACTCTAATAGATACTGATGGTGAAAGAGTAGCAGCTATAAATAATAGACTATTGCCTATTCATGAAGAAGGGCTCAGCGAAATTATGAGCCAGGTCAGTGTAAATGCAACCTCAGATTATCGGCAAATTGTAGGCGCAGATATAATCTTCTTGTGTGTAGATACAAAGTTAAACGAAGATGGTTCTATGTCGCTAGCGTGTATAAAAGAGGCTACAGAGAAAATTGCAGCAGCCACGGAAGGGGAGAGGGACTATTCTGTAGTCGTGGTAAAAAGCACGGTCATACCTGGTACAACTGAGGAGCTTATTATTCCTATATTGGAAAGAGCGGGACTGAAGGCAGGCAAAGATTTTGGAATATGTGTGTCTCCAGAATTTCTAAGGGAAGGGAGCACAGTTTACGATTGGATGAATCCGACGCGATTGATTGTAGGAGAATTTGACAAAAGGTCTGGGGACAGACTTCTTGACCTCTACCAAGACTTTAATGCACCTGTCCTCCGAACTAATTTGAGAAATGCCGAGATGATCAAACTTGCCTCCAATGCTTTTTTGACCATGAAGATATCTTTCATAAATGAAATTGGCAATATCTGCAAGCAACTTGGTATAGACACTTATGACGTAGCGAAAGGCATGGCTTTTGATGACCGCATTGGGAGTAAATTCTTGAATGCTGGCATAGGGTTTGGTGGTTCCTGCCTCCCCAAAGACCTTAGGGCACTAATAGCTAAGGCGAGACACACTGGATATGAGCCAAGGATATTGGAAGAGATATTGCATTTAAATGAAAAACAGGTATTAAAACCAGTACAACTGCTCAAGAAATACATCCCATTAAAGGGGTCTCGTATAGGTCTTCTAGGGCTAGCATTCAAGCCTAAAACTGACGACGTAAGAGATACTAGAGCAATATGGATTGTCCAAGCATTATTGCAAGAGGGAGCTATGGTCAAGGCTTATGACCCACTAGCAATGGCAAACTTTAAAAAGTTATTTCCTCAGATAGATTACGTAACTATTGAAGAGGTGTTGAACTGCGATGCTATTCTTATTATCACCGAGTGGGAAGAATTCAAAGATTTAGACTATAAAGGGAAGATTGTCATTGACGGCAGGAGAATATCAAAGGCAAGAGAGGCAAGAATATACGAGGGAGTTTGCTGGTAATGACAGTATTGGTTACTGGCGGTGTTGGTTTTATTGGAAGCCATATCTGTGAAAGGCTTTTAAGAGAAGGTTATGAGGTTGTCTGCTTGGATAATCTTGGCCCTTACTATGAGCCTCACTTAAAGAGAAATAATATCAAGCCTCTGACCTGCCCTCATAAAAGAGTCCAGTTATAATATTAGTAAAATAAGGACCGAGAAAAAGGGGGATACATGGTCAAAAATGGTTCCTTTTCCACACTCAACATTCTAACGAAATGTGTGACGGGACCGGAACAGGTTATACAAGTAACCTAAGAGGCTGCGAAGCGTTGATATGTATTACCTGCTTACCATTAAAGCTCAACTTTAGAAGAATAGTTTAACGAGCTTTAAAATGCCCTGTTTCCAAGCGACTCTGTGGCTAATTCCAGTTTCTACTTCATGGCTTTTATATTCCTCTAAATACCACTTATAAGTATCTATCCATACATCAGATGTGGTTTTCTTGGCATCCCAGCCGAGCGCTTTCTGAAGTTTATCCACGGAAACATAATGGTCTTTCCCCGCCGTTTCATAAACCCATTCATATAAAGGTGAAAGATGCAAGTGCTCCAGTATTTTAAGAACGGGAATTACCAGCCAGGAGGAAATGGGGATAACATGCTTGCCAAAACCTGCGTAATCTAATAATGCCTGTAGATCGACTTTCATAGTTTCAAATTTTGTCGCGCCTACATTGTAGGTATCGTTAACTTTGTTTTCCGGGGCTGTACTGACCAGATAAATAGCCTCTACTAAGTCATCAATGTGTAAAAGCTGGTATTTGTTGTTACCGCTACCAATTATAGGAATGTTCTTACCATCCTGCACCCAATCACATAGAATCTGAAATACACCAAGCCTCATTGGACCAGCAAATGTCTTTGGCCTTAATATGGGTACGCATAATCCCTTTTTCCTAAATTCCAAGCATATTCTTTCTGCTTCTATCTTTGTCTCCCCATAAGGACCGATACCCTTTGGAGCATAGTTCTCATCCACAGGGTGTTCTTTCGGGATTCCGTAAACCGCTGTAGACGAGATGAATACAACCCTTCTTACTGCCAAATCACGGGCTGTTTGCAAGACATTGCGCGTCCCATCAATATTTACCGAAAAAATCTCTCTTCTAGACCATAGGGGTAAGGCAGCAGCGGCGTGAATAACTACATCTACTCCTCGCATCGCCCCTTCCAGCACCTCCCTATTGCGAATATCCTCTTTGAAAAAGGTGACCTTATCGGCAATGTCTGGATAATCGAGAGCCTCGATATCCATCCCCCTGACTGTCTGGCGTTTGGTTGTTAGATATTTACATATATGGTATCCTAGAAATCCTGATGCACCGGTAACTAAAAATGCTTTCGTTTCCATAACATCACATCAAATAAATATCATACAGGCCAGAGAGAGAGCCGTCAACTCATGACACTGATGGTATGTTATAATGAATAGCAGTCCCAAGCCTTATTTGAGACGAAGTACCTGCTATCGAATGGACCTGAACGTGGGAGGTAAAAGTATGCGTGTTCAGGCATATGAAGCATCTCTAACGAGTGAGGAATGCTGAGATATCTTTTAATTTCGATTCGCCCCAAGCAGTGGTACAAAAATAGCCTACTTTTTGTCGGCATAATATTCTCTGCTAACATCCTGAATGTTTCAATGTGGGCAACAGTTCTCTTGGCCTTTATTTATTTCTGCATGCTTTCCGCTGGTGAATACCTTATCAATGATATCCTCGATAGAGCAAGGGATAAAAGACATCCGGTCAAAAGCCAAAGACCAATCGCCTCTGGACAGCTAAAGGTGTCGCATGCTTTCCTGTTTGCGCTATTGCTGATTGCGCTAGCGTTGCTCGGATCCTACTTGACCATAAGCCTCAATTTTTTGATCATCTCAGCCTCCTACCTAATATTAGTCCTCTTCTATTCCCTCGTATTTAAACATCTTGTTATTGCCGATGTCCTCGTCATTTCTACTGGCTTTGTTATCCGTGCTGCTGCTGGAGCTTTGGCTATAGATGTACTTGTTTCGCCCTGGCTTGTCATTTGTACCTTTCTACTCGCCCTGTTCCTGGCTCTAGAGAAGCGATGGCATGAAGTAGCGACGCTGTGTAGTGATGCCGAGGCTCACCGGTCAAACCTCTCTCAATATTCCGCCAAAATGATTGAGCAGCTTATTGGCATCACCAACGGGGCGCTAATAGTATCCTATCTGCTATACACCTTCTTTACTGGAAATACTGCTATGCTGCTTACTGCACCTTTTGCTATCTACGGGTTATTCCGGTATTTATACCTTATTCATGAGAGGAGATCTGGGGTTGAACCTGAGGTGGTGTTTAAGGATAAAGCTATGCTTATTAACTTGGGCATATGGGGTATACTGGTCATCTCAATAATCCTGTACGGAATTCTAGCCTGAGTATAATGGAGGAGACAGTCAAATTAGAATAGACCTGCATATTCATTCAAAATATTCGTACGATGGTCTCCTTGAGCCGGAAGAGATTGTCAGGATTGCCAGAAAAAGCGACCTAGATGGCATTGCGATAACCGACCATAACACGATAAGGGGTGGACAGGAAGCGAAAAGGTATGAAACCAAAGATTTCAAGGTCATCGTAGGCGCTGAAATAATGACTGAGAAAGGTGAGGTAATCGGGCTTTTTTTGTGCAAAGAGGTCAAACCAAGACACTTTTATGATGTCATTGCTGAGATTAAAGCCCAGGGCGGTATGGTCATTGTACCGCACCCATTTGATGGGCTAAGGCGATCAGCATTCCGCGTTACTGCAGAATATGCCGGTCTTGTAGATGCTATAGAGGGCTTCAATTCAAGGTGTATTTTCCAGAGGTATAATACAAAAGCGCTTGAATTTGCCGTCCAGCATAATCTACCGGTGGTAGGCGGAAGCGATGCTCATTATCCTGGCGAGATAGGGCTTGGTGGGATAATCATCCATTCGGATGACATCAGAAAGGCGATTATACAACATGACTTAACATTGTTTGGGAAACGCTCACCGGTACTAAATCATGTCAGAACAAAAGTCAGAAAATTATGGACAAAAACCACCAGGCAGTTTCAGGAATAGACTGCTAGCCTCCATTGCTGCTGGCCTGGGTATCTTCATTGGTTTATCCCTCTATTCCGACATCAGAGCAGTTACACAAGCTTTTGTTGAATTTAGATGGGGCTACGTTCCGCTGATTCTGGCTCTCACCCTTCTCAATTACTTTCTCAGGTTCTACAAGTGGGATTACTACCTGAGGAATATAAGTGTCAGACTCAAGGTTAAAGATAGCCTGACCATATTCCTAAGCGGGCTTACCATGTCAGTAACCCCAGCTAAGCTAGGTGAGGTCTTCAAATCTTATCTTCTAAAAAGGACGAACGGCACAGAAGTAAGTAAGTCAGTTCCAGTGGTCTTTGCTGAGAGAATTACTGATGTGCTCGGCTTATTAATATTGGCGGCTATTTCTTTCTCGGCCTTCCAATATGGGAAGGAGATATTAATAGTGGTGCTGGTCATTTTACTAGCGCTGATAGTTACTATAAAGTCTAGACGGATATGCGGCAGGCTGATTGGGCTTACTGAGTCTGTTCCCCTTATCAACAAGCTATCAGACAGCCTTAGAATGGCGTATGAAAGTACCCATACACTATTCGGATTCAAAAATCTCATAGTGGCTACAGCCATAAGTGTAATATCATGGGGATTTGAATGCCTGGCGATGTATTTAGTTCTTAAGGGTTTTGGCGTCGATAGTTCGGTGCTATTGAGCACCTTTGTCTTTTCCTTCTCATCTTTAGTGGGAGCAGTATCTATGATTCCCGGGGGGCTTCTGGTAGCTGAAGGAAGCTTTGCTGGCCTCCTGGCATTGTCCGGAATCGCCAAAGGAATCGCTGCCGGTGCTACAATAATTATTCGATTTTGCACGCTGTGGTTTGGGGTTGTAATAGGATTGATCACCTTGTTTTCAGCTAGGTATAAGTTTTAGAAACATGCGATATATCTGAAATGCTAGTCGAAAACTCCAGCAGTAGTCAATTATCTAGGGTCTAGGAAGATTCTCGGGTGCCCATTTCCTCTTATCGTCCCCCAGGGGCGGGGGTAATCTCAAACATCCATGTGTTCTGTTTGCGCCATTGGTAACTAAATAATCTTACCATCCTATCTTGGTATTGGGCATAAAACTCCGAATGCTCCGCTACCCTCTCTGCATTCTTTTTCTTTCTAAACATGGCGGTAATTCCTCTACTAATGGCGTAGGGATTTATTTCACTGTCACTGATTAGAACCTTCCCCCCGGAGTCTAAAGTTGATTCGATAACAGCGCTAAGATGCTCGAAGATGGCTTGCTTCGTTGTATCCACGGAAGGCTTGCCTTCTCGCAATGATGTTACCTGCAGATCGCTGTTGAAATATAGCCGATAGTAAAGCTCTATCGGTCCAGGGTCGTAAATTAGCACCAAGTCTTTGGAGGTTATTTCCTGTTCGTGGAGTTTTTGAACCAAGTGGTAGTTTTCGTTGTTCTCAAGGTCACTATTGGGTAAGACATTGCCAACAAAATTCACACTGACTAAGAGGCACAGGAGAGCAATAAGAAGCACTAATTTACGATTTGGCTTCTTAACATGCCAATTCTCAAAACCGAGAAAGAGGAAGAGCCAGATTGGCGGTAAAATGTACATCCAGAACTCCTCATGGGCGGGGTCCCACCAGGATATAAACATGCCATACACTAGAATCCAGACTAATAGAAATATAACCAACTGACCATGAAGTTTATAGAAATCTTTAAACTTCCATACGGTAACTGTGCTCAAAATCACCAGAAGTGCGACTCCAGCTACGAAGAGAGACAGAAGAACTATACCCTTTGCGTCAATATTGCCTGCTGTGAGGAAGTCTGCGATAAAACTTACCCAAAAAAAAGATTGTTGTAAACCGATAACGGAAAGGGGGAAGTTTTGGGGAGCAAAATATCCCCATCCCCCGGCATGGAAATATGCGGTAACCCAATAATAATAAGAGGCTAAATCAGGTAGTTTGTTCAGTACGAAGCCTACAGCTATATATGAACCGCCCACCAAAAGGACAAAAGGAGCCAAGTAAAAAGCCATCATTTTGAGCCTGGGTAAAAGACCCCTGCCAGTGATGCAAATAAAAGTACATACTGCTGCCACGAACAAAATGTGCATTTGCTGGAAGAGACAAGCCAGACTGCTAAGCACGCCCAGACTGATTAACATGCCTGGTTTAGGATAAGTGTCCTTCAGTGAAGCATTAACTATCAACAGCAGACCGCCAATCAGGAAAACAAGTCCAAATGTATCGCTATCCACTTCAATAGCGTATTTCCACAGACCAATAGAGAAGGCGAGTAAGAAAGTGAAAATTAATGACGTTGTAATTTTCTGAGAAAGCCTTAGTAGGATTACAAAGAAAAGAAGCAACCCTGTAGCAGCGGTTAATGAACTGACAGTCTGCATCAAAGTGATAGTAGAAATATTGATGCCGAGGCTGCTGAGGATGTTACTAAAGGCGGAGCCGAGAGGAGTATATATAAGGTGGTGTGGGTGAAACAGACCGCCCGGAGCGCCTTCGTTTATTTTAAGTACCCAAGCAACAGCATCATATCTCAAGTTCTTATTGGGAAAAGCAAGGTAAACGGCCAGTGGAACCCCAAAGGCAAGCACACCGGCGAAAACTGCTGGGGAAAATCTAATTGATTTCATTACTGGCACCTTATCCCTCGGTGGTATTTTCCACTTTGAATGATGCGCTTAGGATTCAATACAGGTCAAAGAGGAGAACCCGAACCCTGACAAACGATTCCTCCATTATTACTGAATTGTTTCCATACCTATCTATCATATAAGCCTTTATCGGTGGGTTAGGGTCTGCGCGCCGTAGGATTAGCCACAGTCTCTCTTTTCCACTGACCACGTCATTCACAAAACTGGCTATATCTCCACTATCCTCTATATCTTTCTCTATTGCAGACTTCTCTAACTTATCGTGGTAGTAATAATCGAAAGGACGCTGGAATCCAGGTGCATCAAAAATAATGACATCATTTTTCTGAGCATCAAGCCTGATAGTTTCTGCCACCTCTCTCCACTGCGCTTTTTGATAGTGAGTATAGTAATTCGCAAGATGAGGCGCTGCCAGAAGGAAAATGATTAGTAGCACGGGATATATAACCCTCTTCATATCCAGTTTACTAACGCCTTTGGCGACCAGAAGGTACAGAGCTGGCGATGCAATAATAAGATACCTGGTCGAATAAATAGGCATGATTATCTTTGATATAATGAACGACAGTACGATTGGCAGTAATAGCCACATAACCAGCAACAGAATCTCATCCATATCCTTCAGCCTGATACTCAAGCTTATTCCCCTCAGGCTTTCTAGGGGCCTTCTTAATGTCCATTTGCCCTCCATTCTCCTGACAGAGAGAGGAGCGACTATAACAAAGCAGAAAAAAACTAGTGCCAGTATTTCAGGCCCAGCAAAGACGCGAAATGTACCCAATATGCTCACTAGTGAAGGGTCGGGTATCCAAAAGCCATCTTGTGCCATACTCATCGCTTTACCGCCGAGAAAAAATACTATCGGTACAAAAGCTAGTATAGTAGCTCCTTGCAGGCTCATTAATTTACGCCTCTGGGGACTATACTTAGTCCAGAATAAGAGGAGGAAGAGTATCTGCACGGCGACTATAAAGAGACCAAAGATATGGGTATAAACTAGGAGGATATTGGTCAGTAGGTAACACGGATAGTACCACTTTTTATCTTGTTTCAGAATTTGGATAAAAAATAGAAAAGACAGTAGTAAAAGGAGTACAAGTAAAGCATAGGGTCGGGCTTCTTGGGCATAGCGGATGTGAAAGAGAGAAATGGCTGACAGGAAGCTGCTTATAAGACCGACCTTTCTGTTAAAGAGGGCGCACCCGACCCAGTATATAGCTAATATGGACAAGATACCAAAGATGACAGATAGAGCCCTGATAGCTGCCTCACTACTTCCCAAAAGACCCATCCAGAAGTGGAGAATAACAAAGTATAGAGGGGTATGGGACCCAGAAGCTGCTCCAGTTATTACTGAAGTAAAGGGCTGGCTAGAAACAATTATGCTGTGTGCCTCATCGTACCATATACTTTCGGCCCCCAGGCCGTAAATTCTTAGAAAACTTCCCACTACAATAATCAGCAATAGTAGCCATATTGCCTTTCTGGTTCTTATCCAATTACCTAAGTTTATAATAGTATTTGACATTCACCGGCTACCTGATGCGTTGATTATACCACGGACTGAAAAATGGAAATGGGGATTTTGTTGGCCACATAGGTTTACCCTTGTCGGCGCTGAGGATCGGGTTGCAATATACTTGCTCATGAATTATGGGCTAGATATCCTTGCACATTTTTGCGGTTTGTTCAATCTGTTGCCGTTGGTCGCCGTCTAATTTATAATACCTGAAAAGAATAAAAGGAGGTATGTAATGGAAAACTTGTTCCTAATACTATTCTAGTCTGGGCCAATTGGTCCTGGTATTTTTCTCGCCTTGTTGGGTGTATTCATCTGGCTACTCGCAAAAGCCGATGAGATAAGTAAGTGCACAAAGGTAAGGGTAAAGGAACTGGAGAAAAAAGGAATAATTATCTCTCGCGAAAGCAAATTACGGACTACGATCAAATCATCCCAATAATGCCCACTGTGACCAAACTATTTGGCTTTTTGTTAGTTAACGAATGGCTAGCCGCGGTAGCAATAGGCGACTATTCCAGCAGTGAGTCTCCTTCCATATTCTCCGGCTTAGGTATTTGAAAACACGCGAGTATGGTGGGTGCTATGTCAATCACTTTAGGGCAGGGGACAGAAGACCTTCTGTTTATAAGAAAAATACCTGGGATAAGCTGTGAATCAATTATGTGGTCCCCACTCCATTTTTTCTGATTGTCTTCCAGTATCCTCGGTGGTGCTCCCCCGATAGCGGTTTGCCAAGAAGCTCGATAATGAGGTTCAAATCCAACGACTAAGTCAGGCCCATGTTCAACGTAAGGGCCATGATATAATTCCTCCCTAGTGTAAACGTTTCTAATGACCGAACTTCCTGTCTTCGGATCTCTTAAACTAGTGAGAACATTAGCAATCTTCGTTTTTAGTTGCTCTGCTTCACTGCCTGGGCTGACAGCCCCTTTGCCTTCTCTTCCTCGAAGATTAAGGTAGATACTGGAAAAACCCACTGCATATGCCTTTGTTCTCTCCCAAACCACGTTTTTGAACAATGGGTCTCCCTCGTCGTCGAGTGCTGGTTTTCTCAAGACCATCAATCCATTCTGAACCAGCCATGAGTTCAGATGTACTGCTCTTCTGAAGGGATTAAAACCGTGGTCCGACAGGATGCAAATTATGGTCCGCTGGTCGACGGCTTCAAGCACCCTTCGCAAAATCCTGTCTATACGCTTATAGTAGTCTTCGATGACATTTCGATATTTCTTAGCGTACGTTTCGTTATAAGCAGGATGCTCAGGGTCTCTTGTGCACCAGTATATATGCTGTATTCTGTCGGTCGTATCAAATATAAAGGCCAACAGTCCTTCTTTAAAGCGCTCGAGCTCATACCAGAGCATCTTTTCTCTTTCTACCATAATGTTGTCGCAAAGGCTTAAGAAGGCTTCGTCATCAAAACAACCATCGCTCAAAGCATTTGTATCCTCAGGTATTCCCAAGGTACTGTAACTACCTATCTCCTGCGCAAGTTCAGCTGCATAGTCATCAGGATATGAGATACAGAAAGCAGGTTTTTGGGGATCTACTTGAATAGGAGATAGGTAGATTCTTAATTGAGGCCTTATTGAATCCAAGTAAAATCGACAAATGCTTGATACATGCTTGAGGAAACCAAGGCCAAATCTCACCGGTATCCAATCACTCCACTCTCCTTGTTTTATGGTGTACTTTCTCCTATCAATGGTTACCGTAGCTGACGAATGTTTTTCGTCAATAGTTATCTCTATGGGAACCCGAGATTTATTGGGGCCCTGAATTATCGTCTTTATCTTCTCACTGTCACGCAATATTGGGATGGCATCCCCCTTCCAGTCTGAACCCTTTGGAATATCACCTTCCATGTAGAAAGTGTATCTGCCGACACTGCTTTTCAAATCCAATATACCTAAACCTGAAAGCATGTGCCCGCAAATGTCTTCGGGAGGGAAGGTGACCGGCCATCTGATGACGGTTGTGGGAATATTCGCCTGGGAAGTAATAGTCCAAAAAGGGGTGCCCTTGCGTACTGGAAGAAACATTGAGCTACGGCGAGCCAGAATATTCTTGGTATTGGCTTTCACTATTGAATGAATGGGCATATAGTTTTCAGGCTGTCTGGCGATAAAGTCAAAAATGCCATGATAACCCGGGTTGCTACCAGTAGCGATTGAAGACCAAGCGACGGGACTCTGTGGGGGATTACTCGTGGTCAAGCGACGGTATGTTCCTGTTTCTCTAATGCTTGAGAAGGTCGGTAAGTCTCCAGAATCCATTAGCTTTTCGAGAATATTCGGGTCAAGGCCATCTATGCCGAGCAAGATAACCCTATCAATCCTCGGGGTCTTCAATAGTATCCTCCCCACTTCTCTGGCTATTGGGTGCATAATCTGGTACTGGTTGTTTATTGTCTGCAGGAGATTCAGCTTTAAGACCTCCTCGAAGCTTTGTGACCATAGACACGACAAACCTTTTAAAAGGTCGTATCAGGAAACCAAGGAAGGTGAGAAATATGGCAATAAAAGGAGCAAGCATAGCAAAGACTGAGCCGGTTGTACCGGGGTCCATATAAGCATACGCTGGGCGGGGAAGCAGAAATAGAAGTACTAAAACTAGGACTACCATCACCGCTACATTGTGTTTTTTCATATTGGCAATCTCCCTCTCGTCCTTCACAACATAGTTAACGTACCTGCGACGCAATTTCTGGATATGCTGGCTCAAATGAGTTCAACCAGTCTTTTAGTTGAGCTTTAAGTTCCTCGGCTTTTTCAGGCATGGTTTCAATGAGATTATTCAGTTCCTCTGGATCCCGCCGTATATTATACATCTCATGGTTTCCGTTAGAGGCCCAGATATACTTGAATTCCTCCGTGCGGATAGTCTTTAGCCACTGAGCAAATACTGAAATATCAAAGCTGCTATCCAACTTTATTATATGGTTCAGCGCCCATTTGAGAACCGTATATTCTGCAATTGCGAAAGACCTGTGCCTTTCCCCCTGCTTGAGCAGGCTATGTCCCTGAATTTCCTCACCATCTTGGTCAATGGCAAGAATATCCAGTATGGTCGGATAGATATCAATCGTTTGCACCTGCTCACTAACGCGCAATCCAGGCTGGAATGATTCTGGATACCTGATGATCAGGGGAACGTGCAGCAATATATCGTAGACACATAGCTGGTGTCCCATAAGGTTGTGCTCGCCAAACAGTTCACCATGGTCTGAAGTGATTATCAAAATTGTGTCATCCAGAATATCAAGCTCTCTTAAATAATCAAATAGCTGTCCCATCCTAAAATCCAGGTATGAAATTTCCCCGTCATACAGCGCACGGAGAATCTTGAAGTCGCCGTCACTCATATCTACCACTCCCGCAATATATTTATACTTGCTCTGGTTAACACGCATTGCCTTTGCTCGGCTCACGCCCTCGGCGAGGAAAGGCTTGGCGTAAGATTCAAGGGGGTGATAAGGGTTATGCGCTTCCATATAATTTATGAAAACAAAAAACGGTATCTCCGCCTGGTGCGCCTTTTTAATCCATTTCTTAACTATCTCATTGGTTCTACTTGCTCCATCGTCTATGAGGCGTGGTTTCTGGAACTCCCGCCTTATTTCATTTATCCTCAGAAAGTCTGCTGGATGCGAGCCTGCTTCTACCTTTCCCATATTAGTTTGCTCAAAGATGCCAAAACCCTGGCTCAGATTAGTCCGGTGACTAACGTGCGTATTATTGCTATATCCAAGCGTCATGTAGTGGTGCGTACGCAGCACCTCGGCGATGGTCTGAAAGTCTTCACCTAAATATTGATGGTCGGAATCCGTCCCGTGCTTACTCGGGAACATGCCGGTGAACATCGAAGCGTGGGAAGGAACTGTCCATGACGCCGCCGAAATGGCATTCTCAAAAACAACCCCTTCGCTGGCTATCCTGTCAATGTTTGGTGTAGTGTTGCGGTGATAACCATAACAGGAAAGGTGGTCAGCC
>SDBU01003658.1_pt1 | contig 19436 bp, 33 predicted proteins | sample 2277071 | NCBI WGS metagenome assembly SDBU01 (sample SAMN10397929, study PRJNA504765) | marine sediment metagenome | isolation source: marine sediment core GS08_GC12, 126 cmbsf | place: Arctic Ocean: Gakkel Ridge, Loki's castle | collected 2008 | reverse complement strand
ACGACGAGTCCAGATTTTAATCTTCATATCAGTGAAAATACAGCTGCCGATACTAGTCTAATAGTTGAGAACATTAATGGAGGCACGGCAGCACATGCATTTTTGGGAGTCAGAAATGAGGCGAGCGCATCCAGTGCTTTGCGTCTATTTGTGCTTGGAACAGGTTATACGACCAATGGTGTGTTTACTCAGGATAGCGGTGCATTGATAGCTGGAGCCGATCTCTCTGGCGGCTTATCACTTGCGACTCGTGCTGATGCTCCGATTCGCTTCTTTACCAACGGACATACTAATGAAAGAATGCAAATCGACGGCTCAGGGAACGTCGGAATCGGGACGGCGACGCCGAATGACACTCTCGTAGTTGATGGGAATATATGGGCGGATATTTTCTACCAAACATCAGACAGAGATTTAAAAATAAACATCATAGTAATAGATAACTCATCCAATAGGACTTTGTATTCATATTCGCTCAACAAATCAAAAGATGTTTATGAAATCCAAAACATATCAAGCGAAGTGGAAGTCTGCGAGGATGTTTTAATAAAGGAAGCCACAAACGAAACAGAAGCGGAATACTCAGAAGTGTGTCAGAATGAAACAGTATACAATGAAGAAAGTGTTAAGATAGGTGTGGAATATTATAACACAGACGAACAAATAGGATTAATGGCAGATGAGTTAGAACCAGAATATACAAAAGATGTTGGAAGCGGGATGTCTATTAATCTTTATTCTCTTGTATCAAAAATATGGGTAGAAATTGGAAAGTTGTTTGATAAGGATATAGAATTAGAAAGTGAAATTAATTTATTGAAGGATGAGAATCAATTAATGAAAGATTCCTTATGTAAATTAGGTGAGGAGGTTTGGTGTTAAGATGAAAAAAATATTTTTAACGTTGCTGTTCGGAATTCTTCTTCTTAGCACAGCATCGGCAATATCTGATTTAGGAACATTCAAACAAGGGAGCAATGTTGTTTTGGTTCAAACTTGTGCCTCCTGCACTTACAATAACATAACGACAGTAACTTACCCCAACTCAACTGTAATAACAATAAATGATTGGATGGCGAAAGATGGAAGTTTCTATTCTCGTTCTTTTAATTTAACAGATGCTTTAGGAACTTACTTGGTTAATGGTGTTGGAGATTTGGATGGAGTTGATACTATTTGGGGATATAATTTTGAAGTAACGCAAACAGGATTTGATCTTGAAATTTCAGAGTCTATCCTTTATATTATTATTCTTATTGCAACATTTATTCTTTTCTTAGCTTTCCTTTATCCTGCAATAACACTTCCCTATTCTAACGAGACAAATCCAGACGGAAGCATAACAAGAATTGCCAGAGCCAAATATCTTAAACTACTTTCTATTTGGTTTGCTTATGGATTCCTTATGTGGTCCTTACAAACCCTCAACGGAATATCAAGCAGTTTCATAAAATTAACCTATTTATCAAATTTCATTACAAGTATTTTCACATATACCCAATGGTTCTCAGTTGGAATTACTTTTTTGATACTGACAATAGCATTCATAGAAGTATGGAAAGACATAATTTTAAATGAGACAATTAAAAAACATGGAAAAGCATTTTTAGATGGGAGGATTCAATAATGCCACCAGAAAAAATAAAAAAGAACGGAGGAAAAATGACAAGAGTAGGGGAAAGGTTTTATAAAGAAATAGAACTAATTAAAGATAAAAGATTAAGGAATGGAAAATCAAAAGACAGGGTGTCAACAGAAAAAATAACTAACTTACTTGTAAGGCATAACTCATGGCCAAAGATAGTTAATGAAATAATTGAAGCTGATGAAGTGGAGGTAAATAAATTTGGTGGGAGGTAAACAGAGAAAATGAGATCATTAATGTTATTGGTATTAATCTTCCTAGGATTTATGGGAATAGTTATGATGGGAATTTTCATCTATGGTGCAAATGTTATTAATCAAACATTCTCAGGTATTGATATTGAAATAGGCGATGTAAATTTCACAGAAGCCTATGATGATACATTGGGAATAGGTATTAATGTTTTTTTAAATAGCGCAGATAATTATGGACTTGGACTTCTTCTAGGAATGGTTATATTAATGGTAAGTTTATCTTATCTACTCCGAGAAAAACAAAAAGCATGGATTGTTTTGGAATTTGGAATATTAATTATGGCATTTATTTTTGCAGTCACAATTCAGAGATCTTATCATACAGTTATAAATTCAAGCACAACTTTATTAGATATTTATTCAATTAATCTAGTTAAGTCTTCAAAGTTCATTCTTAATCTCCACATAATCATCCCGATAGTTTGGGCATTCATAGTAATGATCTCTTATGGCCTATTTAAAAAAGAAAGAACCCTTTCAGACTTAGGAGCTTAAAATGGATAAGAAAATATTCATAATCTCTATACTCTTTTTATCTCTCCTAATTGGAAGTGTCTCGGCGGCTAATTTTGACAATCAAATAAGATATGACAAAGGTTCAAATGGAAACCAAGATTTAAAAGTTAATTTCAAAAACTGGTTTGGATTGGGAACGGATTATGGAAGTGCAGAATTAAAGTCTCATAGTTCAGTTGAAGAAATAAGACAGGTTGGATTAGGAAAACAAGTTGTTATGTGGTATGATTTCAAATTTAATGAGTTATATAAAAATGGATTAGGAGATGTTCAGTTTATAGATATGAATTTAATGGAGGAAGTAGAGAAAGATTATTCATTTGTTTATTGGGGAACTGAAGAATATGAGGTTGAAAATTATGTAAGAAAGGTTTTATCCAATGGTTCTGAAATATTTGAAGAAGATGGAGTACTCACAAGAACAAGAGAACTTTGGTTACCTTATGATTCAAAAGATATTCCTGAAGGTGATGTAACTATTGGTGTTAAAATAAATATGGGGATGGAAGAAACGATTGATTTAATTTGGAATCTTGCTGGAAAGAAGATTAAGAGACACGCTGTTGTTACATCTGGTTCAGTCCAAACTATTGATGGACTTTATACTGTTGAAACTTATATTAATGATGGAACTTTTAACATTACATCAAACTTAGAGGCAGACATTCTTGTCGTTGCTGGTGGTGGAGCTGGAGGAACCTCAGGTGGAGGAGGGTCTACTGGTGGAGGTGGAGCTGGAGGATATAATTTAACATTGGCTAAAATAATTCCTACAGGGAATTATTTCATTACTGTGGGTGATGGTGGTGCAATAGGTAATAATGGAGAAGATTCATCTTTAGGAACTATTGTAACTGCAACTGGAGGAGGTGCAGGTGGAGATAGTGCAAGTTCTAATGGTGATGATGGAGGTTCAGGTGGTGGTGGCTATGGAACACTACCAGCAGGAAGTTTTGGAGGAACTAAAATAGGAATAGGAACTGGAAATAATGGAGGAGACGGAACTATAGGTCCTAATTTTGCGGCTGGTGGCGGTGGAGGTGCAAGTGGAGTTGGAGGAAATGGAAATCCAACTGGAAATGCTGGAAATGGTGGAGCAGGATTACAGACAAATATTAATGGAACTTTATTTTATTATTCAGCAGGAGGAGGTGGTTCAGTAGGAGTTGGAGGAACAGGAGGAATTGGAGGTTCAGGGATTGGAGGAACAGGAGCAACAGGTGGGGGTTCAGCAACAGGTGGTGCGACTAATCGTGGTGCAGGAGGTGGTGGTGTTCAAACAGGAAATGCAGGTTTGGGTGGAAGTGGTATTGTGATAATAAGATATATTATTCCCGTATCATCATTATTAATTAGTTCAGTTTCGCCAGTAAATAACACAAACTTTACAATTTCATCTCCAACTCTTACATGGAATGTTACCCCATCAGATGGGGGGATAGCAATAGCAAATTCTACAATGAATATAACATTCCACAACGGAACTCTTGCATATTCATCATTTAATAATTCAGGAATTGTTGGGTTTTATGAAGCAACTCCAACTCTGGCAGATAGTAATAATTATAGTTGGAATGCTTATGCCTTTGGAAATAATTCAGGATTTTACACCTCAAGCAATGGAACATTGTTTTTCAGTATTGATACAATGCCGAAGATAACTGTAGATAACCCAATCAATGCAACAAACTTTTCAGTAAGTACTATTTATTTCAATGCTACAAGTAGTTTAGGAATAGATACATGGAACATCGATTACAACGGGACGAACGTCTCTGTAGCTGGTGCTGGGACGTTATTGAATCAAAGTTTAGATGTTGAAGATGGTTTCCATCACTTGAGAGTTTATGGTAATAGCTCTGTGACTCTTGTAATGGGGTTGAATGATTCGATCTACTTTATGGTTGATGCTACAGCACCAACGATGAATATCTCATCTCCAACAGGAATTTATGATCTTTTGTATGACGATTATAACTTAACTTTAATCGCAAATTCCACAGATGCTCATTTAGATAAGTGCTGGTATGAATATGAGGGAGTCAATGTGACCTTCGCTTGTTCAAGTATGGTCGATGCTACAGATTACTTTAATTATTCTGTTGGTGAAAATGAGATAACTGTCTGGGCAAACGATACTTTCGGACACGTGAATTCTACTTCTGCAACTTGGGCTTACACTATCCTTGAGAATAGTCAAACATTTAACAACGAGACTTTTGAAGGAACTGTAGAAACTCTCGTTGCAAATGTGACAGTGGAAACATCTAGCACGGTTGTGATAACAAATCTATTTTATAACGGAACTTCTTATCCAGGATCTTTCTCTCCATCTGGAAATGAAACTATATTAACAATAGACTTCACAATCCCATCAGTTGATGTAGATACTAATTTCACATTTATTTGGAATATTATCTTAGCAGATGGCCAGTCAATTAATTTAACTTCAAATAACCAATCAATATTTTTCATAGGTTTAGATAATTGTTTAGTGAACACCGTCGCCCTATATAATTACACGATGGTGGATGAAGGAAACCAATCTGAATTATCAAATACTCTAATGGAAATAAATTTAGATCTTTGGGATATTGGGAGGACAGAACACATAGCTAATTTTACAAATATTTCTTCTTCGATAAATCCTTTTGCAGTTTGTTTAAATAAAAATATTGGATCTTCAACCTACTTAGTTGATTCTATCGTTAGATATCAAGCGACTGCCTATTCTATAGAATATTATAATATTGTAAGTTCAACCCTAACAAATTCAACAATCCCAATAAACATAACTCTTTATGATCTTGCACTCTTAGACGCCACTGAATTTAAGATAACTTTTAAGGATGAAAACTTTCTTTTTGTAGAAAATGCTCTTATCTATATTGACAGGCAATATATCTCTGAAAGTAATTCTTTCAAAACTGTAGAGTTGCCAAAGACAGATTCTAATGGACAAACAATAGGACACTTCGTTAGAAATGATGTAGTCTATAACATACGTGTACTTAAGGATGGAATAGTTTTGGGAAGTTTTAGTAATATCATTGCTTTCTGCACAGATTTCACAATAGGAGATTGTCAAATTATCCTGGAAGCAACTCCAACCGGGCTAATTTCTTTTGATTATGATGAACAGCTAGGAATAACTTACCAATCGATTCCAACATATAATAATGCTACAAATGCAGTGAGTTTCAGTTTCTTAACCGATGATGGAACTCCAAAAACTGTTTTCATGGAAGTTACAAGAAGCGATATTTTTGGGAATAGAACTCTTTGCAATCACTCATTAACCTCGGCTAGTGGAACTTTATCATGCAGCATAGATCCAAATATTGAGGACACTGTTCTTAGAACACGAATATATGTTAATAATCAGCTAGCAGTCTTAGGAAATGTAAAATTAGAAGATTCTGCTTATGGAACTATGGGATATATTTTATGGTTCTTCTTAACATTCCTTTTCATCTTCCTATTTGGAAGCTCCAAAACAGAAGTTTTAATTGGATTAGTTATAAGTCTTATGGGAGCAATTACCTTGGGAGTTACAAAAGGAGATATAATTGGAATTGGATCTGCTGGAATCTGGGTATTGGTAATAGCTATCTTAGGAATATGGAAAATAAATAAGGAGAATCCGCAGTAAATAAAAATAAAATGGCTAAATTTCAAGAACTATATGGAAACTTTGTAATGGTTGGCTTAATGGTTTTAGCCTTATTCGCTCTTGTGGTTACTATACAAGGACAAAATGATGCGGCACAACCCTTAATTGATGATGAATTATTTAGTTCAACCTATGGAAACTTAAGTGGAACTATGAGGTCTCTTGAAGGAATAAGTACAAGCCGATCTGAAGAGTTCTTCACAGAAAAACCTGCTCCTGGCTTCGCTTCCATTGTTTTACTCACCATAGTTTCAGTAGGAAAAACTTTTGGAAATTTAGTATTTGTTATGTTCACCCTTATAATTAAATTACCCTTAATAGTGCTGGGGATTGATCAAGCTATTACTTCCATGATATTATCATTTTTAACCATTAGCGTAATCATAGCACTATGGATTGTTTATAAATTCGGAGGATAAATAAAACAAATATGGTATGTCCAGCATTTACAGGTGTAACAACTTTTGGAGACTTATTAGTCTGGCCAACAAGTTGCAACTATTATTTCTATTTAATAGTCCTTGCTACAGTCTTTGTTGTATTGACTCTCATCCTTTACAATAAAGAAAAAGAAGAACGAATCACATCAGATATAATTAGTTGTTTAGGAGTTAGCTCAATATCAACTGTTATTCTGGCCCTGATTGGAACTCTGATTAAGAACACGGATAATATTCCCATGGTTCAAAATGATATATTCATGTATGTCCTTGCTATGGCAATAGTCTTTATTGTAATCTGGTTCTTCAAGAAGTAAGTATATTTCTAGCCCCATAGCTCGATCCTGATGCACTTTTTCTAAGAAGTTGATTAATCCCCCTTAACCCTATTTTAAGCTCGGTGACTGTACTTTCTTCAGAAAGCTAAGAGAAACCTCAATTCCTTATTTCCCTTAAAGGAGAGTGGTTTATTCTTTGATTCTTAGTGTCGGAAAATTGGCGATGGAACACAAAGGAAACGCTTCGCGTTTCCCAAACTCCGCGCGCTTGCGCGCGCTGCGTCACCCCCCCAAGAAAATAGCGGCCTACAAGGGCGCAAGAAGTTTCCTAAGAACCATGAAAAACAAGCCTAACAATAAGCTTCCAAAAAGTGCAAAAAGTGTGAAAAAAGCGGTAAGCTGAAAATGTCTTTCTTTCCTTTTGGCGGCCATATTCCGACAAGAGTTTTACTACTTTTTGAAGGAAGGGACTGAAAACTGGGAAAAGGGAGATAGTAAAATGCTAAAAATGGCACGCGAAGTTTATTGGGATTTTAGTACTTTTCGAGTTTTTGATTTTGACAAGGGAGAGAAAAGGAGAAAGAATCAAGAACCTATATACTATACTATACAAATATTTATAAATATATATATATATAGGGGTAGTAAAATACTAAAGAAAACAGAGAATTAGTATTTTCATAATCTTAACCTTCAATTTTAATTCTTCAAAAAGTACTAAAACTATTTCTAACTTCGCGCGCCGTTGTAACTATTTTAGTTCTTTCTTTAGTGACAACAGAGCAGATACTAAAATACTAAAATAAACGATACATTTATATACTACTATGACTATGACTTTTCATGGAAAAAGAAAATAAACCTTGTGAGGAAGGCCGTCACCGATGGCATCTTGAAGGATCGGATAAATCTTCTAAGCAGAAGAAATCCACCTTCATTTGTGATCGTTGTGGATTCCTCAAAGAAGTTGAGAGGCAAACGCTTCTCACTTCCATGATCAAATGAAAACAGCAACAGAAAAACGATTAGAGAAACAGATTGAACAAATGAAGAAAGACTTTGCTAAAGCGGAGAAACTCCTGTCAAAAGGAATGACTCTTTCTAAAGCAGAATTGTATGAGTCAATGGGGAAGTTAGAACAGCACCGAGCCGATGTTAAAAAGTTCAAGGAGTTAATCAGCAAGCTCAGGGATGACCTGTACGGAGTAGGGCTTTCTAGTGATAAGGACGAGAGTAGGGGTGCTTGGAACGAGATTGAAGAGAGATTTAATAAGTTTAAAAAATCGCTGAGGGAAATATGAAAAAACAAGATATGGATATGAACCTTGCAATCTGTGAAATTCATAAAAACTTAAAAAAGAGATATAAAACTTCTTTTGAAGATAAAGTTAGTAATGTATTTACTTCAATAGGTATTTTTATATTTATTATGTTTGCCTTACCATTCTTCACACTAATTAAAATCTTTCAGATAATTTTTAATAATAAATAGAATGAAAAAAGCAGATATAAAAAAACAAGAAGTGAGATGTCCTGATTGTTCTCACACTTTCCCAACTGGAAGCAAGTTGATTTGGATCACTTGCAGCTCTTGCAGAAAAAAGTTCAATAGAGAGGATAATGTGATTAAACATAAAAGCCAGAAGGAGTTGAAAGCATGACTGCCCTCAACTTCCAGGCCATGATAGAATCAGAGGCAAAGATTGGGAATCTTCAAAAGTTTTCTGATGACTTCAAGCTTCTTCCAGAAAACAAAAATCTTCATTACGATCCTGAGAATGATCTCATGGTTGAGATTGAGGAGGCTGGAGAATGTTCATAAAAGAGAGAACAATTTATCAAAGCGAGAAAGTGAGAGTTTACATCAATGAGTGCCATTCTCCTGGAAGAAAAACAAGAGTTTTTGCAGTGAGGAGAGATGATCAAAAGGGATGTGGTCATTATTTAGGAAGTATTGAATGGGACGGAGCATGGAGACAATATGTTTTCTTTCCAGATTCAGAGACAAAGTGGAGTGCTGGATGTAAGGAAGAGATTGCGAAATTTGAAAGAGAGATGAATAAAAAGCAGAGGGCGAAAAGATGAACACCGACGCTAAAACTAAGATTTTGAAAAAAGCTCCGCTGCCAATTGATATTTTGCTTAAAGGAGAATATGATTGTTCAATTAGACCAAGGAGTGCTTATGGGGTTTTAGATCGTAATCATCAAAAGGCAATCACCGAAACAGAAAAAGTGATGAATAAGAAGTTTGACAATCTCGTGCGGAGATTGGACGAGTTTGTTAAGGTAAATCTTCATCCAACACAAGAAAAAGGGAACCATATTCGAAAAGGACTAAAAAAACTCGTGAGGGATTTTGAATGAAAGTTCAATTAAATAAAATGGGGGTAAAAAATGAAATCTGAATTTTTTAAGAAAGGCAAGGGCTATCTGATAAGGACGGTGACGATGATTTATACTGGTGAGTTTATCCGTTTTGATGGAGATCATATCATTATCAAAAATGCCGCATGGATTCCTGAAACTGAAAGATGGGCTGATTCTGTAAAGGACGGAAAGTTCTCTGAAGTTGAACCTTACCCAGATGATTCTGAGGTTGCAGTCAATAGGCAAGCATGCTTAGACATTGTTCAAGTTGACTGGAAACTTCCAAGGGAGCAGAAATGACTAATGCTGCAATCTTGAGAGAACTTTGGTCATGGTCAAGGTCATGGTCAGGGTCAAGGTCAGGGTCAGGGTCATGGTCAGGGTCAAGGTCATGGTCAAGGTCATGGTCAGGGTCAAGGTCAGGGTCAAGGTCAAGGTCAAGGTCAAGGTCAAGGTCAAGGTCAGGGTCAGGGTCAAGGTCATGGTCAAGGTCATGGTCAGGGTCATGGTCATGGTCAGGGTCAGGGTCAGGGTCAGGGTCAGGGTCAGGGTCAGGGTCAGGGTCAGGGTCAGGGTCAGGGTAGATTATTTTTTTTGCCCGAATGTTTGTCGGGTTTCATAATCAATAAAATGGAAAATAAAAACGAAGAAAAGACAAAGCCCTCATCCAAGGGAACCAAGGTTCCCACAGGGTTCGAACCCCTGAGTCCGAGCGATGATTTAAGGATTGTAGGGGTTGTTGATGTTGATTGTAATTTTAAATTAAAAGATGTTTTGAGGATGAATAATGAATCTTAAAGAGCTGACTGAATTTTACATCCCAGAAAGGATTTTGCACCGAGACGAACAGCTCACCACAATCAGAGAAGTCTTTGAAATCTTCAAACAATCCGGAACTGCAAAAAATATTTTGATTCAGGGATTCTCTGGCTCTGGGAAAACAGCCTCTATAAATAAGGTTTTGCAAGAGCAGCAAAATTCATTCATCTATGTCTCAGGTGCTCAACAGATAACAGCTCACCAAGTTCTCAGAGCAGTAACTGACTTGTCTTTCACGACGAGAGAGAGGCTTCTTTCTGAGGCAATCAGGAAGTTCAGGAACGATCCTCGCGTGATTATCATTGACGAAATAAACAAGCTGAAGAGAGTTGAAGAGATCCGTTGGCTTTTCAACGATTTAAACACCCTCTATCGTGAGACTGGCTGTCCAATAATTCTAATAACAAACATGAGGGGCATCTTAAATATTCCTGACCACGACGCTATAAGGACTTTATTTTTCAGAACTATTGAGTTCAAACCCTACGATCCCTTACAGCTTAAAGATATTATCCAAGATAGAATCAGCCTGGTGGAAGCAAAGAACGATCTTCAGATGGATATTCCAGAAAGTTTCCTTCCTTATGTCTGCGCGCGTTCAGTCAATGAATCTGAAGGATCAGCGAGGATGGCCTTGATGATCACCCAGGATTGTATCCTTTCCAAGAACTTCTCTCAGGAACACATTGATAAAATAATTGGAGACACGAAGCAAAGTGAGTGGGATAAATTTATTTATGATCTTCCAGAAGTTGAAAAGAAATTTTTATCCTTCTTGGCAAATGTTGTTGAGAATGGGATGAAAGTCATTCCAATTTCTGAGATAGTGAGGGGTGTGAAAAGTTATCCCCCCCAGAGAATTTCTCAGATGATTAACTCTCTCCAGGACTACGGAGTGATTGAGAGAGTGCAATCTAAAGAGGACAAGAGGATGAAGAGTGTCCAGTTTGTTTCTGATGATATCTTTGAAAAATTAAATGGATTCATGACGGGGATTAGTCCTCTGAGTTAAGATGAATTATATCAACCTTGCTTTTGGATATGGGTTGATGTTAAAAATCAAGAAAAAAAAGGGAAAGGCTCGTCGAAGGTAAAATGGAAAAACATTTTGAAATAGTAAAAGTTACGTGGATTGATGCACAAAGAATGGAATTAGGAGTTCAGCATCAAGAAGACATTTCAGATTTACAACCAATTCCCTGCGATATTGTTGGGTTCAAAATTCACGAAGACAAGGAGAGAATTGTTATCGCCCAAGAGAAGTGGGATGACCTTCAAGGTTTCAAATATGTTCATGTTATTCCTAAGATTTCAATTACAAGGGTAATAAAATTGGAGGCTCGTAAAGAATAAGATGGGGCAAGCAGAAGTTTATCATGTTCTGGAAAAGAAAGATCCAAACTGGCTCACAGCGAATGAGATTGCAGAAATTTTGAACATTGAAAACACAAATCTCATCAGGAGAGCTCTGGAAAAGCTTTTAAGATATCATGAAATCTTCAGGCGTGAAGTCCCCCAGGGAACTCGTGCAATCAGGTTTCAATATCGTTTCAGAGAGGTTGAGGCATGAGTGCCGAGGGAACTTTGCTCAACGCATCTGAAGAAGTTTTGGCTGAGGATCAGAGATCCCGAACGGATACAAAATGGTTTGTGATTCAAGTTTTGAAGAAAATGGGTTATAGAATCTGGATAGATTATTCCGAGCTGAAAAATATGCCAAGCTTTGAATCAATAATCAGATCAAAAAGAATCATCCAACATGAAAGAAATCTTTATAATGAAAAAGATGCTTTCAAACCTGAAGAGGGGGTGACTTATGAGCCAAAACGAAATTAAAATGGAAGATAAGTTTATCTTAGATGCCTGCTGTGGTGGAAGAATGTTTTGGTTTAATAAGAAGCATCCAAATACAATATATGTTGATCGAAGATCCGAAGAAAAAGGATTTTGTTATCAAAGACCTTCTTTTGAAGTTCAACCTGATGAGATTATGGATTTTAGAAAATTAAAGTTTCCAGATAAATCTTTTAAGATGGTAGTTTTTGATCCACCCCATATTATTAGAATTGGAAACAAATCATGGATGTCCCAAAAATATGGAATGCTTGGTAAATCATGGGAGAAGAATCTTAAAAAAGGATTTAATGAGTGTTGGAGAGTTCTTGAAGATTATGGAACATTAATATTCAAATGGAGTGAGAGTGAAATCCCAGTTAGAAAGATTTTATCATTATTTCCACAGACACCATTATTTGGACATCCAACAGCAAAGTCTGGAAATACTAAATGGTTCTGTTTTATGAAGATTCCACAGGAGAAAAGATAAAATGGATTTGAAAAAGATATTAAATGCAATATTTTGGGTAATCCTTGCCATCCTTCTTACCTCAGGAGTCGTTGGTTTTGTGTGGATGTTAAGTGATACAGAGAACTACGAAGAAGAATGTGCTAAAGAATATGGGGGAAGCTTAGTCAAAGGTTATTGCACTTATGTAGAAAACGGAACTTCAAAGAGCTTTAATATTTGGACTGAGAGTCCAGTGACCATTGGAGAAAAAGAATGATTGAACAAATGAGTAATGGAATAAGGTTCATCCTGTCTGGGCTTGTCTTAGCTTCAATCTACATTCTTGTAAACATGAAAGAGATCATAGGAGATTTGTTTGGAGATCATAATCTAAGTCAGGATAAGGTAAATGTGGATGAAGGAGCTTTGACTTTACCTGCCTCTCCTGGCACTCAAAGTCCTGAAGGGAGTTATCAATTCAACCTGGACTTTCTTCCGGGCGCCCAGAATCAAGAGGGTGGAGAATGATAAGTTGGAAGTTGATTTTAACAATCTTTTTGTTTTTAGTATTTGAAATTTATTTAATTATTCTTGTTAAAAGATTTGATAATACATTTCTTGCTTATTTTACTTTTGTGTCTGGAACAATAATGTTTTTTTTAATTGGTTTTATGCCTCATATCTATCCTTCACAATAAAAATGAAAAATAAAAAGATACTCTCAGGGGAATTTGAATGAATAAAGATAAAAGAATTTTAGTTACAGGGGGGGCAGGTTTTCTTGGAAGACATATGGTTCAGGAATTAGTGAAGAGAGGTTATGAAAATGTAATTGTTCCAAGAAGTAAAGATTATGATTTAAGAAAACCAGAGCAAGTTAGAAGATTATTCTCTGAAAGAGTTCCAGAGATAGTTATTCACCTAGCTGCTAATGCAGGAGGGATTGGATACAATAAAAAGAATCCTGCTGATTTGTTTGATGATAACATTCTATTAGGATTAGAAGTTCAAAGAGAATCAAGGAGAGTTGGAGTTGAGAAGTTTGTCGGTGTGGGGACTATCTGTTCTTACCCAAAGAATACTCCTGTTCCATTTAAGGAAGAAGACTTATGGAATGGTTACCCTGAAGAAACAAATGCTCCTTACGGACTTGCGAAGAAGATGCTTTTAGTTCAGAGCCAAGCATACAGAGACCAATTTGGATTCAATGGGATACATCTTCTACCTGTTAATCTTTATGGTTCTAATGATTCTGGATTCTTTAATGAAGAAAAGTCTCATGTCATTCCAGATATGATTAGAAAGTTTGAGAAAGCAAGAGATGGTCTTGATGAGAGAGTTACACTCTTTGGAGATGGAAGTCCAACAAGGGAATTTCTATTTGCTGAAGATGCAGCAGAAGGAATTGTTTCTGCTATGGAAAGTTATAATGGAAGAGAGCCAATCAATATTGGTTCTGGAAAAGAGATTTCAATAAAAGACCTTGCGAATAAGATTGCATCTTATGTAGGATACAAAGGAAAAATATTATGGGATACATCAATGCCTAATGGACAACCAAGAAGATGCTTGGATACAAGTTGTGCCGAAAAAGAATTTGGGTTCAGGGCTAAAACTGATTTTGATGAAGGTCTGAAGAAGACAATAGAGTGGTATAACAAAAGGAAAAGAGGAGATTTGTAAAAGATAAAAATGGAAGATTTAACAATATCAATTTTAAGTTTTATTTTGGGAGCATCTGTCTGTTATGTGGGATTGGAACTTTGGAATGGTAGAATAAAGGAGAGTAAAAAATAAAATGGTTAAGAATATTTATTTTAAAATTGTAGAAGAGACTGCTAAAGAGTTAGAGTTATCTTGTGATAAACATCATCCTCATTTTTGGCATAGCACTCACCCACAAGAGAGATATATAACTTTTGAACATAAGGTTCTATTTCTTATTTTCACACCAGATGGGAAATACAGGATAGAGGCTGGACTTGATATGCCCTTTGAAGATTTTAAGAAATCGTTTATGGGAATGGAGTCTTTCATTCAAAAAGTAAAAAGTAAATTACAATCACCAAAGGTTGAGAAATAAAAATGAATAAAAAGCCAAAATGTTCTGTCTGTGGAAAGAAAATGAGAAATGCAATAGATTCAATAACTAAAAAAATAAGTCCTTATTTATGGGAATGTAATTGTGAAGAAATGAAAGGAAAGAGGTTAAGTAGAGGATGAAGATGAGAGAATTAATAAAAACAATAAAGAAAGAAGTAAGATTGTTTAATTGGAATACTGGAATTCAAAAAGGAATAAAACCTCCACACATAATAAAGGAAAGAGTTGTAAGATTCTACAAAAAAGAATATGAACTTGATACCTTAGTAGAGACTGGAACTTATGAAGGAGAGATGGTTGAAGCATTCAAGAAAGAGTTTAAAGAAATCTTCTCAATAGAATTGAATCCCTTACTTGTTGAAGAAGCTCGTAAAAGGTTTTCGTTTTTTGATAATGTAAATATCATTGAAGGAGACAGTTCTAAAGAACTTCCAAAGATATTGAAACAATTAACTCAACCTTGTTTGTTTTGGTTAGATGCTCATTATAGTGGAGGGGAAACATCAAAAGGAAAGAAAGAAACTCCCATCTTGGAAGAACTAAAGTTAATCACAAAACACTCAAATGAAAATGTAATTCTAATTGATGATGCAGATAACTTTGGCAAAGGAGATTATCCATCAATACAAGAGTTAAGAGAAATAATTGAATATGATTTCACAATGATAATAGAAGACAATATCATACAGATTTTCCCAAAGGAAAACAAAAGATGAATTACATAATATCTGCAGCACACGGAGGATTATCTAATCGCATAAAGTGTTTAGTTTCCTCTATGGACATTGCTAAGAATACAGGAAGAAGTATTTTACTTTGTTGGGCTAAGAATAAAGATTGTAATAGCACATTTTCTGAATTGTTTGAGAATAAGATTATTGAGATAAGTAAAGAAGATTTGAGGAAAATGTTAAAGTCCAAAGACTCTAAAGTAATTTTGGGAGGAGAAAACTTTTCCATTGGAAATGAAAAATATATCATAAATGATTTACCATTCTTTTCTTTCGTTGATAAAGAACAAGGTTATGACTTCCATAAAACATCTCCAGAGATTAGACTAAAGATAGTTAGATATTTGAAAGGACTAAAGATAAAGAAATCAATTACAGACGAAGTAGAAATCTTTTATAAGAAGAAGTTCAAAGGAAGAATGGTTGGAGTTCATATAAGAAAGGGGGATTTTGTTTTCATAAAGAATGGCGTTGGAAATGTCTCCTCGGAAAAGATGTTTATTAAAAAGATTAAGGAAGAGATTGAAAAGAATAAAGAAACTAAATTCTTTTTAGCAACAGAAGATATGAAAACCGAGGAAATGATTAAGAAAGTATTCAGTAATAAGATTATAGCATATCCTAAAAAGATTGCTAAAAGAGAAGATGAGGGTTCTGTAAGAGAAGCCTTGATTGAGATGCTATTATTATCTAAGACAGAAAAGATTCTTGGGAACTTCAAAAGTTCATTTACAGAGATGGCATGGTCTTTCGGAGAATGTAAGATACAAATTGAGATAGTCATAGATAAAACTTATTTGAAAGAACATTTAAAGAAGATAGACGAGGGAAATAATATTTGGATGAAAATCAAGAAATTCATCTATGAGTTGATAACACCTCGTGATAAAAGGTTCTTCGGTAAAAACTAAAATGGGAAAAATAAAACAATTCATAAAGAACAGGATTGAGAATTGGGAACTATATCATTATCCATTAGTTATTTCATATCCTCGTTCAGGTGCACATTGGATTAACTCAATGATGGAACTCTACTTTGACCGGCCAAGACTAAGAAGAGGGAGTGCATCATTCATTAATGAAAATAGAAAAGACTGGATGTGGATGGCAGACCATGACCTCTATCTAAAAGTTCTTAAAAAATTTAGGAAGTCAAGGTCTCCAAGAAAGATTCTATTTCTATATAGAAATCCAACAGATGTAATTTTCTCTCACTTGGATTTTAAGCATAAAGAATTTGATTCTTATGGATATTTATTTGGGGAGAAATTTAAGGATAAAGAATATGTGTTCAGCAAAGAACCAATTCTTCAAGAGATAAAAGATTGCATAAATCATTACAAACAATACACAGAGAATCATGGGAACATTGAGATGACCATAATAAAATATGAGAACTTCGTCAATGAAGAAACATATCTCTCAGAATTTAAGAAAATCTCCGACCATTTCGATATTCCCTTTGATGAAAACAAAGTAAAGGATTTGTTTGAGATATATGGAGATGTAAACTTTACAAGAAGTAAAGAAACTGTCGTTGGAGAATACCAAAAAGAAAAAGAAGACTTCATGAAGAAATGGAAAACATTCATAGAAGAGGAGATAAAAAGAAATGCCTAGACAATTTGGAATTGATTTAAGGAAGATGTTTGATAGTGTTGCAGGACTTAGAAAGTATCTAAGTGATTACTGGAAGTTTGATAGTGGTGATTGGAAATTAAAGAAATATCCTTGTCTTAATGAATATAAAGAACAAGCAGGAAGTGTTAAAGGTCATTACTTCCACCAAGATTTATTAGTTGCACAGAAGATATTTAATAACAAACCGAAAGAACATTTTGATGTTGGCTCAAGAATAGATGGCTTTGTTTCTAATGTTGCAACATTCATGAAGATAGACATAATGGATATAAGACCATTAGATTCTAAAGCAGATAACATCAATTTTATTCAAGGAGATTTATGTGGGGACATATCTTATATAAAAAAGTATGATTCTGTTTCATGCCTCCACACTATTGAACACATGGGCCTAGGAAGATATGGGGATGAAGTTCAGAAGGATGCGTATAAGATTGCAATAAAGAATCTGAAGGATGTGGTTTCTCCAGGGGGAGCTCTTTATTTATCGGTTCCAATCTCAAACAAGCAAAGAGTAGAGTTCAATGCTCACAGAGTTTTTAACATAAAAACTATTTTGGATGAGTGTAAGGATTTAGAATTAGTTTCCTTTTCCTATGTTGATGATGATGGAGATTTACATAAGGATATTAAATTAGATGAAGAGATGATCTGTGATTACGGATTGGGAATTTTTGAATTCAGGAAGAAAAGAAAATGAATAATATCCAACGAAGTATTTCTCAGAGAAGAAGAAAGAACTTAACAAACTTAGTAAGCGAAGGAAGATTGAGATGTGAGAAACACAAACAAGTTATAGAAATGGGAACTTATTACAGTAAGAAATGTTATGCCTCAAGAAATGGAGAAGCGTGCCCTTATTTAGTAATTGTTAAGAGGGAGTATAAAAAATGAAAAAGCAAATCATAATCACCTGTGGATCAGGTGTAAGCCAAGGGGGGTTCCTCTTTCCTTGACTTCCTTTTACCTAGGTCTGGTTGTTCACTCTTTTCAGGCCTAGGTTTATACTCACAATAAAATGAAAAGATTTAAAATAACAATCGACAATGAAATAACTGAAAGAGATTTTATGGAGCATTGCTTAAATCTTTATTTCTCAAGATATGATCCATCTCTTCTAATGGGGATTTATGGTTTGGGAAAAGGACTTCATGTTTCCAAAATAATTTATCTTAAGGGATTGATGGAGGATAAGAGATGATCTGCACCCTTTGTAAAGATAAGATAAGGTTTTGGCAGAGAAGAGAGAATCTCCCTTTATGTGGGGAGGTTCATAAGCTTTGTCTAAGAACATTCAATAATGAAAAGTTCCTTTCAATCCTGGAAGAGAAAGCAGAGGAGATAAAGAATGGACAATGAAAGAAGAAAGTGTTGGTTCTGCTATAAATTAATTCCAAATCATAGTTTTCCCTTGCAAGAAGGGGATTCACGAGTGTCAGGAGAGAGGTTCTGCTATCTGAGCACCATATCTTTTGATCTCTTTAATAGAGGGGGCTCTTTCCGCTTTGTGAGCCCCTCCTAATAATCAAAAATGACATACCCCCACACGCTAAAGAGAGGGGTATCTTAAAGAAAATGGAAACAATACAAAGAAGACCAGTATTTTATAAATTAACTAAACAGCAAAGAATATGGTTAAAATCAGATTGTTGTCCTATTTGTGGATTGCCAAAAAGTAAATGGAAAAGAAGAACTGATTGGAGATGTTGCTCAAAAGAATGCACAAATAAATTTAGTGGTCTCACTTATGTTTGGCAATGGTTTAAACATAAGGCCTTCAAGAGAGATAAATATTCTTGTGTTAAATGTTTGAAAAAACCAACTCAAAAAACTTATGAAGGAAAAATTATTCCTGATACTTCTAAATTAATTGGAGACCACATAATTCCTATTGCTATTGGTGGTGAAGAGTATAATTTAGATAATGTTCAAACATTGTGTGAAAAGTGTAATAAAATTAAAACTAAAAAAGATTTGAAGAAAATTGCCCTTTATAGAAAACAACACAAATTTCAAACACAATTAAATTTGGAGGTTCGCAATTCCTCCCAAGCCTAAAGGCGATTGAGTCTCCTTGCGATATTTATATGAATAGCTTAGATGTTGAGTTTAAGGAACTGGCGAAGATCCTAAGCCCAGAAGTCTTGGATGATTTAAAGGATAAATTAACTCGGCTTTATCAGAGGGTGGAGGATTTGGAGATGTCAAGAGATAATTGGAAAAGACAATTCTTAGAATTACAAGCAAAGAAAGGATAACTCGTTTACATTGTTACGCTTGTTTACAAATCTTTTTAAAGAGTTTCCTATTCGGTTTATCATGAAATCTTGTCTTAGACAAAGGATTAATACAATTATAATGGAGGTGAAATTCATTGGCAAAAACACAATCTAGCGTTAAAGAGTTTGCAATGATAGGCTTTGTCTTACTTGCAGTGCTCTTCGGAATGCAGATCATGACATTCATTTTCGGAAACCTTGGACCAGCCAATTCTGGATTAGCAGAGTTTAGTGAAGCTTACAACACTTCTCTTGAGATTCAGAATCAATCCTTACATGCGATTGGAGACTATGCAGCGCAGTCTGGAACTCAGTTCACGACATTGGGAATTGCTATAACATTAGTAATCCTAGTCGCAGTGTTCCTATTCTTCTGGGTAGCTTTCATGGGTAAGGGAAAA
>SDBU01003657.1_pt1 | contig 19441 bp, 20 predicted proteins | sample 2277071 | NCBI WGS metagenome assembly SDBU01 (sample SAMN10397929, study PRJNA504765) | marine sediment metagenome | isolation source: marine sediment core GS08_GC12, 126 cmbsf | place: Arctic Ocean: Gakkel Ridge, Loki's castle | collected 2008 | reverse complement strand
AGAGATAAAAGAAAGGAGAATATGTATGTCGAAAGACAAGAAGAAGAAACCCGGAGAAGTAACCAGAAGACAGTTTCTGGCCGGGACCGGCATTGTTGTCGGCGGTGCTGCCATCGGTACAACGGCACTTTTGGCTGCCTGTGGTGGAGATGGTGGAACAACAAAAACAGTTACAGAGACAAAAACCGTCTCCAATTATATCTGTCCCTATGACTCGCAGGAATTCAATTCACTTGTTGCATTGCAGACACATATGGATACAGCTCACCCGGGAGAAGTCATAGTTCCTGAAGAGTTGACTACATTAACTGTCAATGGAGCCACGCATCAACTCAAGGTCCAGCCCAACTGGACACTTGCCTTTGTGATTAGGGAAAAGTTACATCTAACCGGCACGAAAGTATCCTGCGACCAAGGTGCCTGCGGATTATGCACCGTTCTTATGGACGGAGAGCTATCGCTATCCTGCCTGGTGCTAGCCATTGAGTGTGATGGGAAGGACATATTGACTATCGAAGGGCTGGGAACAGGAGACACGTTGGATCCCATACAGGAAGCATTTATTGTACAAGATGCCATGCAGTGCGGCTATTGCATACCGGGAGCCATAATGACGACAAAATGGTTACTAGACCGTAATCCTAGTCCAACTACCGAGGAGATCGATACAGCTCTGTCTGGAGTTCTCTGCAGGTGTGGTGTATATCCAAACATGAGAAAAGCTGTAATGGAGGTGATTTGACATGGAAAGGGGCCCAAACCTAAATGATCCACGCTTCAAGAAATATCTTGAAAAACTGGACCCGAAATACCGCAAGATGTTGGAAGATATTTATGCTCCACAACAGCCATCGATGACATTGGAAGAAATCAGAAAGCTAGTGAAGAGGGCTGAGAGAAACCCCAATTATGGGACGGAGGGAGGATGAAATGGCAGAAACGTTTTCAGTAGTTGGTAAGCCCCTACCGCGAAAGCACGCCAAAGGCATTGCCACCGGGAAACTCAAGTTCTACTCGGATGTGATGCTGCCGGGTATGCTGTATATGAGCATCCTAAGAAGTACCTATGCTCATGCCAGAATAAAGTCAATAGATACTAGCAAAGCCGAAGCCTTGACCGGCGTGAGGGCTGTACTGACGCACAAAGATGTTCCCGAAACCCTGTTGAGTTACCCGGATTTCATATGGGTTCTTCAGGATAAGGTCTTCTATCATGGTTGTGAAGTAGCCGCTGTAGCTGCTGACACTCTCGAGATAGCAGAGGAAGCCACGAGGCTAATAGAGGTTGGCTATGAACCGCTTGAGGTCTTGCTTGATCCCGAGGAAGCAATGAAACCGGGTAAACCTGAAATACACGACGGAACTCCCAATTTGATATTTGGTGAGCCGATACTGATTGAATGGGGAGACGTGGAAGCTGCCTTCGCTGAGGCTGACCAGGTTATTGAAAAGACATACTACACCCATAACGTGTGGAACTGTGCTCTGGAGAATCACGGTAATGTTGTCTACTGGGACCTGGGCCAAGACGATCAGCTAGTAATCCATACAGGAACACAGAGTGCTTTTGACAACCGTGATACATGGGCAAGGGCACTAGGCATACCATACAACAATCTTAGGCTTATTCAGTATCCGATGGGTGGTGGTTTCGGTGGAAAGTCCTATCATATGAGGCACCACGGCATTGCTGCCCTGCTGTCCAAGAAAACGGGCAAGCCGGTAAAGTTCATTGGCGGCAGGGAAGACGAATTCACCCGCTGCAATACCAGGCATGCCTTCAAGTTCCATATAAAGTCCGGTGTTAAAAACGACGGCACAATTACGGCTACAAAGGTGGTTAACTATCAGAATGCCGGTGCCTACTTTTCCGATACGATAGGTGTCGGTTACGTCGCTTTTGGCACTATGGATTTTTGGCCCCAAGCAAATATGCACTGGGAAGGTTACCCGGTGTACACAAACTGCCCTACCGCCGGTGCTTTCAGGGGATATGGCAACCTGCAAACAAACTATGCCTGGGAGCAGCACCTTGACCAGATGGCCGAGAGCATCGGCATGGACCCCATCGAGTTCAGAAAGAAGAACCATGTCCGTGCTGGTGACCCCTTCGGCTATGGGGTAGTTCTTGGCAGTGAGGAATGGGACGCATGCATAGATCAGGGCGCACAGGCTATTGGCTGGAGTGCCAAGTGGAAAGGCTTCGGTACGCCTTACCAAACTAGCGGTTCCAAGAGGAGGGCAGTAGGTATTGCTACCGGTGCCCATGTTGGTGCTTACGGGCAGGACGCGGCTGTTGTAAAGCTACAGCTGGACGGCTCCGCCCAGGTACTCTCTGGCGTTGCCGATGCCGGCCAGGGGCCGACAACGGTAGTAAGCCAGATTGCGGCTGAAGCTCTAAAAATACCTTACGATAAGGTATCTACACTCCTGTCCGATACGGCAGTGGTTCCGTGGTGCTCGGCGACGGTTGCCAGCAGGGCAACAGTCGGCGCTGGTAACGCCGTAATTAATGCATGTGCGGACGTCATGGAGCAATTATTCCAGGCTGCGGCCGCTATTCTTGGAGTCGATGCTGCGGATCTGGATGCCGAGAACGGCGAGGTATTTGTAAAGACGGCACCCGATACTAAGGCATCCTACGCTGAGATTATGGAGACCGTCTTTCCACCAGTAATTATTGGTGTCGGCAGATGGATGGTGGCTTCAGACTATGCCATCCAGGGGTTCGGCGCAGATTATGCTGACATCGAGGTAGACGTGGAAACCGGTGAATTAACCGTTTTGAAGATGGTGGGAGTCCGTGACGCCGGTCAGGCGATTAATGCAAATACCTGTGCCAACCAGGTCTCCGGCGGGATAGCTTCGCAGGGAATAGGCATGGGCGTAACAGAGGACTTTATACCCGACTTGATAACCGGCAAGATACTAAATGCCAACCAGATTGACTATGCCATCCCCACTACACTGGATGCTCCTGAAGTGGAAGCCATAATACTTGACGTAGCAGGAGACCCGGAGGGGCCATTTGGGGCTAAGGGTTGCTCGGAGATCGCCATAGTGAGTGCCGGCCCAGCTATCGCCAATGCTTTCTACAACGCGACCGGTGTTAGAGTCACTGAATATCCACTTTCCGCCGATAAGATTCTAAAAGCCCTAGGTAAGGTATAGGAGGCCGAGAAATGAAGAATTTTGAACACATAGATGCAACGTCTGTTGAGGAGGCGGTTTCCGCCCTGAGCCAGTACGGCGGCAAGGCATCCATTATTGCCGGTGGTAGTGATATCATAGGCAGCATGAAGGATGAGATACTGCCCGATTATCCGGAAGCCCTGGTAAACATCAAGACCATTCCCGGCCTGAACTATATTAGAGAAGAAGGTGGTATGCTGAAAATCGGGGCGCTGGCGTCCCTGCAGGACATCGCTGAGGATGCTACGGTTAAGGGGAAATACGGCTCACTGGCGACCGCGGCAAGCAAAGCCGGGTCCCCCGGACTCAGGGCAATGGGCACCATCGGTGGCAACTTGTGTCAAGAATGCCGCTGCTGGTACTTCAGGGCGCCACGTAACTATTTCTACTGTTTCAGAAAAGGTGGCACTCTGTGCAACGCCATGGCCGGGGACAACAGGTACAACGCTATCGTTGGAGGACAGGTATGCTTTGCAGTATGTCCTTCTGACACGGCAATACCGCTTACAGCTCTTGACGCCACGATTGTCACCAGCAAAAGGAATATCGCCATTGGTGATTTCTTCGAGGTACTGGGCAACGTTCTGGATGAAGACGAGATAGTAACCGAAATCCAGGTACCCGAACCAGATGCTGGCACCAAGCAGAACTTCATGAAGCGCAGCGTGAGAAAAGCTATCGACTTTGCCATATCTAGCGTAGCTGTCGCTGTTACCCTAGAGGGTGGTGTCGTGGCTGATGCCAGGGTCGTGCTGGGTGGTGTTGCTCCGGGACCATACAGGGCAACGGATGCCGAGGATGCTCTAAGGGGCAATGCCATAAGCGAATCAGTTGCTGCGGCGGCTGGTGTCGCTGCTGTCAAAAACAATGTCCCATTAATCTACAACAAATACAAAATACCACTTACGGAAGGTTTGGTGAAACAGGCACTGCTAGCATTGTAGAAAGGATATATGTAAAACGTGAGTGCAGGGAAGTCTCTGGATGCTGGCTACTTGAAAGTAATTCAGGGACTTCCCACAATAGATACATTAGATACATTTACTGTAATATTACAGTGAGTTTGACATGGTAGAAAACATTAAAAAATTTGTGAACTATATAAGGTCGCTTCCACTTAGCTATAAGGTATTTTCGATTATCCTCCCACTTATGCTCTTACCAGCACTAATCCAGGTTGACTGTCCTATCTGCGGAGATATAGAAGAACGCGTCTCAAAGCAAGAACAGGAAGCCTTGGCGGTTTCCGAAATAAGCGGGCAACTGGTTGACTATACCGTTAACCATGGATGGTGTGCCAACAGGTACGTTACCGCCGATTACGATATACGTCTCGATATTACTAATACCAGTTCCCAAAAAATATCTATGCCCTTACTTATCTGGGGCGAAATGCCTGAAGTTATTTTGAATGTCCATGCAGCAGCATTAGGAAATAAGGCAAAACTAGTCAATGTAGAGTTTCTCCCTGGCGAATCTAAAATAATCGATGAGAGCTTACATCTCTGGGCAGTGGGATTGGCCATTACCAAGAGTATTCTTACTCAGGCAGAGTTCTCAGTTATAACGAACCCTACTAAGATAATTGCCAACTGCCCACTATGTGGTGGAACACGTAAGGTGACCTTTGCTGAAGCAGTACTGACGAACCAATAATGAAAGTGCGAATTAATATAAATCTGGTTTTTATTACCGGCCTAGTTATGGGGATTCTGGCCGCTGCGGTACAGGCTTTTTTTGAAGTCAGACCACCTGAAGCCAATGGGATTTGCTTAATAGGTCATCCCAGAGATTTTGTCAATCTTACAACTAATAACATCTTTGGAACTGGCTGGCCGATAAATGAATCATTTATCGTGTTTCCTGCCCTGACCGTTTTTGGTGTTCTCATCGGTTCGTTCATTTCTGCTTATAGGGGCAACGAATTAGGGCTTCAATCTGGTCCCGTACGAAAAAGATTTGCCGCCGTCATGTTTGGTTTTATGGTTGCCAATTTTGGCTTGCTGTGGGGTGCATGTCCCATCAGGACGGTGCTTCTTGCCTCTTATGGAAACTTAATCGCAGTCATGGTTCTTGCTTCAATTGCAGTTGGGGTGCTGCTGGCAGTTATTTTTATTAAATTCAGAACTAGAAAGGAAACATTCCGGTGATAGCTTCGTTTGCGTCGCTGGCGGTTGGTGTCTTGATTGGCTACCTGGGGCAGAAGTCCAGATTCTGTATTGTAAGTGGAATGAGAGATGCTATTCTCATCAGAAATTTCCACAGGATAAAGGGGCTCATCGGTCTTCTATTAGGCGGTGTTATCGGTTATTCGCTGTTTAAGCTTGTCGGTGGTGCCGTACTTGATTTCCCCATGTTTTCTGCATCAGAATCATCAGCATACCTGCTGGCCAGCATTGTCGGTGGTGTTGGTATAGGTTTCTACTCAGTTATGGCCGAGGGTTGCCCGTTCAGGCAACACGTGATGGCGGCTGAAGGGAAAAAATCAGCCATCTGGTATTTAGCTGGCTTCTACATAGGGATTATATATTTTTATCTAGTAACCGTTAAACTCCTGGCGCTGCTACTGACAGGTACCACCTAGAGGTTTAGAATATCTTTTAGAGCATCATAACAAAAATAAGGTAAGGGAGATAATAAACTTGGTAATGATAGTTGCCGGTATTGACATAGGAAGTACAACGGCTAAATCGGTCGTTTTAAAAAACGGCGAAATCCTTGGCAGTAACCTGATTTCTACGGGGACAAATCCAACTCAAGCCGGGAAACAGGTGATGGAACTTTCAATTAAAGACTCGGATTGCCAGCCATCGGATATCAAATACATTGTCGCCACCGGGTACGGTCGCGTTTCAGCTCCGTTTGCCGATAAGACGGTTACTGAGATTACCTGCCATGGACGGGGCGCTCGTCACGTCTCACCGGATATCAGAACGGTAATCGATATTGGCGGTCAGGATGCCAAGATAATATCCATGGATGAAACCGGCAGAGTAGTCGATTTTGCGATGAACGATAAATGCGCTTCGGGAACGGGCAGGTTCCTCGAATCAGCGGCGCAGCTGGTTCTGCACGTGCCCCTCGAAGACCTGGGCAAGCTTTCAAGCGGAGCAACAAAAACAGCCAAAATTTCAAGCACGTGCACGGTATTTGCGCAGACGGAGATTGTTTCCCTGTTAGCGGCAGGCGAAAGCAAAGAGAATATTATTGCTGGTCTGCACAGCTCCATAGCAAGCAGAGTGGGCAGTATGGCCAAGCGTGTCGGGGTTAAGCCGGTGGTCATGATGACCGGCGGTGTAGCCAAGAATACTGGAGTAGTTGAGGCGTTACAGCAGGAACTGAAGGTGCCAATAACCATCCCGCATGATATAGACCCGCAACTTATTGGAGCACTGGGCGCGGCACTGATTGCACATGAAATCTTAAGAGAACGTGTACTAACTGAGGGTTGATAGGAACATGGAAGCCGAGAACAACAGTAATAAGGACACACTACTCAGCTCATTAGACAAACTACTTGAGCAAGAGCCTGCCAAAATAGCCAGAGCCAAGGAGGCGGGAACCAAGGTAGTCGGCTATTTCTGCCCTCACATCCCGGAAGAACTCATCATTGCCGCCGGTATGCTTCCTGTCAGATTAGCTTTTGGTGGTGAGCCTGAGCCCGCATTTGCTGGAGAGGAGTTCCTTAAGTCCTATAGCTGTCCTTACGTTCGTAGCTGCCTTGGCTACCGGGTATTGTCCAGCAACTTCTACTATGGCGCAGTTGATGCCGTATGTGTCGCATACACCTGCGAGAGCATGAGAAGAAATCAGGAGTACTGGGAGGGCTACTTCGGCATACCAGCATTCCCCCTCGGTATAACGCAAACACACGACAGGTTTCGGTCGAAACCTCAGGCTATCCAGTACTTTAAAAAAGAGCTCAGTTTTTTGCGACAGCGTCTTGAGGAGCTGAGTGGCAATAGAATTACCGACGGGCAAATTCGTAGAGCAATCAAACTGTGTAACCAGATCAGAGAAAAGCAGAGGGTTCTTTTTGAGTATCCTCGAGATGAAGTATCACCAATAAGTTGGCGAGACACGTTTCGGATATGTCATGCCGGTTTCCTAATAAATAGACCCGAATATCTAGAGGAGATAAAGGCGATAGAACGGCAATTAATGCAAGGGGTCAAACCCAAAGAAACCGTGGAACGAAGGGCCAGGTTGATGGTCGCTGGTAGCATAATTGGCTCAAATGATAATAAGGTACTTGATATTATCGAGCAGGCCGGTGGCAATGTGGTAGCCGATAGTGTCTGCACTGGCTCTATGTTTTCAAGAAAGAATGTGACTCTATACGGTATCATTGGAGACCCAATCGACGCTCTGGCGGAAAGATACCTCTACAACATTCCCTGCCCCTGCATGACCGACCTGCCAAAGAGACTGAACCGCATGACCAAAATAGCTCGTGATTTCAGGGTCCACGGGTTGATATATTACAACCTGAAGTACTGTGATACGTGGAGAGCGGAGTTCAAATTCATAAACGATACCCTATACAAAGAACTGGCTGTTCCCACGCTTCTGGTAGAAACCGAATATTCCCCAAATGACGTAGGTACCATTAGAACCAAAATCGAGGCCTTCCTGGAGATGATCGGAGGACGACGATGAGCATGGCAGACTGGCCTGGTCTAAAGAGGCTGAGGTTTGATAACGAATTAAAGACATTTGACGGGATTCTGTCCCTATACCTCAGTTCAGCGGAAAGAGCGAGGGGATCCGGAAAGAAGGTTATCGCCACGGGACCTTTTGCTCCAGTTGACCCCATATACGCTGCCGGTGCTATAGCCTACGACCCCTTTACCCATGAGACTATAGCGCACGCCGTTATGGAGGAGAATACTAACCTTACCAGCTATGGTGTTGATGCCGGCCTAAGCTCCGATTTTAATCCCTGGAACCTGGTGATGTTGGGGGCTATAAGCCACAGCCAGAACAGGGTGGCCATTGACGCCTTCTCAACTACCTGTGGATGCTGGGATGAGCAGATTAAGAAGAGCTGGCAGATAATGGCGCAGGCCACTGATTTGCCGCTTTATTTCTGGGAAGTGCCAAGGTTCGATAGCCAATCTGAAGAGTGGGCAATGGACTACCTGGTAAGTGAGCTTAAGCAACTCTTTAACTGGCTGGCATCAATAACCGGGCGAAAAACGTCTGCTGACGATATAAGGGAATCGATCCAGCGCGGGAACCAATTAAGACAGGACTTGCTAGAGCTTACGGGTTTTCTACAACTTCCTACCGTTCCTATCAGAGCTCTGGAATACTATATGGCGCAGGCTCTTATCGGAGACTATGCCCAAGACCCAGCTATTCTGCATGAGAGTTACCGTGCTCTCATACAGGAGCTAGACGATAGAGTTAAACATTCTGACTCTTCGAATGAGCCAGTTTCCGACAGCCGCCTAAGAGTGTACTTCATGGGAGAGGAAACACAGGAGTTTAAGATGTGGAATGTAATTGAGGACTGCGGAGGTTCATTAGTTGGTTGTGATACCCGGCTCTCACTATATTATGAGCCAATTATTGAAGAGGGTTCAATTCTAAAGAATCTGGCAAAGTGGATCTGGAGAATGCCATGTAATATGCCCACCGCTGACAGGATTAGGGCAACCGTTCCGTATATAAAGAAACAGAACGCCAATGCCGTCATCATCAGCAGCGTGGTTGGTTCCAGGTACCTTCCAGGGGCCGAGAGACTTGTCAGAGATATGATAAAGGATGAACTCGGTGTGCCGGTGCTGTCAATTGAGTCCACACTGCCGACCGAAGACACTGAGAAGATTGAATACCAGATCCGTGCTTTCATGGAGATGAATGCGTTTTAATATGATCTTGGGTATTGCTAGATAAATTACTACTGGAGGATTGAATGAAACCAGCGGTGAGTTCAAAGAAAAGGGCACTAATACCGGCAATTCTGGTGGGTGGATTTGCCTTATACTGGTATTTCCAACCCTTCGTTTGGTTTGGCGTGATTATGGGTTTGTTAAGCGGTGCTGCCGTTTATTATCTCCTCAGTGCCAGAAGAATGGAAAGACTGAGGAGAATCTATTTCTTTGGTCTGTTTGTTGTTGTATTTACCTCTCTAATCCTTGTGATTACCTCCATGGGGTTGGATACCTTCTTAAGCTGGGCCGAGATTCACGAGAAAGAATACTATCTACCAGGTCAGACCGTTGGCGCCTTATCATATCCATGCACAAGGGAAATACCTCAACTCCTTCTGGGTAGAGCTACATTTATTGTGGGAACAGGTATGTGGCAGACCGTATTCCCGTCAAGTCTTACCGAGTTTCTGGTGCTTATGATACCGTTCACTCTCACCGGCATCGTCTTCGGCAGAGGTTTTTGTGGATGGATTTGCCCATTTGGCGGGCTCACTGAAGCGTTTGTTACCGGCAGAAAACAAAGGTGGAGGCTAGACTTTCTAAAGAGGTATAAGGTTACCAAAACAGAGCTTCGTCGCGAGGGGCTTAAGGAGTGGGTAAAGGATAGCAAGTACGGGATTCTATTGGCCATTGTACTCCTTTCAATTACATTTGCCTTTCCACTGGTCTGTATCTTCTGTCCAGTTCTGTGGCTGGAATCCCTGGTCATTTTCTCGGTCATCCTGGCTACCCTTTTTGTCTTTGCGGTCGTCTTGCCATTCATGTCTAAAAGGCGATGGTGGTGTCTCATATGCCCCATGGGAGCTGTATTCGCATTGCTGAATAAAATCAGTATCTTCCGCGTAAGGATAGACAAGAACAAATGTATCAAGTGTAACGACTGTGTTCAGGAGTGCAGGATGTATGCCATGACACCTAAGGCGGTCGAGGCTTTAAAATCACCGAATGAAGATTGCATAAGGTGTGGACGGTGCATCGAAGCCTGTGCAGAGGAGGCTGTGGACATATACTGGCTGGGAACATCCCTGAAGGCCAGGTCATGGTTTATCTCTCTGGCCATTGTGGCAGCATTAGCCTGGTACGCCTGGTTTATGATATTTCTTGTTGACCTTCTGCGATAGAAGTGGTGAGGGAAAATGCTTTCTATCATATATTTGGGATTGACGATTGGAGTGGGAGCCAGCGCTTCCTGTGCAGCAATCTGCACCCCCGTCCTGGTGCCCTATATTGCTTCCTCAGAGAAACCTACCATAGCTAAAGGTCTAAGTACGTCAATTCTCTTTTCCATCGGCAGACTCTTCTCCTACCTCGTCCTCGGTCTCGTATTCGGCCTGCTAATAGTATCGGTTGAGATTAATCCAGTTGTGACCGCCAGTATTACCATGCTTCTCGGCTTTCTTCTGGTGCTGCACGGCCTATCTACATTCGGCCTGTTTACAATAAAGAACCCGCTAGGTTCCATGCTCTGCCGGTACACTGCAAATAAAAGGTCACCTGTTTATCTTGGCATTCTCACTGGTCTTCGCCCATGTATACCACTTATTGCGGCTCTTACATACACATTGACTCTTGCCAGCACTGCCCATGTATTGTTATTCATGGTATCATTCTGGCTTGGCTCGTCACTCCTGATATTGCTGATTGGCCCGCTGAGCGGAGCCTTAGCCGGGTTAGCAGCAAAGAGAGTTACAGCTGACAGAATCCGCAGGATTGCCGGAATAGCCCTGTTTTTGGTGGGTATCTTTTTCATCATTCAAGGACTGGGGTTGAATATTTACCAGATAGGAGTATTATAGTGATTTATGCAGGACTCTCTGAACCGCATAACACCTGTTGATAAACTAATACCAGGCGGATACTGAGCATTTAAGCTGCGGAGATAGTGGTGAGAACTATAAAAACTGCTCTAATTCTGCTTGTAGTATCGGCGTTTCTAATTAGCATGGTAGGTAGCTGCGCTAATGAAACTAATGAATCGGAAGATGTTCCATCATATTTCAATAATAATCAGGTGATAAATATTGCAAAGAATCAAACATTCTATATATATCTTATTGCCCCGGATAGAGATAGGGGCTACAGATGGTTCGCATACTATGATAACAGCATGATAGAACAATTAGAAAAAATATTTCAACCGAATCTGGATAATAGGTCTGAATTCGGAGATACAGAGTGGTTTAAGTTCAAGGCATTAGAAAAAGGTGCTACAGATATTACATTATCGTACATGGAATTTGCAGCTGAAGGATCTGTGATGCCAGTCGACGAGAAGGTATTCACCATAAATATCGAATGACGTATCCTCCGGGTGCTCAGCATGATAGAAATCCACATCTCCCAAAAACCCTTCCTTAGGTCCAGTTACTATTACTCACGACACTGAGGGGAATAAAATATACCACCGAAAGGTCATTAAATTGGTGGGGAGACTCTAATGTTAACCCCCAAAATGCTTTCTTTGACTTTGACGTCCTGTATTGCTCTAATGAATCTTTATTTACTTATCGCATGCAGTAATCCACCCGTTTCTTCACACACCTATACAGCAGATGAAGCCATCAATTACGTTAAGGAAGAGTTGGTGGGAAGAACCGTAGGCTATCCTCTACCCGGTGAGATAATACATTCATTCGATTATCACGACACCCGTAAAAGTACAAAGAGAGATAGGGAATGGACTGGTCATTGCACCATAGCTCTAAATATTACTAGTAAAACATCAGTGGCAGACTTAGGTATCATGTATACCGAAGTAACTTGGTTCTTCCGGGAGGGTTATAAGGATATCTATGTTGTATGCGAAAAAGGATTGTTCTGGCCCTAAAAAACAAGTAGGTTAATTCTATCTCACCATAAAGATGCTACGGGAATAGTCGCGCTACGATACAATATTACTATATGCGATATATGATAAATTACCGGTTGCATTAAAATGAAAATAACAACTTCCATGATAATGTTTTTACTGCTGCTATCAATAGCAGCATCTGTTGGCTGCCAAAATACACAAGAGCCGAATGCAAGCGACTTTGAATATGTAACATATGTCAATAGGTATAATCAATACATGGTAGATTACCCGGCAGAATGGCAGATACAAGAATGGGATCAAGGTGTTTGTTTCTTCACCCCAGGAAAGTTCTCAATGTTCGCTGAAATTGTTAAGTCAACACAAGCAGATGAATCGGATAATGCGCTTATTAGGCCACCATTGGGCTGTAATGAGTATCAAATAATTGATCGCTCAGGCAACACTACCTCGTTTTCATCCACATTTGGGAAGACTGTTGTTTTGGGTAGTATCCACACGAAGCGTATATATGGACAGGATTTCGCAGTAACCCTAATGTATGAAGCCAAACCAGATGCTACTGATAACCTGAGAACACCAGCCGAATTACAGTTTGTGCTGAATAGTCTCCGACCTATTGAAGCAACCTCTCCCACCATTCCAACAATGGAACCGCTTGAACCCCCTCCAACACCGGTGAATATTAACCAAATATACTTTGATTACAAAGAGAACGAAGCAGCAGCTGAAACAAAATATGGTGGGCAAAGATTATTACTCACTGGAGTAATAGTAGATGAGGTAAATAGTTTTTTACGGGATCCAGACCCACAACTGGGCGGCACAGGCCCGGGTTTTGTCTTCAAAAAGGAACCCGAGAAAATAGATATTTATATCATGTCTGGGTCGGTAAAATTCAGACCAAGGGAGTCTTGGATAATCTTTAGCTTGCGTGTAGGATGCAAGTTAGATATAGTTGGAGAAGTTTTAGGCCTGGAATCAGATATTCTAATCATTCATGATTGTATTATACAAAACCCGTATGGAAAGCAAAGTGTAGTCTATTAAGCTCATACACGTGCTATTAAGCTTGGTTGACATGTAGAGTGGATTCGAACTAACATTCCCAAGGTGATAAGCTTGGACATTCAAATCATAACAATTGCTTGATTTGTTACCCGGATAAAAAGATTCCCTTTGGTACATTTGTCTGCATAATTTTCCATGGAATTCTCTGAATTAGTGGCTGAAGATCAGCAATGACCATCCCCTCGTCGAACTAACGAAAAACTATCGGCGAAAGTTATTCGAACCGTAGCGCCTCCGCGGGATAGACTTTGGCAGCCTGTCGCGCCGGCAGGTAGGTGGTGAGTAGCGAGGCACCGTAGGCGATGATAGCTATCACCACTATGTTGACCCAGGGAACCTGATACGTGAGGCCTTCGAAAGCATCGCCCATCTGGTCGATGATCTGTACGGAGATGGCAGCGCCTAGAGCAATACCGAGGCCGATGCCCAGCAAAGCCACAAAAGAAGACTCCAGCAAAAAGGAGAACTGCACCATACTCTTCTGAAAACCCAGGGCCCTAAGCACCCCAATCTGTTTACGGCGCTCTACCACGGAGCGAGCGGCAATAACCCCCAGGGCGGCGATGCCCACCAATAGACCCAGGCCCATGAAGCCTTGGAGCAGGTTGGTCATCATTGAGCTGGCACTGGCGTTCTCGCGGATCCCTTCTGCCATCACCACCGCCTGCATACCGTTCTCTACGAAGCTTACCTCCAACGCCTTGGCTGTGGCTTCAGCATCAACACCGTCCTTGAGTTGGAACATGTAGGCAAGGGGCGGTACTGGCTGAGAAAGCAGGGAATTCACCGTTTCCTGAGAGGTGATCACGCCGTTAGCGTAGAAGGCTTGTTGGTCCAGTACCCCGATCACGCGGAGCCTTTGCTCCGTCCCGGTATGTGGATCCCGCGCCTGGATGTACACCTCCGGCAAAGTTTCGTCCTCTATGAAGAATCCCTCCAGTTGGAAGTCCATGACGGGTCCACCCATGTTGTAGTTAACCTTGGTAGGCACCAGAAGGGCGTTGACCACTGCCGTCCCAGGCTCTTCCTGAAGGGCCTGCCACATCTCCTGTGGTGAGTCGTAGCCCTCGGCCGTCATGTCGAACTTATAGGTGACATTCTCAGTGTAGCCATAACCCTGGATATTTACAGTCATGTTTTACCAGGGTTGCAAGAGGCGGCGGCAGAAAAGTTCGACAGGATTTTCGAGGTATATGATAACGAAAACTCAGAACCTAATGTTAGCAAAATGTTAGCAAATTCTGAGGAGTTAGCTACTAGGCCGTACAGGTCTCGAACCTGTGACACCCTGATTAAAAGTCAGAGTCTCGCATCACCTACTTTCGAAACTTATTTTATAGCTAATTCTTGGTAAAACCACCCTCAAATTACTAATGAGTCAGGGTATCACCTTTCTACCTACCATACTGGCTTTTTACTTGCCTGACTATTATAACACAACCAACTACCGGGCAAGTATTAAAAAGCACAAAATATCATCCGAAATGTTTGCCTAACTATGGGGATATCTTAGTAGTGATTATTTGTATAAATTGAGCGACCAACTGCTTGGAACAGCCGGTTAATGCCTGATATTTTTATTTTGTTGTTATTGTGTACCAAGGCCAACGCAATCTTTACAATAGTCTCCGGGCTGGGATTTATTCTTCGTCCATTTCGAAGGCGGCTGAGATAACCTTGATCCAGGTGTGTATATTGGTGAATTTTATAACAGGATACATCATACTCCTTCAAAATATCCGAAAACACATCAGCAAAATCGCTAGGATAAATCCCCATGGTTCACATGGCTCCACTTTATTAATCACGACAATTTACATTATTTGGTTGCTTTGCATTACAAGAGATTATCATCTATAATTATATTGTCTGTCAATTGCATTTAGCAGTGCACTTTACAGTATTTAGCTATGCATTAATTGATAATAATGGTATACTTGGCTGTGTAAATTCGCATTATCTAAGGAGGGGAAAATGGCTAAAGCTGTAAAATATTCCGCAATGGCAAGCGAAATAAAGAAAGAATATCTAAGGGAACATCTTGAAAGCACAAAGAAGATTATTGAAGATTGGATATCAGAACTCAATGCGCCATCACCATTTGGCCCACATAAAGGTATTTGGGGGTGGCAAGCTGCTTACAGATCGTCTATAGAGCAAGATCCGGATAGTAATCATATATTGAGGCGTCACGTACGAAGCCGTGCTTTATGGCATCACCACGCGGACTGGGAAAGAAAGTTAGACAGCATTTGGCAAATGAAGAGCCAAGTTTGTAAGGATGCAGATAAAAAGCATTCACAACAATTGATTAAGAAGAGGCGAAAGTATACAGAAAACTATATACCTACGGCTTTATGGCAAGGTTTTGGGATTGCATGTGGAAGTAATATAAATATTGACTATAAAATACCCGATGATCAGAAAGGTATAACCTATGGGGCATTTAATATCGAGAGGTCCGTAAAGTCGAACAATGATAGAGATCTTGTAGAACAAGAACATAGGGAATTCAGTCAATATATAGCCGGGATCAAAACCATGAAAGAACTTTTTCAAGTGTGGAATGAAGTAAAGGATGTCCAAGGAAACATGCGTACAATAGCAACAATGGCACTTAAATCCAGTGACATATTATACCCTTGTCGGTTTTGTAAGCACTTGTGGAAATAGAAATCATATTTACCTTCAATTCAGTTAAGAGCTTCAAGCAACTACACAACTTGGCTAATTGTTATCCTCTCTGGCACCATTAACCTAAGTCAGGGTATCTAATTAACGGCTGTCAACCGCTAGGTTGTTGGTTCGAGTCCAGCTCGGGGAGCCAGTCTTTTTTACCTCACTAAATTCGCTTCCTATATTGAAGGTTCTACAAGAGTTATCTATAATGCCTCTATGTATGAATCACTGTTGTGGATATACTTGACCAATTCAGTTCTATTGATAACTCATGAAATTGATTCGGCATATTGGAAAGAATGGAAGTTATTTAAGCTTCCTGGTGGTATCACAGGATTTCTTCTACTTCATTTACCTCTTTTGTTTCTAATACTTTACGGGCTTATTCAAGTATCTCAGGAGACTTGTGGTGGACTTATATTATCACTTTTTCTTAGTGCTTCTGGCCTGTTTGCCTTTACCATACATACCGTGTTTATCCGTAAGGGAAGAGATGAATTTAACGTACCTATGTCATTATTTTTATTAACAGCGATACTTTTAGTATCCCTTGTACAGATGGCTATCACTATCTATTTGTTAATTGCGTAAACCGCATAGTTAAACACCCATAATATTTATCCCCACCCCTCCATGCCTCAACACACAGTTTCGCGGGTAACCAGGGCACTGACTGGCTGTTAATCCATATTTTTGACATTATTAAAACGAATCCATAGAATAACGCGGGTAGTTTAAAGAAGATTCATGCAATATATGGAGAAACAAAATGGATTTTCAGGGATTCGGCTATAGAACAAGTTCGCGATTTGCTGATTGTGTAAAGGTTCAGGTTGAGGGCCAGAAAGTAACTGTATCTGGGCCGCGTGTTGGTCCTTCCATATATCGTTTGTGGATTATAGCCCAGGTAATATTGTTATGGTCAACAATACCAGCACTACTTCTGGGATTAATACTCTGGGACTGGAGGTTTCTTGTTGCAATACCGGGACTTTTACTTCTGCATTATCTTGTTAGTGCTTTAGGTGCGGCTGTCTTTTGGTCAATAGCTAACATGGCAGCATGCGCATCTGGCAAATACCCAACTGTTTCCTTTGATGTTAATGAGGTAAAACGAGTAAAGATTGGTGCTGGCTGGTCAAGAAACGGACTATGGTTTGTTATTCCACAATTTATTCCACTGGTTAACAAAGGGGGTGAAGGATTGACTTTATCGTTTGAAGCACCCGATGGGGATTCATCTAAAGATGTGACCTATGCGATTCAATTTCCTAAACCTGAGGATACGAAAGCTCTTGCTGAACTTCTCGATCCTGATTGTTTTATTAAACTATAAGGATAATCCTCTCAATCCCCCACCCCTCCGCGCCGCCGTCCCCAAGGTCGCGGGTAAACCAGGACCTGTCATGGCCGTTAACGCCTAAGTTATGCCTCTGGAAGCCGCAGATTCGTGACGTGTAGCTCCGCCCTATTCATTTATTGTATAGCTGTCTCCCGCGAGGTGTAATGGCTTAGCTGACTAGTTTATCGTCGCGGTTTCGCATCTGGTGGCTCCGTGCCTTAGCCCGTGTGGTAGTGGGCTTAGACTTTCTATTGATTGACCGCTTAAACCCGTCCATTCCCTATGTAGCGACGTATGTGGTAGGGCGCGAGGGCGCAACTGCTTATGTGTCAGTGGATTAGGCGATCCATAGAAATGTCTTACCCCCTCTCCCCTGCCCCACCAGAGCGAATACTCTGGAAAACCACCCCGCATTGCCCCCGAACGGCCGTTAACTGTCTGGTTATTGGCCACATCCCTATTCAAACCTAATCTGTCGTCAGATCACTGGAGGCGTCGGCCCTTTTCCCCGCTCAGGCCCGCTTTTTTATGGGCAGTATCGGGGTTGTTTTTAGTTCCTATGGGGGCTTTCGTGCTGCAAAAGCCCAGGATTCTCGCCTGGGGGCTCCGCCCTATTCGTTTATTCTGCACCGGCCTCCCGTGAGGCGTAACGGCTTAGCAGGGCTGTTTATCGTCGCGGTTTCGCGACGTGGCGCCCCTGGTGGAGCCGTGGCTGGTCGCGCTCCCAGAGACCCGTCTCCTTATTGGGCATTGACAAGCCGTCAGGTGAGGAATAAACTCAAACACCAACATGCGAGATGACCTTGAAATTGGATGAGAGAAGCATTGGCTTGCATTGATGGGATAAATCCAAACCGAGGGGTGTTATTGTGAGCGCAGGAAAGGTCGTACTTCTGGTTTTCGGTATTATCGGAGTTCTGATATCAACAGGCCTCCTGGTGGGTGGAGGGGCAATACTCTGGGTAGATAATACCATAAAGGATACCGAAGGATTCTATACTACGAAAACCATTCTCATAGAGAAAGGCTCGCACGCTATTGTTACAGGGCCTGCCGATATCGATGTAGATGTGGGGCAGGATTGGGTATGGGGATGGGATTTAGGCGACTTGGCTACCTTTAAGGTAGAAGGTTCAACCAATGACCCCTCGAAACAGTTGTTCATTGGAGTGGCCAGAGAATCGGACCTTGATGCCTATTTAAGTGGCGTTGAGTACGATGAAATGACACAATTTCACATATACCCTGATAGTGTGGATTATCAAAATCACCCTGGTAGTGCTGTACCTGGAGCTCCTACATCACAAACTTTCTGGACGTCATCAACTTCTGGTACCGGACCCCAGAGTCTAGAATGGGAGCTTGAACCAGGCAGCCATTCATTGGTGCTAATGAACAATGATGGGTCTGCCGGTATTGATATTAGCATAGAACTCGGGGCAAAGGTTCCCTGGCTACTTGCAGTGGGCATCGGTCTTCTTGTCGGAGGAGCTGCAGCACTATCTATAAGTATCTTAATGATCTACTTTGCAGCGAGAAGGCGGGGTACTGTACCCCCAGAACCTTCCGAGACACCTGTAACATATCCTGTCTCTATCAAAGGCGAACTTACCGAGCCACCGTCGGCCGGATTGTGGCTCATCAAGTGGCTGCTGGCAATTCCGCACTACTTTATTCTGGCATTCCTGTGGGTAGCCTTTGTGGTGGTATGTTTTATCGCCTTTTTTGCCATCCTGTTCACCGGAAAATACCCGAGGAGCTTATTTGACTTCAATGTAGGGGTCTTACGCTGGTCATGGCGGGTGGGGTTCTACAGCTACCAAGCCCTCGGCACCGACAGGTATCCGCCATTCACCCTGGAATCTGTCGACAGCTACCCGGCTGACCTGGAGATAGCGTACCCGGAAAGACTGTCCCGTGGACTGGTGCTGGTAAAGTGGTGGCTGCTGGCTATCCCGCACTTGATTATCGTTGGTCTCTTCCAGGGAGGATATGGGGAGGGTATGGTCGGCCTGGTATGTATTCTCGCCATCATCGCCGCCGTAATACTGCTATTTACCGGTAAATACCCCGGGGACATTTTCAAACTTGTTGTCGGTATGAATCGATGGAGCTATCGCGTGTATGCCTACGTGGCGCTAATGACCGATAAGTACCCGCCCTTCCGCCTGGACGACTAGGGCTCTACCTGGCATTTGGGGCAGAAATAGGTACTACGGATTCGTGACGTGGGGCGCTACTCTTGTGAGGTGTAATAGCTAGGCCGGCCTGTTTTCCGTCGCTGATTTGAGACGTGGCGCCCCTGGTGGCTGTGCCGGTGGAGCAGATTGATTGGCCCATTAGGCTTTTAATATTTCCTTTGGCTTAGCTGCCGCTATCGCCATCACCACCACCATCGCCATCATC
>SDBU01003656.1_pt1 | contig 19446 bp, 15 predicted proteins | sample 2277071 | NCBI WGS metagenome assembly SDBU01 (sample SAMN10397929, study PRJNA504765) | marine sediment metagenome | isolation source: marine sediment core GS08_GC12, 126 cmbsf | place: Arctic Ocean: Gakkel Ridge, Loki's castle | collected 2008 | reverse complement strand
TGTAAGGGCTGTCGGGCGACAGCAGTGGGCCAACTACATTGGCTGTCTCTTCAGGCATGGAGCGTGGCGGCTGAGGCTTGAGCGACATGGTCTCCCTCCGTGATAGGTCAATGGACGTTGTGATTATGAGTATACCACCAATCGTCCCAGTTTGCCAACAGTATCTTCGGAAGTCTCGAAAGACTTCCGAAGTCTTAAAGACGAAACCATCCGCGCTCTGGTGAGGCAGTACATTGAGCAGATACGCAGCGCGCCTCGCTACGACACCTACGCCCGCTACAGCAACAGCGCGTACGTGACCTGGGCCCGCGACGAAGGCCTCCTCTCCACGCGCAACTATCGCCAGACCCAGTTCGAGGGGGCCGAGCGGATTGATGGCAGTCAGATCATCAAATACGTCACCCGGCCACGCAGTTGCCATCGCTGCCCGGTGCACTGCAAGGCCGAGTTGAAAGTGCCCAGTGGCCGCTTCGCCACCGAGGGGGATCGGCCCGACATCGAGCCTATCGTCGCCCTGGGCTCCAAGTGCGGCCTGGACGACGTGGAGGCGCTGCTGTATCTCTACAACCTGGCCGGGCAGTTGGGGATTGACGTCATCTCCACCGGCGGCGTCCTGGCCTTCGCCATGGAGTTGTACGAGCGGGGCATCCTGACCGACGATGACACCGGCGGGGTTGCGCTCACCTGGGGCAACGCCGAGGCCATGGAGACGGTGATGCGTCAGATCGCTCGGCGGGAGGGGCTGGGCGTGGTGCTGGCCGAGGGGGTGCAGCGGGCGGCCCGCATCATCGGACGGGGGGCGGAGCAGTACGCCTTCCACAGCAAGGGGCTGGAACTGACCGCCTATGACCCACGCGGGGCGATGGGTACCGCGCTGGGTTACGCCGTCTCCAGCCGGGGCGCTGACTTCACCAGCGTCTATGCCATCCCTGAGTACCGCTGGGATGCGGCGCAGAGCCGGGAGGTGTTCGGCACTGAGAAGGCGGTGGATCGCCTCTCCATTGAGGGCAAGGGCGCGTTGGTCAAGCGCTCCATGATCGTCTCCGCCATCCTGGACTCGCTGGGGCTCTGCAAGGTGCCGATTCTGTCGGTGGTGGGGGACTTCAGCCTGGAGAACGAGGCGGCGCTGGCTTCGTCTCTCACCGGCTGGCCGCTCACCGCCGCCGACCTGCTGACCATCGGCGAGCGCATCCTGAACGTCGAGCGACTGTTCAACCTGCGGCACGGCGCCACGCCAGCCGACGACGACCTGCCCGACCGCTTCACCGAGGAGCCGTTACTTGATGGGCCGACACGAGGCATGACCGTCGCCATCCAGCCCATGGTGCGGGACTTCTATACCGTCATGGGCTGGGGTGACGATGGCTGGCCCACGCCGGAGAAGCTGCGGGAATTGGGGCTGGAGTAGTAGTACTTGACCAGAAACCCGATTGATGCTACACTGTAAACATCCATAGGGGAGTCTCGAGTTTTGAGTTCCGGGTTTCTCATTCCACAACTCGAAACTCGTATTGCGTAGGAGGATAATCGCTTGACTCAGAACACTGTTGCCTTTCCCCGCTTGATCATGTTGATCCACGAACAATGCGAGGTCGTCCATCGCGCCTCGCTAGAGATATTGCGGCGCACGGGCGTGCGGGTGTATCACGATGGCGCGCTGGCGCTGCTGCGCGAGACCGATGCCATGATCACCGACAGCAATCTGGTGCACATGCCCGCTGGCCTGGTGAAATGGGCGCTGAAGCAGGCGCCGTCGCGCGTCGTCCTGTGCAAGCGAGGGAGCAGTGAGGTGGCGGCGCCGCTGGAAGGGCATCGTCCTGAGCCTGTCGAAGGGCGGATGGTCAACTTCGGCCCCGGCTCCGATTGCCTTAACTACCTCGATCCCCGCAGCGGCGAGAGGCGCAGGTTCACCGCCGCCGACGTGGTGGATTGCCTACACGTCTGCGACGCCCTGCCAGAGATCGCCTTCGTGATGAGCATGGGCATTCCAGCCGATCTCAGCGCGGCCAACGTCTACCGGCAGCAGTACGCCCTGATGCTGGAGCACACCACCAAGCCCGCGGTCTTCGTCTGCGACGACCGCGCCGATTGCGAGGCCATCACCGCCATGGCCGCCGCAGCAGCCGGGGGCATAGAGCAGTTGCGGCTTAACCCCACGCTGCTCCTCTACTCCGAGCCCACCACGCCGCTGCAGCACAGCGAGACGGCCACGGGCAAGCTGCTGTACATGGCCGAGCAGGGCCTGCCCATCGTCCACTCGCCAGCGCCGATGATGGGCGGCACCGCGCCAGTCACCCTGGCTGGCGGGCTGGCGCTGGGCAACGCCGAGGTGCTGAGCAGCCTGGTGATCCACCAACTGCGGCGGCCGGGCGCTCCTTTCGTCTACGGCAGCGGGCTGCACCACATGGACATGAAGACCACCATCAGCGTCTACGGCGCGCCGGAGTTCCAGTTGGCGCGCGTGGCCGTGGCCGAGATGGGGCGCTTCTACAGCTTGCCCACCTGGGGCTACGCCGGCCACTCCGATAGCTGCGTCATGGACGAGCAGGCGGCGGCCGACGCCGACTTTTCGGTGCTGGTGGCTCTGCTGGCCGGCCACAACCTGGTGCACGACGTCGGCTACCTGGAAGCAGGGCTGACCACCTCGCCGGAGATGATCGTCTTCACCGACGAGGTCATCTCCATGATGCGCCGCTTCGTGGGGGGCTTCTCGCTGGATGCCGAATCGCTGGCGCTGGAGGTCATCCACCAGGTAGGGCCAGGGGGCGACTTCCTGACCGCCAGGCACACCCTGCGCCACTTCCGCGAACTGTGGCAGCCGATGCTGTGGGATCGGCGGCGGGCCGATGTTTGGAGCGCGGCCGGCGGCAAGCGGTTGAGCGAGCGACTGCGCGACAAGACCATCAGCCTGATGGAGAGCCATAAGCCAGAGCCGCTGCCCGATGCTGTCCGACAGGAAATCATCTACGTTTTGAGTAACTGTTCACCTGCTCCCGCTGGACCCTAGTCCAGCGGCCTCGGCAGACCATTGTGACCCTGACCAGATAGGTTCAGCGATTTTCGGCGCCCGACTGAGCGGTCGGGGCAGCTAGGGTCCGCTGCGAGCACAAGGTGAACAGATACCATTCTGAAATAAGGAGGATACCAGATGTCAAACGAAAGGCTATTCGAACAGATGACCAACGCCGTCATCGCTGGTGTGCCAGACAAGGCGCGCGAGCTGGCCAACGAGGTGCTGCGCGCAGGGATTGATCCACTGGCGGCCATCCAGCAGGGCTTCAAGCCGGGCATGGACATCGTCGGCGAGGGCTTTGCCAAGGGGGAGCTGTTCATCCCTGACCTGATGATGAGCGGCGAGGCGATGAAAGCGGCTATCGCTACCTTGGAACCGGAGCTGAAGAAGCGCAAACAAGAGATCAAGACGCTGGGCAAGGTGGTCATCGGCACGGTGCAGGGGGACATCCACGAGATCGGCAAGACGCTGGTGGCCACCATGCTGAGCGCCAACGGCTTCCAGGTGCACGATCTGGGCGTGGACGTTTCGCCCCAGCGATTCGTTGACGCCGTGCGCGAAGTGGACGCCGATGTGGTGGGCCTCTCCGCGCTGCTCACCACGACCATGCTCAACCAGGAAGCTGTGATCCTGACCCTCAAAGAGGCTGGCCTGCGCGACCAGGTCAAGGTCATCATCGGCGGCGTGCCCGCCAGCCCGGAGTGGGCCTCGGAGATCGGGGCCGATGCCTACGCGGAAAATGCTACCGAGGCGGTTGAGGTGGTTAAGGGGTTGGTGCAAGCATAGAACGTATTGCGTATCACGTATTGCGTGACGGAATACGCAATACGCACTACGCAATACGAAGGAGGAATGATGCGATTACCAATCTTGCAACGACTGGCTTCGGGCGAGGTTCTGATCGCCGACGGGGCGACGGGCACGATGCTGCTGGAGGCCGGGCTGCCCATGGGGACGCCGGGCGAGGCATGGATATTGGAACGACCCGAGGAGATCATGAAACTGCACCGCGCCTACGTGGAGGCGGGCTCCCAGATCATCCTCACCACCACCTTCGGCGGCACGCGGGTGCGGCTGAAGGCAGCCGGGCTTGACGTCCAGGTGGCGGAGATCAATCGCCGCGCCGCCGAGCTGGCCCGCCAGGTGGCAGGGGGCGATCTCTACGTCGGCGGCGACATCGGCCCCACGGGGGAGATGATGGTCCCCCTTGGCTCCCTCACCTACGAGGCCGCTGTTGAGCTGTTCGCCGAGCAGTCCCAGGCGCTGGCGGCGGGGGGCGCGGATTGCATCTACATCGAGACCATGAGCGATCTCAGCGAAGCGAAGGCCGCCGTCGAGGGGGCGCGGCAGGGGTGCGACCTGCCCGTCTTCTGCACCTTCAGCTTCGACACCCACGGGCGCACCAGCATGGGAGTCAGCCCGACGCAGGCGGCCCAGGCGATGGCCGCTTTGGGCGTGCCGGCCATCGGCGCCAACTGCGGCCACGCGCCAGAGGAGGTGTTGGACATCCTGCCCCAGATGCGCCAGGCCGCGCCCGACGCCGAAGCGATAGCCCTGATCGCCAAGCCCAACGCCGGCCTGCCGCGCCTGGTCAAGCGCCAGGTGGTCTACGACGCCACGCCGGAGAGGATGGCCGAACTGGCCCGCCGCTACGTGGAGTTGGGCGCCCGCATCGTAGGCACCTGCTGCGGATCATCGCCCGAACACATTGCAGCCATCGCCGTGGCTATACAAACAGGAGGACAATCAACATGAGAGCAAATTACCAAGTGAACGCCACCGCGCAATTTCGCGTTTTGTCCGATGATCAAATCGAGGAGATTTTCCACTCCGCCCTGGATGTCCTGGAGCGGGTGGGGACACGAGTTTACGGAGAGGAGGGGCTGGCCCTGCTGAGTGACGCTGGCTGCCTGATCAGCGATGATTTAGTGCGCATCCCGTCCTGGCTGGTCAAGGACGCGCTGAACACCGCGCCGCAACGCATCGTCGTCGCCGGGCGGGACCGCCGCCAGCGCGTCATCCTGGAGAAGGACAAGATCTACTTCGGCACCGGCTCCGATTGCCCTTCCCTCATAGACCCCTACACCGACGAGGTGCGCAAGTACACTTATCAGGATATTTATGACGCGGCCAGGATCAGCGATGCCCTGCCCCACATTGACTTCCACATGTCGCTGGGCCTGACTTCGGGCGTACCTGTACTCACCTACGACCGCCACCAATTCCTGGCCATGATGCAGGGCACGTCCAAGCCGTTGGTCATCACCACCGTGGACAAGGAGGGGCTGGCCGACCAGTATTGGATGGCGTGCGAGGTGCTGGGCGGGCCGGAGGAGTTCGCCCAAGCGCCCCTCTTCGTGGTCTACATCGAGCCCAGCTCCCCGCTGAGTAACTCCGTGGAAGCGGTGGAGAAGATCCTGTACGCGGCGGAGACGGGCATCCCCGCCATTTTCACGCCTTGCACCATGTGTGGAGCCACCGCGCCGGTGACGCTGGCCGGCGGCATGGTGCAGTGCCTGGCCGAGTGCCTGGTGGGCGTGGTGCTGGCGCAGCTCAAGCGCAGGGGCGCGGCGGTCATCATCGGTGGAGTGCAGTCCAGCATAGACATGACCACCTCCATCCTGTCCTACGGCGCGCCGGAGATGGTGCTGCTCAGCGCGGCCATGACCGACGTCGCCAAGTGGCTGCGGCTGCCCATGTTCTCCACCGCTGGCTGCTCCGACGCCAAAGTCCTCGACCAGCAGGCGGCCATCGAAGCGGCCATGTCCGTGACCATCGCCGCGCTGTCGGGCGCCAATCTGATCCACGACGTCGGCTACCTGGAATCGGGCCTGCTGGGCTCCTTCGACATGCTGGTGATGTCCAACGAGGTCATCGGTATGGCCAAGCGCATCCTGAGCGGCGTCACGGTCACTCCCGAGACGCTGGCCGTGGACGTCATCGAGCGGGTGGGCCCCGGCGGCCACTACCTGACGGAAGAGCACACGCGCCAGCACTTCAAGACCGAGCTGTGGTTCCCGACTCTGATGGACCGGCAGATGCGCCGGGGTTGGGAGGCCAGCGGCAGGAAGACCATGGCCGAGCGGGTGCGGGCCAGGGTGAAGGACATCCTGGAGCATCACCAGCCGCTGCCCATCCCTGCCGATGTGGAAGCCAGGCTGAAGGAGATCATCGCTCAGGCCGACGAGCGTCACAAAGGCAAGGGAAGAGCAGGGTAGTAGTGGGGGCCCGCGTCGAGCCGGTGATGGCCACGCTGTGGGCTGCTCTCTTCCTGGGCGAATCGCTGACCTGGCCGCAGATCGTTGGGGGCGGGCTGGTTATAGCAGGGGTGATTGCGTTGCAAAGATAAGTGCGCCAGCGATTGTCTCCGCCCTTTTTTGAGTATGCTAACGTAGTTAGATGGCACGATCGAGTAAAATCAATGTACGCAAAGATGCCTAGGAATTCCCCAACAATATGGGTGGTTGTTTTAGTTGAAAGTGGTATTCCTACTCTTGTAGAAACGTATCTCACCGAAAGTGATGCTGCAATACGAGAGCAATTCTTGCGGAACGCCATGAGACTCGACTACGACGAAACAGGCGTTTTTGAGGTCGAGATTGGGGCGGAATCAATACAGTAGCTGCGCGCCCAATAAGACGTTCCAAATGGCCACGCTGTGGGCCGCTCTTTTCCTGGGCGAATCGCTGACCTGGCCGCAGATCGTTGGGGGTGGGCTGGTGATAGCGGGGGGGGATTGCGCTGCTAAGATAGGCGCACGAGTGATTGGCTCCACCCGCGGCGGGTTTGCTCACGAGTTATGCGGAAGAATTCTATATGATCACTTGATTGTGCCAAATGTCATGTACTACTAAATGTGGATACATGCCATTTGGCAAAGTTAGGCAGGCCGCTGTGGGGTCAAAGTCATCTTCTGTTGGTTTGACTTCCAGGTCACGCTAGAGGTCCAGGCTGTGCACATCACCGGGAAGCTACGAAGTTAATCGAGAAGATAATAAGTAAATTGATGGCAAAGTCGATAATTTAGGGAGATGTACTATGTCACTATCATCCAATGCTCAGGCCATATACAGTTATCTTGTTAATGTGGTTGTTCCAAACAAACGCGTGGTGACTTATGGCGCAGTAAGTCAAGCAACCAATGTCCCCCTTGGCCCACCGGGCCAGAATCCTGTTGTAGATGCACTGTATGAGATCTTTAGGAAGTGTGATGAGCGCAGGCTGCCTCCAATTACTTCAATTGTAGTTCAACGAGACGGGCAGTATGACCCAACGGGAAGACATGGAATGCCTGGTGGAGGATACTTGGTCGCAGAGGCCGAAAGCCCTAATCGTTGTAGGCAGACGACGCGACCCCGGCTACTGCGATTGGGAAATTGTCCCTAGACCGCCTGACACTGAAACATGGAGAATGCGGGAAATGATTGAAGCTCACCAGGATTCCGTCTGGGATTACGATGCACCTTGGCCCTCCGCATTGTAAGAAACAAGCCGAATCGGCTTAGGGTCGGCACGGTTTGGCAGACGGTCCATGTCCGGCAGGGAGCCCGCCTAGCAAATCGCTCAAGCTGACGCCAACCGCTCGGCGCGTTTTCAGGTAGCTCTGGTCGGCAACTGCCTGGGTGCACAAGGGCCTCACGCTAATCCCGGCGCAGATTAGCTCCGACGTTATCTTTCTGGGCGCATCACTGATCTGACCGCCGATCATTGGGGGTGGGCTGGTAATAGCGGGCGTGGTTGCGTTGCAAAGATAAGTGCACGGGCGCTTATCTCCGCCTGCGGCGGGTTACGCACGAGTTAGGTGGCCGCACTGCCATTTGAGGCTATCTATGATTGAAGGGATGGGTATGGTCCATGAGTAGTGGTGGCAAGTTTTCCCTTTTGAGGAAGATTCTGAAAGCTTTGGGGCTCTCCCCCGAAGCAATAGACGAGTTGATACAGAGGGTGGTAGACCTGCTCTCCGACCGCGAGAAGGAGCCTGTGGATGGCTTCCCCTATCACCTACGAGATGATTTCCTGTCGCCAGCAGAGCACAATTTCTATCTCGTGCTCAGCCAGGCCGCGAGCGATTGGGCTGTAATCTGTCCCAAGGTCTCATTGGGCGATGTGTTCTACGTCAAAATCAGTGATTATGGTCAATGGCTTGCGTACACGAATAAGATTGACCGGAAGCACGTTGATTTTCTATTGTGTGAACCACGGACAATTCGGCCACTTGTGGGCATTGAGTTGGACGACAAGAGTCACAAGAGAGAGGATAGGCAGAAGCGAGACAGGTTTGTGGAAGGTGTTTTCGCTGCTGCGGAACTGCCTCTGGTTCGAGTATCAGTTCAGCTAGCGTACGATGTTGGCGAGCTGAACGCATTGTTGCGGCAGCAGGCTGGACTGAGCGACACGGGGTCTGTCAAGCCACAAGTTCCGAGAGCGCAAGAGGCTTCCGAATCCCCGCCCCCGACTTGTCCAAAGTGTGGGAGCAAAATGGTGCTCCGCACGGCCAAGAGGGGCCCGAATCGAGGCAATCAGTTCTGGGGTTGCTCAAACTACCCTCGTTGTCGTGGCATCCGAGAGTATGAGCCTGTTTCGTGATCGCCTGGGTAATCTCTTCTTCGCCGCGGCCACCTAACAACTCGTTGGTGTGTCCTGAAAGCTGTCGAAAGTCCGGTCGTAGTAACTGCCAGGAGGTCACCACATAGCAGGCATCCAGTGCTTCTGGGCGAACGGAGGTGCTGAAGCGCAGTCTGCCCCTGATGTAAGCTGAAGAAGTGGAGTCCAAGTAGTTTGCCACCAATCCGAGGCCAACCTACGGCCGAGAAGTAGCAACAACATAGTCATCATCAAACATCAAGGAGGAAGAATGGCAGAAGATCTCACAACCATCGTCAGCTCTAACACAAAGGAAGTCCTCATCAGCCGTGACCGGCCTTGCGTCATCATCGGGGAGCGGATCAACCCGACGGGGCGCAAGAAGTTGGCGGCGTCGCTGAAGGAGGGCAACTTCGACATCGTGCGCCGAGACGCGGTGGCCCAGGTCGAGGCGGGAGCCAAGATCCTGGACGTCAACGTCGGCGTCCCTGGCGCCGACGAGCCAGCCTTGCTCACCCAGGCCATCAAGGCTGTCTGCGAAGTCACCGACGTGCCCCTGTGCATTGACACCGCCGATTTGCAGGCCCTGGAAGCGGCCTTGAAGATCTACGACGGCAAGGCCCTGATCAACTCAGTCAATGGCGAGGAGGCGCGACTGGAGAGCGTGCTGCCGCTGGTCAAAGAGTACGGCGCGGCGGTGATCGGCCTGTGCATGGACGACGATGGCATCCCTCCCACGGCGGAGGCCCGGTTTGCGGTGGCCAGGAAGATCATCAAGCGCGCGGGCAAGCTGGGCATCTCACCGGAGGACGTAGTAATTGACCCGCTGGTGCTGACGCTGGGAGCGGATCACCGCGCGGGGAAGATCACCCTGGACGCCATCGAGATGATCGTCGCAGAGTTCGGGGTCAACATCACCATGGGGGCGAGCAACATCTCCTTTGGCATGCCCGACCGCAACGCCATCAACGCCGCCTTCATCGTCATGGCCATCCACGCCGGCCTGACCTGTCCCATCGTCAACCCGCTGCACGAAGAAGTGGCCACAGCCATCCTGGCCGCCGACCTCTCGATGGGGCGCGACGAATGGGGCGCGCGGTGGATCAAGGCCTATCGTCAGCGGCAGAAGGCCGCCAAGTAGAAGGGCGTTGAGGAGAAAGTGATCATCAGCTCCGGCCGCCCCGACGCGGGATTGGAAGTGATACCCCAGGATCTGCTGCGGGCCATCGCGGGTGCTCAGGTAGGCGATTTTGCCGTGAGCGCCTCGTGATGAACGAAGCTGCCTCAGTTGTCAGGGGTAGAGACTTTGTGTGATTTGACTAATCGTGCTACAATAAAAGGCGGGTCCAGGCGTCAAGGGTAAAGGTTGGCTAACGCCCCGCCTGGTTTGGATATTGGGTATTGGAAGTTGGATGTCGAATAGTCAGACCTTCCAACCTCTAACTTCTAACCTCCAATCTCCGATACTTCGACGGAGCTCAGTACAAGAATCACAGGAGGGAACATGCTGGTTAGAGACCGAATGACGCCCGATCCCATCTGCGGGCACCCGGAGATGCCGGTCGCGGAGGCCCAGGCGCTGATGAGGGAGAAGAACATCCGGCATCTGCCCGTCGTAGACGAGGAAAAGAAACTGGTGGGCCTGATCACGCAGCGCTCGTTGGCGCGAGCTCTCCCTTCGGACGTGAGCAGTTTCAGCCGATTCGAGATCAGCTACGTCCTGGCCAGGATCAAGGTTCGCGACGTCATGGCCAAGGACGTGATCACCATTGATGAGGATACGGCCATTGAGAAGGCCGCCCGCGTCATGGCCGACGAGAAGATCGGCTGCCTGCCGGTCATGCGAGAACGTGACCCTTCGACAGGCTCAGGGCAGCGCTTGGTGGGGATCATCACCGACAATGACCTGTTTACCACCATGGTGGATCTGCTGGGTGCCCGGCGAGCTGGGGTGCGTCTGGCTGTGCTGCAGCCGGACCGGCCCGGAGAGGTGGCTCGCTTATCCACAGCGATTGCCAAGGGGGGAGGCAACCTGACGGTGATCATGGGCTGCCCGGCGTCAGACCCAGGCATGTGGACCTCCGTGCTCAAGGTTACTAACATCCCTCAGGAGGACCTGGTGGAACTCGTCGGCAAGCTGGGAGATATCCAAATCCAGGATGTGCGAGAGATGTAGTGGTGGGTAGGAGCGATTATGGCGATAGAACGCACGAATCCAGAAGGCGCGGTGTTGGTCGTCGGCGGCGGTATCGGGGGGATGCGAGCCGCCATTGATTTGGCCGAGGCTGGCTTGAAAGTTTACCTGATCGAGCGGGAAACAGGGCTGGGCGGGCGGGTTGCCCAGTTGGGCTTCATGTTTCCTACTCACGACTGTGTGCTCTGCCGAGGCACCTCTGATCACGGCTATGGCTGCACACGGCCGGCCATCTCACCCGCCTTCATGGATCATAACCTGCATCCCAACATTGAGATCATGACCCTCACGGAGATCGTGGACGCCAGCGGACAGGCTGGCGACTTCACGGTCACCCTGCGGCATAATCCTCGCTACGTGACGATAGAGCGCTGCACCAACTGCGGCCTCTGCACGGCGGCCTGCCCGGTGCGATTGCCCAGCGAGTTCCAGGAGGCGTTGGTGACGCGCATGGCCATCCACAAGAGCGCACCCCGCTCGCTGCCCGATGCCTACTACGTGGACAAGGGGGATTACTGTCTGGATTGTCGTCGCTGCGAGGAGGTGTGTCCTACGGGAGCCGTCAATCTGGACGAAGAGCCCTGGAACGAGGACATCCGCGTCTCAGCCATCATTCTGGCCGTGGGATATGCGTTGTCCGATGCGCGGGAATTGGAGGAGTTCGGGTTCGGGCGCTACCCCAACGTGGTTCACAGCATGCAGTACGAGCGCTACCTCAGCCGTTCGGGGCCTACGGAGGGCCTGCTCCTGCGCCCTTCGGACAACGAGCCGCCCAAACGCATCGCCTGGCTGCAGTGCATCGGCTCTCGCGACCAGGAGCATCCCTACTGCTCGTCCATCTGCTGCATGTACGCCACCAAGGAGGCGGTGTTGGCCAAACAGCGTGTGGAGGGGTCGCATTGCCAGATCTTCATGATGGATGAGCGGGCCTTCAACAAGGAATACAACGCCTACTTCCACCGTTCGTGCGCCGAATACGGCGTCGAATACACCCGCTGTCGCATCTCCGACCTGCGGGAGGACCCCCAGACCCACGACCTGATCCTGCACTATCCTGACGATGCCGGGAAGATGAAGGAAGATCGCTTCGATATGGTGGTGCTGTCGGTGGGAGTGCAGCCGCCAGCCGGAGCGGAGGAGCTGGCCCGCAGATTGGGCTTCGACCTCAACGAGTACGGCTTCTGCGAGACGGACAAGTTCAGCCCGCTGGAGACCAGCCAGCCCGGCATCTACGTCTGCGGGGCCTTCGCCACCCCGAAAGAGATCGCCGAGACGATCATTGACGCTGCCGGGGCGGCCGGCGACGTGATGCGCCTGTTCCACGACCAACTGGGCGGGCTGCCTTCCAGCCGCGAGTATCCTTTCCTGAGCCGGGGAGATTTCCCGCCCGAACGGGACATGAGTGGCGAGCCGCCCCGCGTGGGAGTCTTCGTCTGCCGCTGCCATCCAGTCATCGAAGGGGTGGTGGACATCGAGCGCGTGGTCGCCCGCGCCGGAGAGTACCCACACGTGGTCCACGCCGCCGAGATCGGTTACGGCTGCTTCCCGGAGGGCCTGGCGGCCATCAAAGAGGCCGTGGCCGCGCATAACCTGAACCGGGTGGTCGTCGCCGGCTGCAGCCATCGCACCCACGAATCCCTCTTCCAGCGCACGGTGCGGGAGGCGGGCCTGAACGCCTATCTCCTGGAGATGGCCAACATCCGCGAGCACTGCGCCTGGGTGCATCCTCACGAGCCGGAGAAAGCCACGCGCAAGGCGATGGAACTGGTACGCATGGCCGTGGGCCGAGCCAGCACGTTGCAGCCGGTGTACAAATCGGCCGTGCAGCCAGCACAACGGACGCTGGTTATCGGCGGTGGGGTGTCGGGCATGAGCGCGGCGCTGGCCATTGCCGACGCCGGCTTCGACGTGGCCCTGGTCGAGCGGGCCGATGCCCTGGGGGGCAATCTGAACCACATCCAGTACGTTGCCGAGAGATACAACCCGCGGCGGCTGCTGCGAGACCTGGTCAATCGCGTGCGGGGGCACGAGCGCATCACCATCTACACCCGCACCGAGATGGTCGAGCACACCGGCCACGTGGGGGCCTATCAGGCAGTCTTGCGCCGGCGCGATGGCCGGGAGGAGACTGTCTCCCACGGAGTGACCATCGTGGCCACTGGCGGGCAGGAGGCACGGGGTACTCGTTACCTCCTGGGCCAGCATCCGAGGGTCATCACTCAAATGGAACTGGAGGAGGCCATCGCCTATCGTCTGGATGAGATCGCCAGGCTAAAGGACGTGGTGATGATCCAATGCGTCCGCCCCGAGGGAGCCCGATACGACTACTGCTCCCGCATCTGCTGTACCAGCACCATCAAGAACGCGCTGCGCATCAAGGTGGCCAATCCGGACTGCCGGATCACGGTGTTGTTCAAGGACATCATCACCTACGGCTTCCGCGAGCAGTATTACACCGAGGCCCGGCGGCGGGGCGTGCTCTTCGTTCGCTACACCGATGAGGACGAGCCTGTCGTCGAGAGCTTGAACGGCCAGTTGCGAGTGAAGGTGCAGGAGCCCATGCTGCGCCGGCCGATGGTACTAGAGCCTGATTTGCTGGTGCTGAGCATGGCCATCGAGCCGTCCGGAGGCGCGGTGGAGCTGGCCGAGCTGCTGGAGGTGCCGCTATCCCACGAGGGGTTCTTCCTGGAAGCGCACATCAAGATGCGCCCCATGGACTTCATGGAGGAGGGCATCTTCATCTGTGGTATGGCCCATTATCCCAAGTTCATTGAGGAGTGCATCAGTCACGCCCTGGCCACGGCGGGACGGGCCATCACCATCCTCTCCAAGCAGCCTTTCTACGTTGGCGGGACCATCGCGGTGGTGGATCAGGACAAGTGCGTGGGCTGCTTGACCTGTGTGCGCATCTGCCCCTTCCATATTCCCAAGATTGACACCAGCGTGGTCGGGGTGGGCAACTTCGTGGGTGCGGCCTACATCGAGCCGGCGCTGTGCCACGGTTGCGGCACCTGCACTTCCGAGTGCCCGGCCACGGCCATCCAGTTGGTAAACTACACGGATACACAGATCATGGTGCCTGAGGCACCTGTGTTGGGTAGTTGGGTGGCTGCAAAGGGAATTAGAGATTAGAGATTAGAAATTAGAAGTTGGAAAGAATATGGTATGATGAATCATCATACTGCAGGAGGTTAGCATGAGTACATCCAAAGTGTCCATCACAATTGATAGCGCATTGCTGAGACAGTTGGATATGCTAGTTGCTGCCCGCCATTTCCCCAGTCGAAGTAGCATCATTCAACAGGCAGCGCGAGAAAAACTGGAACGGCTCAATCGCAGCCGCCTTGCTCGTGAGTGTGCCAAACTCGATCCAGAGTTCGAAATGGCGCTTGCCGACGAGGGGTTGACTTGATATTTCGATGGATGGGTGAATTATAGATGAACGATAACGGTTTTGAACCAGAAATCACGGCCTTCTTATGCATTTACTGCGCGTACATGGCCGCCGACACCGCCGGGGCGCTGCGCATCTCATATCCGCCCAACGTCAAGTTGGTGAAGCTTCCCTGTACGGGCAAGGTGGATTCACGCTACATCCTCAAAGCCTTCGAGGATGGAGCCGACGGGGTGTACGTGGTGGCCTGTCCCATAGGGAACTGCCACCACGTGCGGGGCAACGAGCGGGCTTATGCGCGAGTTCAGTGGACGAAGAAGCTGCTCGACGACATCGGCCTGGGCGGAGAGCGCCTGGATATGTTCTTCGTGTCCGGTGGCATGGGACTCGCCTTCGCGGAAGCGGCGGAGGAGATGACGGAACGAATTCGGGCCCTGGGCCCAAGTCCCATTAAGAAGCTGGAGATTGGAGGTTAGAAGATGATCGTTGGCGAACAGAAGCCACTAGAAGAGATCAAGGAGCTTATCGGCGAGGCCGGGAAGGTGCTCGTCGCTGGCTGCGGCACCTGCGTGACGGTCTGCTTTGCCGGGGGTGAGCGGGAGGCGCAGATCCTGGCTTCCGCGCTGCGCCTGGCTTCCCAGGTGGACGGAGGCCCCAAAGAGGTGACCGACGTCACCGTGCAGCGCCAGTGCGAGTGGGAATACATTGATCCCCTGGCCGAGCAGATTGCAGAGAGCGACGTCGTGGTCTCGCTGGCCTGCGGCATCGGTGTGCAAACGCTGGTGGAGCGCTTTCCAGACGCCTGGGTCGTGCCGGGGCTGAACACGACTTTTCTGGGAATGCCCCAGGAGCAGGGCATCTGGGTGGAACGCTGCCAGGCGTGCGGCGATTGCATTCTTGGCCTGACCGGCGGCATCTGCCCCATCGCTCGCTGTTCCAAGCAGCTCCTCAACGGCCCGTGCGGTGGCTCTCAAGATGGCAAGTGCGAGATTGACCCTGAGCTGGATTGCGCCTGGCATTTGATTTACGAGCGGCTGGAGAGAATGGACAGGCTGGACCTGATGCTCGAGTACCAGCCAGCCAAGGATTGGTCCACCAGCCGCGATGGCGGCCCACGCAAGATCGTGCGCGAGGATTTGCAGATGTTGCCTGAAGAGGGTTATTGATTCCCAAGACCTGACAGGTTTCCCAATGAAGGGGGAAGACTGATGAGTGAAACAAACGGCTACAAGTCAGGTTCTCGTCTGGAGAAGCTGCTGCGCGCAGGCCACTTCGTCGTGACCGGCGAGCTGGGACCGCCGCAGGGCGCGGACGGCGAGGTGATCCGCCGCAAAGCGCGTATTTTGAGGGGCAAGTGCGATGCCGCCAACATCACCGATAACCAGACGGCCATCGTGCGCATGTCAAGCATCGGCTCCGGCGTCATCTGCTTGCAGGAGGGGCTGGAACCCGTCATCCAGATGACCTGCCGCGACCGCAACCGGCTGGCGATGCAGGCCGACCTGCTGGCCGCCTACGCCCTGGGGATACGCAACCTCCTCTGCCTGACCGGCGACCACCAGAGCTTCGGCAACCACCCCACGGCCAAGAACGTGCACGACATTGATTCCATGCAACTGATCCACATGATGGCCCAGATGCGGGATGAGAAAGTGTTCCAGTGCGGCGATCCGGTCAAGGGGGTGGAGCCGCGCTTCTTCATCGGCGCGGCGACTAATCCCTTCGCCGATCCCTTCGATTTCCGCCCCTATCGCCTGGCCAAGAAAGTGGAGGCGGGAGCCGATTTCATCCAGACCCAGCTCATCTACAACGTGGAGAGGTTCGCCGAGTACATGCGGCGGGTGCGGGAGTTGGGGCTGCACGAGCGGGTGTACATCCTGGCCGGCATCGGGCCGCTGAAGACCCCCGGCATGGCCCGCTACATGCGGGACCAGGTGCCGGGCATTGATATGCCTGATGAGCTCGTGGAGCGCATAGGGGCGGCCACCAGAGGCATCCCCAAGGAAGACAAAAAGGCGAGAAGGGCCGCCTGGCGCGAAGAGGGGATCAAGATCACAGTGGAGCTGATCGAGCAGTTGCGCCAGATCGAAGGCGTGGCGGGCGTCCACATCATGTCCATCGAGTGGGAAGAGGGAGTAGGGCTCATCGCCGAACGCGCTGGCCTGCTGCCGCGTCCTGAGCCTGTCGAAGGGCCGCGCCCGGCCATCTAGCGTTCTGGATATGGGGGATTAGATGTCCAATATCCAATCCCCAATCTCTAATCTCCAATACAGGAAGGCATATTTATGACTGACGAAGCGGCAGACGTTATCACGGCTACCAACACCCGGTTGGCCAAACTCCTCGAGAAAGAAACGGGCGAAAACGTCTATCTCTGCTATCAGTGCGTCAAGTGCACCAGCGGCTGCCCCCTGGCCGAGCATTTCGACTACGCGCCCCACCAGATCATGCGCGCCATCCAGTTGGGCCAGGAGGAGATTCTGTCATCCCGAACCATCTGGCTGTGCGCTTCCTGCCAGGTGTGCACCACCCGCTGCCCGCAGGGGTTGGACGTGGCCAAGATCATGGACTACCTGATGATGATCGCCCGCCGGCGGGGTATCAAGCCTGCCATCCCGGCCATGGACTACTTTCTCAAGGTGTTCCATCGCAATGCCAAGCTGCTGGGCCGGGCCTATGAAGTGGGGCTCATCGTCGAGTTGAATCTGCGCCTGAAGGACCCGCTGAGGGACGTGTTCGATCTGGGTCTGCCCATGATCATGAAGGGGAAGATCAACCCCCTTCCCTCCTTTGCTCGCGTGCCCAAGCGGGTCGAGCGGCGGGAGGTAGCCCCGAACGAGGTTGCCTATTACCCCGGCTGCTCCCTCCATTCCACGGCCATAGAGTACAACATGTCAACCAAAGCGGCAGCCGAGGCGGTGGGCCTGGGGTTGGTGGAGCCGAAAGGCTGGACCTGCTGCGGCTCCGCCCCGGCTCACAAGCTGAACCCCGATGACGCCGTGCGCATGCCTCTGGAGAATCTGGCCCTCATCGAGCGCAGCGGCTTTCACGAGGTGGCGGTGCCCTGCGCGGGCTGCTTCCTCCGCTTCCGATCGGTGCTGCACGAGATTCGGGAGGACGCGGCGCTGAAGGAGCGGATGGACGAGGTCATCGGCTACGAGTACCAGGATACCGTAGAGGTCAGGTCGCTGCTGAACGTCATGGCCGAGCGAGTGGGGGTGGAGGCCATCGCTGAGAAAGTGCGGAGGCCGTTGGAGGGACTGAAGGTGGCCTGCTACTACGGCTGTGCGCTGGCCCGCCCGCCGGAGATTGTCGGGACGCCCCATCACGAGTACCCAATGGGCATGGACCGGGTGGTGGATGCGCTGGGCGCGGAAGCGCTGGATTGGGACGGCAAGACCCGCTGCTGCGGGGCGGATCTGGCCATCGCCGTGCCCGAACGGGGCATCGAACTGTGCCGCTGGCTGATCGAGCAGGCGCGGGCGGTAGGCGCCGACTGCCTCGCTGTTGCCTGTCCCCTTTGCCACGCCAACCTGGACGGGCGGCAGTTGCAGATGAAAGACCTGGAGCAGAAGATGCCCATCCTCTATTTCACGCAGTTAATGGCTTTGGCCTTTGGGGTGGAGCCCAAGACTGCGGGCTTACACAAGAATCTGGTGGACCCCTTCCCTCTGATGCGGGAGAAGGGCATCATTGGGTCGGACTAGAGGCAAGCCCTCCTACTTCCGAAAACATGCCCATTCTGCAAGACGTAACCATCACCTTTACCGCCGAAGAACTGCTCGCGGCCCAGGGGCGGAATGAGGGCCGGCCAGGGTTGGTGGCCTCCACGGAGGAGGCCATCGCTCTGGGCCAGACCCTCTTCGCCCCTGTTGCTATCTACGACGAGTTCGAGGTGCGCGGCGTAACAGGCGAGCGGGTCGAACTGGCGGTGGACAGCGCGGGCCTGACCGTCGGGCCCAAGGCGGACCTGTTGGCCCCGGCGCAGCGGCTGCTGGTGGTGGTGTACACCATCGGCCCGGCGCTGCAAGCGCGGGTGGGCGAGCTGTACAGGGCGGGCGAATTGTTGATCTCCTACATGCTCGACTGCGCGGGGGTGATGGCGCTAGGCTTGATCGGCGAGAGAGTGCGCCGCCTGGCCGGGGAGCAGGCCGCCGGGCGCAACTGGGGCGTGAGCCCCTCGCTCAGTCCAGGATCACTGGTCGGCTGGCCGGTGCAGGGGCAGCGTGAACTTTGCGCCTTGCTGCCCCTGGCTGATATCGGCGTGCAGTTGAACCGGTACTGCGTGCTGGAGCCGTACAAGTCGGTCTCCCTGGTCATCGGCCTGGGGCCTGGCTACGAGTCACACGAAGTTGGATCGGTCTGCCGCTACTGCGCTCTGCGGGACACCTGCTGGCGGCGCCGAGAGAGTGAAGCATGACGGTTGCGTTGGGGATTGACACGGGCGGGACGTACACCGACGCCGTGCTGGTGGATCACGCCACGGGCGAAGTGCTGGCGGCAGCCAAGTCGCTGACCACGCGGCACGACCTGTCCATCGGCATCGGGGAAGCAATGGCGGCCGTGTTTGAAGCAGAACAGACACTGTCGCCAGAGGTCGTGGATCTGGTGGCTCTCTCGACCACGTTTGCGACCAATGCTATCGCCGAGGGGCAGGGCAGCCCTGTCTGTCTGCTGCTCATCGGTTACGACCTGGAGCTGATGGAACAGTACGGCTTTCAGCAAGAGCTTGTCACCGACGACGTGGTCTACCTGCGCGGCGGGCACGACGTGCTGGGCAACGAGGTCGCGCCACTGGACGAGGAAGCGGCGCGGGAGGCCATCCTGGCCCGGCGCGATAAAGTCGAGGCCTTTGCCGTGTCAGGCTACTTCGGGGTGCGCAATCCCACCCACGAGCTGCGGGTGCGGGCGCTGGTGGAGGAATTGACTGAGCTACCCGTCACCTGCGGCCACGAGCTGACCACTCGCCTCAACGCCGTGCGACGGGCGACGACGGTGGCCCTCAACGCCCGCCTGGTTCCGCTGCTGCGGGAGCTGATCGCCACCGTGCGCCAGACGTTGGATGAGCAGGGAGTTACCGCTCCGCTGATGGTCGTCAAAGGTGACGGCTCGCTGGTGCGGGCGGAGTGGGCCATGCAGCGCCCCATCGAGACCGTCCTCTCCGGGCCGGCGGCCAGCGCGGTGGGGGCCTGGCATCTGGCCGGACGACGCAATGTGTGGGTGGTGGATGTGGGCGGCACGACCACCGACATCGCCACGCTG
>SDBU01003655.1_pt1 | contig 19450 bp, 14 predicted proteins | sample 2277071 | NCBI WGS metagenome assembly SDBU01 (sample SAMN10397929, study PRJNA504765) | marine sediment metagenome | isolation source: marine sediment core GS08_GC12, 126 cmbsf | place: Arctic Ocean: Gakkel Ridge, Loki's castle | collected 2008 | reverse complement strand
GCCGCTGCCCAGTGGCACCGGCGAACACAGCACGCGATCGACGCCCAACTGTTCCAGGCCGACGGCCGTACCGACGATATCGACGATGCTGTCGACGGCACCGACCTCGTGAAAGTGAACCTGCTCGACGGGGATATCGTGCACCCGGGCCTCGGCCTCAGCGAGGCGGCGGAATATCTTCCGGGCTCGGTTGTCGGCTCGCTCGGGCAGTTTGGCCTGATCCAACAGGGCGAAGATGTCGCCGAGGTGCCGCCCGTGGTCCCGATCGGCCTCGGCCGTCACATCGACGTGGAAGTTGGTCCCCGCCAGCGGTCCCCGGCGGACTTTCTCGGCCGACAGCGTGGTGCCGGTCAGGCCGAGGGGCTCCAGCGACGCGCGCAGAGCGGCCAGCGGCAACCCGGCATCCAGCAGCGCCCCCAGGATCATATCCCCGGACGCCCCGCCGAAGCAGTCGAAGTAGGCGATGGTCATGCCGCCGAGTGTAGACCCGGCGAATGCCGAATGCAACACCGCGGGAGGGCAGGACGGCTACGGCAGTTCGAAGAGGGTTTGCGTCTTGATGACGGTGAGGTCCTCGGGGAACGTGTGGAATGCGAACACGTGCAGGCCCCGCGGATTGGCGCGGAAGTCGATGTAGGTGAAGGGCGTCAAGTCGCCGTCCCCCCATTGGGGGAAGGGCACGAACACCCCGCGCTTGTCGGCCGAGGAAGACAGGTCCGCGTGGACCTTCGCGTAGACCTTCTCGCTGACCAATTCGGTCTGGAGGTTCATCATGTAGCGGATGCCCGTCTCGTGGCGGTACTCATGCTGCTTCTCGCCCCGGCAGCGGAAACTCGCCACCAGCCCGCGCTCGGGCAACTCGTCGTCGGCCTCGGCGATGACCTCGGTGATCGAGTGGTTGCCGACGGAGAAGCGGACCAGATGGCTGCATCCTGTGACCCAGATCGACGCGTCGAAGCGGGATTCTATGATGCTGGAGTCGTGATAGACGTCGAACAACTCGGGGTGCAGTGCCCGGTTGTACAGCACCAGGTTTAACGCGGCGACGGATTGTTTCTGGCCGAGCGGCATGAACACCTCAATGGCACGAATCACACTCGATCATGCGCTCATTATACCGAATGGGCCCGGATGAACAGCAAGAATTCCAGATTGCCGGCCGATCGGGCCTTCCGGCCCACGCCGCTTCCGACCCGGGTGGACCTTCATCCGGCCGGGTGCGCGTCGGCCCGCAGGAGGGCGACGGCCATGTTGTAGAAGATGTGGGTTCCCGCCGCCAGGCCGAACCCGCGGGCGACGTACACCCCGGCCAGGTAGGCGCCGGCCAGGGCGTAGAAGATGAACCGCGACCAGACCACCGGTTCGCGACCGGGGAAGTGGTACAGGGCGAAAAGGACCGAACAAGCGGCGATGGCCAGGGCGAAGGCGAGGTCTTTGGGCAGTTCGATCACGTCGAACAGCAGCAGCATGCACAGGTTCAAGCCGATCAGGCGGAATAGGAATTCCTCGTAGATGCCGGCGCCGACCCCGGCCAGCAGTTCCTGGACCCACGCGGCCGGTTGGCCGGCCGCCAGGGCGCCGCCCCCGGCCATCCGCTGGGCCAACATGCCCAGCCCCAGCAGCGGCACCGCCAGCAGGATGGCCTCGAGGTACATGGCGGCCAGGACGTTGAAGCTTGTCCGCCACTTTCGCCGGGAGAAGGCTTGCCACAACCCCAACACCGCCACCACCAGCGCCGCCGAGAGGTGGGTTCCCGTGGCGCCAAAGTAGTAAAGGAACTGTCGCAGTTGGTTCCGGGCCAGCAGATCGGTGCCGATGGCGGCCACGCAGATTTCGAAACCCACGAGGAACGGGCTGATGAAGATCAGGCAGTTGAGCGGCTGCTGGGAGTAGCGCCAGTACCCCTCCCTCCCCGCGGGGGGCAAGCGCTTGCGGCGGACGCTAACCTGACGGTTCGACATTGGGTCCTCTGTGTGCGGTCGTCGTTACGCCGAGCGCCCGAAAGCCGGCGGTGACGAGAATCGTCGCTGGGCGATCCTGTGTCAATCGTCAATTCCCATCGGGGAACGTCAGGTACGGAGCGATATGCTCGATGGTGATGGCGCTGATCCCGGGGACGTCATCCATGTCCGCCGGGCGGGTGAAGAGCGTGACGCCGGGCCGCGTGGTGGCCGCCTGCTCGCGCCACCGGCAGATGGCCTTGGCCTTGGTCTCGCCGATTCCCGGCAGCAAGGCCAGCGTGGACCAGCCGGCGGTGTTCGGGTCGATCTTGAGCTCGGCCGCCGGGGGCATGTCGGCCTGACGGACGGTCAAGTCTTCGCCGAGGGTGGCGCGGTGGCGAGCGATTCGCCACCCGATCCCCGCCGCCAGGGCGGCCGCGACGATCAGCAGGGCCGTCAGGTTGCGGCGGTTCCAGGACCAGGGGCTGGATGGGCCTGTGGTAGTCATCCCTGTGGGGGGGGCGTCCCGTTGCTCGCCCCGGCCGGGCCGTTGCCGACGGCCCGCGGCGCCAGGGCCGCGCGGATCCGCCGTATCGCCTCGTACGCCGGCTTGGGCACCAAGTCGTTGCGACACAGGCCCCCGTGGGGCAGGTAGTGCCCCTCGTAGTCGGCCAGGTCGCGCCAACAGACGGTCTCGACGAACGGCTTGGACAGGGCCAGGCTGCAGAAGGCCTCGACCCACTCGGCCTGGACATTGCCGTCCCACGCCTTGTGCCACGACCCCGCCCGATCGGCCCCGGCCTGCCCCTTCCAGTGGTCCCACACGTCGGGGCCGGTGCCGGAGGGGACCTGGCAGGCGGTGATGTGCAGCAGCTTCTCGAAGGCGGCAAACTCGTCGAGCTTCATGCTGACCTGCATCAGATCGCGCACGTACAGCCCGTCGGTGGCCGCCCCCAGCAGCATCTGCACGCCGAAAGCGTCAAACTTCACGCCGCTCTGGACGCACATGTCCGCGTACATCATCGGAGGAATCGTCCGCTGGTTGCGGGCGTAGTACTCTCCCCACGGCAGCGCCACGTCCACCAGCACGGTGGCACGCGGGGCGAGCTTCTTCACCAATGAGCAGCTCATTCGCGTCAGCTCCATGATCTGCTCGAAGTTCAGGTTGAAGTGGTTGTACGCGTGGGCCGCGGAGATCACGTTCCAGGTGTGGACCTGCTTTGCGTATCGGCGGACCACGCGCTGGATGTGCTCGTAGACCATCTCCCGGAGCGTCTCGTAGTCGTGCTCCCAGATGTAGATCCAATCGGGGAAGAAGTCCGGCTCGAAGCTCAGCAGCGGCCCGGTGTGCACGGCCAGGCGGTTGCGGGCGCACCACTCCATCCACGCGTCGAGCTGCTCGAAGCGAGGCTTGCCCTGCCTGGGCTCGATCTGTTTCCACGAGATTGGCAGGCTGATCAGGTCGAACGCTCCGGCCAGGCGTTGACGGTAGGCCTGGGAGTGGCTGAACAGGTCCACCACGCAGCCGATGGTGGGGCGGGCGAAACTGTTGGTCTGCCGGCGTCGAGTCAGCAGGAGATCGGCGTGGAACAGAGCGGTCTTCTCGGACAGGGCTAAGGCCTTGGCCAGGCACGCATCGGCCAGTCGCGACGACTTGGCCACGTCGTGCCCGTTAACCTTGAGCGCCTCGATGAACAGCTTGCCGGCTTCGGCCGTCTCGTCGGCCAGTTCCCGCCCGGAGGGCAGATCGAACAGGCCCCAATCCTCGCGTTTCTGGACCACCGTGGTCATCCGCGAGCGGGCCAGCTCGAGGTTGAGGTTGTACGGTTTCTGGCGCTCCAGCAGGCGCGTGGTCGGCAGCAACAGTTTGCCCATCGAGGGCACCTCCCACAGCAGCGCCAGGGCCGAGGCCCCCTCGGTGCGCTTCTTGCATGTGATGCGGCCGTCGCTGGCGGCGATCTCCGCGCGGATCGGCACGGCCTCCTGCCCGAGCAGGTAGGCGCCGGAAAGATCCAGAGCGGCCGCCGGAGCAGGCGCGCCATCGCGATAAGCGTCAAAAAGCAGCATGGCAATCCTATGAACGTCGGTGCAGACTAAGCTATTGCACGGGCCGCCGTCTTCGGCGGAGGCTCCGGCCGCATCCCAGCCTGAGCTCGGGGAGGGGCCTCACCTTCAGCCTGGAGTCTATCGGCTTAATCGGGTGGTGATTCCTGCTGCCTCATAGGGTTAACCCAAGAAAGCACATTGAGTCTCGCCTCTTCTGGGAGGCGGTTTCGTGGCCTGCCAAGCTCATGCCGCCACACCGAGTGCGGACCGTACTATACCGCATCGCGGGCGGAACGTCAGCGGGGTACCCGCAACTATGTCCGCCCTCCGCCCCGGCGGCCGGCCCCCTGCCCTCGCGGAGTGGCCACCCGTTCGGCGGCGGCGGCCAGGAGACCGCGGGCGTTACGCATGGCTTCATCGAGCGGCATCTCGGCCGGGGCGATCGCGTGGATGCCCGCCAGGTGCAGGGGGGCTAACGAGCCCAGCGACTGGCGGATTCGACCGACCAGGGCCACCACGGGCACCCCGGCCGCCCAAGCCAGGCGGGCGACGCCGCTGATCGTCTTGCCGTGGGCGGTCTGCGCGTCGATCTGTCCTTCCCCGGTAAGCACGAGGTCGGCCCCGGCCAGCCGGTCGGCCAACCCCGCCGCGGCCAGCACAATGTCCACCCCGGGCCTCAGGTTCGCGTTCAGGAAGGCCATCAGGCCCGCCCCCAGCCCTCCGGCCGCCCCGGCGCCGGGGACGTCGCGGACGGTTCGCCCGATGTGGGCCTCCACGATGTCGATGAAATGGCCCAAGTTGGCTTCCAGGCGGGCCACGTCGGCCGGGGAGGCGCCTTTCTGGGGCCCATAGACGCCGGCGGCTCCGTCAGGGCCCAGCAACGGGTTGGTCACGTCGCACGCCACCTCGATTCGGCAGGCGGCCAGGCGGGGATCGAGCCCCGACAGGTCGATTCGCGCGACGTCGGCCAGCCGGGCGCCGGTCAGCGGCTGGGTGATCTCCTCGTCGTCGGCACCGAAGAACTTCGCCCCCAGCGCCTGGGCCATCCCGGCCCCGCCATCGGTGGTGGCCGAGCCGCCGATGCCCACAATGAGCTTCTCGGCCCCGGAGGCCAGGGCCGCGGCGATCAACTGACCGGTGCCGTAGGTGGTCGTATGACAAGGGTTCCGCCGATCTGCCGGCACCAGCGGCAAGCCGCTGACACACGCCATCTCCAGCGCCGCGGCCGTCCCATCGCCCAACAGGCCCACCTGCCCCGTGACGGACTGGCCGGTGCCCATCGGACCTGTGGCGAGCACCGGCAGCATGTGTCCGCCGGTGGCGGCTACGAGGGCCTCGGTGGTGCCCTCGCCGCCGTCAGCGGCGGGCACGGCGGTGACCCCCGCGGTCGGACATGCGCGTAACACGCCTTCGCGCATGGCGTTACATGCCTCCGCAGCGCTCAAGCACCCCTTGAACGCATCTGGGGCCAGGACGACTCTCATGGTCACACGCTCCTCATCCGGCCAGGCTGGCTACCACCGGCGCCTTGTCGTTGCTGCCTCTGTCGCATTGACTTAACCGCCGCGGAGCCGTTCGGCGGCTCCCCGTAGCGACCCGCTCGACGGCCCCAGCGCCCCACAGCCAGCGGTATCGTAGGCTACCTGCGGGAGGAGAGTCCAGCGGGAGCTCTCCAGGCCTCAGTAGGCCCGTCGGAAGGAGTGTAGCATCATGGATGAGAGTCTTGGCGTTCGAGCCAACATCCTCCTGATGGATGCGGACCCCGCGCGCGCGGCCAGCCGCTGCGCGCAGTTCGTTGGCTTTGGCTGGCTTGTCACGCCGGTGATGGGCCCTCGGGATGCCTTGGCCGCCGTCGCCGCCCATCACATCGACCTGGCCGTGCTGCTCGCCGCTCCGGGCGAGGTGGCTGACGCTGAGTTGGCCAAGGCCCTGTGCCGACGCACCGGGCAGGCATACTTGCCCATCATCGTCATGTGCGGCCGGGAGGTCGAGGAGGGAGACCGCTGCCGATGCCTTGACAGCGGCGTCGATGAGATTCTGCTCCACTCGATCGGGCCGGACGAGCTATGGGCTCGCATGAAGGGTCTGCTGCGCGTCAAGGCCCTGCAGGACGCCCTCTCCGCCAACCGGCAGGCGCTGCGGGAGGCCCTCCAACGGGAACGGGAAATGCTGCGGGAGACCCAGGCCGACAACACCCGGCTGTCACGCATGGTCACCATCGATCCACTGACCAGGCTGTACAACGTTCGCTACTTCGAGAAGTTCCTGGCCGACGAGTTCAAGATCGCCCGTCGTTATGACCAGCCGCTGAGCCTGCTGGCGCTGGACCTGGATCACTTCAAGATGGTCAACGACCGCTACGGGCACCCGGTCGGCGACTTCGTGCTGAAGGAACTCAGCGTGATCCTCACCCAGCACGTTCGTGAGTCGGACGTGGTCGCCCGGACGGGGGGGGAGGAATTCGCCGTCGTCCTTCCTCGCGCCGGCGGCGACGAGGCCGAGCACTTCGCCCGGCGGATTCGCGAAACCGTCGCCGGCCACGACTTCATCGCCGGCGGGGAGAGCATCAAGATCACCTGCTCGATCGGGTCGACCAGCTACGGCGAGGATGCCGACGTCACCAGCCCGGCCCACCTGGTGTACTTTGCCGACCAGGCCCTGATGACCGCCAAGCAGACCGGGCGAAACCGCGTAGTGCCGTGGACGAAGCTCGACGACGCCGCCAAGGCCAGGCACCGGGCCGACCTCCGGCGCATGCTGGAAAGACAGCAGCCACCCGCCGCCGACGAGGCCATCACCCAGGCCTGGGGCAGCTATCTGCCGACCGATGAGTAGTACTCCGCTCCGGCAACTCTGTGTGGTGCCATGCCCACGCTTGCGTGGGCATGTTCGCGGGGAATCGTCGTCCGGCATGGCCACGCAAGCGTGGCCATGGCACCGGTCAGTATTGGGGGGACAGCGTACTAGCGCCGGCGGCCGGGCGCCGCGGCGCCGGCAGTTCCCGGCCGCGCGTTGCCGATGACGAACGGCAGGTACAGCAGCGTCACCATGACCAGGGCGACCGCCTCGATGAACAGGATGTACCACGGCCAAGGCAGGAAGAAGAACGGCGACTGCCCGGCCGGCGGCTCGCAGAGGAACATGTAGTTGGCCCCGAGCAGCCAGTCGATCAATGCCACGACGAGCATGTAGACGTTCGTGAGCACCAACACCCGCAGCACCGCCCCCCGGGCTGGACGCATGCGCAGGGCCCACGTGGCGTACAGGACGCCGATGACGATGCCGCCGTGGGTGATGAAGTACTGGATGAACCAGTAGGAGCCGAACCCGTCGGTGAGGTTCGGGGTGAGGATGGCCTGGGCCGTGCCGGCTACGCCCCAGAAGTAGGCCAGCTCGTAGACCGTCCGGTTCGGCCGCCACATTACCCAGGCGGTCAGGTAGACCGCCGCCCCGCAGATGTGGATCGGCAGAAACTTCCGGGCGAACGTCCCAGTTGGCGTCGTGGCCAGCCCGACGCCCATGTAGATCAGCTCGTTGGCCACCAGCACGATCGCAATCGCCCACCCCACACGCTTAGCCAGCGCCGCCGAGTTCGCCACCCTCGCCCACACCGACAGCCCCACCGCCGCCGCCATCGTCAGCGCCATCACCCCCACGTGCGCGATGCCGAAGGGGATGAAGGGCCCTGATGGGTTAGCCAATGGCACGAGGCTCATTCATATCCCCCGGGGTTGACGTCGTGGTCGAACGGTTCGAGGGGGCATCCGGGGCAGCGGGGGGTGGGTCGGCAGAAGTGTTTGCCGACGGCGACGAGTTGGGCGTGGTAGTCCTTGAACAGCTCCACGTCGTCGGGCAGGCTGGAGGCGAAGAGGTCCTGGATCTCGTCGTAGTCGGCCTCGACGTCGAACAGCCCGTGCCGCCGGCCGATGCGGGCGGTGTAGGCGTCGACGACGAAGGTGCATTTGCCGGCGGCGTACAGGACGATGCTGTCGGCCGTCTCGCGGCCGATGCCGTTGATGCCCAGCAGGTCTTCCCGAAGTGTGTCGGCGGAGCGGCCGAGGAAGCTGTCGATATCCTCGCCCCAGTCGGCGTGGACGTGGGCGATGAAGTTGCCCAGCCGTTTGGCCTTGAGGTTGTAGTACCCCGCCGGGCGGATCAGCTCGGCCAATGCCTCGCGGTCCATCGTGGCCAGGGCCGCCACGCTCATGGTGTCGGCGGCCTTGAGATTGGCCAGGGCCTTCTCGACGTTCGCCCAAGCGGTGTTCTGCGTGAGAATCGCCCCCACGCACGTCTCCAGCGCCCCGTCGCCCGGCCACCAGCCCTGATGGCCGAAGTGATCGAGCATCGCCTGGTACATCTGCGCCAGCAGCTTGGCTGTCGGGTTCACGGCACCTCCGCAGTCCGGTCGACGGCGAGGATACATCCCTCGCGCCCTTCTGGCCAGCCTCACCCGGCATCGGCCGGACGCCTCGGCCGCGCTTGAGAAGATCGCCGCCCCGATCAGCGGCGGTGAGCTCGAGGAGGCGGCTACTTCTCCTTTCGCCCCTCGAGCCAGAGGCGGTAGAAGTAGTTGTTCTTGAGGAAGATGGTGAAGACGGTTTCGTTGGGCCACGGATAGGTGATGGACTCGTCGATCTTTTTGCCGTCGGCGATGAGGGCGCTGAATTTGAGCACAGGGATCCGTCCCTGTTTGAAGCGGTGGTTCCACTCGGCGCTCTGGGGGGAGCCCAGGACGATCACGCCGACGTTGTAGCGGCCGATCTGGTTGGCGTCGGTGGTGCCCTGGATATACAGATCGTAGGTCTTGCCGTCGAAGATCATGTCGTTGTCGGCCGAGCCGTCGGCGTGGTACTCGCTGAAGCCGACCATCTTTTCGTACTCGTACTCGACGAGGTTGAGACCCGGGAACACGCGAGCGACAAATCGCGGGGCGGCTCGCCCGGTGGTGACCCCCTCGATGAGCGTGGTTTTGCAGGTGCCGACCGGGTGCACCGGGTGGCGCGGCTCGATGGCGTTGATGATCACGTCGCGCAGGGGTGAGCGCGTCTGCATCTCTCGCCACATGGCGCCCCGCACCTCGTTGCCCGGGAAGAAAGCCGCCACCTGCGGCTGGAGGCTCTCGGTGGCCAGCATGTCTCGCACGGTGGAGTTGACGGCCAGTTGGGCGTCCGGGTCGGTGAGGTCGGTCTCGTAGCGGTCAATGAGCGTGCCGCCGTTGACGCCGCCGGTGTAACCCATGGTCAACCGGCCCGCGGCGATCGTGCCGCTCAGGGCCAGGTTGGCGACGTCATAGACCTGGTGGACCTTCGTGTCGGGCCAGTCGCGCAGGGTGTCCACCTCGACGCTGAAGGTCACATCAGCGGCGCCGGTGTAGTCGGCCAGAAGCGCCAGCATCGGCTCGATTTTCGCGGCGAGCTCCGCGCGGCGGGCGGGCGTGTAGGCCGGGCGACTCACCGGCGCCGGATCCGACAGCCACTGGGTGATATCCCCCACGTCGATCTGCTCGGCCAGCACGGCCAGGTTGCCGGTGGGCCCGGCCAGCAAGTCGCGGAGGTCCATCACCAGCGTTGCCCGCGTGGGCCCGGCGACGACGCGCAGGCCATCGGTGGTCACTCGGCCAACTCGCGTGAGGGCCCACCGCCGGTCGGCCGGGCCGGCCATTTGCACAAGGCGGCGACGGGTCCTCCCCCCCTCGGCGGCGCCGCTGCACAACAGCAGCCGCATGGGTCGGTCCGGGGGGCCCTGTTCGCCAATCACCCACTGGCGCTCATCGGGGCGGGGCGCCTCGGCCGCCCGGCCCAGCGCCAGGCGGATTTGCTCGATGAGCAGTTCCCCGTCGAGCGTGACTCGCCGCCCGCGGTGGCGAAGGCTCAGCCCGTCCAGCCGGGCCACGGCGTGGTGCAGGTGGACGCCCCGGGCACTGGCGGTTACCCGGCCCTGCAACTCGACGTCGCCGCGGGGGGCCGCCGGCGCCACCGCCGGCAGCAGGGGCGCCAGCCCTTCGGCCTCGGTCGTCCACGCGCGGAACTGCACGTCGGCGGCCACAGCGCCTCGCCGGCCGTTCGGCGAGGGGGGGGACAGGTCGATGCGGGCACTGCCCATTGCTTCAATCGGCCCGAGCCACGCGCGCCAGTCGCGTACCACAACGGCCGACTGATCCGCCGGCAGCGTCGCGGCGAACTGCACCCGGCCGGGGGTACCTGCCGGTTTGACGATCACCCCGGGCACGCGCATCGACAGGTCCGTCGCGTCCAGTTCGCCTTCCAGTTGGATATGCCCCCCCATCGCGGCCACTCGGCCCCGGCCGGTGAGACGGCCGCCAAGGTCAAAGGCCTCGACGGCATCCCGCAGCTCCGGCGCGATGCTCAGGAGATCGTCATCCACGGCCACGTCAAACCGCCCGCTCCATCGTATGCTGTCCGCGTGGCCGTCGGCGCCGACCAGGAGCCGGACCGAGCCCTGGGCCGAGCTGTCGCCGAACTGGACCGCCCCCGAGAGCACCAGCTCCGGCGTCTGGCCGTCGGTGCGGCCCAGCCGACCTTCGCCGGTCAGCCGCAACACGGTGCCCGGCCGTTTGCGTCGGCCGGCCGGGGCGACGGTGACGTCCAACTCGTCGGCAACGACTTGGAGCTTGAAGGTCGCCGAGCGGTCGCCGCCGGTGACATCGGCGATGGCACTGCAGGAGCCGCTCAATCGCAGGGGATGCTTGGCGGCTGTCAGCAGCGGCACCTGCTCGGTGAGGGCGGCCGCATCGGTAACGTTCAGGCGGACGCGGGCGGTCCACTGCTCCGGCCGGCCGGTCCAACGGGTAATCATCTCGGCGCCCGAGCCGGTGGCGTGCAGGTTCACCACGTTGGCTTCCTCGGTGCGGTCTCGCAGCCAGTTGCACGTGATGTGCAGTGGCGTTCCGGCCGGCTTGTCAAACACGTCGCCCACCCGAAACGTCAGGTCTGTGGCGTCGCAGACCAGTCGGCCCCGCAGCACGTCCGGGCCGAACTGCATCAGCCAGTCACCTTTGACCGCCCCGGCCAGTTGCCCTTCACCGGCCGCCAGCGACGGGAAGCATCGCGCGAACTCTTCGATGCGCGTGGCGTGGAATTCGCCGGTCAGGTCGTTGACGGTTTCCCCGGTGCCGCCGATCGGCTCGGCGCGGGCCTCCTCGCCCCGCAGTTGCAGCCAGCCCTTCCCGCAGGACAGCACGAGCAGGCCTTCGGTGAGCCGGCCGAAATCGTCGGCGTACCGCAGTTGCAGCGACAGGTCCAGCGCGTCGTCGGGGCCCTTGTCCAGCCAATCCCCCGCCCGCAGCCGGGAGCCCGGGAGACACTTCATTTCCAGTTGCAGCACGGTTCCGTTCTGATGGGCCAGGCTCCACGAGCCGGTCAGCGAGCCGTTCAGTTCGACGTTCGCCAGGGCTTTCTCGATGTCCGGGGCGAGCCGGCGCAGGCTTACCAGGTCGGTGATCACCCATTGGCCGGACCAGTCCACCTCGGCCAACTCTCGGCGGACCTCCTCCATCGTCCAGGTGTGCTCGGGTTCCATCCAGCCGGCGATGAGCCGGCGAACGTTGCCCAGTGCGCCGGCGCCCTCGAAGGTGTTGCCGCCGAGGGACAATTTGGTCTCGACCACGTCGAGCTTCCACGTCTGCGGGCGGCAAGTGGCTCGCATTTCGGTGCGGCACGCCTGGCCGCTGGGCTTGATGATCCGCTTGGCACTGGCAATTTCGGCGGCGCCGGCGTCCAACTCGAGGGAGGCAACGATCTGCTTGTCGTGCCACTTGTAGTCGAACTTTACGCCCACGTCTCCACGCACGGTGACGTCGCCGTTGCCAGGCCCGTTGGGGCCCCGGAACAACTGCGATAGCGTCTGCGGGTTGACCGTTCCGGCCAAGTGCAGCTCGTGGAGGCCCATCCACTGGCCGGCCAGCAGGGCGGTGTGGAAGCTCGCGCTGCCGTTGAGCCGTGGGACCCCCGGCGCCCGCAGTTGGATGTCGCGCAGCGCGACGAGGTTGCCGGGCAGGTCGATGTCGGCCGTCAGTCGCAGCCCGGCCTCTCGGATCACCGGCAACTCCGGCCCGGTGAGCGGCTGGAGGTCCAGGTCGCTGATCGTCACGTCCAGCACGGCCCCGGCGATGGTGCCGTCTTCCAGCACGGGGCAGCGCAGTTGCCCCTGGCAGAGGCCGGTGAGCTTGCTCAAGGGCAGGTCCAACAGGTCGACCAGGTCCAACTGGCCCAGGTCGAGTTGGCCGAAGTTGAAATTCAGCAGCGCCTTGGCTCCCCCGGCGGCCCGCCCGGTCAGCAGCGACAGGGCCACGGACGACCGCTGGGAGCCGTGGGTGAGCGAGCCGGTCATCGACACGCTGTCGAACTGGTTGATCGGGCCGGCCTTGACCTGCGCGTCGTTGACGTCCAGCCGAAGGCGATCGGGCTTTCCCGGCATGGACAGCGTCGCGGTCGCCCGGTGAACGGTGATGTAGCTGGTGAGCACGTCGAATGTCGGCATGCGCACCTGATCCAGGTTGCACTGGCCGGCGTCGTCGACCACCACCCGGAGGTGGGGCGATTCGACCACCATCCACAGCACGCGGTTCCGCACGACCACGCGGATGGGGCTGAAGTCCAGACGGACCTCGCCGGTGGTCAGTAGCGGCTCGTCGCCGAATCCGGGCGGATTGGCAACGGTGATCGACTCGATCCGCAGCCCCCGGCGCCACCCGATCGACAGGTCGCCCACCGTCACGGCCGTGCCCATCTGTCGGGACAGCTCCCGCTCGATCCACCGCGCGATCATGCCGGTCGGCAGCCACCACGGCATCGAGGCGTACGCCACGGCCGTCAAAATGAACAGCAGCGCCGCGGCGCGCAGCAATCGCTGCCACCAGCGGCGCTTCGGGCCACTTCGCGCCCGGCGACGGGTTGGAGCCCCTTCGTCAATGCGATCCACTTTCACCACAGGGCGACGTTCTCCGCCACTGTCGCTTCGGCCCGCGCCGGCCCCCGGGGATACGGGCGAACCGCGCCGACTACACGTTGAATCGGAAGTTGATAATATCGCCGTCCTGGACGACGTACTGTTTGCCTTCCAGGCGGAGCTTGCCGGCGGCCTTGACGCTCTTCTCCTCCCCGCCAGCGGCCTGCAGGTCGTCATAGTGCATCGTTTCGGCCCGGATGAACCCCCGGGCGATGTCGCTGTGGATTTCCCCGGCGGCGGTCACCGCGTCGGTGCCGGCCGGGAGGGTCCACGCCCGGCACTCATCGGGGCCGACGGTGAACATGCTGATCAGTCCGAGCTTCTCGTAACACGCCCGGATCAGCCGATCGCGAGCGGGGGCGCTGAGGCCCAGCTCGGCCATGAATTCGGCCCGGTCGTCGGCGTCCAACTGCGCCAACTCCTCCTCGATCTTCGCCGACAGCGCCAACGTCGTGACGTCGCCGATCGGCTCGACGGACGCACCGGCCTTGTCTTCATCGCAGTTGAGCACCACCATGTGCGGCATGCTCGAGAGGAACGCGAACGACCGCACGGCCTTGGCCTCCTCGTCGGTGTGCACGGCCGAGCGGATCGGCTCTTCCTTCTCCAACGCCTCACGCAGCCGCCGCATCAGGGTCAGCTCTCGCTCGTGGGCGTCGCGGTTGGCGGGTTTGGCCAGCAGCCCTTCCAGCCGTTCGATCCGGGCGGCCACTTGGTCGAGGTCGGCAAAGAGCAGCTCGCCGAGAAGGTCCTCAGCATCGGTGGCCGCGTCGACCCGGCCCCGGTAGGCCGGCACGGCGGGGTCGGCGAACCCCCGCAACACCATCACCAGCATATCGCTCTGTCGCATGGCGGGCCCATGCTGGCGGGCACGGGTGCGCCCGGCCTCGTCGGTCAGGTCCATGCCCGGCAGGTCGAGAAACTCCAGTTCCGCCGGCACGACCTTCTTGGGCTCATGCAACGAGGTCAGATACTCCAGTCGCGGCTCGGGCACCTTCACCACGGCCAGGTGTGGCTGGTCGCCGCGTTCGACGTGCACCTCGCTGCCGCCGGCTTCGGCGACCGCCTGGAACAACGTTGTCTTGCCGCTGTAGGGCGGCCCGATCAGTGCCACTCGCATGGTAATCCTCGACGCCCGCTTGCGATTCCTGTTGAATCCCAAGAGATACCATCGGCGGCGGCAGAATGCAATCCCGGCACTGGCGGCCGGGGCTTGGGGGGGCCTACTTCAGGTCGTATTGGCTGTTGTCGGCCGAGAGGAAACCGGTCCCCTCGGCGATCTTGTTGGCGTGGTAGCTCGGCTGGATGTTGGTGTAACGTTGCTCCCGGGAGGCCGAGCTGCCGTCGCAATAGATCACGTTGGTCGTCCCCAGGTGCCGGTAGCCCTGCGTGCCGGCGTAACGCCCGGAGAACTGGGCGTCGCCGGGGCTCTTCAGCGGCGCTCGCATGAACTTGTTGGCCCCGCCGGAGTACTCCCCGTCGCCGAACAGCGCGCACGTGTCGGGCGAGCCGACCTCCTTGAGGCGGGCCGGGGCGAAGACCGATTCGTACTCCCCGTGACCGATGTAGCTGGTGTTGTAGTTGTACCCGGTATTCCTGTCGCCGGCCCAGTTGGCCTCCCCGGTGAAGGAGGGGCACTGCATGACGGCCGGGTTCTCCCGGCCCGTCCACAGCAGGCCCGCCTCGACCGTGCCATCGGTCCGATAGCGGAAGTCCCACGAGACGTAAACGTAAACGGTCTTGATCTTGGGAGTGTACTTGGCGATGGGAAAGGTATCGTTGTTGACCGAGAGGTACAGTTGACAGGCGTCGCTGAGGCCCTTGAGCCTGGTCAGGCACGTGATCCGGCGGGTGAGCTGCTTGGCCTGGCCCAACGTGGGCACCAGCAGCGCGACCAGCAGGGCGATGATCCCCACCACCACCAGCAGCTCGATGAGCGTGAAGCCGTGTTTTTCCGCTGGCATCTTCATGCGTTGCCTCTATCGATGTCGCCGGCGTCGAGACCTCGGGCCCTTCCGCCGTAGACCCCAGACGGCCGCGGCGCCGCAGAGGGCCAGGCTGGTGGGTTCGGGCACCACTTGCCCCCCCCCCGGTGGGGGCGGGCCGGTCCAGTTGCCCAGCAGCACGCTCAAGTCGCTGTCGTCCGCGGCGCCGATGCCGTCGAAGTTGCCCAGTTCCCACAAGGTGCCGCTGTTCCAGTTGCCCAGCAGCACGCCCAGGTCGATGTCGTCGACGAACCCGTCGCCGTTGGCATCGCCGGGGATCAGAGCCTGATCGCCCCGCACGGCCACGTCGGTGAAGCCGTCGATCTCGCCTTCCCCGGAGACTTTGACGTATTGGATGTACTTGCACGGGACGATCTCCCCGCCCAGGAGCGTCACGGAGATCGTGTCCAGCCCGGTCGCCTCGGTGAGGTCGAAGCTCGTCCCGCCGGCGGACCCGTCGTACAGATCGATGCCGTCGGCGACGGTGTGCCCGGCGAAGTCGGCCGCCGAGAGGGCGGGGTTCACCGGCTTGGTCCAGTCCAGCGCCTCGCCCCAGTCGCCGGCGGCGCGGTCCCACGCGAACGGGTTGGTGGGGTACGTGTCGTCGCCGAAGGGCCCCTCGTTGTAGGTGTACCAGTTGGCCCCGTCGGAACTGACGCTGACGAGGACCCGCTCGGCGAAGGGCAGCCCGGTGGTGACGGTGCGGGCGGCCATGTCCATGTCGGGGGTCACCGCGCCTTCGACCTCGAAGAAGGCGTTGCCGTAGACGGTGAAGTCCTGCCCGTACCAGTTGCCGGGGTGGTCGATCACCTTGTGGTCGAATTTGACGACGATCTCGGCGCCCTCGTTGATCGTGGTCACCAGCTTGCCGTCGTCCGGGTCGGTAAAGGCGGCCCCGTACACCAGCGAGGGCGTGTACGTTCCGGACGGGATGAACGGCGGAAACCCTTCATCGTAGATCACCGTCGACGGCCGCCCCAGCACGGCCTGCGGGTCGTCGTACGGGATGCCGCCGAAGGGGCCGGTCGAGCTGACCACCTCGGTGGCGAACTCGGAGGCCGATCCGATCGCCGGCAGCCACAGCAGCATCGTTATTGTGGCCAGAGCAATGTGTGTCATTTCCGTTTCCTTGCAGCCGGAGGCCAGGTCGCGCGGCGGCCCGTCAGGGCCGCCGCGCGGCAGTGGCCGTCGATCCCAGTACTCCGTCCAGGCGAATCTGTGTGGTGCCACCCCCACGCTCGCGTGGGCATGTTCGCCTGACATTGTCGTGCGGTCAGTGCATCAGCTTCGCCGCCGCCGGCGGAGCAGGCCCATCGCGCCGCCGGCCAGCAGGGCCAGCGTCGCCGGCTCCGGCACCGGGGGCGACTCGGGCCACACGCCGCCGTACCCGTCCATCGTGGTCCAGCCGTTCCAGCCGCCGTCGACGATCGGGTTGCTCGAGACGCCGTTCCAGGCGGTGGCCCATTGATTGCCGTTGGCGCTTTCCCAGTACACCATCCACATGTCGCCGGGCAGGGCGGGCCAGTTCTCGGCGTTGGTCATCGCGTGCCCGTCGTAGCTGAGGCCCAGCGGCTGGATGCCGAACCCGACGCCGACCTCGCCCTTGTGCGTCTCGTCCAAGGCGCCCGCGGCGGCGATGGCCGAGAGCATGTCCCAGCCGGTGGCGGCGCCGTCGAAGCGGTACCCGAAGGCGTAATGGTCCTCGCCGCCGAAATCGACCACCAGCGTGGCCTTGTTGGCGCCGGCGGCGGGCCCGGCCCAGTATTCCAGGTTGTTGTAGTCGGCGTACGGCGTCGCCTCCGCGGCCGTCGCCAGGGTCAATATCAATATACAGACTGCGATACCTCCGATGCTCTTACTCATTGCGGTTCCCTTCCTTCTTCTCAAGGCTCTCGTTGTGCGGCACTCGGTCCGGCGTTCGGATGCTTCTGCTGTTGTCGTGGCCCTCTCTTTCCGCGCAACGCTCGGCCAATCCAGGAACTCGACCGACGGCCCGGGCGCAAGGCCGATCGGCCGGCAACCTGCGGGGGAGTGTGTCGGGCGTGAGGCCAACGGCGCGGCACCAGGTGCGTCGGGCAAATCGACTTTGCCCCGCCTGCGTCATCGTCGCGAACGCCAAACAAAAACCCCGGCGCCTCGCGAATGCGGGCAGCGGGGTGACGTCGCCATGCGACGAACCAGTCCCAGCGGCCGATTGCCTCGCGAAGGCACAACCAGGTCGGCGGCAGGCAGGTTTTCTGGCTCCCGGGTCTTCCTTCCGCCGCGCCTTCCCATCCTCATCACACATGAGGACAGTGGCATCTCGCGGCGGTCGTCGCCGGTCACAGCGGCGCGTCCGCGGCCGATTTCCACGGCCTTCCCTGTTGGGCCCTTGCGGGCACCTGCAACGAGAAAGACTCTACGCCACGCCCGGCGGACCTGTCAAGGCATAAGAAGAGGAATTCTGCAGAGGGCTTCCGGACCCGCCGTCCAGCCGGAATCGACACGGGCGCCCCGGGACCCCGATGGAAACGGACCGAAATGCGGTCTGCACGAACGTCCGACCCGCCTGGACCCCTGAACCGTACGGCTTGTCCTGGCAATCCGTTCGGCTACAATCATCGCACGCCCCAACGGTGGCGGGGCAGGGGCCACGCGGCCAACGCCGGGCAGCTTGAGGATCAGTATGTTTCAGATGTGTGCGATTCTTGCGAACGTGCCTCCGGCGGCGTTCGGCTGGGGCGGGCTGGTGCTGGCGGCGGGGCTGATCGGCCTCGGCCTGCGGGCGGGGCGGCGAAAACGGCTGGTGGACAACATCCCCACCTCCAAGACCACCGGCGTGTTCATCGGATTCGTCGAGGTCAAGGGCAGCGCCGAGGCGGAGCGCCCTTTCCGGAGCTATCTCGCCGAGAGTACCTGCGTGTGGTACGCGTGGGAGGTCCAGGAGCGTTGGGAGCGAACCGTTACCGAGTCGTACACCGACAGCGACGGCAAGAGGAGGACCCGCACCAAGACCAAGAGCGGCTGGACAACCGTCGCTAACGGCGGCGAGCAGCAGCCTTTCTACCTCCGCGACGACTGTGGCGTGATCCGGATCCGCCCCGACGGCGCCAAGATCGAGGGGGAAAGAGTCTTCAGCCGGACCGTAGGCCGCAGCGATCCGCTGTATTTCGCCAAGGGCCCGGACAGGGAGATCCTCAACACCGACCACCGCAGGCGGTTCACCGAGCGGGCGATCCCCCTGCATGCCGCCTTGTACGTCATCGGGCAGGCCCGCGAACGCGAGGACGTCATCGCCCCGGAGATCGCCCACGACAAGATCGCCCCGATGTTCCTGATCTCCACCCGCAGCGAGCAGCAGATCAGCCGCGGGCTCGGGTGGCAGTTCTTCCTGCTGGGGGGCGTCGCCCTGGTCCTGGGCGTGGTCGGATGGGTCGTCACGCACAGCCGGATGGGCGTGGACCCGGCCACGAAGATCGGCACGTATGTGGGTGCGGCCTTGGGCATCACCGGCGGCTGGCTGCTGGGGTGGGCCTGGATGGTGTACAACAGCATGATCGAACTGACCCAGCGGGTCCGGCAAGGTTGGAGCAACGTCGACGTGCAGCTCAAACGCCGCCACGACCTGATCGGCGGCCTGGTGCAGTGTCTCGAGGGGCTCAAGGCCCACGAGCAGTCCGTGCTGGCCGACGTGGCGTTCCTCCGCGGCCAGGCCGGCGCCACGGCCCCCGGTGCCCGGGGCGCCGACCCGGAGCCCTGCGCGGCCAAGCTGGTGGCCCTGCGTGAGAGCTACCCCGAACTCAAGAGCAGCCGGAACTTCCTGATGCTGCAGGAACAGCTAACCGACACGGAGAACCGCATCGCCCTGGCCAGGGGCTACTTCAACGAAATCGCCTCCCACTACAACATGCGCCTGCAGGTCGTGCCCGACCGCTTCATCACCGCTGTGGCCAGGCTCAAGCCGCGCCCGTTCATCACGGCCGAAGACTTCCAGCGGGCGGCCGTGCGGGTGAAACTGGCCGACTGACCCCGCCCTGTTTTCCAGTGTTCGTTGCCGTGCTACAGGTATCGCCAACGCCGACGGTCGTCTCAGGCCCGTTCACGGGCCTTGGCACCGGCTTTGCCGGTGTATAGACCAGGGCTTTTAGCCCTGGGCAGTTGTGCCCCCCCTCTCCAAATTCTCCTAGCCCGCTTCAGCGGGCTTAAGGTTGTTCATCGCCGAGGCTTGACCTGTTCTGTCCCTCTTTGAAGCCCGCTGAAGCGGGCTGGGGAAAGGGAAGGGGGTGCCCAATCGACACCAGGGCTAAAAGCCCTGGCCTAGGCGCCGGCAACGCCGGCGGAAAGGCCCGTAAACGGGCCTGTGCGACCACCGCCGACCCGGCGTGATCCCGTGGGCGCCGGGTGCCATTGCTGGCTTGCCCAGCAGTGCCGAGTGTGGGTAGGATTGCCACGCATGGGACGGGACCGGCCACATCGGAAGCGAGTTCGACATCCCGATGCCCCGAGCCACTTTCACGAACGTGAGACAGTTGC
>SDBU01003654.1_pt1 | contig 19452 bp, 18 predicted proteins | sample 2277071 | NCBI WGS metagenome assembly SDBU01 (sample SAMN10397929, study PRJNA504765) | marine sediment metagenome | isolation source: marine sediment core GS08_GC12, 126 cmbsf | place: Arctic Ocean: Gakkel Ridge, Loki's castle | collected 2008 | reverse complement strand
GGCGGGACACAATTGCTGAGGAGGAGAGAGGAATGCGAAGATCGTTTCTGGTGGGAAGCTTGTTGGTACTGCTGGTGTTGTCGTCGACGTTCGCCTTGTCTTCGTGCGACTTGGGAGGCGGGGGAGAGGAAACTTACAAGATCGGGGCGCTCTTTGCTGTGACCGGGCCGGCCTCGCCTCTGGGAACGCCGGAGAAGGAGACCGTCGAGATGCTGCAGGAGGAGATCAATGCGGCGGGCGGCGTGAACGGCCATCCCATTGAAGTCATCATCTACGATACGGAGACCGATGAGACCAAGGCTGTCACCCTGGCAAAGAAGCTGATCGAGCAGGACAAGGTGCTGGCCATCATCGGGCCCAGCACCAGCGGCGAGACTCTGGCCATAGTCGACACCATTGAGCAGGCTGGAGTTCCCTTGGTGGCGTGCGCGGCTGCCACCCAGATCGTAGATCCGGTGAAGAAGTGGGTGTTCGCCGCCCCGCAGACCAGCGACGCCGCCGTTCAAGAGATCTATGACTATGCCAAGGCCAATGGCATCGATCGCGTGGCCATCATGACCGCGTCTGACGGCTTCGGCGATGGGGGCAAGGAATCGCTGGAGAAGTTCGCGGACGCCAAGGGAATCACCATTGTGGCGGCGGAGTCTTTCGGGAAGACGGACACGGACATGACGCCGCAGTTGACCAAGATCAGCGGCACTGATGCCCAGGCGGTCATCGTTTGGGGAACCAATCCCGGCCCCGCCGTCATCGCGAAGAACATGAAGCAGCTCAACATGGAGATTCAGCTCTTCCAGAGCCACGGGGTGGCCAACGCGACGTTCATCGAGCTGGCGGGCGAGGCGGCTAACGGCGTCATCCTTCCGGCTGGCAAGCTCATGGTGCATCAGGACATCTCGGACGACGATCCGCAGAAGGAAGTCCTGACCGAATATGCTGAGGCTTTCGAGGCCAAGTATGACAAGCCCGCCAACACCTTCGGCGGTCACGCCTATGATGCCCTTCACATCGTGGTGAATGCCCTGGAGGCGGCGGGACCGGACAAGGCCAAGATCAGGGACGAGATCGAGAAGATGAACTTCGTGGGGACCGCCGGTGTCTTCCAGATGTCACCCGAGGATCACAATGGTCTGGGCAAAGGCTCCTTCGTCATGATCGAGATCGTAGGCGGTGACTGGACCCAGGCGCAGTAGCGTCAATCTCCGATCGTTCGGAGTTATAACACGATGAGTCCCCTCCCTCTCATGAGAGAGGGGACTCTCTATTTCTGTATCATCCCCGCGAGGGGGAATAGCACATGACGTTTCTCGAGCAACTGGCACAGTACGTGGTGTCGGGGATCACCGTGGGCAGCATCTTCGGCCTGGTGGGCCTGGGTTTCACCATCGTTTTCAGCGTGACGGGCATCATCAACTTCGCTCAAGGCGAGTTCGTGATGCTGGGCGGCATGCTGTCCGTCTGGCTTCTCTCCTCTGTGGGGATACCGCTGGCCGCAGCCTTCATCCTGGCGATCGCTATCACGACGCTGGTGGGGCTGCTCGTGGAACGCCTAGCCATCAGGCCTGCCAGGAATTCCTCGGTGATCAGCTTGATCGTCATCACCATCGGAGTATCGATTTTCTTGCGGGGCATCGCCGGGCAGGTGTGGGGAAAGAACGCGGTGGCGCTGCCAGCCTTCTCCGGAGAGGAGCCGATCCCCTTCCTGGGAGCCTTGATTCCCCCTCAGAGCCTGTGGATCTTAGGCACAACCTTGGTGGTCATGGCGCTTCTACATCTGTTCTTGACCCGGACGATGATGGGCAAGGCCCTCAGGGTGACGGCCATCAACAGGCGCGCAGCGGGGTTGATGGCCGTCGACGTTAGTATCATGTCCCTCATCGCCTTCTCTCTGAGCGCCGCCGTGGGAGCAATCGGCGGCATCGTATTTGCTCCCCTGGTGGTTTCTTATAACAAGGGCCTGCAGTGGGGCTTCTGGGGCTTCTTCGCGGCAGCCCTATCGGGTTTTTCCAGCCAGATCGGCGCGGTAGCGGGAGGAATCCTGGTGGGAGTTCTGCGCGCCCTTTTGGCTGGCCTGATATCTTCGGCGTATGCCGATGCCATCACCATGGCCATTCTCTTGCTGGTGCTTCTGGCACGATCACAATGGGTCAAACGGACGGGGGGCAGCCTGTGATCAAGGTGCTTGGCTCCAACAGGGGGTTGCTGATCGGCATAGTGGGCCTGATCATTTTGGGGTGTGTTCCCCTGCTGGGTAACATATACTACACCGGCTTGATGATCATCATCGCCATTCACGCTATGGCTACCGTGGGGCTGTGCCTGCTCATGGGGTATGCGGGCCAGGTATCGTTGGGCCAAGCGGCCTTCTACGGATTGGGCGCCTACATTTCCGCCATCCTCAGCGGCACCTATGGATGGTCTCCCTGGCTGTCCATGGCGGTGGCCGTCGCAGCTACGGGCCTGGTGGCCTATCTGATCGGCGGGTTGCTATTTCAGCTTCGCGGGCACTACCTGGCCATGGCCACCCTGGGTTTCGGGATCATCGTCTACCGGATATTCGAGCATTTGAAGGAATTCACGGCGGGACATTCAGGCCTCACGGGCATACCGCCGCTGGCCATCGGGGGCTTGGTATTCGACAACGACTTCAAGTTCTATTACCTGGCCTGGGCGATCTGCTTGGTGGTTCTCCTTGTGTCGAACAATATCGTTCGATCTCGGGTGGGTCGAGCCTTGCGGTCCATTCACGATGATGAGGCGGCAGCCGAATCGTTGGGGGTGGATGTGGGCCGTTTCAAGGTCAAGGTGCTAGTGCTCAGCGCGGTCTATGCGGCCATCGCGGGCGCTTTATATGCCCACTATATCACCTTTGTGAGCCCTCAGCCCTTTGGGTTCTTGTTCTCGATCCAGCTTGTGGTCATGGCGGTCATAGGGGGGATGGCCAGCATCTGGGGAGCCATCTTCGGGGCGGCGGCCGTCACCTTGTTGAAGGAGTTCCTGCATGGGTTTGGGGAGCTGGATGTCGTCGCTTACGGTCTTGTCCTGATAGTGATCATGATCTTCATGCCCAGAGGATTGGCCCCCGCCATTTGGGATCTCTGGGCGAGCGGGAACTGGCGGCTCTGGGACAGGGAAAGGAAGGGATGAGCGGAGCCATCCTGGCCGTTGAAAGGATTCGCAAAGACTTCGGTGGGCTGGTGGCGCTTGACGATGTCACCATCGATGTCGAGCCACTGACCATCACCGCCCTGATCGGTCCCAACGGCGCGGGGAAAACGACCCTCTTCAACGTGGTCGCCGGCGTATATGCACCATCCCGAGGGCGCGTTTGGCTGGGGGGGCAATCCTTGAACGGCAAGCCTCCTCATGAGCGAGCGAGATTGGGGATCGTCCGCACGTTCCAGAACGCCCAGCTCTTCGATAACATGAACGTCATGGAGAACGTCATGGTGGGTCGGCATTCCCGCAGCCGGTCGGGGATGGTGAGCTCGGCCTTGCGGCTGCCCACGGCCAGGCGAGAGGAGGAAGAGATCTTCCTCCAGGCGATGCGGGTCTTGAATCTGGTGGGGCTGGGCTGGAAAGCCGATGAGAGCGCCGCCAACCCGCCGTTTGGACAGCGCCGGCTGGTGGCCATCGCTCGGGCGTTGGCGGCGGAGCCCAGGGCCCTGATGCTGGATGATCCTGGCGCTGGCTTGAACGCTTTGGAGAAAAGGGATCTGGCTGACCTCATCAACCGGATTGCGGAGATGGGGATCACTGTCCTGCTGGTGGAGCACGACATGAGCCTGGTGATGCGCGTCGCGGGATGGGTGGTGGTGCTGGAACACGGCCGGAAGATCGCCGAGGGTACCCCGGATGATATCCGGCGAAACGAACGGGTGATCAGAGCCTATTTGGGGGATCAAGAGCGGTGACCCTGGAGATTCGAGAGATATCGGTCTTCTACGGAAAGGTCCAGGCCTTGCGCGAGATCTCCCTGGACGTGGGGGATGGGGAGATCGTGACCATCATCGGGGCGAATGGCGCGGGGAAGAGCACCCTTCTGAGCGCCATCGTGGGGGAGCGCCCGGTGGCCGGCGGCACGATCCGGTTCGATGGAGCGGATATCACCAACCTGCCCGTTCACCAGGTGGTTTGCCTGGGAATCATTCTGGTGCCGGAAGGCAGGCAGCTGTTTGACGACATGTCGGTGGAGGAGAATCTGGCCCTGGGCAGCTATGTGGGCTGCGCACAGGACTGGAAAAAGGCTCTGGGCCCCGCCGGACGCTTCATGGAGAGCGAGACGTTTCGGGATCGCTTGGGCCTGGTTTTCGACATGTTTCCCGTCCTGAAGGAGCGCCAGGGGCAGAAGGCAGGCAGTCTCAGCGGAGGGGAACAGCAGATGCTGGCCGTAGGACGGGCCTTAATGTCGTCACCCCGGTTTCTGCTCCTGGATGAACCGTCGGTGGGCCTAGCGCCGTCCCTGGTGAGGGAGGTACTGGGACTGCTGGCTCGCCTTCGGGAGCAGGGCATCACCATCCTTCTGGTGGAACAGGATGCAGCCGCGGCCCTCAAGACGGCCGGTCGCGGCTACGTGATGGAGATGGGACGAATCGTGGCGGAGGGTTCGTCCAAGGAGCTTCTGAACAGCGACCGAGTGCAGCGCGCCTATCTGGGAGCAAGGTAGGGGCAAATAGCGGGTCGCTGTTCGAGTCTTTTGGGGGAGGGGGCACGGTGAGATTCTTGCCCCCTCCCTTATTCGTTCGGCTCCTTCAGCCCAGTTCTGAGACGGCGATGAGGCTGGCTCCTGCGGGCACGTCGAGTCCTCGCCGGCGCAAGGTCTCTTCGATGGCGGAGAGGGTTGGCACCACGTGGTCCCACTTGGCGCTGCGGCCCATGTGCCCGATCCGGACGGTCTCGCCGGCAAGGGGGCCGATTCCCCTTGAGATGGCGATGCCGAAGTCGTCTTTGAGGGATCTGATCAGGTCTTGAGGTGCCACGCCCCGTGGCGTGCGGACGGCCGTGACCAGAGGGCAGGCACGGTCGCCTGAAAGGACGGGTTCCATGCCGATGTTGCGCAGCCCTTCCCGGGTGACGTGAGCGGCCCGGCGGAAACGTTCGAAGCGCCTTTCGAGTCCCTCATCCAGGATCATCTTCAGGCTTGCCCTCAATGCCAGGATGCTGTTGGTGGCCATGGTGACCGGGAAGGGGTGCCAGTCAGGCCACTGCTGGGCATATTCTCTCCATTTGAGAAGGTTAAGGTAGAAGCCGTGCCCGATGGGACCTCTCCTCTCGATCAGCTCCCAGGCTCGCGGGCTGATCGACAGGACCGCAAGGCCCGGAGGAGCCTCCAGGCACTTCTGAGAACCGGCAACGCAGATGTCGATTCCCCAATCATCCACTTCCAGGGGCACTCCCGCCAGCGAGGAGATGGCGTCCACCACCAGGGGAACGCCGTGGTCTCGAGCCAGCTTCGCCATTTCTGGGATGGGATTGAGTACGCCGGTGCCGGTCTCGTGGTGGACGGCCAGGATGGCTCGGACGTCTTTCTCCCTCTTCAAAGCCCTCTCCAGCAGTTCCAGGGATGCGGGCTCGAGCCAGTCGGATTCCAACGGGATGGCGTCGATCTCATAGCTTTGGGCGATCTGTAGCATGCGCTCGCTAAAGACGGAGGTGATGGGAACTAACGCTTTGTCCCCGGGAGCGAGCAGGCTGCCGATGGAGGCGTCCAGCCCGGCGGTTCCGGAGCCTACCAGGATCATGGTGTCGTTCCGGGTGCGGAAGATCGGCTTGAGCAGATCCAGGGTCTGGTTATAGATATTCACCCATTCTTCGCCGTAGTGGGCGGCCACCGGAGCGCCCATCTCCTCCAGGACCTCGGGGCTGGCCTCGACGGGGCCGGGGATCATGAGCATGTAACGTTTCAGCATAGTTCCCTCCTCACTCTCTTGCAGCCTGCCCGAACATCTTCTCCGCCGGGCACCCGACTTCTCTTTGTTTGCAATATTTGCAGGCCAATGATCCCCTTATCACCGCATTTCCGACAGAGGAGAGGATGACTAGAATAGCCAACATCGCCACGATAAGCCAGCTGAAATCTGTGACCAAGAGAATGATCCCACCTACGATGGGAAAGATGAAGACCATGAAATCTGGTAGTAGTGTAGTCCAGGATGCCTCCTTTTCGATGAACTTCTGGGGGTCGCCCTTCGGAAACAGAAGGGAGCACAACTTGCCTCTGCCCAGTCCACAGACTTTTCCGTAATAATAACAGTGAACACAGCTTCCCCTGAGCAACCAAATCTCGATCCCCAGGCAATACAGCAGGTAGAGGATAACGTACACTATCCCAAGCCCCGCGAGGATGTAGGCGCCGACGGCATAGATCAATAAGGCCACAAGGCTGGATAGGAACACTATCCACAATGGGAAGTTTTCGTAGCTTTTGGTCTCTTCCATTTCCTCTCCTCTATGATGCCCTGAGCCGTTTCGCCATGAGGTTCTACGGCGGCGGACAGATAATGCACCGAGGGGTTGTTGGGCTCCAAGGACCAAGCCAAGGTGTCGTTATTGAGGTGTTGGAGGGGATATCTCGCCGTTGTTCTCTCTTCCTCCCCCTCTCACCTGGTGCCGAGCTCCTTGTAGAAGGCAGCGGTAAGCTTCCAATTGGCATTCTGGTAGAACGATGAGTTCTCTGCCTCACAGATGCACTCCAGGCGGGGAACACCAAGCCGCTCGGCGTACTGGCTGCAGTAGTTCAATAGGGCGGTGCCCACGCCCTGCCTCCGAAAATCGGGATGGACCACCATATCGTATAAGACCAGGTTGTAGATTCCGTCACCGATCAGGCGCGCCGCGCCGACCAATCTGGAATCCTCATAAACTGCTATGACGGCCAAGCTTCTGCCAAGCGCCTCGAGCATGATCTTCTGATCTCTGGTTTCCCATCCCGCCGTCTCGATGAGGTCACAATAGGGCGATAGGATCTCGGCGATGTCCTCTGCTTCGACTATCCTCAACATTCCTCCCTGTTCATGACGATCTCGCTGGACGAGGTGCCATAGGACAACGCCTCCTTTGCCACTGTGGGCAGTGGTTGAGGAGGCTCTTGTGATGAAAAGTAGCCCTAGCGGGGTCCGGTGCAGCTTGCGGGCTTGATCCTACCGTAACAGAAGGCCCAAGTACCAGGGCCAGATTCCTATGGCAAGAATGGCCTGCCACCAGAGCAGGTTGGCATATCCGATGGTGAATAGCCAGCCAACAAACCAGATACTACCACCAAAACCCGCGCTAGTCTTTCCGCTTGACATGTCAGCCTCCTCCCAAGTCTATGTCTCCACCAAACCAATCCAATGAGTAAATGCAAAGAGCCGATGCACCGGACCCATATGGGAGAATAGCATGAGTCTGGCTGGGCGTCAATGTGCGACGTAGTCCTGGGACAGGGGCGGGGTGCAGAAATTGGACTGAGAGGGGGCGTATGGCGGTACCCGTGCAAGTTCTAGGTATTTGCAGGACATTTCTGTGGTATAATATCAAGCAATCCGGTCAGCTGTAACAACGACCAGAAAGACTTCACAAAAAGGAGCTTTGCTGTGAAAGGCACCTACGAGAAACCAGTTCTGGTCAAGCACGAACCGCTGAGGGATGTCACTGCTTCGTATACTGACGACGCCTTCTAGAAGTCTCCTACCCAGTCCGACAAGAGGCTAGCGAGCAGAGAGGCACTGGCTGCTCGCGGTTTCACTGGTTCCCGTTGGGAGCAGCAACAACCTTTGCTGTTGAGAGAGAACCGCTCAGCAACCTCGTCAGGTTTCGTGTGTTCTGGATTGCGTAGTCATGGTCGTTGTTGTTTATGGGAACCAAGGCGATCACCAACTGGGCTTCTGAGTCTAGCTGAACTCCAGGGAGAGAGCCGTCCACCTTCTCCCAAGTCGACAGGGGCGAGACAGGCCTTTCTCACCGTATTGTAGCATACATACGAAGACCTTCTTATTTGCTATTATCTTGAGTGTATCTTGAGGTTAACCGTAGACTAATACACAAGGGGGGAGGTATCAATGCTTTCAAATGCATCGGTTGTACCCGTTTTGGCAGTCAAGGATTTAGCACAAGCTGTAGATTTCTACGAGGGGAAGCTCGGCCTCAAGCAGACAGGAACGACTGGTCCAACCGGCGTGATGTTCGAGGCTGGCATGGGCACGATACTCGTGGTCTATCAACGAGATGCTGGCAGCAAAGCCGACAACACCGTCGCTGGATTCATAGTCGATGACATCGAGTCAGAGGTCAAAGAGCTGAGGGCTAGAGGGATAGTCTTCGAGCAATACGACCTGCCGCGCACGAAAACGGATGAAGCTGCCATCGCCGATATGGGGCCCATGAGAGCGGCGTTTTTCAAGGACCCAGAGGGCAATATTCTGATGGTCGGCAGCAGGCCGACCTAGGCTGGTCCGGTCATTTAGACTGTACTCAAGATACACTCCGTGTGGCAGCGGTTGCTCCCGACTTCATTGGTTCCCGTTGGGAGCAGCCACCACCTCAACAGTTGAGAGCGCATCGGTCAGTAATCTAGTTAGCTGTCGTGCGTTCTGGATTGCGTGGTCCTGGGCGTTGTTTTCCCTCTAACCCTCCGTGCAAGGTCATCTGCGCGAGGTGGCAATCAAAGCTATACCCACCACGCCCAGCGCTGTAGGTACGGCGACGTTATCAATCACGAATAGAAGAGCTGCTCCCAGCGCCAGTACTATCCCCCCGATAAACCGCGCTCTTCTCATTGCTTAATCCTCGTTTCACGTCTTTTCTTCAGATACCAGGGGCACGGCATACATGGGTATTTTACGAGGCTGAATTTCCGGGGGCCAGTAGTCCCCAATCTATGAGATAGCATTAGGCCAATGGCTGAAACGATAATTACCTCAATTGTCTAGTGCAGGTCAATATATCGCAGCTTGGTGGGCCCACCCGGATTCGAACCAGGGACCAACCGGTTATGAGCCGGTCGCTCTGCGGTCCATCTGTCCACGATTGGTCACCACAATATGTAATGCTCTCACCTCGCCCCACTACTGCCTATAGTGGTGCTATTGATTCCAACGGTCCACCGATTCTATCGAAACGGTTGGTTCTTTCATACATCAAGAAGTTTTTTTCATCCAAGTTGTTCAGGCGGAGATGGATGCAACTCGGAAATTACGCTTTCTCAAGTCCGCAAGCCTTTCTGGTGAGGCGGGTGGGAGTCGAACCCACATGAGGTTACCCTCAGCGGATTTCAAGTCCGCAGCGTCTGCCATTTCGCCACCGCACAAGATACATTGGTACCAGCCAAAAACACTACTACCTGTAGTGGACCCGATGGAGCATAACAGACCTGGAAACTTTACAATACGTAGCGCATCTTGACTCGCAATCATCCGGTTGGTATCCAAGCTTCCAGAGCCAAGAACAATAGGCACATGATCTGCGGGTATACTATTACAAAAGAAGCGAGGCTTCTTCCATTCTTTCCCACTACCTCGGCTGATTACTTCAATCCTATCGATTCAACCACCCGGACAACACCTATTTGAAGGACCATCCCTGCTCACGACATAGCTGTACAACATTGATCCAACGAACTCTTTCAGAATTGCACACATCGGGAATCCTGGGATTAATTGCGCTCTTCAACCTCTCCTCGGTGACTACTGAACAACCTTCCACAGTCGCTAAGGCAATGACACAGGGATCAGCCATAGCCCTTATACTATGAGGCCTAACTAACTTCGGATAGGTATCTACTATGTGCGTGACCTGCTCCTGTATAGCAGGGGTTGTCGGCATATACATGTTAAGCTTCTCAGCCCACTCATAAAGGTCGTCTTGTTTATGTTTTAGTTCCTCTAACACTTCCTCTGAAGCTATCATTATCCCACTTTCAGCGAGTTCAGCCAGTTTAGGCCAGAGTCCAGGTACTACATCTGGAGGAAGAAGGTGATTCCAGCCCTCGATGAATGCACTCGTGTCGATGCTATACTTCATAGGCTTGTCCCAAGAGCAACAGATGTGCCTATGACCTTCTCTTCGATTCCTGCAAGGTGTTTCACCTTCACTCCAAGCAAGTCGGACAAATCGCGAGTAGTAACTGTTTCATTGTAGTAACCGCGCAAGGCAAGAGAAACGAAGTATTTGCCACTTGTGCTTATCGCATCATCAACACGGGATATGGGGCCTCCTCCAGTGCGTTTGCTTTTTCTATTCCACTCCTGTATGAACTGTGCTCTCTTCTCCTCGTAGAAGTCTTTTGTTATACAATCGAGAATCAGGAGTCTTCGAAGCGCTGTCTCGCGGCTGAGTTTGTATCGACCAGCGAACCGAGCGATTTCGCTGTCTGCCCATTGACTACCGTCTTCCCTCTTTTCGAGTACAAGCTTGTCTTTAAGTAGCGTGTTTCTGGGTAGTAGGATCGCTCCGGCTACATGATTGGCTAGCACCTCCATTTCTCTCTCTTTCTTTGGACGTCCACCCTCAATACTCAAATCACTGCACAAACCACCTGTCTGAAGCATGAGATGAGTCAGTTCGTGCAACAGCGTGAAGATACGCCTTACTGGTGGCTCTTTGCGATTGACGACGATCACCGGGAGCGGGAAGTTGGCGATGGAGAAACCGCTCATTTCAGCTGGATCGATCCTTGTGGCCTGAAAAACCAATATACCCAGATCTTCTACGGCTTCCCGCCATAAGCTGAAGGCGGCGTACGCATTGCGACAGGATACCTGATCTTGGACGCTCACTTTGAGCGACTTTCTCATGTTCCGTCCAGCTGCTTCAGGATTCCTCTGGATGGATTTGATGATAGGGATTGTAGGTGGTTTCTCTCCGAGATCAGTTAGGAGGTCAAGTGCAGCATCTCGACGATCGTGAGCCGCTCTGATCTCGAACCGGAGTTGTGGACTGTGTAAGCCTGCGATCTGGTCAGGAAATCGGCGAAAGTCGCCTATTGGCTTTGGGTCTTCGGGAAGATGAGAACTAAAAAAGCCCGCCATCGGTCTGCGATACGCTGTTGCAAGGAGTCGCAGCTGTCTCATCGTGGGTTTTAAATGACCCTCCTCCCAACTGGCAAATCGCTCAGGGGACACGGAAACCTTTCGGGCAGCTTGATCTAGACTTAGACCCGATGTTTCCCTGGCCCAGACTAGTATCTGTGGATTCACCATAGCACGAATTCTGTCTGCCACTGGTATTCTCGCTAGCGATGGATTCTAATTCCGAGAACAGCCTAGGGCATTTGCTCGAGAATGTCAAAAAGGTTCTAGTGTCATCAGCAATAAACCTGTACACAGCGAAAGCGACTGTGTTAGATAGGTCAGAAAAGGAGGCAGGTCAATGAGCGAAGAGCACGGAGCCCGTCTCGGTACTATGCTAGAGTCTTGGGAGCCAGTCCCATGGCCTCTCGGTCAATGAGGAACTCGCGTATATCGTAGTCGAGGTCTACTTTGCAGACTAGCCGAACCGGTTGGTCCTTTTTCGGGGTACGCATAACAGAACAGTCCCATCTCCACTAGACGTGGTGACAGGGTGTGCATGAGACACAATAGTTTGCGGCTTGGTGGGCCCACCCGGATTCGAACCAGGGACCAACCGGTTATGAGCCGGTCGCTCTGCCGCTGAGCTATGGGCCCGTTTGTGGAGCGGGAGACGAGATTTGAACTCGTGGCAACCTGCTTGGAAGGCAGGGGCTCTTCCACTGAGCTACTCCCGCCCAGCCTGGTCGGGGCGATAGGATTTGAACCTACGACCTCAGCGTCCCAAACGCTGCGCGCTAGCCAAGCTGCGCTACGCCCCGGCACCCAACAGTAGTATATTTCAAACGGGGCGGGTCGTCAAGGTGGTCCGGGCGTGTCGTCGACAGCAAGCGCTGTCCTTCCCACATCCTGGCCTTTCAGATATACTTTTCGCATATACTTTCGGAAGCGTAAAGTATTGCTTTCCGGGAAAGGATCTTCGATGGCCGATGAGAAGGAGAGGAGATATAAGGACGCTCTGAAGGTGGCGCGGCGCGAGTTGGCGGTATCCGATACGAAGCTGGTGGCGCTGAAGAGCGCCGTCGAGTACAAGGAGGAGGGTGCGCAGCAGGGGGAGTTCCTGGTCGATTTCTGGGGGGAGCGATATCGGGTGTCCTATCCTCAGGGTTCGGTGGAAGGGGAGAAGGACGCTCCCTCCATGCCACTGCAGCTCCTGATCCTCCACTACCTGCTCACCGCCGATGGCACCCCGCTGGCCTACAACTGGGTGTCGTTTCGAGACTTCGGGCCCGAGACCCAGACCTACTACCCTGCCTTCCAAGGCCGGGCGGAGCAGCCCCTGGTCGACGTCTTCGGCCACGATCTCGATGCCTTCAAGAGGGCGGCTGACGCCAAGGGGGGAGAGAAACTCGGCTTCGGCGATGCCTCTTTCCGGTTCCGCGTATTCCCTCGCGTCTGGGTGGCGCTGGTGATCTGGGCTGGAGACGAGGAGTTCTCCCCATCCGTTCAGCTCCTGTTCGACGGCTCAGCGAATCATTACCTGCCAGCCGAGGACCTGGCCGTTCTGGGCGGCATCGTGAGCCAGGGTTTGGCCAAGCTGGCCGGGTGATTCACGGTCGCTGACATCGGTCTTGACGACCTTGATGGGAGGATGGCGGATGTTTTGGCGAAAGGGTCGAACACTCCTGGCGGTTTTGATCTGCCTGTTGGCACTGCTTCCCGGCGGCGTTGTAGGAGCGGGTGAGGAGGCCGAGTTCGCGCCGGGACAGATCATCGTCCGGTTCCGGCGGGACCTGGGGGCGACTCAGTCGAATCGCATCGTGCAAGCGGCGGGCGCGCAGGCGGTCGACGAGCTGGCGGAGCTGAACCTGCGACTGGTCGAAGTCCCTCCCGGGCAGGAACGGGCCAAGATCGAGGAGCTTCTGCAGGACCCTCGGGTGGAGGCCGCCGAGCTGAACTACGTGGTGTATGCCCTGGTGGATCCCTTGCTGCCCGATGATACATACTACGGGTCCCACCAGTGGGCTCTGGGCCTGTCGGCGGCGGGCAACATCGACGCGCCTCACGCCTGGGCCCTGGAGACGGGAAGCACCAGCCAGGTGATCGCCATCATCGACACCGGGGTCTCCCTGGATCACGATGATCTGGATGCCAAGATCGTCGCCGGGTACGACTTCGCCAACGACGACAGCGACCCGTCAGACGACCACTATCTCAGCCACGGTACTCACGTGGCGGGAATCGCGGCGGCGGAGGCCGACAACTCCCAGGGCGTGGCGGGGGTCTCGTGGGGGGCTCGCATCATGCCCATCAAGGTGCTGGGTAGCAGCGGCTATGGCACTTTCTACGATGTGATCCAGGGAATCTACTACGCCGCCCAGCACGGCGCCGATGTGATCAACATGAGCCTGGGGGCGCCTCCCGGCTACATCACGCCCCAGGAACTGACCTCCCTACAGGCTGCGATCGACTATGCCCACGCCAGCGGATGCGTGGTGGTGGCGGCGGCGGGGAACTCTGGCACCTACGGCGTGTACTATCCCGCGGCGTGCGACAATGTCATCGCGGTGGCGGGGACCACCAGCAGCGATGGCCGGTATTGGAGTTCCACTTATGGAACCGAGATGGACGTGGCGGCGCCGGGGGTCAGCATCTATAGCACCAAGAGGTATGACTTATACGGCTACCTGACCGGGACTTCGATGGCTTCGCCCCATGTGGCAGGGCTGGCTTCCCTGGTGTTCTCCTTAGCTCCTGACTATTCGCCGGACCAGGTGGAGGCGCTGATCGAGAATGGCGCGGAGGACAAGGGCGCATCGGGATGGGATCAGTATTACGGCTGGGGGCGCATCGATGCCTTCCAGACCCTCTCCCTGATTCCCGGCTCGATCTCCGGGGTGGTCGCCGACAATCGAGGCATACCCATCAGGGGCGCGACCGTGAGCCTCGTGGCCGGCGGGACGGGCTCCACTCAGACGGGCTATCTGGGGGAATTCGCCTTCCATGATCTCGTCATGTACACCTACGCCATCCAGGCTGAGGAGGAAACCTACGGAGATCTGCCGCCGATGAACCCCGTCTCCGTGACCTCTGCCGTCGAGACTTCCGGCCTCGATTTCGTCATGCCGCCGGATGACAACCTGATGGGAGACAACTGGGACTTCGAGGCGGGGGAGCTCTCGACGGGCTGGGTCATCAGCGCCACCTCGCCGGCCCCTCAACGAGTCGAGGAGCCTCACACGGGCGAATACTCGGCCCGATTGGGGGGGAGCTCCGCTTCGGGAGGGCTCTCGGCGTTCTACACCCAGGTGTATATCTCCGGCACTGAGAGCATATACGAACCCACTCTCTCCTTCTTCTACCGCTACGAGGCCGGCGACTCTGACGATCACTTCAGGGTCTGGATTGGCGATAATGGGGGCACGTGGCTGGCTGACGCTCTGCCCGCCCGTCATGCCTCGGTGGACGATTGGACTCATGCCTGGTTCAAGGCGAGCGATTACGCCGAGAGCACGATCCGAGTCTACTTCGAGGTCTGGCAGCAGGATGCGAGCGGTCCTTCGCGAGCTTACGTGGATGAGGTGAGCCTGGGAAGGGCCTCCGGAGGCGCGAATCGATTGTATATGCCTCAGGCTTTTGGAAGCGAGGTTCCATAGGGTGAATTCGAGAGACGCGGGAAAGACGGAGGAACTTCGATGAGTTCGGAAAGCGGCGCTGAGCGGGATGGAAAGCGCATCGAAGAGTTGCGGAAGCTCATCAACCATCACAATTACAGGTACCATGTCCTGGACAGTCCGGAAATCGGCGATGAGGAATACGACCAACTCTTTCGGCGGCTGCAGGAGCTGGAGATCGCTCATCCGGGGTGGGTCGCGCCGGATTCGCCCACCCAGCGGGTGGGCGCCGAACCCCTGGACGAGTTCGGCAAGGTCGAACACGTCATTCCCATGCTGAGCCTGGATGACGCGTTCGACGCCGAGGAAGTCACCGCGTGGGGCGAGCGCCTGGCGCGGATGTTGGACCAGCCGCCCACCGACTACGTGGTGGAGCCCAAGATGGATGGGCTGGCGGTCTCTCTGGTCTATGAGGGCGGGAGGCTGGTCCGTGGCGCCACCCGAGGAAACGGGGAGGTGGGAGAGGATGTGACGGCGAACGCGCGGACCATCGCGGCCATCCCCTTGCGCATCCCTCTCTCCGGGGAGGGGAGTCCCCCTGAGCGGCTGGAGGTGAGGGGAGAGGTCTATATGCCGCTGGATGGGTTCGAGGAGATGAACCGGCGGCGAGAGGAGGCGGACGAGCCGCCTTTCGCCAACCCCAGAAACGCGGCGGCGGGGGCGGTCAGGCAGCTCGATTCTCGAGTCACCGCTTCCCGGCCGCTCAGCTTCTTCGCCTACGGGATCGGTATCCTGGAGGGAGGGACGGTCAGGAGCCAGTGGGAGGCGCTGGACCTGGCCAGGAGGATGGGATTTCCGGTCAATCCCGGCGTTGGGCGGGTTCATAGTTTGGCGGAGGCGATAGGCCACTACGACGAATGGATCGAGAAGCGCGAAGGCCTGAACTACGAGCTGGATGGGATCGTGATCAAGGTCGACGACTTCGCCTTGCAGGAGAAGTTGGGAGTGGTGGGACGGGCTCCCCGATGGGCCATCGCCTTCAAGTTTCCCGCCCACGAGGGCGTGACGCGCCTGTTGGACATCGGCGTCAACGTGGGGCGGACGGGGGCCTTGAACCCCTATGCTATCCTGGAACCGGTGAAGGTGGGAGGGGTGACCATCAAGCAGGCCACCCTGCACAACCAGGACTACATCGACGAGAAGGATATCCTCATCGGGGATACGGTGGTGGTGAAGCGCGCCGGCGACGTCATCCCCCAGGTGGTGCGGCCGCTCGAGGAGCTTCGTCAGGGCGCCGAGAGGCGGTTCCGCATGCCGGAGAGATGCCCTTCATGCGGACAGCCGGTGGTGCACCCGGAGGGAGAGGTGGCCTACTATTGCGTCAACAGACAGTGCCCGGCTCAGATCATCCGCAGCATCGAGCACTTCGTCTCTCGAGGGGCCATGGACGTGGATGGCTTCGGGAAGCGGCTGGCGCGGAGCTTCGTTGAGATGGGGCTGCTGCGGAGCGCGGCGGATCTCTATTACCTGCGGCGGGAGGATCTGCTGGGCAGGGAGGGGTGGGGGGAGACGAGCGTCGACAATCTGGTGCAAGCTATCGAGGCATCCAAGAACCGCCCGCTGTGGCGGCTGATCACGGCGCTGGGCATTCGGGGAGTGGGGAGCACGGTGTCGCAGCTGTTGGCCAGGCAATTCCGGTCTTTGGACGCTCTGATGAGCGTCTCGCAGGAGGAGCTGGAGTCGATCGAGCGATTGGGTCCTCATACCGCCGAGAGCATCGTGGAGTTCTTCGCTGGGGAGCCGAATCGGCGGATGATCGAGCGGTTGCGAGAGGCGGGCGTCCGCATGGAGAGGATGCCCGAGGAGGCGGGCGAGCCCGAAGGCGCGCTGGCGGGAAAGACCTTCGTGATCACTGGCACCCTTCCCGCGCTGAGCCGGGAGGAGGCCGCGAAACTGATTCGGGAACATGGCGGCAAGGTGACGGGCAGCATCAGCCGCAACACGGACTATATGCTGCTGGGAAGGGACCCCGGCGCGGCCAAGCCGAACCGGGCCAGGGAGCTGGGGGTGTCCGAGATCGATGAGGATGCGCTGTGGGAGATGGTGGGAGGAAGGCCGAACGCACTGGTGAGCCGGTGAGCCTGCTGGATCGGGGCGGCTTCGCACATCTCCTGCTCGAGCGGGATGAGGCGCTGGACCCGGAATGCAAGGCCCAGGTTCCGCTATGCAAGGTGTGGGTGCCGAAGGGATAAGGGAGTGGTGGGATGAGCGCAGGAGTGGGGTCGACCGAGATTGAGCGCGTCGAGTTGTGCCGACTGGTCGACTTGTATTATCTGGAGGAGTATCTGTTTGGGAGAGTTTCAAGCCGGTTCGGCGAAGAGGGGACTTTAGCGCCATATGACTTCTTCGCTATCATCGTGTGGAAGTCCAATCGTGCCAAGACCAAGATCAGACGCGGCCTGGATGATGCCGGCGTGTCCGCCGAGGTCCTGATGCGTGAGGTGCACGAGGCGGACACGCCTCGGGCCAAAGTGGAGGCTTTGCTGCGGATCAGGGGGATAGGCCTAGCTATGGCCTCAGCGGTCCTGACCGTCTGTTACCCGGAGGAGTTCACGGTTCTGGACTATCGTGCCTGGGGGACGCTGTGTCGATGGTCGGTGGAGGGCCTGCCCGCCCGTTATCCAGGGACTTCCGAGAAGTATCTTCAGTACTGTCAGGCCTGCAGGGCGTTAGCAGATAAGAAGGGCCTTTCTCTGCGCGACCTTGATCGCGCTCTCTGGGCCAAGAGCTGGGAGGATGACCTGCTTGATTTGATTGACGCGTGACCTGGACGTGAAAGACATGCTTTCAAAGCTATGTGACATGTGGACGCAAGTAGGGGCGCTCGGCAGAGCGCCCCTGCGATCTTCTTCAGTAGTTCTTGGCGATTTCATGGACGAGCCATCAGTGTAGATGTTTAGTGTGTCTTCAACTACCAACTGGTTGTTCCCCCAAATTCCTCATTTAGATAAGAAATACATCTCATCTAAATGCCACGAAGAACAGAATATAGGCCAGCTAACGGCTCGCGGTTCACCCGCCGCGCGGATTCGGCGTGAGCAACTTCGCTAGAAAGTATACTGAAGGTGCGGGAGGCCGCCGATTTGCGCGCGCGGAGAGCGGTCGACTGCAACCCGTTGTTGGGCAGCGCCCCCTTATGAAAAAGCAACGCCTCTCTCTATTCCAAATTTGGTGAGAGTGCATTTTGCGATTTGTGAATGACAGTGCTGTCCGGGTCTAACAGATTCTTACAAACAAGGTAGTCTATGTGGTCAGCACTGACCATTTCAACAAATGTAAACAGAGCGTCTAAACTGATTTGATAAAGGTGTTTGTCCTTGGTATGATCGGAGTTACAAAGGACGCTCTCGAACTTGCTTCCAGTCTCATCCATTTCAGGGACAAATACAAAACTATGAATGAGCATATTGCAGAGCCTGCGCGGGGACAAGTTTGTTTTCTCAGCCATATCCAAGTCGTAGAATGTCTCAAACTTGTGCCAATTCAGAAAATGGATTGGAACTTCGGAATCGGTATTTGGAAACCGCCTCACAGGTAGACTGGTAGACTCAACTTCATCGGAAAGTTTGTTGGCTTTTGAGAGTTTGCGAATAATGAAAGCACTCGTAAATGCAAACTTCTCGATGGCTACTGCCACTTTTTCATAAGGCGTTGTGTGATCGGCATCGTCTATCTGTTGCTTTACAGTCAGCAAATCTCTGACTAGCTCTTCTTTCCAGACGCTTGATTCCCAAATCATAGATGTAACCCTCAGTGACTTGTCGGTATGCCGCGTTTGCGCTGCCTAACGGCTCGGCTCAGACGCGCGGTTTACCGCGGCGTTTTGAAGCCGCTTGTTAGGATCATTTTGGGATAGTGATTTCTAATCCGGGCAGAAAAAGACTGATTGGATTGTCCTCTTGTTTTTCTGACCCTTTTGATACCGTAGTGACATGCTCTGCCAATTCTTTTCTTGCCACCTCAATGCGATCCATTATAGTGTAGGGATCTGAAGTATCGATGATGATTGTTCGGCCTTGGGACACATCGAATGGAATCTTATCGCCTTTTCTTATGATTTGAATCGTGGAAAGTTTGAAAGCATGTCTGACTCCAAGCTCGTAAAAAGCATTCGGATTGCTAAATGAGAGGTCTGCGATACAGAACCGGGAGTATGCAATATATTCAATGACTTGTTTGGTTATGATACCTGGTCTGGCAATTTTGTCTGCACGGATAGGCTTGAGTCCAAATTCGTTTAGGATGGGTTGGAGCAGATGTTTTAGAATGGTGTCGGAATGCTTGCGCTCGACCGAGTCCTCAGAGCCTATGGGTGTAATTACGAAACATACCTTACCCCAATCTTCTCTCTTGCTCACTTCCACGCTTTCTTCCGCTTCTTCACCCTCCGCTTGGTCGTGAGCGGTAATGTCTTCGACCATGACTGTGGATGGTGTAACAGGAAACGCCTCATCCGAGAAGTCGAGCTTTTCACTACCATCGGGTCTAGGTATAAGTGCCCCAGCGTATCGAGCATTATCTTTCAGAATCTCAATTGCTTCATTGGTGCGATCTCTGGGAACGTCGTAACGCGTCTCCATCACGTTTGGAAACAGGTCATCACTTGGGATCGGTGATCCATTGTAATCAGTATAAAAGCGACTCAGGACGGAGGGTGTAAATAACGCCTTTTTAACTCCCTCTTCCCTTTCTCTCTCATAAGTTGGAGCAAGAATCTTTCGGCCAGTCTCGCCAAGCGAGTAGGTATTATCATCATGCTTAATTACGATTCCGTAGGCTACCGCTGACCAAAG
>SDBU01003653.1_pt1 | contig 19456 bp, 15 predicted proteins | sample 2277071 | NCBI WGS metagenome assembly SDBU01 (sample SAMN10397929, study PRJNA504765) | marine sediment metagenome | isolation source: marine sediment core GS08_GC12, 126 cmbsf | place: Arctic Ocean: Gakkel Ridge, Loki's castle | collected 2008 | reverse complement strand
ACTGATGGTGAAACACCAACTCTTAAAGCAACTCATGCTGATTCAGCAGGTAACATCAGCGCAGAAGGCGGTTCATTAGCATTAACTATTGATAAGACACCCCCAGCTTCTCCAGACAACATTTCAATAGCTCATAACAACGCTGGTTTTCCTAATGCAAAATCAGGAAGTACAGTTACAGTCACTTTTGATGCAGAAGCAGATTCTACAGTAGCTGGCACAATTGATGGCGAGACAGCAACTGGAACAGTTGTTGGCACTACCGGCACATTAACTCTCACTCTAAGCGGAGATGAAACTCAGGGTTCAGCATTAGAATTCTCATTTGTAATGACTGATGAGAACGGAAATCCAGCAGATGCTGAAATAGCTGTAAAAGGTGATGGTTCAGAAACTAGTGTAATTGCTGACTTTGCTCCACCAACGTCTAGTATAGCTTCTGCTGTAGTGCCATTTGTAGGGGGATCAGAGGAATTAATCAATGTTACACCTCCAATAAATTCAAGTGAGACCTCGATTGAATTTGGATTTTCTGCAACTGATGCTATTTCAGATGCAAATGATCTTACCTTCACATGTCAACTCGATAAGGACGTAGGCGAGGGATTAGTAGTAGGAGAACCCGAAGCCTGTACAAGTGGTAAACAATATGGTACTGGAGAGGGAGTGGATCCACTTGAAGAAGGTGATTATACATGGACCCTGAAAGCAACGGACGAAGCTGGAAACGAAGAGAGTTCACCTACTTTTAGCTGGACAGTTGATACTACTCCTCCAACCTTTGATAATTTACCTGCTGATTTTAGAATAGAAAATGATACTGACACTACAGGCACAGTTACTTATGGTCCAATTACAGGAACTGATGTTGGTCTTGTGTCACAACCTGTAACAGTTGCTTGTACAAACTCGACCATTAATGGTCCCGTATCAATTACAACAGACACTTTTGTATTGGGAAATACAACCGTTTCTTGCACTGCATCAGATAGTGCAATTCCAACCAATGATAACACTCAATCATTTAATGTAACTGTAAGTGCAATAAACATTGATTCAGTAGATGATTCAACTCCAAAGTGGGATAATACAATTGAAATTTCAGTAACAGCATTTGGCGTTCTTGTAGGCGATACTGGAACTATAGACTGGGATGATGATTCTCCTGATGATACAGATATTCCTCTTTCGCGAACCTCTACTTCTACTTCCACCACTGGAACATTTACTGCGAGACATACATACGCCGCAGGATTCACAGGAAAAATGAACGTCACAGCAGAACTGGTTTCCAACCCAACTGTGGCAACCAGCAACAACTTTACAATTAACGTTCAAAAACACGACGTCGAGGTATTTGTTTTAGAAATTGAAGATGTAGACTTGACAGATTCAGAAAACCCATCCGTTCCATTCGACTTTAACTTTACAACACTTGTAACAATTCGTGACTTGGATAGAAATGCCACAGCAGATACAGGTGATTTGACTTTAAAGCTAATCACATTTACTGGTACTGCTCTAAACCAGACATCATTTACTAATAACACAGAAAGCGATGCAACAGCAGCATCTGATGGCGAAGGCGCTTCTGTAACTCAAGCATTGACAGCTGACGATATTGATGGTGACGTAGGTTTACAGACAATATTAGCTGAGTTTGCAGGAGATGATAACTATAATGCTGACGATACAATATCTGATGACAATAAGACAACAATTACAAAACACCACACAGAGACCAAAGTCATCTTTGTACAAAATGTAGACAAGACAGATGACAACTCTATTGTTACTTCTGTTCCATGGGACTATGAATTTGATGTCACTGCAAAATTAATCGACCTCAATTCAACAGCTTCTTGTGGAGGTTGTATTGCTCCTGAAGAGCAAACTGGTGATGTTGGTGGACTGGATATAAGCTACAGTGGCAGCAATGCTACAGGTCCTACCTCTGACACAGAATTTGTAACTGATGGTAGTGACCCTGAAATGGCTACAACTACAGACACACTTGTAGCTGATGAGGCTGGAAACGTAAGTGAAAATGAAGGTGACAAGAAGATAAATGCCACATTTGCAGGAGACGCGAATTACATTAACTCTACAGGTCTTAACTTTACTACAATCACAAGACACTACACAGAACTTAACATGAACTTCATAGAAGATGTGGATCTTACTGATGGATTTGATTTGAGCGCTCCATCAGTTCCTTGGGACTTTAACTTCACAGTTACAGCTACGCTAGAAGATGTTAACGCAACACTTGCAGCAACTACATCAGGTGACATGACTGGAAAGATAATCAATTACACTGGAGATGCTCTTAGTGCAGCAGAGCAACCATTTGAATTTGAAACAAGTAGCGATGCCTTCTCTGCAAGTCACACAGATGAAGTAACAGCTGTTGAAGCAGGCAGTGTTGGATCACAAACGTTCACTGCTACATTTTCACCAGAAGATGATGATGTTGATTACGTTACATCATTTGCACCAAACTCTACAGAAATAACAAGACACCACACAAATCTTACCCTAAACGATATACCTAACGTGGATGCAGAACAAGCAATAGCTGCAGTTGGTATCTTGGTTGATTTGAACAAGACAGCGAGTTGTTCTGGCTGTTCTGCACCACAAACTGTATCAGAAACTGTAGAAGGAAAAACAATCACATTTACAGTCCCAGCAGGAAATCAGAGCTTCCCAGATGCCACAACTGAAGGCGTAACAATCTCTGGTCCAAATGCCGGAGTAGTCGTATGTTCAGATTGTGATGATGTGAAGGTCTTGCACCTTAATGTCACAGGAAAGGTAGAACTCCCAGTATTTGGCAAATCACTAAAAATAAGATTTGAGAATAGCTCGAATGCAACTGCTTTTAGCTACCAAGATATTACAAACACTACAAACTTTGTAGTTAATGTTACAAGGGGTGATGATTTTGTTGAACAAGGATCCGAGGATGGAGCATTGCCAGGCCACTTTAACGATCTTTCAATTGGTCCCGTCTCACAAGGAATTAAGAACTTTGTTATTGCAAACGTAACAGATGAAAACAGCCCTTCTCCGGGTAACGCAAACGTCACAAGTGACGGTAGCCCAGGTCCAAATGTTGGTGTAGCACCTATTTCATTTATTCAGATTACTAACGCAAGTGTCAGACCCGCAGTAATGTTAGAAATCAACTTTACAGAACTTGATGTAGATACTGGTGACTTTGTTGTAGGTGAGGGTGACTTTGCTGTCCCAGTAACTTTGAAGGATGGTTCATTCCGTTCTACTACTTTGGCTACAAGTGGTAATCATGCGATACCAGATGACATTGAGATAACTGCAGACTTTGCTACCGATGATGACTTTTTCTCCTCTACTGATTCAGACACTTTTGAGACTGCCACAACAGCAGAAGGAGCTAGTGTCGAATCAGAAGAAGGGACAGGAGGCGGTGCTGGCGGTTCAATAGGAACATTTTCCAGAACAGCAGGATTCTTTACGGACTTTGGTTGTGGCAGAAAGAATGTAGATGGTGATGGTGATTCTGCATGTAAAGACTGGGAGACTGCATCAACACCTGGAATAGAATATGACTGTGGCCGTAAATGTACACAACAGTGGGACTTTTTCACATCCTCTGATTCTCAAGGAGGAGCAATAGATACAACCGTCTTAGGTCTTGATACTGTAAAGGATATCTGGTTAGAGATTGACTATATGGAAGATCACCATCCAAACATAGATGCCATTAATGATGTTATTGCTGCCTTTGATGGTGCACCGGAAAACCATAGGTTACATATACAAATCGATGAAGAGCTTCATCATGACAGAAACATGGGCATATGGACAGACGGCTCGGGTGCGGTGCAGTTTGATGATTACAACGTTACAAATGACTTCCAATCTATAAAGTTGCGACACTTTGGAACAACGGCAGAGAGAGCAAATGTAACTACAACAATCTTTACACCAACTTATGATAGTGGATCTGGTGAACTTACTATTCCGCCACTCACAGTTGAACATCCAGTCGGATTTACTGATATTACTGCTGGCACAATAACGTTAGCTGTTGATGTGGCCTTTACCTCAGGTGATGACAAGGTTAAATTTGGCAAGGTATCAACATCTGGCGGTACTTGTGATAGTTTGAAGGTAACAAAATCAGTTAATACAACTGCCATCGTGCCTGCTGTCCAGGTAGTGATTAGCATTGCCTTTGAGCTTCCAGGTACAGATGCATCTTGTGATACAGAAACATTAACTATTCCATTGAATACTGATCCCACAACTGCAACAGTAACTCAGGCCAGAGGAAACCCAACTGTCTATACAGACTTGATCGAAGCAAAGGCACAGGTAACCCACTATGCAATTTGGGGTCACAACATTGGAACTGGCTGTGGCTCTTCTGGAGTTTCAGAGTTCCCAGGAAATGACTTTGTAGTTTCTCTTGGTTGTGATTGGGGTACTGATTTAGAAGCAGTAGACCGTGAACCTGGCGGAGACTCTACAGTAGGAACAAGATCAATACAGGCTGGAACCTTCATGCATGAATTTGGTCATAACTTTAATCTTAATCACGGCGGCCCTGCAGGTTTTGCTGGTGACATCTATAACTGTAAACCAAACTATCTTAGCGTAATGTCATATGCCCGTCAGACGGACGAGTTCTATGACTCTGCTGGCGGTTTGCCATTTGAGCTGGATTATTCTAGCGGAACGGGAGGTATTCTAAATGAGGGCACTCTTGATGAATTAACGGGAATAACTATAGCTGGTTTTCCAACTATCATTTTTGCAGATTCCGCCGGTAGTATTAATGCAGATGCTGCTGATGGCTCTTCTATAAATTGGGATGGTTTTGGTCTTGCAGATAATGCTATGGCTGCTAGTGTATCAGTAAATCTTAATGATTTCTCCGGCGCCCCAGATGATCCGGGATGTTCAGGCGGTGGAACAGTCTTAACAGATAATGATGATTGGAGTAACTTGGATTACAACTTTAGGGATAATGCAGCAGGTACCCTTGATGGTAGAGGAAATGTAGAGGCTACACTAATCACATTCAATACCTTTGGTGATTATGCTAGTTCATTCTTAACTGATTCTCCTCTTATTCCATATGAAACACCAGTCTTTGAGGCAGGCAGTAAATTACCAATCAAGGCTATTTTCACTCTACCTCCAATACTAGGTGGAGGTCCTGCAACACCAGACGCCGTTGAAGATGTATACGGTGACGGTAAGAAGTTGTTCATACTCATAGTCCGCGTGTGTGATGGAAGCGAAGGCGGACTTTGTGATGCAGGTGACAGATTAGATGTTACCACGGGTTCAACAAGTGGAAAAGGCAAAAATGTTGATGGAGTAATGATACATCAGACAGATGGTGAATACAGATACGGTTGGGAAACACCAGAAACTATCTCAATTGCCGGTGGCACATTCCCAGCAGATGGAATTTATGAAATTTTCATCTTCATTGATGATGAACAAGATGTTGACAAAGTTGACGCAAATACTATTCTACTTACTTACCAAGTGACCCAAGAAAGTCAATCTGATGCGATAGGAATAACAACTGATGTGGAACTTGTAGCCAAAGAAACCTCAGCCCCTGGTCAAGTAAAGGGAGACAAAGGACCCCCAGGAGGAAAGAAAGGCGAAGGAATAACTATAGAACTAAATCCAGATGGTAATGCTGGTCCTAACGAATGGACTGCTGAAGGTGACTGTGAATTCGATCCTAATTTTGAATGTGTATTTGAAGGTTCAGGTCATGATGGCGATGATACAAGATTAGAATCATCAACTGTCGACCATCGTGATAACTTTACCATTGCAGCGCCAATCACTCCGATCCCAGCAGGTTCAACAATTGACTCTGTAATTGCTCATTTTGTTGGTAAGGACTCTGGTTCAGGTAATAACCAGGTTGAACTTCAAGTATTCTTCGAAACTAATACACATTCACAAGGCGGTATAAAATTATCAAAAAATTATGCCCAAAAAGACTTTGACATAACCTCACTTCAAGCATGGGACGGGGATGACTTTAACGATCAAGAAATTAAAATTGCGATTCATGTTACAAGTATTGGTGGGGAAGGAACAGTTTCAGTGACAGCAGTTTGGTTAGAGGTTCTATATACTCCACCACCCTAAGTATTCGAACCATCTTCACCATAGTTACTAGAGTCGGTAATAGCTTTTTTTAATGAAATTGTTTGTCGTGTATGATCAGATCCACAATATTCCATGGGGGATCAACCATCCTATCCCTTGCACAAAATCCCTATCTGTTATCAAACCCTTTGCCCACCAACCAGCATTTTTTCTAATCCAATCAGGAATTTCCTTAGAGTCAGTATTGTTCGAAAACTCTGTCTCTGACTCTGGAATGATCATTATTTCATTTGCAATCAACCATTCAATTCCATTCAAAAAGCTAGAGTCATCAATTTCCCTATCAGACCAAAACTTTGCATTAAATTTTATCCAGCTCGGTATGGAGAGGTTCTTTTCTAGCTTTGGTACCGGTGGAATAAACTTTGTAACATAGACATCAACATATTGATTGGTGTCTTGTTCAACCAAACTTTCATTTGTATCAAAGGCAACAATTGTTCCATCTGCACTAATGGATGTTATCTTGCCAGATACATTTAGCAAAGTTGTTGTGGCTGTTTTTCTGTCGTGGACAAAAATGCTTCTCTCATCAGAAAATGCTACAAAGCGCCCATCTCCACTAATTGATGCTGCAGTAAGAGGTGTAGGGCTTAAAGCTTGTCCCTTTTCATCAATGCTTACCAAATCAATTTTGCCAGTAAACATGTCTTTGACAAAAACACTTGGCTCGTTACCGTTCTGATCATTTTCAACCAAGTTAGGAGATTCGGAAATAAACGAGATGTATCTTCCATCTAAACTAATACTAGGAATTTTACTTTCAGCATTGAGCTGAATGCCATCAATGGTGGTACTAACATATTTGGTTTTATCTTTTTCGCGGTCGTAGACAAAGATGTCACCTTCAGAACTAGTTTCTTCATTTGTTAATTTTTCAAGAGATCCAAATGTAACATACCTACCATCACCACTAATGAAATTTGAACAAATGTAGCAATATCCATAAACCCCTAGCCCAACAGTTTTGTTTTCAATTTGATCACGAATGAAGATGTTTCCTTCCTTATTGTCAAGGTTTGTTGCACGGGAAAGAAATACAATATATCGACCATGTGAGCTTAAAGAGTGGTCACGACTTGCACTATTTGCTTGTTCTCCATTACTTGACACACTCACTATTTTTGTTGTTTTAGTAACTCTATCAAAAACAAAAATATCTGTAATTCCATTAGTATCATCTGGCACTAAATTAAATGAACCAGTACGGAAGGAGACAAAACGTCCGTCTGCGCTAATGGAAGGAAGATCACTTTTTTGGTTTCCTATCCCCTTTTCGTCAACTCCACTTGCAATTATAGTCCTCCCAGTATGCAAATCCCTAACAAAAACATCCATCCTAAAATTAAAATCTTTTTTGATTAAATTATTGGCAAGGGATTGAAACGCTACGTATCTCCCATCTTCACTAATCACTGGGTTGTAGCTTGGTCTATGGCCTCCGGTACCAGTTATTGAAACGCTTACGAGAGTTGGTGATTCTATGTCTAAATGATCAGCCCAACTCGTTGTAGTGGTAACCGTACTCAAAACAAATGACATGAAAATGAAAATTATGATTTTTAGATACATGGGTGTGGATTTGGTCGTACCAGAAAAGAACCTTACTCTAGAAAGCACCCCAACTAGATTTGGTTTAGCTAATTAAACAAATTTTTAGCTTTTTTGATAATATAATGTAATATACCTGAATGGCATAATACGAACGGGGCAATTGACAAATAATATTAGGAGTGTAGAAGCATGAAACGGATTTTAGATGCTAAGAATTGTAAAAGAATTAGTTTTCGTTCAGTAAAGATTCCCGGTATTATCTTAATGGCAACTACTTTACTTCTCATTACTGGTTCTCTTGGCTCAAATGATGCCTATGCTACCCATCTGACAGATGACACAAAGTGGCAACTAGTTAGTATTTCAAGCTACCCCACCTGCACCGTTTTAAACTCCCACCTGATGCTCAAGTTTGATCAACTCGCCGAGGATTATCTGGCTCTATACCAATTTGAAAATTCAAAGTATCAACCATTATGTATGACAGAAATCGAGTACAGTTCTGAATATCAAGCTCCACCTGACTTGGATCTGATAATTTTGGTTTATGACAGTGAGCTTGGAGAAAAAGAGTTGCATGGACAAAAGATGGGAGGATTGTTAACCCATACTGGCGCAGATAAAACAAAGAATCATGCTCTAGTAGTATGTGGTGATTGTTCAAACTTTTATTATTCGGAACCCGCTTGGATATTAACCCATGAATTATCCCACTTTGTATTATATGTCTTAGATTATGATAATTCAGTTATCGAAGGTTTAGTCCATCTCGCTGACGAAAAACATGATCAATGTAGGAAAAGTTTTTCGGGTGATTGTGCATCGGTTATTACCAAGCTTAGGGTAGATGTTGATGCTTACTCATACTCTGTTATGCCTCTATATGAGCCAGCCGTTGGACAACAGTTAGTTGATGCAACAAAGGATGTTAAAGTTCCTCCGGTAGTAGTTGAGCTATCCAAAATAATAACCCAATGGTGGGTCGCCGGTAAAATAACAGAGGGCGAGTTTTCTAATGTATTAGGATACTTGACACAAATAAATCCACTCTTAAACCGGGATGGTACTGTACTTTTTGCAGATGACCCAATTGACAAGGATAGGGTTACATGGCAAGATAAGTTTTCAGAATTGAACTCTAGCCCTTCGGATGGAGATGCAATAACAAATATTGACAAAAATTATGTCCTTTCAAAAATGCCCAAGAACTGGATATCTGAAAACGAACGACTATTTTCAGAGCAGTCTTCATTGGGGCTTCCTGAATGGTTTAAAAACACTGCAGATTGGTGGACTTCAGACAAGATAACAAATAAAGAATTTAAGAAAAATGTTGAATATCTTGCAGAGGCAGGAATCATCAGACCACATGCATTGCAAGTTCTAGGGAAAGTTGTAAACCCACAAACGTTGGTTGGTTCTTCTTTACAGGGACTTTTAGAGGATGTTGAATCTTTGGTTGATCTGCAAAACTTGAACAAGGAGGACGGTACAGGGTTGATCAAGAAACTAGAGGGGGCAAGTATACAGTTTGATAATGATAATACAGCAAATGGATGCAAGAGAATAGACCAATTCATTGAACGCGTCAGTGTATACATTGACGAAAGCAAACTTGTCGAAACCAATGGACAACCGCTAATTAATACTGCAGATATCATAAAGCTGAGCTTTTGTTAAGGTAACAAACGGAGTTAGCTTGTCAATAGCAAATGATGAATTCATCTAGCTGAATTATCTTCAAAATTCTGATATTATAAGACCAAAATAATTCACATATATGGTTGGAATATAGTTTTTTTATTCTTGAAGCTTGTCTTCCTTGAAGGCGTCTGAACCATACCAACAATATCTAAAGTAATCCAAACACCACTCATGAAAATCTGGATTATTGCTGTAAAACATTTTACTCATATCAACTTCGCCATTTAAGAATGGAAATAAGACACAAGCCTCCTTTTCGTTTAAGACTATTACCACATTTACCTTTTTTTTCATTTTTCTCTCAACTAGCCCGTCTTGGACTACTTTTTTAAAACCAAGTTCTTCAAGTATCTTTTTTCGTCCTTTAGGAATTATTGTAGAATCAGAAAAAATCGAATTTACTTTCACGCCACTTTTTGCTTTCTTTACTATGGGTTCTATTAGATCAAGAGGCTCCTCGTATAGAATTCCATAAATATAGTCCTGTGCGTTCCCAAACATCATCTTCCAATATTCCAATACTTTGCTTACACCGTTAACGTATTGACCATTTGAAAGTGCGCTTATTCTTTGAATAAATTTTTGGGGAAGATCACCAAAGTTATGATCTCTAAAGTATTTTTTATTTTTAGAGAGAAAGCTTATTGTTGGAAGGAATGAGAGTACAGTTTGGCCATAGGTGGTGAGGTTGTAATATCCATCTGAATCCTTTCTAATTAGATCTGCCTTTGTTAATCGTGCAAAGTTTCTGAACACTTCTGGAGCCGTGGCACCCAACTCTTTTGCCATTATTGAAACCTTTGATTTTTTTTCTTTAAGTGATTGTATTATATTGAGACGTTGTTCACTGGAAAGCTCTAAGATATCACTTGCAATATCTTCTGTAGTAATTTTCACAGACTGTTTAGAAAATATGTAAATCTAAATCTTGCTCTATAGATATTTCTGCCACGGGGGGTATGAAGATTTAGTATTCAAATTTAGCTGAAACGTGTACTCTACTTAGAGGGTAACCTGAGTTTTAAGCGAACTAAAATCAAAAATATGTACACTTTTCTTAACTAATTAATTCATAATATGGAACTTCTTGTCGTTCCATTATGGACACAACAACCTGTCTTTCCAATCGTTAATATTTTCCTCGAAAGTACATTCTTCGTTTGGACAGCAACGGTGTTGTGATGACAGAAAATCTCCTAGTCCATTTCTGAGAACTACAAGAAGCCCTGTATCACATTGAGGGCATCTGTCTGGGATGAATACGCGCTTAGTCAATTCTGACTCCCCTCTGTAATTTCGATTGTTGAAGCATCATCAACATTGAATTTTGTACACTGACCGTTCCAAAGTATCATAACAATTGTATCTCCGTTTTCATCACTTGGTAGAGGTTTGTCTATTTTCATAAAATTACTACCAAAATTTTGAATATAAGAGGCGCGAAGGACTGATAAATTGTACATGTTTTGAAACTAAAATGGTTAGTTTTGTGTTGAATTGGTTTGTGGACTAGATTGTGTTCCATTTACAATTAATTCTATCAAAGTTCCATTGATGTTCAAGTAAATCACGCTTCCAGCCTTGCCAACATCAATCAAGGTTCCATTGATATTAAGTATAAGATTATCAACTTGGTTCGGGCTATTCCCTGTTGCATTTTGATTCAACTCTGAAATTAATTCAGTTGTATTAGTAAAATTCCAAGACGTGGTATTTTCTACATTCAGTGTAGTAAGATCATTCATTACTTCCCTGGATATACTAGCCTCTTCATAGTATGCTAATCTCGCTTCTTGATAAGAGCCACCATTTGACATGACTTCGTCAAATGCTTCTTGTGCCGCTTCAAAAACGGTAACGGTGTAATTCAACTGGTTTACGAAGATTTCTTTGACTGAAAGATCCAAGTTGTCTACAAATCTATCATACTTCCAGCCAGAATAAATTCCTGCTTCAGGATTTTTTTCTTCAATAGCTTGTTGAGTAAATTCAAGTGACAGTTCTCTTTGTTCATCGATTAATTGTTGTTCTTTATCTAATTCTGTTTGTGAGTTAATCTCATCAAGAAATTCAGCCTGTAGGTTTTGGTAATAGTTGTATAATATGAAACCAATTGGGTCCTTTGCAAAATCATCAGGAGATGCATGCAAATATTTTAGCGCTTCCATAGTTGATAGGATTTTTTCAGAGCGTGTTTGAACCAACAATTCACCTTTTACTTGAAATTCTGTACTGGCTAGTCCAATTCTACCATCACTTGTTGTCGCCATCACATTTATGATGTAGTTCCCTGGAAGACCATCAAATTCAGAAAATTTCACTTTGAAGCTTCCAGTTGTGTCAGTAAGAATAGTTACTGAATCTGAGTACAAGCGAACTTTAACTTCAGTCCCAGATACTGGTTTGCCCGCATGGTCAATTACTGAGACAAATACTACTGGAATCTCACCGACATAAAGTGGGCTCTGTTCCAATTTTACATCAATTATCAAATCCCATAGAACAGATTCCGATAAGGGCAGATTGGAAAAGAACAATCCGATACCTAGAATTCCCATTAGAAGTATCCTTAATTCTCTCACCTTGTTTGATTTCGCTTTAGCTTGTTAAGATCTGGTATCTACAATTTTTCACGTGGCAAGGCAAAATTTGTTGATTCAGCCATAGGGTTTTCAGTACTTTATGAAAACCAAAAATGATGATTATATTCTTTAGACCCAAAATCAAAGACGGTTTGAATAGATGGATTTAGAGAAATTCCAAAATGACGTATATGAAATAACTGAACGGCTTTCTAAAAATTTGAATGAAAATGATCTCCCCAAACTTTTCTTGGTTCCACCACATGCAAGAGATCAAGACAAAATCTCAAAAATCATATCATTTTGCGACATATATTACAAAAATCCACCAATTCCAGTTGATGATATTTTAAACGCTAGACTGCATTCTGTTTGATAAATATAGATAAGAATTTTGCTAAAGAGTTGGATCCTTGTAGCTATTTAGAACTAACAGAAAAATTATTAGATAAAAGCGAGGTTAATTCTGATATATGATTTGTTCTAGCTGTGAAAATCACAAACATTTTGAATGTGTTGATTGTCAAAATGATCACAAAACATACTTGTGTGAATGTGATTGTCACGATAAAAACACAAAGCCGCATAGTGAACAAGCGCACAACAATTCATAATTGAAACTAGAACTATTGTCTGAAATTTGGTGACCAACGGTTTTTTGTTTTTTCATCAATATCATTTGCCAAAACTTCCAACTCGGAGGTATTTCCAAATTTTTGGTATGTCAGTTTTTCTAATGTTTTGATAATGCTGATTGCTGCACGATATTGTGGAATTTCAGGATCATTTAGTTCACCATATAGCCCAATTCCTTGAATTCCATTCATTTTAGCATATCCTAAGATTAGACCATTAAATCCTGTAATTACAGATTTTTGAGGAGTGAAGTAAACATTCAATTTTTCTAATTGATTTGTCAGTTGGAAAGAGGTAGTGGTTACAAAGGTTTTTGGTGAGTTGTTAAATTTCCTATTGGTGTGGAAACCTCCAAGAGTATAGATAAACTTACTAGAATATTTTTTTGCAACATCGATAACATCTTGACACAGTGAATGTAATTCTTCGTTTGTTGGAGGTTGACCAATTCCCCCACCAAACACAATCAAATCATCAGTGTATCGATACTCCCAATTTTCATCAGGTAAGCCGATGTAACCACCTTTGTCTATGACATATGTCAGATTAGAGGGTTTTGCAAGTCTAAACCTCTGAGTTTTTAATTGTTTGTTGAGAAAGTCTATAACAATACCGCCAACATTTCCCATATCTTGCATAGCAGCAATAACAATGGGTTTTTTCAAATTTGGTTCTGATTCCTGAATAAAATCCATATGTTGAGTAATTCCTCTGATGATTAATAGTTGTCTTTTAATTATTGTAAAATTATCCAAAATTTGTTTTATGAGACAGGCCCTCCCAGTCCAAGGTACAAGGGAGACAAAACTGAAATTACTTGGGAAAGAAAAAATCTAAAAACCTTCGAAGCCTATCGGTTTGAGTGTTAGTACGCTAAACTGACAAAAACAAACCTGTAATTATAATAAACTCAAATCATTACAAAATTCGTGGGTCTAAAGAAATTCATTGGGATCAGGTTGATAACAATGTTTGGCGTTCTCATGGCCACACTACTCCTTACAATAATTCTGGTCGGTTCCAACATGGACATTGTTCTAAAACAGGGAATCAATTTTCAGGTAAGGGCTGAGATTACAGAAAACCCAGCTATCGCTAAAAGTTTTTCAAGTGTTGATAAGTTCGAAGCTTTTGTTCAGGATCAAATTGAACAACGGAGGAAGGCGATTGGGCTGGATACCCCCTGGTATTCTCCACAAAGAATTGGCGTCACAATGTACAAAATTTTAATTTTGGATTTTGGTCGTGCCACATTTTTGACTAGCGATTCTGGTTCTTCGGATATAAGGGATATTCTGTTGGAAAAGCTCCCAAGAACAATTCTGTTGTTCACCACAGCTACCTTGATAATTTCTGTAATTGGGATTTATCTTGGAGCACTAGCTGGAAGTAAGGCAGGGTCAAAAATTGATAGACTCACGTCAACGTTTGCAGTAATTAGTTCTAGTTTTCCTGTTTGGTGGATTGGCATGATTATGATATTTCTTTTCGCCTTCGTTTACCAAATATTTCCAGCTAGGGCCACACCCTCAATTCCACCTTCAGATCCTGGCTATATTGCAGCCTTGCTCTACCACATGGCACTACCGCTAATCACACTTGTTCTCATTGGTTTCGGTTCTTGGGCTTTTCTTGTCAGGAACTTTATGATTGGAATAATGCAGGAAGATTTTATCACAGCCAAAAAAACCATGGGAATAAGTCAGAAAAAAATTATCTATTCTCATGCTCTCAAAAATGCTGCTCCCCCAATCCTTACAATTCTAGCTCTAAGTTTGTCAGGTTCCTTAGGTGGTGCAATAATTACAGAAGCGGTGTTTGATTGGCCTGGAATGGGAAGGCTATACTTTGAAGCAATTACTGTGATGGACCTACCGGTAATAATCGGAGCAACCTATGTCCTGACAGTATTTTTTCTGATTAGCATCTTCATTGCGGATTTGCTTTACGGGTACTTTGACCCAAGGGTGAAAACAAGTCAATGAGCGCCATATCTACAGAGGAAATTAAGCAGGAATTCCTCAAAAGCAAAATTGGATTAGCCGGAATCGGCATCCTTTTAATTTTAATCATTACTTCAATTGTTACTATAATTATAATTCCAGCTGATACATTCAAGCAATGGAATAACCCAAGCTATTGGATTTCTTTTCCAAAGACTTCCACTCCAGTATGGGTAAATATACTTACTTTTGAAAAAATTCCTGAACACCAAATCCTTGGCGACCCAATAACAAGCTCGGAAAGGTCAGGCGACATCTCTGTAGTGAATCACCAGTTTAATGTTAATTTTGAATATGATGATTTTCCTAATGATTTCATCTATGAATTTACTGCCAAGTATTCTGGCTCTCCGCTTTTACAGATATCGGTGATTCGACCAGATGGAATGGAGTTAGATCTTTTATCAACATCTCTACCTAACTCAAAAACCACGATAATCCACAGTGAAAGAATTTTTTCAACTGATGCGTCCATAAAGAAAAACCTGTTTTTACAAAAGGAACAATTTGGTTTCCCCATAGACAAAATGTCCTCAGAGGATGTTATTTTTTCAAACTCACAACTTCATGGAATTCAAAAAGGCGATTATATTTTCCTTGTAAACCTGTATGGAGTACAAACTGAAAATGAAATTTTAGATTCTCGGCTAATTATTGGAGGTAAGGCCTTTGGAATGATGGGGACAGATGAACTGAGGCGGGATCTTGCCATAGGCCTGCTTTTGGGTACACCTCTAGCATTGTTCATAGGACTATCTGTTGCTATCGGATCAGTTGTTATGGGCTTACTCTATGGCGTCTATGCAGGATTCAAGGGAAAGAAAACCGATGAGGCAATGATGAGATTAAATGATGTCATTTACGCACTACCTGCATTACCATTTCTGATAATTCTTGCAGTTACAATTAGCAACAGCATTTTTGTGATGGTTGGATTTCTGATGCTCTTTGGTTGGGTTGGTATTGCAAAGGTTTCTCGAAGCATGGCATTACAAATCAAAACCAAAGGATATGTCGAGGCCTCAAAAATGATGGGTCAGAAGAATTCAAAAATTATTCTAAAACACATCGTGCCGCAACTATTGCCATATGCTATGGCAAGCATTGCGATTTCTGTACCTGCAGCAATCACCACAGAAGCAGGACTCAGTTTTTTGGGATTAGGAGACCCAACCTTCCCAACCTGGGGTCAAATTCTCCATGACGCTAACATTTACGGAGCAGCGCCACGCGGCTTGTGGTGGTGGATTGCACCACCAGGAGTAATGATAGCAATAACAGGACTGGCCTTTGTGTTTATTGGCAATGCCTTGGATTCAATTGTTAATCCAAAGTTAAAGAAGCAGTAACCTACAAACTGAATTTTCGAATTAATTCAATGGTAGGGTCATTCAGCTTAATTGTATAACACGCGGCATTTTCATCTTTTAATTCCGCTAGCTTGTTAGCAAATCTTTTTTTGTTTCCACCCGCTTCAGAGATACTATCTGATTCATCAAAGCAAATAGATCGTTGCTTCATGTTCAAATTATTTTTTAGGAGGAAGGCAATGAATTTTTTATAATTTTCAGTTTCATACCAGTCGATATTTTTTTCTTGACAGGTTTTAATCCATATTTCAATGGAGTTATTGTAAAGTACTTTTTTACGTAATTCCTCTAGAGACATTTTTTTATTTTAAAAGTCTGCTCGTTTTACCTTAGATCCACATCTAGGGCATGAACCACCTTTGTAACGATGGCTACAGACTAGGCAAACGTACTTGACAGAACCTCCGCCTTGGCCCATTCCAAAAAATCCACCACCGCCCGTATCTGAACCTCCGTAACCGCGCATACGGCTCATGTAGCGACGGCGTAACAATAGGGGAAATGCGATAAAGATTGCTAATGCAGCACCTAAACCATATGGAAAAGGTACAATTAACTGAATGCCAATACTAACGGCTAATGACACAAATAGAAATACCAAATAAGTTTTGTAATTAAACAATTCATTATCACTTTCTTTAAAAACCTTATAAAGCTTTGTCAGTTTTCTGTCCACAAGTTTTCTTAGCTAATTGTTAATTTGATGGAGTCGCCATTACTATCCCATGCAAAAATATCATCATCCTCATAAGGAGATTTTACGATCAAAGAAACTAATCCAAAAAAATTATGCAAGTCTGTAACTGATGGTTTAGCGGAACCACTTGGGTGTGAATGTACGGTTCCAACATAACTAAAGTCGAATGGAAGGAATGAGTGAGGAAAACCAGCAAAGGTTGGACCGCTCTCTGAAAAGGGTGGCACTACAAGTCCATCAATTGTGACATTTCCTTTTTTGGATTTTCCCTTTAAAATTAACAATCCTTCATTTGGGTGATTCATCTTACAATATGATAAAATTCCATCCCTAGTATCTTTTTTCAGAGTTATTTGACGCTCGATTTTTTCTTTTTTGAATATCATTAGAATGACTTGTTTCTAAAATTAATTAATTTTAGTTTTTTTCACACAATCCTATATTTAGAGGAAGAGATTACTTTCAGTTTTATTTCAATGTCAATTACCACATCGGGGATTTCATTTTTAGAGTCAGAAATGTCTTCTTCAAGAGTGTGGATTTTGGATTCAAGGTTTTGCTTATCATCACGTAGTTTGGATAATTCTGATTCCTTTTGATTCAAATCCCTTACGCTGAAAACACTTAACGAGCCCTCCAGTTTTCCTTTTGTGGTATTAAATTCTGAAACCTTACTGATAAAACTATCCAGCATCTCTGTGGTTTCGTCGATTTGAGCAATGGTTTTGTCAGGATCCTTCACAGATATTGAACTTGATAGTACATTTTTTCTGGCAGCCTGTAAAATTGTGATAATATCGGTCTTGTTTTCAACAGACAGCACAGCAAAAGGACGATCAATCAATTTTCCCATCAATTGTTTTTGATGTTTCTCAAGGGAGGTTATGTAGCTGTATTTACTGAGTGGTCTGGAAATTTTTGTAAATTGTAAATCAATTTCATGAGTAATTTTCCTCTTTTCAGAATCCAAATCAACAATCTGCTTTTTAATTTCTAAAAATTTAGCATACTCATTTGAAGATTTTAGTTTATCAATGTCTTGTTCTATCTGTCCAGTTTTTTTATCTATGGCATTAATTGAGCCTTGTAATTGTTCCAGCTTAGTTCCACTTGTCTCCTGAAGTTTTTTGAGACTAGAAATTTTATTTAGATCATCCAAAACATCAGTAATGTTATCTTTCATTTTTGTGTAATTATCCAGCATGGTTTTGATTTCATCTAAATCCGATTTTTGGTTTGAAAGAATGAACTTTAGTTTATTTGCGTATTTTTTTGCAAAAATATGAATCACTCTTGTTTGAAGTCCTAATACGTCACCTATTTTTTTAAGAATTTGGGAGGATTTTTTATTAAAATTAAAAACATCGTCAATTGTTTTCAGGTCTGAGAATTTTGTATCTGCTTCTTTTTTGATGGTATCAATAACTTGTGTTTTGCCTCGTTGCACAAGCATTTTAAGATGCTTATCAATGTCATCCGTATTCAGATCATCTCTTTCGAGTTTTTTTGCAATCCTTACTAATTCATCAAGTTGATAAGAAATTTCATTCTTGAAAGATTTGGATTCTTCTATCAGAGTTTTTTCTCTCAGAGATGTAATTTCGTCAATAATATTTTTAACATCAGATAGATGAATTTCTTTTTCTGATGGTGCTGTTTTCATTGTTTGTTTTTCATCTTTTTTCTTTCCCCAACCGAAAACCATTAGTAAATTTGTAACATACGGCATTAAATGTGTTAGACTGGAATTATTCCCAGAAACTTTAATTAAAACACAACAATGTCTGCAAGATTATCGATATGACGGAGCCGAAATCTTTTCATTCTGGAGAGGTAAAAAAATCAGTAATTATCAAAGCCCCCAAAGAAAATGTTTGGGAAAAAATTAGCAAGATTACGGAATTGTCTTGGCTGAATGGTGTGAAAAAAACTGTCTTCAAGTCTAAAACAAAACAAGGAGTTGGCGCAATTCGCAAAATTACGTTTGATGATGGTAATGTTGTTGAGGAGATTATTGTTGGCTGGAAAAATGAGGAATACTTTTCATATATAGCTACAAGTGGTTTGCCGCTAAGGGCGTATCATGCCACAATCTCAGTAAAACCATTAGACAGGATGACTAGCCAAGTAACTTGGCAATCTTTTCTAAACAGTGATGAAATGACAAAAACACAGTTTTCAGAATTTTACAATTTTATGAGTTCCTTTTACAAAGATTCGTTGGGAAATCTAAAATCATCGCTTGAGCACCAAGAAATTTAGTTAGGTCAAAGTGTAAATATAATATTTCATGAATAATTTTTGTGAGCGATATCAGGTTTACTCTAATTGGTGTGGGACTCATTTTTGCAGGTTTTTTAGTTCTTGGAGTTTTTGGGCCTGATCACGCTGCTCCACCAATAGAAGCTGAAGAGTTTGAAAATTGTTTCGAGTATTTTGAAGATAGGCCTCCGGTTCCAGTTAGTTGTGATATTAAATTCCTAGATAAGACAGTCTTCTTTGCTCTAGTTATCGCTATACTTGGAAGTGGAATCTATTCTTTGATCAAAGGAGTTAGAGGCAGATGGGACCAAGATGTCAAGCCAGAAGACATGGTGGGTCCGGGTGGAAAAGATACTTCCAAGTATGACAAACCAAATTCTGATGAAAAAGACTAGTTTACAACAAATGAAAAAGTTCTAAAGGCGCCAGGTAAGGGAATAGCTAAATTAGTTTAAC
>SDBU01003652.1_pt1 | contig 19459 bp, 11 predicted proteins | sample 2277071 | NCBI WGS metagenome assembly SDBU01 (sample SAMN10397929, study PRJNA504765) | marine sediment metagenome | isolation source: marine sediment core GS08_GC12, 126 cmbsf | place: Arctic Ocean: Gakkel Ridge, Loki's castle | collected 2008 | reverse complement strand
TCGGCCCGCCAGCGATACCGCACAGTGTCCTCGTCGAAGTCCAGCTCCAGAACCGGGAGGGCAGGGTGGTACAGATACTGCTCGAAGACCGGGCGCAGGTCCCGGTCCAGGTAGGCGTTGAAGAAGTTGATGACGTCGGTGGTCCAGATGTTCTGGTGCTTGAAGTGCTCGGCGTAGTCTCTGAGTAGGGCCCACCACGTCTCGTCGTCGTCCACCACATGGCGCAGGGTGTTGAGGAACAGCGCCCCCTTGAAGTACTGATCCTGCGTCGGCCAGTGGTTTACCCCGGGTGGCCCGATGATGGGCTCCCGGTTCCCCACCTTGCTCTGGTAGCCGTTCACCTCGGTGTTGACCAGGAATTCACCCCCGTCGGGCGTGCCGTCGGGGTGGTACATTTGGCCATAGATGTCCGTGCCCTCACCGTACTGGTCGTAGCTATACCAGACCACGATGAAATGCCCGTCGTCGGCCACGGCGATGGCCGGTTCGACCTGCCAGTTCTCGGTATGGGTATTAACCAGGAACTCAGGCCCCTCGGCCCCGGGCCCGGGGTTGACGGGGGTGCTGAGTACCCAATCGGCCGGGAGCACTTCGCGGACGACGTAGTCGCCGGGCGTCAGGCCGATGAAGGCGTATCGGCCGGCCTCGGTGATCGGGTCGATCTGGCCGTCGGCGTCGAGGTCGATCTCGGCGGTGACCTGCGTGGCCACCACGGCGCCGGTGGCGGAGTCGACCAGCTCGAGGGTCCACCCGTTCAGGCCCGGCTCGTCGGGGTCGTGAAGCCCGTTGGTGTTGATGTCGTAGTACTTCTGGCCGTGAATCTCCGAGGGCAGCGGGTAGCCGCCGAACACCTTCCCGCTTACCTGCCGCCCGTAGGCCAGATCGATCGCGTAGGCGCCCGCGGCCGGTAGCGTCTGAACCCACCGCTCCTGAGCGACCTCGCGCAGCTCGTAGTCCCTCGGCAGCAGCTCGTCGAAGACATATCGGCCGGCCTCGAGAGCCGGGTCGATCGCGCCGTCCCCGTCGAGGTCGATGTCGGCGGTGACCCGCGTGGCCAGCACCTCGCCGGTGGCCGCATCCACCAGTTCGATCGTCCAGCCGTTCAGCCCGAACTCCCCGGCGTCGAGGATCCCGTCGTGATCGGTGTCCTCGAACTTCCCGCCCGTAATGGTACCGGCGGCCGCGTTGCCGAAGTCCAGGCCCGTCAATGTGTCGCCGCTGATCAACGTCAGCGAGTAGGCCGCCGTGTCGGGGAGCGTCTGCGTCCACGCCTCGCCCGCCACCTGCCGTAGTACGTAGCTCCCCGGCGCCACGCCGTCGAAGGCGTACAGGCCCGTCTCGCTGACCGGGTCGATCGCCCCGTCGCCGTCGAGGTCGATACTGGCGGTTACCTCGGAGGCCACCACGCCGCCGATGGCCGGGTCGATCAACTGGATCGTTCAACCGTCCAAGCCGTCTTCGCCCGGGTCGCGCACACCGTCCCCATCCAGGTCGTGCCACTTCTGCCCCTGCAGCGTCGCGGCGGCCGCGGCGCCGGCCACGCCGATAGGCTCGGTCCAGCCTTGGGAGGCCTCGAGAAGGATCCTCGGCTCCAACGCTTCGAGAGTGGGGCTGCCGAAGTTGACAGCCCTGTCCCCTGCCTTGCTCATGCTCGCTCCAATCGAACGCGCAGACACCCCGAGATTGCTGGAACCGCCTGAAGGGCGGACACGGGCATGGCGCCCCCAACGAACCCTCTAGGCTAATCCCACTTTCAATACTCAGTTTAACCGCTAACACCTTCCTGTCAAGCTTTTTCGAGCCCTGCAGCTGTCCGCTGTCCGCGCGCCGATGCTACCGTGCTTGGGACGCCTCCTGGGACGTGGACTCCTGTCCCTATCGAAAACGTCATCCGGGCACGAAGCACCGGCCTGGCTGGCTTGACCGTGGGGCTTGCCTTCGCCGGCCTGGAGTTCCCGCTCGTCGGGAGCGAGAAAGCGGAACCGCACCGCCGATAGCCGTGAGAAGGGGTCCAGCCCCTGGCGGATATCGGTCCCAAAGATGAATCGCATCTCGTGGGTGGACATGGTATCGTCACATACCGAACTTGCAGAAAGGTCCATCATCCTTGCACGGATGCCCATGGGTATCGTTGCCGTGGGCCTTTGACTTGGCCGGATCAGTACCGGCCCGGTGCACGCGAAGGGGCCCGGGCGGCCAGTTGGCAGCAGCGCCACCGAGGATATGAGATGATGAACGAACCGAACAACGGGCGACCGAGCCGACGGGGATTCCTTGGACGGACGGCCCTGGGGGCCGGGGGGCTTGTGGCGGCGCCGTACGTGATATCATCGACCGCCCTGGGGGCCGAGGGCCGGCCCGCGGCCAGCGAGCGAATCGTCATGGGAGGCATCGGGCTGGGCGGCCGCGGCTCGGGCGACCTGCGCTGGCTGATGAACGAAAAGCAAGTCCAGTTCGTCGCCGTCTGCGACGTCAGGCGACAGCGCCGCGACGCGGCCAAGAAGGCCATCGACGCCAAGTACGGCAACACCGATTGCGCGACGTATCGCGACCTGCGAGAGATCCTGGCCGAGCGGACGGACATCGACGCGATGCTGATCGCCACCGGCGACAGGTGGCACGCGCTGGCGGCGATTCTGGCGATGAAGGCGGGCAAGGACCTGTACTGCGAGAAGCCCGGCACGATGACCGTCGCCGAGGGCCGAGCCGTCGTGGACACTGCCAAGCGATACGGCCGCGTGTTCCAGACCGGCACGCAGAGGCTCAGCGAGCCGAAGTTCATCTTCCCGACCGAGCTGGCCCGCCGCGGCATGCTGGGCGAGTTGCACACCGTTCGGGCCCACATGTGGTCACGCGTACAGGACGTCACGAAGAACGACTGGCTGCCCGCCCAGCCCGAGCCGCCGAGGGAGGAACTCGACTGGAACCTGTGGCTCGGCCCCGTGCCCTGGCGGCCGTACAACAGCGGCTACCTCGGCGGGTGCGGCGCGTGGGGAGTCTACTGGGATCTCGCCGCGGGCGTGGCCGGGTGGGGCAGCCACACGTTCATGCAGTGTCAGATGGCCTCGAACAACGAATACACCTCCCCTGTGGAGTACACGTATCCGGGCAACCGTTCGGGGGCGGACATGGTCGTGCGGTTCGCCAACGGCGTCAAGATGGTGCTGGAGTTCAAGGGCTGGCGAGGCTCGTGCGGGGTGAAGTTCGAGGGCTCCGAGGGCTGGGCCTCGATGGCCGACGGGTATTCCAAGGCGGACCTCTCGTCCGAGACGCTGCGCGGCGAGCAGAAGAAGCTCATGACCCAATACGTCGCCGAAACGCAGCGCCGCATGGGCCACGTGCAGGACTTCCTGGCCTGCGTGAGGAGCAGGCGACAGACGATTGCCAATCCCGAGGCCATGCACAGGTCCATGACGACGAACCACGTTATTAACATCTGTCTCGCGCTGAAGCGCGACTTGAAATGGGACCCCGTCAAAGAGGAATTCATCGGCGACGAGGAAGCCAATCGCATGCGGTCCCGCGCCGTGCGCCAGCCATGGCGGTTGTGACGGCCACCGGGGAGAGCGGAAGGAGACACACCATGAAGCCAAAGACAACTGGACCCCTGACCCGTCGCGGTTTCCTTCGCGGCGCCGCGGCGGCCGGCGGGGTGCTGGCCGCCCCGTACGTGATCGCCTCGACGGCCCTGGGGGCCGAGGGGCGCCCGCCCGCCAGTGAACGCGTCGTCGTCGGCGGAATCGGTATCCACCGCCGCGGCATGCACGACCTGCGCTGGATCATGGGTCAGCCGGACGTGCAGTTCGTCGCCATCTGCGACGTCCGCAAGAAACAGCGCCTGGGTATCAAGGCCCACGTGGACAAGCAGTACGGCAACCAGGATTGCGCGATGTACCGCGACCTGCGCGAGTTTCTTCCCGCCCGGAATGATATCGACGCGGTGCTCATCGCCACCGGCGACAGGTGGCACGCGCTGGCGTCGATACTCGCGATGCGGGCGGGCAAGGACGTGTACACCGAAAAGCCGTCCTGCATGACCATCGCCGAGGGCCAGGTCGTCGTGAAGACCGCCCGCCGATACGGGCGCGTGTACCAGACCGGCACGCAGCGCCTCAGCGAGCCGAGGCACGTGTTCGCCATCGAGATGGCCCGCACGGGGCGACTGGGCAAGATTCACACGGCCTACGCCCACATCGCACCGTGGGACGCGGCCAAGATGCGCCACGACTGGCTTCCCGCCCAGCCCCAACCGCCCGTCGATGAAGTCGATTGGGACACATGGCTCGGCCCGTGCCCGTGGCGGCCTTACAACCAGGCGTACGTCGGCGGCGGGTGGCGGGGACACTACGATTTCCACACCAGTTGCATAGGCGAGTGGGGCGCCCACACGTTCGCCCAGGCTCACGCGGGCCTCGACTGCCTCGACACCTCCCCCGTGGCCTACGAATACGTCAACAATGACAACGGCGACGGCATGGTCACCCATTTCGCCAGCGGCGTGAAGATGATCCTGTCGCGCGGCAGGAAATACTGGCACGGCTCCTGCGGCGAACGGTTCGACGGCACGGAGGGCTGGGCGGCGGCGGCCGACGGATACTCCAAGCCGGCCGTCTCGTCGCCGGCGATGCTCGGCGAGTACGATAAGGTGATCAGCGAATACGTCGCCCGCACGGGCCGATCACTGAACCACATGCGGAACTTCGTCGACTGCGTCAAGTCGCGCCAGCAGACCGTGGCCAACCCCACCGTGATGCACCGCTCGATGACCACCGTCCACGCCGCCAACATCTGCATGTGGCTCCAGCGCAGCCTGAAGTACGATCCGGTCAAGGAGCGATTCATCGGCGACGACGAGGCCAACCGACTGCGGTCCCGCGCGATCCGGCAGCCCTGGCGACTCTAGAAATCAAGCAAGACGCCACAACGGACTGCAACCAAAGAGAAGTAGCCACAGATGAACGCAGATAAACACAGATAAGATCACGAAGGAACAGAAAGCATCGACATCAACGTTTAGCGGCGGAGCTTGCTCCGCGTTACCTTACGAACATGAGAACCGTCTCAATAGCGTGGATACCATCGCCCTCAAGAGCGAATTCACCACAGAGAGCACAGAGCACACAGAGAGACACGTACAGAAGTCACCGCAAAAGATGTACAACACTGCAAAACACATTCGACATCCTGAACTTTCGTAGTGCAAGGAGCTATCGCAATGTCCAAGCGTCACTTGACCCCTATCCTCGCCGTACTGATGTGCCTGTCGGCGGCCTCGCCGGTGCTCGCCCAAGCGGGCGGACCGTCGGCGAAGGCCCGGGCCGACGCCCTGATGACCGTGCTGAAGTCCGAAGCGTCGTTGAAGGACAAGTCCGACGCCTGCAGGGAACTGGCCACCCTTGGCGACCCGCGGGCGGTGCCCGTGCTGGCGGGTCTGTTGGCCGATGAGAAACTCTCGCACATGGCCCGCTACGCCCTGGAGCCCATCGACGACGCGTCGGTCGACGCCGCGCTGCGCCGGGCGCTGGGCACGCTGACCGGCCTGTTGCGGGTCGGCGTGATCAGTTCGATAGGCATGCGGCGTGACGCAGGAGCCGTCGACGCGCTGACGAAGCTGCTGGCTGGTCCGGACAAGGCCGCGGCGGCGGCGGCGGCCGGGGCGCTGGGGCAGATCGCGACGGACGAGGCGGTCAGTGCGCTGGCCGAGTTCCGCAAGACCGCGGCCGCGAGCCTTCGCGCGGTGGCCGCCGATACGTCGCTGGCGGCCGCCGAGCGACTGATCGAGCAGGGCAAGAGCACCGAAGCCGCGGCCGTCTACAAGGAACTGCAGAGCAGTCGCTGGCCGGACCATGTCCGGCTGGGCGCGTTTTCCGGCCTGCTGGCCGCCGACAGGGACAAGGCCCCCGAGATGATCCTCCGTGCGATCAAGGGCAACGACGCGAGCCTGCGGGCGGTGGCCATCTCGCGAATCTCGACGCTCACCGGGCGTAACGTAGCCAGCCGTTTTGCCGCCGAACTGCCCAAGGCCTCCCCCGATGTCCAGGTCCTGCTGATGGCTGCTTTGGTGAGCATTGGCGATTCGGTGGTCAAGGGGGCCGTCGTCAAGGCGGCCGGCCACGATGACGCCGGCGTGCGTGCCGCGGCCCTGCAGGCCCTTGGCGCCCTGGGCGACGCCGAGTGCGTGCCGCTGCTCTGCCACGCCGTGACCGCGGGCAAGACGGAGGCCGAAACCCACGCCGCCCAGGCCAGCCTCAAGGCCCTCGCCGGCGACGGCGTGGACGCGGCGATCATACGCTGCACGAAGTCCACCCGCGTCGACGCGCGAGCGGGCCTGATCGACGTCCTGATCGGCCGCAAGGCTGCCGGCGCCGTGCCCGTGCTGCTCGCCCAGGCCGGCACGGGCGCCGCGAAACCCCGTGCGACGGCGTTCTACGCGCTTGGCAAGCTCGCCGAACCCAAGGATCTGCCCGCGCTGCTGGGGCTTCTGGTGGCGCTGGACGACGAGACCGTCCGGCCCGACGCCGAACGCGCGACGGTGGCCGTGGCCCGGAAGATCACCAACGCCTCCGCGCAGGCCGACGCGGTGCTGGCCGCCTACGGGGCCGCCACCGCAACACCCCCAAGGTGCTCGCTCATACGGACCCTTGGCGGGATCGGCAACGCCAAGGCCCTGCAGGCCGTCACCAGCGCCCTGGCCGAGAAGGACGCGGCGGTACAGGACGCCGCCGTCCGCGCCCTCACCGGCTGGCCCAACGCGGGGGCGCTCGATGCCTTGATGGGCGTGTTTCGATCCACCGACAGCCCCGTGCACCGCATCCTGGCCCTTCGCGGCTGCGTGCGGCTGCTGGGCCTCAGCGGGCGATCCACCGACCAGAAGCTCAAGGGCTACCTTGAACTGATGGCCGCCGCCAAACGCGGCGAGGACAAGAAGCTCGTGCTGGCCGGCCTGGCAACGGTGGCAAGTCCCGCGGCGGCCGCGGCGGTCGAGCCGTACCTCACCGACCCCCAGGTCAGACCCGAGGCCGAACTGGCGACCCTCGGCATCGCACGGGCCCTGCTGGGCTCGTCGGCCGAGCAGGCCAAGGCGGTGGCCGAGAAGCTGCTGGCGACGTCCAAGAACCGGACGATTCGCCGCCAGGCGACTCAGATCATCCGTAAAGCAGGCCCTCGCCGTTAACGGGCGAGGCAGGACACCGTGAATACCCGGTGCCATGCTTCTGCTCGCAGAAGCATGCGTTGCCTGGTGCCATGCTTCTGCTCGCAGAAGCATGCGTTGCCAGACTTCCGGCACGCCAGGCGCCTGACCCCATGTGCCTGCGTGTCGGCGGTGGGCGAGGGCCGGGTGCCATGCTTCTGCTCGCAGAAGCATGCGTTGCCAGACTTCCGGCACGCTAGGCGCCTGACCCCATGTGCCTGCGTGCCGGCGGCGGGTAAGGGCATGCTTCTGCTCGCAGAAGCATGCGTTGCCAGACTTCCGGGCTCCAACGCCTTCGTACTTACGATCGCCCAGCGATAAGGAACAATCATGAGAACTTCTTTGCTTCGCATCGCCATCGTATCGGCCGCCATGCTGCTGCTCGCCGCCGCGCAGACAATGGCTCAAGATCAAGCTCCAATTGCCTCGCCACCGGACCTGACCAAGGAGATCGATTTCGAACGCAAGGGAGAATATTACCTCGGCTCCACCGGCGCCAAGGGCTGGATGTTCGTCAACAAACGTTTTATGACCGATGAGGCGCGCCAGATACTCATCACAAAGGTCGAACCAGGATCGCCCTCCGACGGCATACTGGAAGTCGGCGACGTGATACTCGGCGTCAATGGCGAATACTTCACCTCGGACGCCCGCGTGTGCTTTGGCTTGGCGATCGCCGAAGCCGTAACCGAAAAGAACAAGGGTGTTCTGAAGCTCATCCGTTGGCGCCCGCTCAAAGGCTCGTCGGCAAGGAGAGGCAAGGAGAAGGCGGTCGAACTGAAACTGAAGGTCATGGGCGCGTATAGCGACACGGCCCCCTACCACTGTCCCAAGTCACAGAAGATTCTCGAAGACGCGCTGGAAGCTCTCGTCGAACGGGAAGATTGGGGCAAGTTCGGCCTGAAGGCCCTGGCCTTTCTCGCCACGGGCGAGGAGAAGTACGTTAAGTTAGTCCGCGACTTCATACACGAGGCCAAATGGGCAAAACCGGATATCAAGATCAGCGTGGAATCCGGGGGATTGGTGTCTTGGGGCGTAGGGTACCACAACTTGGTTCTGACGGAATACTATCTGGCCACCGGTGACAAATACGTGCTGCCGGCGATCCGGGAATACACCGTCAAAGCCGCCATGGGCCAGAGCGCCGCCGGCACGTGGGGACATGGTTTCGCCTGGACAGGTAAGAACGACGGCAAACTGCATGGCCGCTGCGTCGGCTACGGCGCGTTGAATCAGGCCGGCTTACCCTGTTTTGTCTCACTGATACTCGCCAAGAAGTGTGGCATCGAACATCCCGAGATCGACGATGCGATCGCGCGTTCCAGCCGTTTCTTCAAGACCTTCATCGGCAAAGGATCGATCGGCTACGGGTTTCACAGGCCCAGTCTCGAGATCCACTGCAATGGCAGAAATGGCATGTCCGGGAACGGGAAGAACGGCATCGCGGCGGTGGCTTTCAGCCTGCTGGGGCAGCGCGAGGGTGCGCGGTTCTTCTCCAGAATGGCGGCCTCACTTTACAAGACGTGCGAGTACGGGCACAGCGGGAACTGCTACTCTTACTTCTGGGACCCCCTGGGGGCCAACCGCGCCGGACCCAAAACGGCGGCTGCATTTCACAAGGAATTGCGCTGGTATTACGCACTGACGCGCATGGCCGACGGCAGTTTCGTCAACCAACCCCTCGGCGGTCACTACGGTCGCTGTGTGCTCGATCCAACGGTCGCCCAAGTGCTGATCGCGTCCCTGCCACGAAGAGCGATCTATCTGACCGGCAAGGGACAGGATCGTAAGGACTGGATCGACGCTAAGGAGGTCGACGAGACCATTGCAGCCGGCAAATGGCGATTCGCCGACACCGGTCATGTGAAAGCCGGGGAATTGATCGACCAGTTGGACAGTTGGTCGCCGATTGCGCGCGAATGGATCGCCATCGCCCTGGCCGAGAAAGAAGGAGACTTCATTCCGCAGTTGATGGCTATGGCCAAGAGCGACAGCCCCGAAGCGCGTGCCGGGGCCTGTACGGCACTGGGATATCAAGGTGAACGCGCCGCGGCTGCCGTGCCCCTCCTGTCGAAATCGCTTACCGACGAAGAGCCCATCGTCTGTATCGCGGCCGGCTACGCCTTGGCGAGAATGCAAAAGACGGCCAGCAAGGCTGTGCCCGACATGCTGCGTGCGATCGCATTTTCGAAAGAGCAAGGGCCCATGCGCCCCACGCAGCAAGCGCTGACTTACTCACTCGGTCATGCCGGCGGCAGGACTGCTCCGTTGTATTTCAAAGGCTTGTTGCCCACATTGGCGGAGGACGGCGATCCATTGAAGGAAACGGATCGGAAACTCCTATACGCATTTGTTGATACAATCACAAAGGAGTCCTCTGCGCGGGTACGGGGTTCCGGTGTTTACGTTTTCAGGCATTTCACGCGAAGAGACGTAGCCGTCAAGGCCCAGGCCATCTACGATTGCACCAGGGAACTACCCATGAACTACGCCATGTTCGGCGATCTTCCTCGCAATTACGGCCTTGAAGTCATGGCAAGATTCCGCATCGAGGAGGGCCTGGCGATTTGCTTCCAGACTTTCGACCTGGACATGTGGGGCCAGGGGCGGCGAATCCTGAACCGCCTGAAGATCCTTCAGGCTTACGGCGGTGCTGCCAGATCCGTCTTGCCTGATGTGAAGGACTTGAGATGGAAGGTGAAAAACGGCGAATACCGAGAACTGCTGGAGCAGACCATTGATTTGATCGAGAAGGATAAGAACCCGGCTGAAACCGTCGGACTTGCTGTTCTTGTGGATCAGGAAATGGTCGAAGAGAAAGTTTCCAAAGCCAAGAACAAAGCAGCACGCGTTCGTGCATGCCGTGAGCTGATGACGAAGTATCCCGACAACAGCTTCCTGCGGGCGGCCTGCCTGCGGCGGCTGGCGACGATGCTCAAGGCCGATGCATTCGACGAGGTATTGGCCGCTATCGGCCATTCCAACGGGCAAGCGGGTATTGGCCGGCTGGGCGGCGGGAAGACGATTCCTCAACTCATCGATCGTCTGTCCAAGGCGGACACGAGACAACTGCGTGAGGCCGCCGGACGCTCGTTGGTCGCCGCGTGTCGACGTTCGGATAACGTCGCGCAGTCCGTTGGACCGGTCATCGCCGCGTTGGCCGATACTAACGAAACGACGAAGGCCTCTCTGCTCGGCGTGCTGGGACGAATCGGCGGCCACAAGGCCCTGACTTCACTCGCCGATGCAGCCGGCGACGACAATCCCCGCGTGCGCCAGGCTGCCTTCGAGGCGTTGGGAACGTCACGCGATGCCAAGGCCACCGATACGCTGCTGAAGCTCGCCGGCAATAATGCGGACCGCCGGTCTAAGGGCCAGGCCCTGGAGGCCTGTCTTCGACGAGTGATCAACGAGAGAATCCCCAGCCGAAAAGGCCTCGATGTGCTGGCAAAGGTCATGACGCTTGACGGGTCCGGCAGGGCGACCAGGATGGCGTTGGCCGAGCTGCCGTGGTCGCCCTCCATCGCGGCGCTGCACCTGGCCCAGTCGCGACTGGCCGAAAGGGGATTGACCGAACCGGCAGCCCAGGCCGCCGTGGCCATCATCAAGGCCATGGACCTGAAGAGTGACAACCAACGCCGCTCTGCAGTCGCCGCACTGAAAGAGGTGGCCAAGGTCACAAAGAACGAGGAAACCGCCGCCGCCGCCAAGGGACTGCTCGCCGAACTTGGCCAGTGACCGAATCCAAGGCGTCACTCGCCTTGCCGCCGGCCGCTCCGATCACGCGTCGATCATGTCCGCCGGCAGGCAGGTGGCAAGCTGAGGGACGAATGCCTCAACGGCGAGCCGTTCGGCAGCCCGGCGGGACAGTTACCGTTCGTCCATTGTCTTGCAGTTACACCGAAAATGGGGGATAATGCGACTGGGCAGCCCGCGGGGGCCATGGGCTGTCATATCGGCATGAAACACCAGGTGAGAATCGAGGAAGTGATGAACAGGTGGACGGTGCGGCTGCTGGCGTTGGGACTGGCCGTGATGGTCGTGCTGGGCGGCCCGTCGCGGGGCCGGGCGGCGGCCAAGAGGACCGAGAAGACGTTCCGCAACAAGCCGTACGCACCGGTCGACCGGCTGGCCTGGGCGGCCGACCGCATGGAGTTGATCAGCCTCCGGGCGATCAGGATGGCCATCGACGACCTGGCCAGGACATTCCCACAACGCTACACGCGAGGCGAGGACTTTCTCCAGGAACTCTCGCAGTGGGAAAAGCGGGCCGAGGGGATCCGCCAGGGGCTGACCCGAAAGGACCCCGCCGCCGTCGCACAGGTCGAGCAACTGCTCGCATTCCAGAGCGACGTCCTGCTGTCCAACCCGCTGATGCGGTTCGACAAGCTCCTGCTGACCCGGCGCCGGCCCCAGGGCGATCCACGCCTGGCCTACGCGTCGAATCGCGGGGTGGGTAAGTACATCGGCGTGCCGCAACAGAGTTCGTGGGCCATGGGCACGATGAACCCGAAGACCCAGTGGGAAAACGAAATCGCCGTGCTCAGCCCCGTCACCCCGGCCGGGAAGCTCTCCACGCTGTTCGCCCCGTCGCGCAAGACGCTGGTAACGCACGTCGATCTGCACTTCGATGCGGGAAAGCTCATGTTCACCATGCGCGACAAGGCCGAGCACTGGCAGGTCCACGAAGTCCATGTCGACGGCACGGGTCTCCGACAGCTTACGCCCAGCAGCCACGACAAGGTGCACAACTACGACTCGTGCTACCTGCCCAACGGCAGGATCGCCTATGTATCGACCGCCCCATTCCAGGGCGTGCCATGCAATCCGAACGTTAACGTGGGCATGATGTACCTTATGGACTCCGACGGCTCGAACATCCGCCAGATATGTTTCGACCAGGACCACAACTTCCACCCGACCGTCATGAACGACGGGAGGATTATGTACCTGCGATGGGAATACACGGATCTGCCGCACGTCTGGGCAAGGATCATGTTCAGCATGAATCCCGACGGCACGGGCCAGCGGGCGGTGTACGGCAGTAACTCCTACTGGCCCAACGGCGTGTGGTACGCACGCCCCATTCCGGGCAATCCTGCACGGTTCGTGGGCATCGTCACGGGCCACCACGTGGGGCGCGTCGGCGAGTTGGTCCTGTTCGACATGTCTCGGGGACGTGCTTCGGTTGACGGGGTCGTCCAGGCGATTCCCGGTTACGGCCGGAAGGTCGAGCCGCTGATCGAAGACAAGCTGAACATCGACTGCTGGCCCAAGTTTCTGCATCCGTATCCGCTGGCCGAACCGGGAACCGATCGCGGGGCGGGCAAGTACTTCCTGGTGGCCTGCAAACCCTCGCCCGAGGACTTCTGGGGCATCTACCTTGTGGACGTCTTCGACAACGTGGTGCTGGTGAGGGAGGACGAAGATCACGCCTTACTCGAGCCGATTCCGCTGCGTAAGACCGTGACGCCGCCGGCGATCCCCGATAGGGCCGACCTCTCGCGCAAGGATGCGGTGATCTTTCTGGATAACGTATACGCCGGACCGGGCCTCAAGGGCGTCCCTGTCGGCTCGGTGAAGGCACTTCGCCTGTACACGTATCACTTCGCCTATCAGAAGATCGTGGGCATCAACAATCGCGTGGGCACCAACGGACCATGGGAACCCAAGCGGATACTCGGCACGGTCCCGGTGGAGGACGACGGGTCTGCCCTTTTCACCGTGCCCGCCAACGTCCCCATTGCCTTCCAACCCCTGGACGATCGGGGCCGGGCCCTGCAGTGGATGCGAAGCTGGACCACCGCCATGCCGGGTGAGATTGTCTCCTGCACCGGCTGCCACGAGAGGCCCAATGACACGCCTATGGGGCAGACCAACAAGAAGGCCAGCCGCCGGCCCCCCTCGCCAATCAAGCCGTGGCACGGGCCGGTGCGCGGCTTCAGCTTCAAGCACGAAGTTCAGCCCGTGCTGGATAAGTACTGCGTGGGTTGTCACAACGGGCAGCAGCGCCCCGACGGGGAGGCCCTGCCCGACCTGCGCCGCGACCAAGGCGCCTACGTGGTGTTCAAGCGGAGCAATCCGAAAGTCACTCGGATTGCCGGAAAACCCAAGGCCGAACTGCTTAAGACTTACGCCGGCGTGTTCGAGCCGTCCTTTATCGCCCTGCGGAGCTTCGTGCGGGTCGGCGGGCTTGAAAGCGACCTGCGACAGCAGAACCCCTGCGAATGGCACGCCGAGACCAGCGAACTGATCCAGATGCTCCAGAAGGGCCACCACGGTGTGAAACTCGACACCGAGGCGTGGGGACGCCTGGCCACGTGGATCGATCTCAACGCCCCGTGCCACGGCACCTGGGGCGAAGTGGCCGGCACGGCCCGCATCCGCGACAACTACGCGCGCCGCCGCCAATTGCAGAAGCTCTACAACAGCATCGACGAAGACCCCGAAGCCGCTTACGAGCAACCGGCCGAACCCGTCAAGCCGATCATCCCACCCAAGGTCCTCCGTCCGGCGGCCAAGGAGATCCGTTGCCCCGGTTGGCCTTTCACTGCCGTGCAGGCCCGCAGGCGCCAGCAGCAGGTCCCCGGCGAGGTCGAGGGAACCCTCGATCTCGGCAACGGCGTGAAGATGACGCTGGTGGCGCTCCCGGCCGGGCAGTTCGTCATGGGCGATGCCAACGGCTGCGACGATGAACTGCCCCTCACGGCGGTGAGAATGGCCAAGCCGTTCCAGATCGGGAAGTTCGAGGTCACCAACGAGCAGTTCGCCCGGTTCGACCCGGACCACGACAGCCGTTTCGAGCACGCCGGATCGATGATCTTCGCCGAGCATGACCGCGGGCCACAACTCAACGCCCCCACCCAGCCCGTGGTAAGAGTTTCGTGGGCCCAGGCCATGGCGTTCTGCGACTGGCTGAGCAAGAAGACCGGCCGTAAGGTCGCCCTGCCCACCGAGGCCCAGTGGGAATACGCCTGTCGCGCGGGGGCCGACACGCCGCTCGCCTACGGCGACCTGGACAGCGATTTCTCGCCGTGGGCGAACCTGGCCGACGTATCGGTGCGGAAGCTGGCCTATTGGGGCCGACACGACGTGCCCGACCTGATCCCACGAGATACCCGTTTCGACGATGGCATGCTCGTCACGGCCCCCGTCGGCACGTACAAGCCCAATGCCTGGGGCCTGCACGACATGCACGGCAATGTGTGGGAGTGGACGCGTTCGACCTACCGCGCTTATCCCTGGCGCGACAACGACGGACGCAACGACCCCGACGCCGCCGGGCGGAGGGTGATTCGAGGCGGGTCGTGGCGCGACAGACCCAAACGCTGCCGCAGTGGGTTCCGCCTAAGCTATCCCCCCTGGCAGAAAATCCATAATGTGGGATTCCGCGTGGTCGTAGGACCCGACACGGCAGAAGCTGGAAAATGATATACGATCCAGGCCGGGCTATAGGAGCCGATTGTCGATTCAACGGCGGGCCGATGCGGAGATTGCCGGACAGCGCGCCGGCTCACGCGTGGCCGGGCGAGCGGTAGAACGCTCGGCCGTAGGTGGCGATTTCGTCGTTCATGGCGTCGAGCAGGCATGGGTCGTACGGGACGGCGTGGCTTGGCCCGGCAATGTAGCCGCCGCCGCCGGCGAGGTCGTCGATGCGACGGCGGACCTCGGCGCGCACGTCCTCGCCCGTCACGCCCGGGCGGTCCAGGACGAACTGGCTGTCGATGCCGCCGCAGTAGGCAATCCGCCCGCCGAAGCGGCGCTTCAGGGCCGTCAGGTCGTTGCACGGCTGACACGGGTTCCACACCACCGGCCCCATCTCGACGATATCGCCAAAGACCTCCTCGATCCGGCCGCACGAGTGCAGGTTGATCAGGATCCCCCGGGCGAGTGCGGCGTCGAAGATGCGCTTGGTGTGCGGTTTGATGATCCGTCGCCACACGTCCGGCGGCAGAAACAGTTGCCGCTGGTTGCCCCAGTCATCGCCGTACCACAGGATGTCCAGATCGGCCACCTCGTCGAAACGTCGGATCAGGCGGATTTTGTAGTCGGCAATCGCCCCGACCAACTCGGCCATCAGGTCCGGCTCGGTGAGATAGGCCATCAGGGCCTGCTCCATCCCCAGCAGGCAGTACGACCGCTCGAACAGCCCGAACTCCACGAATCCGCTGACCAGGTGCCTCTGGCGGTCGATCTCCGCCGCGGCCGCCGCGACGCCGGAGAAGTCCATGGCGTCGACGTCGGGAATCGTGATCTGCTGCCGCCACGTCGACAGGTCGGTAATCGTGTGACCCTCGTGGGCCGGAAAGGTGCCGCCATGGGCGTCGGCCTTGAGTTCGAAACGGACCCCCCACGAGTCCAACCCCGCCTGGCCGGGGCGCTCCACAACAGGCGGGCCAAGCTGCCAGACACTTTCCATCCCATTGGGCACCCAGGCCGGCCGATCGTGGCGAATCACGCGGAGGAGGTTCTCTTTCGGCGTCATGGGGCAATTCCGTATCACTCGACCCAAGTATCCGTCACCTGGTGATGGCCGGCGATTGGCCTGGACGTACCACTCGCCGTAGCGCGTGCTGTCCGCTCGGCAGATGTCGTGGAGCCTTCGGCGGATTGTATCGTACCTCCAAGCTGTGACAAGGCTGTTTTCGGGCCCTTCGGCAGAAGTGCGCGAAATACGCCGAAGGAGCACCTCCGAGCCATGGTCGCCGCTGCAAGGGCGTACGGGAACAACTGGCGATCGGACGAGAACATTGCACATGCCGCTTCCAGGCCGTAGCCTGCAGGCGAGCGTCGGCGCCGGAGATGTGCCGCCGTGTGAGAGAGGAGGCGAAATGCCTGCGATACCCGGAAAGCGTCCACGAATGAGAGCGTCGTTGCGCCTGGCCGGTGGACTGCTGGCCTTGATGGGGCTCCTGCTGCCGGTGCAGTCGGCCATGGCGGAGGCAGCCGAGGCGGGGGTAGCCACGTGGCCGTCCGCTGTTCCTGAGGGGTGTCCGTTCGAACGATCGGGAGAAATCACCGGCATCACCTTCACCGGGAGACACCGCGAGTACACAGGGGCCGACACCTGGTACCCTTCGTGGGCGTCGGATGGGAACCTCTATTCCCCCTGGACCGACGGGAGAATCGGCAACGAGAGGTGCAGCTCGGGCGGCGGGAAGGCGCGCACGGGGCAGGCGAAGATCATCGGCGAGGACCCGATGAATCTGCAGGTCGTCTCCCTCGGAACCTACCCCGGCTCCCCCGCGCCCTACGGGGGGCGATATCCCTGCGGGAGCCTGATGCATAACGGCATCTGGTACCACGGAAGTTACTGTCTAGACCGGAAACGAGGGCCATGGGACATTATGGGGCCGTTTGTCGGGTTCCGGGTTTCCTCGGACTATGGAAAGACGTGGACCGCCTGCCCCCTTACCGGCGGGGCGCCGCTGTTCAAGGAGTCGGCCAAGAACGGCGCCAAGGTGAAAATGGGGGCCCCTCACTTCGTCGATTTCGGCAAGAACATGGCGCACTCGCCCGACGGCAAGGCATATCTCGTGGGGCACGGCGCCACCCGCGCCGACGCCGACTGCAGTTGGATATCCGGCGATCAAGTGTACCTGGCGCGAGTGACGCCGAGTGCCCAACACATCAACGACCTGTCCAAGTACGAGTTCTTCGCCGGCCGTGATGAGGCGGGCCGGCCTGTGTGGGCGCGGGAATTCAAGGACATCAAGCCATTGCTGGAATGGAACGACCATGCCGGCTGTGTGACCGTGACCTACAATGCCCCCCTGAAGAAGTACCTCATGTGCGTAACCTACGGCGGGAAGCGCGGCGGCGGAGGCAAGACGGACTACGACACCTACATTCTCGAGGCGAGTTCGATCGCCGGGCCGTGGAAGCTGGTGACCTACCTGAAAGCGTTCGGGCCCCAGGCGTACTTCGTGAACATCCCCTCGAAGTTCATCAGCAAGGACGGCCGCACGATGTGGCTGTGCTACTCGGCGAACTGGAGCCGCAAGGGCGCGGCAGGCAATCCCCCCGGCAGTCGTTACGCACTGTGCCTGCAGGAGATACGGCTTGTTCGGCCGTGAAGGACGAGGATCGCTGCCAGGCGACCTCTCCGTGGGCGCGACGGGAGCGTGTTGTTCGGCAACGAAAGGAAGACCACGATCATGAAGACTGTTGTTCTTATCGGCGACTCCATTCGGATGGGATACGAGGAGACTGTGCGGCGCGAATTGGAGAACGTCGCGGCCGTCGTGAGCTCGAAGGAGAATGGCGGCACCAGCACGAACGTGCTGGCTCACCTGGACGAGTGGGTGATCTCGCGCGATCCCGACTTGGTCCACGTCAACTGCGGCCTGCACGATCTTAGAAGGGAGTTTGACGCGGCGACGGCGGCCGTGCCGTTGGCCGAGTACACCGCCAACGTGCGGAGCATCCTCGCCGCGATCAAGGGCAAGACGGACGCGACGGTGATCTGGGCGGCCACGACCCCGGTGAACGAGCAGTGGCACCACGAGAACAAGCCGTTCGATCGCTTCGAGGCCGACGTCGCCGCCTACAACGCCGCCGCCGCCGGTATCGCCGAGGAGCTGGGCGTGCCGATCGACGATCTGTTCGCGGTGATGCAGCAGGCCGCCGGCGACAAGTGCCTCCGTCCCGACGGCGTCCACTTCACGGCCGAGGGATACACCCGGCTGGGAGAGGCCGTCGCGGCGTGCGTTCGTCCGTATCTTGCGGCGGCCAAGCCCGGCGCCGCAGCGGAAGGGCAATAGGCCGGCCGCTGAGTTCGATCGTGTTCTGTGAGGACAGACATGAAGCTCCTACTGCTGACATTGGCTTTTGCGGCATTCCTCGCCGGCTGCGGCACGCCGACCGACAGCTCGCGCGCGCTGCTGGCCGAGGCATCGGAAACCGAGTTCGGGCCGTCCGGGCAGCCTTGCGCGGAAACCATCGAGATGGCGAGACGGTGCGGTGTCGACTATGAGAAGCTCGTGGCCGGGTGCCTGGCACGCGACCGGAAGTCGATGCACGTCTTCCTTGGTTTGGCCATCCGTGGCGGGTTCGACGCCGCATCCGCCCAAGGGCACGCCGCTGTCGCCGGAGCCCTGCTTCGTGAGCTCGGCGACCGGTTCTTCGGCGCCTGCCTCGCCCGCGAGGTCCCGGCCGTCCAAGCCGACATGCGCGAGCACCTCCTATACGATCTGGGCTACGGCAACATCGACCTGACGGCCGAGCAGATCCACCGCACCTACCCCAAGACGTTCCCGAAAGCATGGGCCGACAGCCAGGTGTCGGCCGGAAGCGGCATCAGTTCTCGAGTTCGCTTACGAACTTGAATTTCCCCGAATGCTCCTTGGCGATGGTCCGCAGGATCTTCTCGGCCTCGGGGTTCTGGTGCTCGTGCAGGATCGTGTGGATCACCACGCTCTTGCCGGCGTTGAGCTTTCTCAATTCATCGAGGACCGCCTGGTTATCGGCGAACTCCCCGTCGGTCAGCAGGTAGATCAATTTGCCCTTGAGATTCTTGACAGCAGTGGAAAGCACGTCGAAGGACCTCTTCAGCGGCGTTTAGCGGCGGAGCTTGCTCCGCGTTGGCGTCAACAGCGAATGCACCACATAGGGCACAGGGAAACACAAGGAACGAAGTTACAGGAAGAGACGCACGAAAGTGCAGAACAAATCCGACATCTTGAACGTTAGTAGCATAGAGGTCCCGATGACGGACTTGTGCCCTCGCCGCGGCTGCAGAGAAGCCATTGACGCGAGACATTGCGGCCGGGTACCCTATGCTGCGTGGTCGCCCGCTTCAGGTGCCGGCACGGGGAAGGATGGGCTGTCAAAACGAAAGGGCGGAGAATGAAGACCTCACGGACACTTCTGGTGGCGCTGGCGGTGTTGTGTGCCGGCTGTCTGGAACCATCCGAGCCGGACCAGAGCTCGGGAACCGCAGAGGCTCCCCAGAGCCCCAAGAGCAACTTCTACGGCTTGGACGGGCTCTACATCCATCACGTGGTGTACGTGCATCACGTGGTGTACGTGGTGGACCGCAGCGGGTCGATGCATGAGACGTTCGATTTCGTGCGGGCTGAACTGCTTCGCGACATCAGGGAGATGTCCCCCCGCCAGGACTTCCACGTGATCTTCTTCGCCGGCGAGCGGGACCCGAACACGCTGGCCGAAAACCCACCCCGCCGGCTGGTTCAGGCCTCCGACCGGAACAAGGCCGAAGCGGCCGAGTGGCCAAAATTCATCGTGCGTAATGTCTCCGATGTGGAT
>SDBU01003651.1_pt1 | contig 19460 bp, 32 predicted proteins | sample 2277071 | NCBI WGS metagenome assembly SDBU01 (sample SAMN10397929, study PRJNA504765) | marine sediment metagenome | isolation source: marine sediment core GS08_GC12, 126 cmbsf | place: Arctic Ocean: Gakkel Ridge, Loki's castle | collected 2008 | reverse complement strand
GGACCTGCGACCACAGTTGCGTGGAGCGGGCCAGCGCTGAAGCGTTGCGTCCAACGGGGCGTGGGTAGAGCCACAGGGTTAGACAAACGGCGGGAAATCACTTCCGCGCTGACCGCGCATCGCTTTGGCGGGTGATCGGCAAAGCCGCAAACGGCCCACGCCGCCAGCGTGCGGTCATCGACGTCGACCGTCATATCAGGCTCGCTTCCTGGTTTGCCAACTGCTTCCTCGCATACGCTACGTCCTTCGGGTTCAACTCGATGCCGAGGTACGCCCTGCCGAGCCGCTTGGCCACCAACAACGTCGTGCCGGTGCCAGCGAAGGGGTCGATGACCGTGCAGGGGACCAGCCGCTCTAACGGGTCAATGGGCTCGGCAAAGCACTCGCACGTCGGCCGCCAGCCGGTAGTGGTGACTGCTACGCACGGGCCGCGTCGAACGTCGTGCGTCTCACCGCCGCCCTGAACCGCCGCCTGCTTGCCGGCGATGGCGTTCCCGCTCCGGCCGGATCCACTCTCGAAACGCCGCTCTTTCTCCACCACCCGTTCCCAGGGCGCGCCACATTTGGGGCAGCAGCCGCGCTCGCTGGTCCCCGCCAGGATGCACCTCTCGGGCAGGGCATACGGGAACGTCGCGTAATGGCTGTACGAGCACGCGCGGGTCGGGAAGGTCCAGACCGAGCGGAGGTTGCGGCCGGCGGAAGGATTAGCCCCCTTGGTGGTCCCAGTCGTATGTCGGCGACCATCTTGCGCCATGCTGCGCATTTCGCCCGTGTGCTCTCGATAGCCGTACTGCGCCTCCTGCCGCACGGCATCGGCGTCGTAGAAGTAGGCCCGCCCCCGCCACAGGTTGACCCGCCGCCATTCCCAGGCCTCGCCGCGTTTCGGTTTCCGCTGGTCCTCGTGCCCCGTCTCCTCGGGGTCAATGTCGGCGGTCTCGGGTTCCGGCCGCGCCGCGCACCCGCACCGGTCATGCCCGATCACCACCGTACCCAGCAACCCGTCCCGCGGGGCGTACACCGGCACCTTGCGCGTCCCCTCACAGGCGGGGCAGATGATGATGTTCGTGCGCCAGCCCTCCGGTTCCTCGGCCGTCTCCTCACCCGTCGCCCGGACCCAGCGATAGTCCGCCGGCGGTTTCGTGCGCGTACCCGGCCGGTCGCGGTGGGTCCAGTAGATCGGCGTGCAGCCGTTCTTGACCAGGAGGAAGATGCTCTCGTGACTGCTGGTGGGTCGGTCGGTGGTGCTCTCTGGCATCGGGTTGGGTTTGTGCCACACGATGGGCGAGCGCACCCACCAGCCATCGGCCTGGAGCGCCAGGGCGATCCGCACCGGCATCATCACCAGGTCCTTCGGCTTCAGCCCGGCCGGGGTACCGGGGCGAGGTTGGTCATCCTGTACCTGGTGGTTCTTGTTGCTTGACGCGCCGGAGCGATACGTCTTCCGGTCACCCGACGTATAACAGTCCCCCATGTTCAGCCACAGCACGCCATCCTTCCTCAGCACGCGCCGCACCTCGCGGAACACCGCCACGATATGCTCAATGAACAACTCGATGTCCGGCTCCAACCCCAACTGGCCCCGCCAGGCGTTGCAGCGACGGCAGAAGGCGCCTCGCTCCACCTGGCGCGCGTACGTTGTTTTCCCATCCCCTGCATAGGCCTCCTTGGCATTCGGCCCACTACCACCTCGTGGGTCGCCAGGAACCGGCTCACCCCACCCATGCTCACACTCGGCATCTCCGCCCCAGACCGTCGCCGGCAGCCCGTAGTCCCGCAGCCCCCAGTACGGAGGACTGGTCACCACGCAATGCACACTCTCGTCGGGCAGGCCCTTCAAGACGTCCATCACGTGGCCTTCGATGATGTCCCCACCCTCAACCTTCAATCTTCGCCTGCCCTTCGTGACCCTTCGTGCCCTTTGTGGACAATCTTGGCTTCATCCCACCATCACGAGATCATGCACTGCCAGCGGCGCGTTCTTGCTCGCCCAGACCACCCGCGCCTGGCCGGTCCTCAGCAGACGGTCCGCCATTGGCGCCGGGCCCACCAGGTCGGGCTGCGCATACCAGTCGTGCGGGAACCGACCCCTGTCGTCGCATAGCCAAGCGACGCAGCCGGTCATCGCACGCACCAGGTGTTCGCTGCAGTGCCGGCTCAAGGGTGTCGATTTGTAGTGGCGGGACACTGAGCGCCACATGCAACGTCGCCACAGCGCGGGAGCGCTACCCACTGCCCACAGAGGCCGGAAGTCCAGGTACCCGTAGGGCAGGCCATTCGCGCGCACCAGGTTGTTGGCAACGATGCTGCGCTCCTCCAGGCTCAGATCCGGCCGCAGCACCACGACCCATTCGCCCCGGTCCTCGTCGATCTCGCCGAACCAGCCGCCCAGGCTCGCCATCCGCACGCCATCCAGGACGGCCTCGGACAGGAAGGGCTGACCTTTCTCCAAGGGATCAGAGCCGTACCGGCCCGCCACCAACTGGGCGACGTGATCGATCTCCCAGGTCCAGGGCTCCACGTCAGGCCAGAGGCGTTTCTGGAACCAGCGGATTTGCCGCTGCGCGTAGCCGATGCCGCCGCCGCTTCGTGTGTGGCGACACACGATGTCGGCCGTGCGCCAGTCGATCTCGGGGATGATCATGGCGGCTCCTTATCGCCTGACGCCTTTCGTCCCTCGCCCTTGCCGCGCCGACCGGGCCCGCGGCCCGATCCCAGGCGCATATGGCGATGCGTTGTTGATTTTGTTGCGGGCGGCAGTCGCCGCGCGGATCCGTTTCAGGTGGCGCCGGCGATAGTCTTGCTGGTAGTGGCGCGGACAGAGCCCCTTGACGTACCCCCACTCCTCGCAATGCAAGACGCGGCACTGTGCCTTCATCCCGGGTCCTTCTCTTCCTCGCCGCCATGCTGGCGCTGCTTTGCAAGCGCGACGTCTCGCACGAATTTCGCCTCTAAGATCAGGCGTTCGCGGGTCTCGTTGGCCACGCGGTCGAGCCGCGCCTCTTCGTCCGAGACGCCTTCCCGCAGTTGGGCGACTATATCGGCCAGGGCCATGACGCCCTTGAGCGCCAGGTCGAGCGCGGCCACGGCCGCCGTCAACGTCGCAACGTCTGCAATCATCGCTTTTTCTCCCTCTGGGGTTCTGGGTCCCATTCCACCGTGACCTCGGTCTCGCCCGGGCCATCGTAGAGTCGTTTCTTGCTGACTTCGCACCACACCTGCGCATCATCCCAGAAGACGATCCCCTGCATGGCATCGCGTACCGGCTTCGCCAGGTTGTCGAGGTCGGGTCGCGTCGTCTTGCGATTGTAACGCTCCGGATCCGCGCGTTTGTATTTCGGCGTTGCCTTCGGCCACGGGAACCGATGGATGATTCGCAACTTCACCGGGCAGCGTAGCGCCGGCCTGTCGGCCCACGCCTCACTGATATCTGCGCGAATGACTGCCGCGTGCTCTTTGACCGGTGTGGGCTGGTACGAACGGATGCCATCGCCGCACTTGAAGAAGCGGGCGGATTGTTTCGGCTTCGGCGTCCGCCGGATCATGAACGTCACGAACGGCATGTCTATCCCTTCCCGATCAGCGCCTTGACCGCGGCCCGAGCCGCGTACCACCTGCTCACCACGTCGTTTCTGTCGTCGTTGGGAAGGCACGGCACGGCCCCCAAAGCATCACCGGCGGCGAGCAACTCCGTCACCGCCTGGCGCTCCTCGGCGTGGGCCTTGGCGACGTGTCTGGCGAGGTGCCGAGCGTCCAGGGGCAGGCCGTGCGCCTGCCCTCGCTTGGCTTTCTTGACCGCTGTGTCGATCTCTTGCAGGACCGCGATGATGCCCTTGACGTCCGCCTCCGTCGGTTCAGCCATCGTCCCTACCTCCTCCGTAAGGGCCGGCGACGCGGTTTCTGCAGGGCAGAACGCGGGTGGACGGTCCCGCGCGGGGGGGCCGCGCCGCCGACGTCTGAGATTACTTCGCCACGCCAGCCCGCAGGAAGCCCAGGCCGAACGCGGCCAGGGCGCTCCACACGTAGGCCGGGATCGTCACGCCGTAGTGCGCCAGGATTCCGCAGGCCATGATCGTGGCGGCCACGGCGTACGTCTTCTTGCCTTCGAGCCACTTCGCCACGACGTTCTTGTCTTCCATCGATCGCTTCTCCTCTTCTTCTTCCATCGCCACCCACTTCGGGCATGGCGTCCATCGCCCGTACGTATACACCACGGCCCTATTCCTCTTCGCGCGTCAGCGCCTCGACAATGAAGCGTTTTGCATGCCACCGATCCAGCGCGCGGTTTCTGTGCTCGTTGGAAAGGCACGGCGAGACAGCCAAAGCGTTGCCAGCAACAATCAACTCCCGGACCGCTACGTGCACGGTGGCGACGGCCTTCTTCGCGTCGGCTATCAGTTCGGGCATTGTCTTGCGGCCCTGGCAGGTCTCCGTCGATTCAGCCATCCTCTTTCCTTCCCATCAGTGCAATCTGTGAAATCTGTGGCAAAACTCTTTCGTCCCTCAAAACGGAATATCGTCACCATCCTCTGCCGCAACAGCGGCGGGCGCCGGCTCGGGTTCAGGTTCGTCTTCCAACGGCAGCGCCGGCTCCCGGTGCTCGGCCTCCTCTTCCTGCCCCGGCGTCACGAACCTGGCCAGGCGTTTCACGAATGCTAGGTCAATGCCGCCCGTCGCCCCCGCTCGGTGTTTCGCAACCACTAGTTTCGACCGCTGACTGGCCGCACCGTGGTCCTTCCCGTCCTCATAGTAGCCCGGCCGGTGCAGCAGCATCACCACGTCAGCGTCTTGTTCCAGCGACCCCGATTCGCGGAGGTCGGACATCAGGGGTTGATGCCCCCGCCGACCTTCGGCCATCCGATTGAGTTGCGACAGCGCCAGAACGGCCACGCCGAACTCGCGGGCCATGCTCGCCACCATCGCGCTGGTCTGCGCGACGGCCTGTTCCCGATTGGCGTTGCGCCTCATGTCCGGCGGCTCGCCCACCAGTTGAAGGTAGTCGATGACCACCAGCGCCAGGTTCGCGTGCCGACCCCGGGCCCGGCGCACTTGCCGGCGGATCTGCACCGGCCCCAGCCGTCGCCTGGCCGCATTGACCAGAACCAGCGGCCATCGCTTGCAGACCTCGCCACCGACGGTTAGCGTCGCCAACTGCGCATCTGTGAGGTCCTTGGACCGACGGATGGCCCACAAGGGGACGCCCGTTTCCATTGCCAGCAGTCGCTCCGTCACACCCACCGCCCCGTCCTCGTAACTGACGTAGAGCACGGGCTGGCCCCGGATCAGCAAGTGCCGGGTGATACCGACCGCCAAGGCGGTTTTGCCGATGGAGGTCCGGGCTGCCAAGATCGAATACGACCCCGGCAAGATGCCCCCGGTGAGGCCGTCGAGGCGGGGCAGCCCGGTCGGGATTCCCGTCACCACCCTCCGGTCGAGCCGCTCCATAACCTCCGCGATCACCGCACCGATCTCCGTCACCTCGTTTACCTCCTGGCCGGCGGTCACGGCGTAGAGTCGCGCCTCGGCCTGCTCCACCAGTGTCGCCGGCGCCTCTCCATTGCTCGCAGTCAGGGCCAGTTCATTCCCGATCCGGATCAGTTCCCGTCGCTGCCAGGCCGTCAGGATTTCCCCGCAGTAGTATTCCGGGCCCGCGCCCAGCGGCGCCATCTCTGCCAAGAGCGCCAGGTACGCGGCGCCCGGGTTCTGTTGGTCGCCGATCTCCTCGAGCCGTCCGCTCAGTTCCCGGGCAACCGACACGAGGTCAACGGGCATCCCGTGCGCTTCGAGGTTGGTCACGGCCGCGACGATGGCCTGATGGTCCGGCCGGTAGAAGTGCGTCGGTTTGAGCAGGTCGCACAGCGTCCCGGCCGCCTCGTCGCTCAGGAGCGCCGCGCCGATGGCCGAGCGTTCGCAATCGATGGCCTGGGGAGGTATGCGTTCGAGTTCGTTCACGGCTTCCCGATCAGCGCCTCGACACGGGCAACGTCGGCCGCCAGCAAGCAATCTGGTGTGTGATCCGGTAGCACCGCCATGGCGGGCGCGCGGACGCCGCAATGGATGCAGATTCCGAGGCGCCGGTTCGCCGCCTCAAGGTAGTCCACGATGCGGCGAAAGTCACGGCAGACCGCCCCATGAAACTTCCCGGCCCGCACGCGGAACGCCGCCACCGCCTTGCGCTCCTCGGCGCTCTGCTTGTGTAGGAAGCGAACAGTCACCAAGGCTTCCTCATACTTGATGCGCTCGGCGGCGTGGGCCTCGGCGGATGCTTGCGCCATCATGGCCAGGGTCGGGGTCCCCGGCAGCGCATCGTCGTCGTGATTCATGTCGTTGACCGCGTGGGCGGTCTGCCAGTCCGCCGGTGTCGGTTTAGCCATCGGCTTGCTCGCCACGCACGCATGCCCCTTGGCGCACTCCTCGCAGAACGGTCCGACCTCGCACCGCTCACAGAAGATCGAATCCTCACCCGCGCCAGCTCGGCCGGTAGGGTCGTCGCAAACACAGCATCGCTCGAGACGTCTCGGTTCAGCCATCGTCCTCGCCCTCCCCATCTGTGAAATCTGCGTAATCTGTGGACAGTCCCGCTTTGTTCACAGGCTCCCTCCCGGAATATGCACCCCGCCCTCGGTGCCCCAGTTGGCCATGCAGTCGTCCCCGTCGTCCTTGTCCTCGCCACGTTCCTTCCGCCATCCCCACATCGCCCCCACCAGGGCTTTCTTGCTGGCCCCCGGCGCCTCCGGGCCCTTGTCGGCGAAGACGTACAGTTCATCGAGTGACCACCCATCGTTCGCGGAGGCCTTGAAGACATCCACCAGGATGTCGAGCCGTTCGCGCATGGACGAGCCCAGGCGGGTCCAGTAGGCCTCCGCCGCCAGGGCAGGGGTCCGGGTTGGCTTGTTTTCGGCTGGCCTCTTAATTTCTTCTTCCCTTCCCTTCCCTTCCCTTCCCTTCCGTGGCGTTTTTTCGGCACCTTGCTGCGCTTTTCCCGCGCCCTCCTGCGCTTTTTCGGCACCAGGGTGCGGGATATCTCCTAAGTCCTTTGTCCATCCGAGGTTACAGAACCGGCCCATGGCCTCTTCTACCAATCCCGCACCATGGTGCGTCAAGAGTGCGAGAATGTCGCACGTATACGGCACCTTCCTGCCGTTTTCCAGCACCCCGGTGCGGGGTGGGTTTGCGCGGCTTGCCAGTTCGACCACAGAGCACCATACGCCGAAGTGTGCGGACCCGTTTGGGTGGTCTCTGATAAGTTGCACGTACCCCCCGCCGAACTTGTTGGGCATCCCCACCCAGGCGGTGTGTTTGATCTTCCGTGAGCGGTTGTTTTCGAAGTGCCTGTCCCAGTCTAGAATCTGATACGGCGGCATAGTTCCCCCCGCTCCATGAAGGCGGACGGGCACCAGCAAGACGCGCCGCCAGGTCGGCCGCAAGGGCCGGTGGGGACGGGTGCCCGTCGCCTATCTTATGTGTCGTCGAATGGTCCCGACGTCGCATCTTGCTGACCCCATCGCAACGGCGCCACCGCTGGCGTCAAGGGGAATTCTGACGTTTCTTGCGGCCTGGGTACATGGCCAGCGCCGCTCGCTCGCGGGCGTCGTTGTAGCGCCTGATGAGCCACCACTCGCATCGCCAGAACAGGTTGCAGCGCGGGAGGTCACCGATCCGCCACGCCATCAGGAACACGCCCACGGGCATCTGCATGGCCAGGAAGACATTCCACCACAGCGGCGGAGGCGCGAAGCGGTTACGGTTGGTTGGCATCCTGAACCTCCGGGTCGGGGACAGACGCCAGGTCGACGACCTCTCGCCGCACGTGAATGATCGTCAGGCCGGTCACGTCCGGCGTGATGGCGTCGAGGGCCACGTAGGCCAGTTGGATCGCGTCAGTCCACGCCTGCGCGGCTTCCTCGCCCTTGGGGAGCGCCGCCGCCTTGTGAAGCGCCGCCGCGGCTGCGCGCAGTTCGTGGTCGAAGAGCACCGCTACGCTCAGACGAATCTTTGCGGCCATTACTCTACCTCCGGCTCGGGGACTGGCAGGTCGTCGCGCCTGGTGGAGGCTAGGATCACCTCTTCAAAATTCCGGCGCAGTTTCCACCATGTGCGCTCGTCTGGCTTTCGTGGTCGAGGACCTTCGGCGACCATTTTGGCGGCTTCCTCGGCAAAGACGGTATGCGCCCGTTTGATCCACGCGGTATAGGTGCGTTCTCGGTTTGGTGTCATCTGCTCACTCCTTTCGCCCCGCGTCCCGTTTTCCAGGCCCGCGCCTCGCGCAAGCGCCGAACGGCATGGTCGATGTCCGGCAAGCCTACGCGGATGGCCCATCCGCGGTCCGCCTGATCCAGGAGGACGAAGACCTCTCGTTTCAACTTGCCGTGCTTTTGCGTGACCATGGCAACAAGAACGCACGCACAGCCCAGGGCGACGTGCCGCGCCGTCAGGCCCTCGACGGTGACGACCGCATCGCCGTCCGCTTCGTCGTTGAGTTCTTGCTGCGCCTCGAGCCGAAGCGTGACGCCGGACCACGCCCATCCCCCTCTGTTCGGGAGCGCCTTGCGCAGCCACAGCACCTCGGCCTCAAGCCGTTCGCGCTTGCGCCTGTCTCGCACCGTCGTCATGTTCGCCTCCTTTCGCCCCGCCCGCCAGTGGCGAATGCCCTCTGACACCAACGAGCGGGGCAGGGTGGACAGGGCCTATTTGACGTAGAAACGATCCTCGGCCGGCCTCAGTTCCACGCCGTCCAGGAGTTCCCCGGTGGCCTTGTAGTGCTCGGCCAGCGGCGTCATGAGGATGCTCTTGCTGATCTTGACGGCCGCCGGTACGTCGGCGTCGTCGACCAGCGCAAACTTGCCCTGCGTCAAGGGAATTCTGCTCATGTGCTTGCCCCGCTCGCCGCGACGCCAGCCGCCATACCCGCGGCGAGCACTTCCTCCTCACTGGGCCCGTCGCCGTCCCCGATAGCACCGAACACCGGATGGGCGCAAGAGAACAGGCGCTCCACGCGCCGCCGAGTCTCGGCGCCGTAGGAGCCCGCCCAGTAGCCGAGGTTGCCGCGTTCGGTGGTCTCGGCCTCCTCGCGCGTCTTGTCCGTCATGCGCATCATGTGTTCAACGCATGCCTCGAAGTAGGCGGTGGCCTCGGCGGGATCGGTGATCTTCATAGCCGGGCCATACTTGTCGCCAAGGGTCACTACGTCTGGAAACCTCATCTCGGCTCCTTCTCTACGTGGTTGTGTCGCCGGCCGTCCCCGGCCCCACGACGATCTTCTTCCGCCATTGCACGCCCTCAGAAGCCGGCTGCGCCGTTCGGCGGACCACCCCTTGCTTCCACGTCACCAGGAACCGGCCCACCGCCACGTCCTGGCCCTTGACCAACAGGCTGTCCCGCGTCCGTTCGAGTTCCTTGGCTTCCTTGGTCGCGGGGGCCAGTTCGTCCAGCCGTTCCAGGACGGCCTCCAGTTCGTCGTTGACCACCACCTGGAGGTTGCCGCCCGTGCCCACGGCCGGCGCGCAGAACGAAGAGAACGGGCACCGCGGGCATTCGTCGGGATCGTTGACGCCGGCCGGAGGCTCGCCAGCGGCCACCGCCTTGTTGATCGTCTCCGCCTTCTGCAGCAGGCCTTCGGCGTAGTCGAGATCCAGCGGGAATTCGATCAGGCGGAGGTCGTACAGGTTCGTCTTGTTCACCAGCATCAGGTAGCAGCGGCCCAGGTTGTTCGCCAGCGCGTAGAGCATCAACTGGCCGCGCCACTTGCGGGTCCAGGGGTACCGCACCAGGCTCCCGAAATCGATCAGCCGCGGGTAGATGTTGGGTGAGCAGGTCTTGATGTCCACCACGCCGACCGTTTCCCAGTGACTATCGACCTGCACCTGCAGGAACCCGTCTACCGTGCCGCTGATCGTATACCGTTCGAGTAGGCGGTCCTTCGTCGCCGTCTGCGAGCCGACGATCCGCCAGGGCGGCGTGCTGGCCGCGCCGATCTCCGAGCAGATGCGTTCGATGACGGGTTCCAGGATGTTGCCCGTGGCGAAGATCCCCGCCAGGCCCTTGTCCGGCGGCGCCTGGACCTGCCAGTCGTGCCGGTGGTAGTAGAGCCGGCGCAGACACGGGTCGTCGAGTTGGCTGATTCGGTTGGTGTGTTGGGGGTACTGCGTCATCCGGCGCTCAAGGATGGCTGCCAGCCCCGCGTCCAGGTCAATCAGCACCGGCCACCTCCTTCGCCAGTGCCCGCGCCGTCGCGAGGGTGATGGCCAGGCGTTGGCCTTTGAGCCGGCTGGCCGGCAGTCCTGAAACTTCCTTCCCGTCACGGCCGGGGAAACTGGAGAGCGCCACGCAGATAACGGCTGCCCGTTCGAGTTCCGGCCGATCGTCACCGTCGCTCATCGGCGTGGTGATCCACTTGCTGTCGTCGCCTCGCACTACGGCGAGCCCCGCATTCGCCAGGGCGATACAGCGCTCGGCCAATTCGGATTGTTTCTCGTGTTCCGTCTGCGAGGATCCGCCCTGAGTTCCGCTGCCGTAGGCATGGCCGCCGGCCTTGACCGGGTCCCCGCCGGCCTGACCCATGAGCGTGTGGAACTGCGCCAGGGGGATCCCCCGTAGCCCCAGCAGGCCCTTGATCGCATTGCCGCAGAAGATGTGATAGGCGGCGTTACGGATGTTCCCCTCGTTGATGTCCTCGAGCGGCCGATATCCTCCATCGGCGAAACCCAGGAACTTGTCCCGCGTGCTATAGGTGCCCTGGCTGAAGACTACGCGGGAGCCGAGGGCCGCCTTGCCCTCGAAAACGTAGCGGTATCCCTGGCCCAGGGCGTCGGTGAAATCTTCGCGCTTCGAGACGACCTCGAAAAACTGGATGTCGAACAGCCGGGCCACCCGTTCGGCGCCGGCCGACGACAGGCACACCTTGGCTTTGTCGCCCGTGCCGAACGTCTCCCAGTCCTGGGGGAACGTCTGCGACATGAGGATCGTCTGCATGGCCTTGAGGAAGCGCGGCGCCAGTTCGGCCTTGCGTTCCATCATCAGGATCTGGGCGTCCGGATCCCCCTCGTTCATCACGCGGGCCATCTCCGTGCCGGGCCCTTCCTCGATTGCCAGATCCGGCGGCCCGCCCATTTGCGCGTCAGTGGTCGTCATTCGGTTCACTCCTTAGCCTTTGCGCCTACTACCATGTCCACCCTCCTCAGATGAGGGTAGGCTGAATGCCGGGATGGCATCATGTGGTTGCGTACCACCTTGAAGCACCCAACCCACCCTCCTCAGTCAGTCCGGTATCCCGCGCAGCGGCCGCACGCGCCGCGCCTGCCAAGCGAGCGCCCATCCGCGTGTTCGTGGTAAATGTCGCCCTCCTCAACGATGTGGTCACACTTCGGGCAGAGCGCCAGCCGCACGCGGATGTTCGGTGCCCACTGCGCCGTTCCCTGCCAGACGTCCGCCTCGGCAAGCGCGGCCTTCAGTTCGGCGTCGGTCATGATCCCCCCTTGGCGGCTGCGATGGCGGCGCGGATGCCGTCCACGAACCGGCAGGGCGGCCTATGGACGGGGGTCGCTGCGCCGTGCGTGGCAGAGCCCCCGCAGAAAGCGCACCGGCCGGCTAGTTGCTGCTGCTCCTCGCCGAGTTGCACCGTGTCGTTTAGCGCCTTCATCAGGCCATCGACCACGCCCAGCAGGTGGTGGATGTCGTCGATGGGCGTGGGCAGTTCGCGCATAATGCGTTTCGCCCACCCCATACATCGCCGCTCCCTGATCGCCTCCAGCGAGAAGCGGCTCCGCTCTTTGCTGGTCATGATCCGCCCTCCAGTTTTGCCTTGGCCGCATCGACTGCCTCGCGCAGCGCGCGCATCCTGGCGTCGCCTATCGTCCACACTTCTGAATACGTGCCGTTTCGGCCAGCCGCGCGGACAAGGTCCTCGGCCGCCTTCAGCAGGGCAGGGGGGTCCTGGCCTGGCGCTTCGTTGATGCCCGGCGCCGGTTCAGGGGTCATGCCACGTCTTCCGTCCGCTCCGCCGGCTTGCTTCTACCCCAACCCGCTTGGGGTGGCTGATCACCCGCACTATGAAGAAGGTGGTCTTGCTCTATAGCGCTGGGAAGGAGTTCTGCCAATCGCCTGATAGCCCTACCTACAGCGGCAGCATGGCCTCCTTTCTCTGCTGAGACGGTCGTCTGAAACTTCTGAGCGAATGATCCTTCGACGCTGATCCTGATCTGTCCCATCTACTTGCTCCCTACGCGTTCTCCACCGCGTCCCTTGGCCCCGGCGCCTGCTCAGGCATCGGCCCCCTCTCCCTCCTCGGGCTTGGCCTTGGCCTTCTTCGCAGTCCGCGCGGCCGGCGTCCGGTTCCGAGCACCGTATGCATAGCCCTGGCCGCGCGCATCGTAGGCCGCCTTCAGTTGGCTCGTGTCGAGATTGATACCTCCACACTCCGGACACACGAGGTCGTGCAGCGCATCCTTCGACTTGCCGCACGCCTTTGCCGGCCCTGTCCAGTCGCAGTCCTTGCAATGCACGTCCGGGTTAGACTTCAGCGGGCCTTTCTTTTTGGCCATGAACCTTCTCCTCTGCTGGTAGGTTTGGCCCGTCCTCCGCGACGGGCTCGACTACGCCTTCTACGTGGCCGTCGACGATGACGATCGCGCACTTTTGATCGGCCTGGACCCGTTCGAGCCACACCTGGGCATCGTGCTTCTCGGCGAGTTTCGCCAGCAGCGTCACGTGCTCCGGGTCGAGGTCGTTGCCCTCGCGGACCAGCATCACGCGCAGCGTCGGATTCCCCGCCAGGGCCATCGCGACCGACACTTCGATCTGTTCGCTCCGGGACGCCTGCTCGAACGGCAGCCCCGCGTAAGCAACCCCGTCCTCGTTGAAGCCCAACCCCGGCACGGGGAACGTGGCTGCGGCGAGTCGCGTCTCGCGTTCGGCGTTGACCTCCGCGAGTTTCTCGCGTTCGTCCGCCCCCGCGCTCTCGGCCTCCTGGGCCCGCGCGACCAGGCGGCCGTGTTCTTGATTGTCCCGGATCCGCGCGTTAGTCTCGTCGGCCTGAGTGATGCGTGCGCGGATCGCGACGAAGTCGGGATCCACCAGGACCTCGACGGCGATGGCGGCCTGTGCCGATGCGAGTTCCGCGGTGGCGACGGCCTTCTCGGCTTCGACATGCACCGTTTTCGCCGCGTCAAGAGCGGCGGCCAACTCCTCGATGTGTTCGAGACACTCCCCAAGTCGGTCCTTCCAGTCCTGGAGGCCGCGCCCGAGATCTTGCTCCTCGGCCCGTACCGCGTCGTTCTGTGTCTGCTCGCTCTGCGCGGTTTCCAGTTCCGCCATCAGGGCCGAGGCGGCGATCTCGTCTTCTGGGAGAGTCAGATCAACGCCCACGGCCTTAGCGCCCTCGACGGCTGCAACTTCCTCGCGGCGATGCGCTGCAATCGCGTCCAGCATCTTGCGCCGGCGTTCGTCGAGGTCCGACATGTCCAGGCCCACGAGGCGCTCCAGCGTTACCTTCTGCTCGGGCGCCGATAGGGCCAGAAAGCCCAGCGGGTCAAACGCCAGGTGCCCCGTGAGGCGGTCGAGTAGGGCCTGCGGGCTGCGGAACACCGCGCCCTCTTTGCTCTCCACCGTGAGCGTCCCGCCGCCATTGGCGGTGATCGTGCGGCGCACCAGCAGGTCGCCGAGGTCGAGGACCACGCGAGCCTTATCCGCGCCCCGGCGCACGGGCTCGGCAGGGTGCGACCGCGTGCCGGCCAGGGCATATTCGATTGCATCCAGCACCGAGGATTTGCCCGAGGCGTTCGCGCCGGACACGACGACCAGGTGACCGGTCGGCGTGATTTGCACCGCGCTTATTCGCTTGACGTTCTCGACTTGCAGGCTGAGAATGCGTTGACCTGGCTCGGGCGGCGGAGTGGCTTTCTTCTTCTTCGCCGCCCGCTTCTTCTTCGCTGTCCCTTTCGTCGGCTCCACCATCAGCGATTACCTCCCTCGGGGCGCCAGCGCCGACCGACGCCCCGTCCTTGCTGCGCACGTTCTACGTGCTGGCCTTCGGCTCGACCTCGCCGACCGTTATTGATCGGACACGCGCACCGCCGGCGAAGAGTTTGCCCTTCTCCTTCGTCTCGATGTTCGTGACGGCCACCTTGAGGGCCTCGACGACGGCAGTTTCGCTTGCCGCCTCCATGACGCCGCCCGCCTTCCACTGGTACTTAGGCACGTCACTCCTCCCTGCCCGCGTGTTTCGTGCTGTCCAGCGCGCCGCCGGCCGCGGGCAGACCGGCGGGCCCCATGTCGCCCGTTACGATTCACTCGGCTCGTCGGGCTTGAACCGAATCGACGGCAGGAACGCGGCGTTGTAGATCTCAACCGTCCGCCCCCCCGCGTCGTACTGATCGACATACGTCCGCGAGGAATCGCCGCGCCACTCGAAGCGGAATCGCAAACCCACCACGCCGTTCTTGCCTGCCTTGACCATGGCATCGTTCGGCGCTGCATCAAGGATGATGTCGTCAACCTCACGCCCGTCGTTCTCGCGGCCGTCTCTATACGCCATGTTCCCTTACTCCTACAGGCTCACTCGTGGCCGGTTTCGACACCGACTCGCAGGGCCGTTCACTTTTTGGACCTCGTTTTATCACGCGATGTCCCTGCCCGCAGGTCTAGCGGTTGTTCCCGATGTCGTGTGCATCGGTAGCGTGTCCTTCCACGCCGCACAAGTGAGCCTTTCGTTCTGGGCCTTGACCGGCCCGTGCGTCTGGTGCCCCCGTGGCCGGATTCCCCACCCGGCACCAACATCCCCCGCGGCTCAGCAGTCTCCCTCGGGGGACTCGGTTTCCCGATTAGCGGCCCTCTCTGTTCCCCTGGCTTTCTTATCACCAGGTCGTAGCCGCTCTCGGCGGTCGCTTGGCCCACTACGTGGCCCGCGCGTCGCCGACTCTTACCCGACGCTGCCACGCCGCACGGGGGCATTTCACCTGCATCTCTGTTCATCCGCGGTTACCGTCCTCTCGATCATCCGCCCCACCGCCACGTCCAGCCGCGGATCGTCCTCGGCGATCTCGGGCACCGACGCCCTCGCCACCGGTTCCATCACGTAGTAGGCGCCGCACTTCGGACACACGACGTAGCACGCCAGCGCCGCCCGCTCGAACGCCCAATCCGAATTCCACAGCACCGTGCCGCAGACCGTGCAGACGTCCACTTTCGGTCGGATTGCCTTCACCAGTTTCCCCTTTGCGTCCTTTGCGCCTTTGCGGTGAAACGTCCGTGCCTGCCTCGTCAGGAGCAAGATGGCAGCGCCTTGCTCGACGCCCCACGTTTGGGCCGCTGGCGGGTGGCCGGGCCGTGACGAGGGAAGGGGTGAGAACCCTCGCTTGAACGTAGGGCGTTTCGGCTTGCATGGATTCAGCGGACGTATTGGACGGGTGGTTCGCAGCGGGTATGATGTTGGGTGAGGGCCGTCCTGGCGGCGGCCTCGGTGCGGTACCAGTCGGTGCGGGTGTAGCAGAACTGGCAGATCGCGCGGGAAAGGGCGAACGCGGTGCCGGCCATGGCGTGCATGATCACGACGCCGCGTCGGGGATGTTCGCAGACCAGCATGATAAGGAAGCCCGACCCCCTGATAGGAGTAAACACGCGGCTCCGTCCGCTGGTCTTGACGAGGGAAAAAACCGCATCCCCTGTCAACGTCCGATAATAGCTCTGCTGTTAAGCTCTTTCGCGCCTTTTGGGCCAGAAACGGCGGTCGATCAATAACCGCCAGGCCCGCCTCAGTCCCACCCATTGTGCTCTCCGTCGCGCGCCCAAAGGCTCCGTCCACGCCCTTTGTATCTGTTACTCCCCGCCGCCTATGCTCAGGCCCAGGTCGCCGTATCGGGCCTGCAGGTCATCTATCAACCGCCGTGCCTCCGCCATCTCGGCGGGGGTCAACGGCCCGGGTCTATGGAACCAACTCCTCAACAATCCTTTCTTCCGTGACGGTGCGCCAGCCAATCTGCGGGCGAAAGCCGCCACTGATAATGGTGCGAACCTTCTTCTTGCGCTTGACTTTCTTCCGCCGAACAAGTTTCAGGCCGCTCTCGAGGGCCTTCTTGAATTGTTCCAGCGTCAGAGGCCGGTGGATGATGTAACTCTGGACAGTGCGCGGGGCGCCCAAGGCGGTCGTATAGGTGTACCTACCCACATACACCAGGGGGACGTCGCGAAAAGTAGCGCCATCGATGTTGTGCGCCAGTGCGACTCTCTTGACGTGAAACAGGATGTCTTCAGTCATCCCCGCTACGCTCAGAGAGATAAGCGCCTCGGTCCCTTGGAGCGCCTGGAAGATCTTGGCCTTGCGAAAGCGAGAGCCGGCGACCGCCCACCGAAGCGCCCCAGGCTCAGGGGGATCGGACCAGATGGCGGCTTTGGTAAGCACTTCTCTTCCTGATTCTATGAATCGCCCTTTGTGCAGCACGATCTTCCAGCAGAACTCTATGTGCGTAGCCTTCAGCCACGCCTCGGTTCTCGGGTCGCCGCGGTATACGACAGCGGGGTTCTTCACCACGGTTGGCTTCGGTTTGGGCTTTGGCCTTGATGTCGGCTTCGGTTTCGGCCGCTCGATCGCGATGACGCGCCACTCGGCCGCCGGCAACTGCCTCTTCTGCCCGTCGGTCGTCTTTACGTGCAGATACCCCCCCGCCCTGGCGATCAGCGTGCCCTTCAGCACCTCGCCGGTCGTCGGATTGGTGAACGTGTGAGACGGCTGCGCGCCCAGGGCCGCGGCCAGAATCAGGGCCAACATCGTTTGTCCCCCTTACCCTACTTCCCCGCCAGCCATCGGGCGGCCAGGTAGACGATCACGATAACGAGCCCCACCAGCAACCAGACCGGATCGCGGAGGCCTCGACGCTTCATGGCCGGGTCCTCGAAAAGACGCCCAGCCCGAGCGGCTCTGTGGGGTGACGAGGTGATCGCCACCACCGCCGGGCCGGGCGTTCCATTGTTTTCGGGAGATCGTGACCGCCACAGATCGGTCTCCTGGAGTGCGTTACGGTTCGTCGGCCCCCGCCTGGGGCGCCTTGGCGATGTAGTCGGCGACGGCTTTGAGGATCACGCCCGCAACGGGGACCATCGCCCCGTTCTCCCAACGACACAGGGTCTCAGGCGTGATGCCGATGCACTTGGCCGCCTCAACTTGCGTCTCGCCGCGCCGCTCCCTGGCCTGCCGTAGTGCGTGTCGATCAAAGGCCACCGCTTGCTCCTCCATCGGGACCATACGCCCAGCCTTGATGGACGTCAAGGGAATTCCGGGATTTATTTTCGGGGGGACCGAGGCAGAGAAACCGCCGATGAACGCCGATGAACGCAGATCAGGGTCCAGACGGGCCACAGGATGCCGCTGGGCGCGCCAGGATGGCCGCCACGGGCCGCTGAGGCGTTGCGGGTAGGGGAATACCCCCTGGCCTGAAGCAGGGGGGGGGCCGCCGACCCCACACGTTGCGGGCGCTGCCGTCGACGACCCCCGGGTGAAGGGCTCATTTGCCGTTGAGGCGAGCCATGGCCTGCTGGACGTCGCCCAGCGCGCCGCAGACGCGGTCCAGGGCGGCATGGCACCGCTGGTGGTGTTCGGCCAGATCGCGGGTGAGCATGGCCCGGTATTCCTGGTGGGTGTCGGCGAAAGCCTTATTGACGGCCTCCGCCCGCTCGACATCGAGATTGTCCCGGTGCCGGATGTAGGCCAAAAACGCTGTGACGACGGCGATAATCGCGCCGGCCACCACGACGGCCGCACCGCCCTGAACCCAACTGGTCGTACTGGTCTCCAGAAGATAGAACACGGCGGCCTCCATCAGGCTGCGAACGTCTGCAGAGACGCCCGGTATCGCGGTGCGGCGGTAGTCCTGGCGGGCCCCGGTGGTGCGGGCGGCGGGCTGGCGCGGGGTTTCGCAGCGCCCCGAAATTGTGCGGCAAACGCCTGCAGTTGCAGCAAGATGGCGATCATTTTATCCCGTGCCTCGACAACCTCCCCCGGTGCCGAGGCTCCCGGAATCGCGACAGCCTCCCAGATCAGAACGGCATCGAGGACGGCGTTCGCCGCGGCGTAGTAGTCGTCATACAGGGCCGCCGCCTGATCTTTGGTCGGTTCGTCGATGCGGCCCGCCTGCCAGGCCTGATACACGGCCCCGTAGGCGGCATCGGCCGCGACGTTCGCTGCGGCCACGCCCGCCCGCCACTGCCCCGGCGACTGGCAGCCGGCCAGCGCCACCACCATCGCTACGAGCAGAAACAGAATCCCAGTCTTGCGCATCGGCGATCTCCTCAGTGCTCGTGCGCGTATAGGCATTCATCCCAACCTACGACGAGGCGTTCTACTGATGGACGAAGTTCGCGGTAACCCAAGCCTGCGTAGCGATGCCAGTCAGGTCGAGATCCTCCTGCGGGATCGGCCCGACGTTGGCCCATCCCGAATCGAACTTCAGATATCCCTCGCTCGGGGTGAACTGGCCCCAGACGCCTTCGGCGTCCCCGACCATGAGCGAGCCGAGACCATCCGGTAGGCCAGGGCCGATGCTGAAGGTGAAGGTCGTTCCGCTCTGCGAGACGGCCTGCCCATCGAACGTGATCTCGCCGCTTACTTCCCCGTCGGGCCCTTCGATGCTGAGGACGCCGGTGTTCGATATCTGAAGCGCGGTCGCCTGGAGGCCCACGAATGGGGCGGTGTCGGCGACGATGTCGATTCCGTCCAGGGGCTCGAACCAAATCGACCGGAAGTAGGGCGTCGGCGCAGATCCCCCGCCCTTCCAAATCCGAATATCCGAGACGTTCGGGCCGCGGAGGAAGACGTAGGTCGAGTTGCGATACCACAGCCAGACGAGGTTCTCGGGAAGCCGATGCGTGTGCGGCCTCGAACCCGGAGACCAGGTTAGCGCGCCGAGTTCGACGGCCGTTACCCACAGGTCGCCGTCATAGACAGGGTCACCGGCCACCAGGTTGACCGTCCGCACCCAGAACCGTTCGTCTCCGTAGTCCTCCTCGCTCTCCGGGCCCTCGTCAATTATCTCGGCCAGGCGCGGCCAGTCGTCCGCCCCCGCCGTCGCCCCCACGCCGAGCCGCACGATGGCCCGCGCGGGGTATTCGGTGCTGCCCACGTCCTCGATCCATAGGATCACGGCCGAGCCCGCGGCCCCGGCCGTAAGGTAACCGGTCTCGCCGTCGGTAATCTCAGCGAAGTTCATAAAGTCGAGGTCGGGCACGTCCACCCGTGCGTGTACCACGCCCCCGGCTGCGGCTCGGCCGATTGCGCCGTCGGCCAGCGGCTCGAGCAGTACCACAAACCGGCCCTCATGCGTGTCAACCGCGGGCGTTACGCACGACAGAGCGATCCGCCGCTGCCATTCCGGCTCGTTGTCAGCGGGCAGGATGATCGGTTCGTCGATGCCCAGGACGTCGAATCGATCTTGAGCGACGCCGCTGTCGTTCCGGACCAGGACGACGTCGGCGGCCGG
>SDBU01003650.1_pt1 | contig 19461 bp, 29 predicted proteins | sample 2277071 | NCBI WGS metagenome assembly SDBU01 (sample SAMN10397929, study PRJNA504765) | marine sediment metagenome | isolation source: marine sediment core GS08_GC12, 126 cmbsf | place: Arctic Ocean: Gakkel Ridge, Loki's castle | collected 2008 | reverse complement strand
ACTATTAATGATGGATTTGATGCCGTTGTGACCGGCCGGTCCTCGGTCAAATTGAATTTTGTAGTCCCCTACTCCAAGATCAAGGTCGTCGTGGATGACATAGAGGTTTTGAGGAGGAATTTTGTAGAAATTAAGGATTTTTCTGATGGGGATACCAGAGTCGTTCATAAAGGTAGCAGGATATCCTAAAATGGTGTTTTGGTGTTTGACAGTATAGGCCTGGAAACGGGCTTGTTTTTTGGTTTTAAGCTGTAAATCTTGGCATATTTTTAGGATAATGTTTTTGCCCAGGTTGTGGCGGTGAGATTGATAGTATTTGTCGGGATTGCCCAGGCCAATAAATAGGTTCATGGTCTATTTTAGCTGATTTCTGGGAGTTTTGTTAAAAAGGACGGGGATCGAGGTATTTTGATATGAGTTGTTATAGTTAGGTAGAAAAAGTAGGGGAAAGATAGGCAAAATTGATTTTGGGATGGTAATTAGCAGTCTTTTGTTTGATTGCTAATATTATTGGAGCATGTGATTAAGTTTTTTTTCGGAGATGATAGGGATGCTTAGTTTTTTGGCAGTTTTAAACTTAGACGAATTGGATTTATTAAGATTGCTAATTAGGTAGCTGGTGTTTTTGGTAACAGCATCGACTATTTGGCCACCGGCGGATTCAATGTCAGAGGTGATTTGTTTTCGAGGACGAGATAAGGTGCCGGTTATAGCAAAAGAAAGATGCTTAAATTGGGACGACTGGCGGGTGGTTTTGAGGGTTATTTGATCTAGAATTGATGTGATGGTGGGTTTTTTGATGTCGATTCCTTGGATAATTTTTTGGGATAGAGTGGATTGAAAGCCGGGCAGAGATGCAAGGTCAGTGACGGTCAGGTTTAGGATTTTTTTGGGGGTGTTAAAACCGGCATTTACGGCTTGTTGGATTCTTTTTTTGGAAAAGTTGGGGATGGTGGCGGCGGTTAATGCTTGGACCAGGCTAATATGGCGCTTGGCTTGAATTTGGTTGATAATATTTTGAGCGGATTTATCACCCAGACCTGCTAACTGATTGATATCTGTTATTTTTAGTTTATAAAAATCTCCAGCCAATTTGACTTTTTTGGCTTTGACTAATTTTTGAATGGTTTTATCGGAGATGCCTTTGATGTCTAGGAATTTACAAAAGAGGCGGAGACTGCCTAGGGTTTGGGAGGGGCAGGCCAGGGAGTTGGGACAGCGGAGGAACTTGGCTTCTTTTTTGAGAAGAGTGTGGCAAGAAGAACAGTGGGAGGGAATAGTTGGTTTTTTAGCAGAGACTTTATTGACTACTTTTTCAATATAGGGAATAACATCGCCGCGGCGGGAGATTTCGACGATATCACCGGTGTTAATATTTTTTTGTTTAACTAATTGATAATTTGCCAAAGAGGCAAAAGTAATAACGGCACCGCTTAATTCTATTGGTTGAACCTCGGCCACTGGAGTGACGGTGCCCAGAGGTCCGGTTTGCCAACGGATGGCTTTGACTTTGGTGGTGGAGGAGGCGGCGGGGAATTTATAGGCAATTTGATATTTGGGGCGACCATTTAGGGAGCCTAGTTTTTTTTGGAGAAAGATAGGGTTGATTTTGACCACTAGGCCGTCAATGTCGTAAGGGTAGTGGCGGCGTTTTTGGGTTAGAAAATTTTGATAAATGTCTTCGATTTTCTTGAGATTTGAGCAGAGGTGGGTGGCAACAGTTTTGACTCCAAGTTTTTGGATCTTTTCGACTTGATCCATTTCGGTTTTAAAATTGTTTTGAGAAGTAAAGAGATCAACGGCCAAAAGGGTGCAAAATTGTCTGAATTTGGAGTCGAGGCGTTGAGAGATGCCGGAGGCGGCGTTTCTGGGGTTGGAGTAGGTGTTTTTACTAGCTTGGTTTAATTTGGCGAAATCTTTGTAAGTAACAACTATTTCATAGCGGATGGAGCCGGTAAAGGGGCTTTTGAGCTTGGGGACAAAATTTTTCATGCCAATGACGTTTTGGGTGATTAGGTCCCCTATCAAGCCGTTGCCGCGGGTGATGGCACTGATGGTTTTACCTTTTTGGTATTTGATTTCTAGTGATATGCCATCGCATTTGGGTTGGACAACAAAGTCAGTATTTTGGGGTATTTTTTTTAACTCAAAGTAATGAACCATTTCCTTGAAGGTGGAGGCTTTGTTTTGAGAACTCATGGGCATAGCGTGGTCAGCTTTGTCCCAATCAGTGGTGAAGCGGGAGTTGCCAATTTTTTTGAAAATGCGGTGATGGGGAAATTTGAGCCGGAGAGTGTCTTCCAAAGTGTCATAGGTGTGGTCATCCATGATGGGTTTACCAGTGGTGTAGTAGGCCTTTTTGGCCTTGATTAGAATTTCTCCCAGATCTTTGGGACTGGTTTTGGCTAGATTGATATCTTTTAGAGTGATCATGGGGTTAGTGATGGTCTGGCTAATTATAGTATAAAGAGGGTGAGGAGAGGATCCGAGGCTCGAAAGAATAAATATTACAGGTTATAATAGGCGCATGTTTAATCGTGAGAGGGAAAATCGTGGAGTAGAGAGCCTTGCCAGGAGGTTTGTTTTAAAGGAAATAGCCAGGATGGAGGAACAAGATGGAAATGGGGAACGAAGAGGAGTGGTGGCGCAAGGGATATTGGAGAAGATCGTTCGTTTGTCGAATAGAGGTTTAATAGGACGGAATGTTCGTGGCGAGTTATTAGAGGTATTTGGGGAGACAATAGTTTGGTTGGGAGGGATATAGTTTTACTTGGAGGGCTAGGCTGAGGCCATGCAATAGTAGGCGCCTTTGGTGGAACCCTTTTTTTCGACGACTTTGGCGTTAATTAATTTTTTTAGATCTCGCCAGATGGTGTCGTCGGAGACCATGGGGATGAGCTCTTTGGCGTCAGGCATGCGCATGCCGCCAAATTGTTGCATGTATTCAACTAGTTTGATTTGGCGCTCAGATAGGTGGACTTGTTTGTTGCCTAGTTTTTGTTTGAATTTAAGATCGCGGGAGAGGGATTTGATTTTTTCTCTGACGCGATTTAGCTCGATACTAAGGGCTAGGGTGAAGTATTCGATCCAGTCGGTTAGGTCTCTTTTAAAAAGGTCAGAGGCTTTTTCGTGAGTGGATTGGATGGTGTTGTAGTAGGACTCGGCGTTTCTATCAAAATATTCTTCCATGGAGAAGAGGCGGCGGATGTCGTAGCCTTCGGCGTAGAGAGGGATGACGGCAAAGGCGCGGGAGGTCCGACCGTTGCCTTCGATGAAGGGATGGATGGCGACTAGGATGTATTGGCTGATGGCGGATCTGATGGTGGGGTGGATAAGTCTGGATTCATTATCGTTTAGCCAATCAATTAAGTCGGTTACAAGATATGGGACTTCGATGGCAGGAGGGGGTCGATGGGCAATTTCGCCAGTACGGGTATTTTTTAGGACTACTTGTTGGTGACGGTACTTACCTTGTTCTTTTTCGGGGATGATTTTTTGAGTGGTTAATTGGTGGATGCGCTTGATGACATCTTGACTGTAGTGGAAAGGTTGATGATGGTTTTTTTTGAGTTGGGCGGCGGTTTTTTCTCCGGGAAGAGGCATATTGGCATCGTAAAGAGACCAGAGTTCTTCAAGATAGCTGACTACTTGGCGGTAATTGATGACTTCTTGAACGTCACGGTCGGCGGCGCTGATTTTGCGGCCTTCGACCAGTTTGGCAACTTCTTGATAGGTGAGGTCGTTGCCTTCGATTCTAGTACCATAGTGGACGGTACGGACAATGGCTTCTTTTTGGAATTGTTTTTCGTAGGTAGGGATAAGAGGGGCCTCATTGATGACGGCCTTGGCGGCTTCGATAGTGCCAATATTTTTTAGAATAGTGTTGGTGATGGAAAAAATGGGTGTAAACATCGGTGCTTTATTATATCAAAAAAAAAAGAATTTCAATGAGGTAAAAATGCGGAGAAAGAAATATGTTTAGGAAAATAAGAGGTAGTAATCCAGAGCAGAGCGAGGATCGACGTTGTGGGTGATAAGTTGAGTGGCGTGGATTAGTTTTTTGATGAGTTGGGCAGTGTTTTGATTGGGGTGATTTATCAAAGCCATTTTTTTAAGATGGAGTTCTTGTTTGATGAGGGGGAGGACGGAGTTTTTGTCGGAGGCCAGGCGGTCAGCGGTGGAAAGATTTTGGGCTAAATTGGGGCTGATGGGGATGAGACATCCAGTTTTGACTGGCGGTGAGGTTCTTAAATGGATAATTTGACAGCGGGATAGGATGGTGGGAAGTAGAGATTGGGGTTTGGCGCAGCTAAGGATTAGATAATTATTTTTTCCTGGTTCTTCTAAGGTTTTTAAGAGAGCGTTTTGGGCAGGGATACCTAGTTGGTCGGTTTGGTAAATGATGACGATTTTGTTTTGATGAGAAAATGGTTTTTTGCTAAAGAAGTTTTTGATCTGTCTGACGTTTTCAATGGTCCAATTGTTATTGTCCCCTATTGTTAAGATGTCAGGGTTGTTGACATTAATGGGGTTTTTGAGAGTAATACATATAGAATTAATTTTGGCGGTGAGGGTCGAGGAGGCGGTGGAAATGATAAGGGTGGAGGGGAAGATCATTGGTGTAGTTTAGCAAGGTTGTCGGGGGATAGGAAAAACGGTAATATGGATAGTATGAAGAGTTCTGCCCAAAAGGTATATAAGAGTTTGGCAGAAGTGCTGGTGGACGAGGGTTTGATTGATGAGAAAAAGAAAGAGGAAATTAGATTAAGAAGACTGAAGACGGGTGAGACGGAAAGCGAGATAATTAACTCGTTGCGGTTGGCAACGTTGGTGGAGTTAGTTCAGGCTAAGGCCAAATATTTGAGAATTCCTTATGTTGATTTGGAGGAAACGGCTTTTTCACCGGAGGCTTTGGCTTTGGTGCCGGAAAGTGTGGCTCAGAAGTATAAGGTAGTGCCTTATAGGCTGGATCCTAAAGAAAAATTATTGTATGTGGCCATGGTTAACCCTTTGGATTTGGAGACGGTTGAATTTATAGAAAAGAAGAGCGGATTTAAAGTGGCTACGGCTATGGCTTTGGAAAAACAGATAATATCTTTTGTTAAGGAGAAGTATCAGAGAGAGAAAGGAATTACTTCACAGGTGACTAAGGCTTTGGATGAAAGGAAGAAAGAAGAGATGGAGGTGGCGGCGGCCCAAAAGAAGGTGTCAGCGGAAGCACCGGTGGCCAAGATTGTGTCGACTATTTTGGAATATGCCATTAAAGCTAGGGCGTCAGATGTTCACATTGAACCGCAGGAGGAGAATGTAAGGGTTCGTTATCGAATTGATGGTATTTTGCAGGAAAAGTATGTGTTACCGCGGAATGTGTTGGAGGCAGTGGTTTCCAGGGTGAAAATTTTGTCGGATTTAAAGATTGATGAGAAGCGGGTGCCTCAAGATGGCAGGTTTTTCTTTTCTTCTGATGAGCAGGATGTTGATTTGAGGGTGTCAACGTTACCAACTACTTATGGAGAGAAGGTGGTAATGCGACTTTTAAAAAAATCTCGGAAGGTGCCGAGTTTGCCAGAGTTGGGTTTGCGGGGTCGGGCTCTGAAGAACTTGATGGATTCTCTTCAAAGACCACATGGGATTATTATTGTTTGTGGTCCTACCGGTTCTGGAAAGACAACTACTTTGTATTCGGCCCTAGATATTGTGTCAACAGTCAAGGTGAATGTGGTGACAATTGAAGATCCGGTGGAGTATCAGATGAGGGGGATAAGTCAGGCTCAGGTGAATACTCAGGCAGGCTTAACTTTTGCTTCGGCCTTGCGGTCATTTTTGCGACAAGACCCTGATATTATCATGGTGGGTGAGATAAGGGATACGGAAACGGCAGAGTTGGCTATCAATGCGGCTCTGACCGGCCATTTGGTGTTTTCAACTTTGCATACCAATGATGCTTCGGGGGTGCCGCCGCGATTATTGGACATGGGAGTGGAACCATTTTTGTTAGTATCGTCATTAAATTGTGTAGTGGGACAGCGAGTGTTGAGGAGGATATGTAAAGAATGTGGGGAGGAAGTTGCCATATCGGCTGATAAAGAAAAAGCGATGAGACAGACTTTGGGTCCGATATATGACATGATTGAAGAGAGATGGAAAAAAGATGGTAAAAAAATGGCAATTCCCAAGGTTAAGGGGTGTGCTAAGTGTAATAAAACAGGCTATTTGGGAAGAGTGGCCATTTATGAAGTGATGCCAGTGTCTGAAAAAATTAGTAAATTAATAGTGGAGAAAGCGCCGGCCTCGGCCATTCAGAAACTGGCCATGGAAGAAGGTATGTTAACTATGAAGCAGGATGGTTATGTTAAGGTGCTGGAAGGGATAACTACTTTGGATGAAGTTTTGAGAGTAGCTGAATATTAGCTAATTTGTTGATTATTTTTTAATATAAAGAAAGAGGAAAAATGGAAGAAAAAATAAAAAAGCTTTTTGAGTTAGCGGTGGCCAACAAGGCAACCGATCTTCATTTGGTTTCTGATAGGTTGCCAAAGTTGAGGGTGGATGCCAAGTTGGTAGATATTACCAGTGTGACGAAGTTAACTAGTGAGATGGTGGAGTCGATGGTGTTACCTTTGCTGGATGAGGTTGACAAAAAGAAGGTTAAGGAAAAAATAGAGGTGGATTTTTCTTTTTCCAGTTCGGGGGCTAGGTTTAGGGTGAATGTTTACTATCAAAATAATTCTTTGGCGGCGGCTTTTAGGATAATTCCGGAAGAGGTACCCGATTTTGAGACCTTGGGATTGCCGTCGATTTTTAATTCTTTGGTGGGAGTGGAGCAGGGGTTTGTATTAGTGACCGGTCCGACTGGTAGTGGTAAATCAACTACAGTGGCCTCGGTTTTAGACCGGATTGCCAAGTCACGACAGTGCCATATCGTAACCATTGAAGATCCGATTGAGTATTTGATTAATGATGGTAAATCGGTGGTGACTCAAAGGGAGGTGGGTGGGGATACCAGGAGTTTCCCTTTGGCTTTAAGGTCGGTATTGCGGCAGGATCCGGATGTGGTGTTTGTGGGGGAGATGAGAGATTTGGAGACAATAGCTTCGGCTTTGACGGTGGCAGAGACGGGCCATTTGGTGTTTTCAACTTTACATACTAACTCGGCGGCCCAGTCGATAGATAGGATAGTGGATGTGTTTCCCGATGGATCCAAGGGACAGATTCGGTTGCAGTTGGCGTCTGTTATTAGCGCAGTGGTGTCAGAGAGGTTACTGCCGGCTATCGGTGGTGGGGTGATACCGGCTTTTGAGGTAATGACGGGGACGTCGGCGGTAAAAAATGCTATCAGGGAGTCAAAGAGCCATATGATTGATAATATTATTCAGACGAGTGCTGATGTGGGGATGGTTACTTTAGAGTCTTACTTGGCTCGATTGGTAAAAGAGGGTAAGGTGGAAGAAGAAGTAGCCATGCGTTTTTGTATCAGGCCTTCAGAGTTACAAAGTAATTTGAGGAGTAGTAGGTTATAGGAATATGCCAAGATTTAGTTTTAGAGCTAAGGATTGGAATGGTAAGTTGGTAAGGGGGGTGTTGGACTTGGCCCAAAAGGCCCAGGTAGTGGAATCAATTAAAAGCCATGGTTTGGTGCCTTTGTCGGTGATACCTGAGAGCCGAGGTGTTTTGCAGGATTTGAATAGGAAATTGTTTGGTAAGGCAGGCTTGAAACAGGTAGCTACATTTACCAGGCAGTTGTCAACAATGATGACGGCGGGATTGCCGTTGACTGATGGTTTGTCGCTTCTTAAAAACCAGATGGAGGCAGGGACAATGATGTTTGAAATTTTAGATCATGCTTTGGTGACAGTGCGCAGCGGTCAATCTTTGGGGAAGGCTTTGAAAAAATATAGTAAAGTTTTCGGCGAGGCTTATGTGGCCTCGATTGCGGCTGGAGAAGAAGGTGGGGTGTTGGAGGAAGTATTGTCAAAGTTGGCCCAGAATTTGGAAAATGAGAATGAATTTAGAGGGAAAGTGAAAGGGGCCATGATATATCCGATAATTGTGATAATCGGGATGATAGTAGTTACCTTTATTATGATGTTGTTTGTGGTTCCGAAGCTGCTAAGTTTGTATGAAGATTTTGGATCGGAAATGCCGTTGACGACCAGGATTTTGATGAGGATATCGGAGATTACTACTAAATTATGGTTTTTGTTTCCGGGGGTGATTTTTGGTTTGGGGTTTTTGTTTAAGACTATAGATCAAAATGATGACTGGAGGTTGAAAAAAGACAAGTTGATGCTAAAGATTCCGATTATTGGTGAGTTGACTCAAAAGACGGTGGTGGCCAATACGATTAGAACCTTGTCGATGATGTTGTCGGCCGGTATTCCTTTGGTAGAAGGATTAAGGATTGTGGCCAGTGTGTCGGGAAATGAGCTTTATAAAAGGGCATATTTGAAGATCGCCGAAAGGGTACAGAAGGGTTTTTCGATTGCCAGTTCTTTTGAAGAAACGGAGGTTTTTCCGATGATTGTTAATCAGATGACGGCGACAGGGGAAGCCACTGGTAAGTTGGATGAGGTGTTGATGAAGGTATCTAATTATTTTTCGACTGAGGCGGAACAGTCGGTTAAGGCGTTGACGGCGGCTATAGAGCCGTTGATTATGATTATTTTGGGGTTTGGGGTTGGTTTTTTAGTGATTGCGGTAGTAATGCCGATTTATAACTTGACATCGCAATTTTAATAGTCTTTAATGGTAGTAGATAAATAGTTATTAACAAATTTTAATATGATGATAGTAAAGAAAATCGCAAAAAGAGGTTTCACTTTGGTGGAGCTGTTAATTGTTATTGCGCTTATTTCAATTTTGGCGGTGGCAGTTTTGGCTACCATTAACCCGATTGAGCAAACTAATAAGGCGAGGGATGCCAGAGTGCAGAATGATGCGGCGGAGGTAATGAATAGCTATGAGAGATATTATGCTAATAAGCAAGAGTATCCTTGGATGCAGTTTGCGGATGCGACACCTGTGAGTGTGGATGATGTAATGGTTTTGCGATCTGATCAGGTGGGATTTGGGATTTGTTATGGAGATGAGGCGGTGGCGACGTCTGCTACCACGGGTGCGTGCAATACGACGGGGTCTAATTTAGGGACTTTGATTGACTCAGATGAGTTGAAAGCCGCTTTTGTGGGCAAGGGAGAGTTTCAGGATGTAGGGACTGATGCCGAGGAAGGCTTGTGGCTTTATAAAAGGGCGGGTTCTGGTGGATCGATATATGTGTGTTATATTCCGAAGGCTAAGTCCAACAGAGACAAGGATGATAAGTTGTACTGTATAGAGGATTTGTCAGGGAGTGAGTCCTTGGTGAAGGCTGATGACAGTGCGGTCGATACTTGTGTGGCTTTGGCGACATCTGACAGTGGTTGGGATACTCCGGCTTTGGATGCCACCTCAGGAATGTTTATGTGTGTGCCAGAATAAGCTGATAGTTTGAAATTGGTAAGGCCCCGCTTGGCGGGGCCTTTTTAGTTTGGTAAAGTAGAATTTATGATTTAGAATGAAGATATGGAGATTTTGATGAGGGTATTGGTTTTTGTTTTGGGGATGTGTTGTGGTTCTTTTGTTAATATGTTGGTGTATCGGACGGCAATAAAATACAAAATATTAAAGCCAGCGATTAAGGGTTTGGGTTTAAGGAGTGGTTGTGATTTTTGTGGTAAGCGGTTGGGGTGGTATGAGAATGTGCCGCTAGTAAGCTGGCTGATACAGAGAGGTAAGAGTAGGTGTTGTGGGAAAAAACTATCAGTCGCCTACCCTATGGTGGAGGCAGGGATGGGTTTATTGTTTTGGATAAGTTTTAGTCAACAATGGCCAATTTTAAATTATCGATCGGTGATGGTTTTATTTTTCAGTTTAATAGTGGTTACTTTTTTGATGTTTAGCACAGTGTTTGATGTTGAGTACATGGTGTTGCCGGATTTTTCTACGGGGATTTTAGTGGGGGTGGCGGTGATTTTGTTGGCTTTGCAGGGACAAGTGTTTTATTTGGGGCAATATTTGTTGGCGATGGGAGTAGGGGTGGGTTTTTTGTTGGTGTTGCACTTGGCAACCAAAGGTAAAGGTATGGGTATGGGGGATGTTAAGCTGGCGGCTTTTATGGGGATGTTTTTGGGCTGGCCGGGGATAATAGTGGCTTTTTATGTAGCTTTCATAGCGGGGGCGATAGTGGGAGGTTGGTTGATGTTTTTTGGGAAACTTAAAAGGAAGTCGATAATTTGTTTTGGTCCTTTTTTGATTTTGGGGACTTTGGTAAGTTGGTGGGGAGGGGATGGATTGATTTCTAGTTTTAAATTTTTGATCTATAATTGAGTATGAGGATAAGGGAGGAGATGAAAGGGATGGGAAAAGGGTTGACTTTGGTGGAGATTCTTTTGGTAGTGGGAATTTTGGCTATGATGGTGGGGGTAATGACGGGATCATTAAATCCACTGGCTTTGATAAACAGGGGTAAGGATGCCAGACGGAAAAAGGATATAACTCGGATAAAGGTGGCTATGGAGGGTTATTGGGCGGATAAGGGCTGTTTTCCTACAGGTAGTTTGTTGACGGATTTAAACAGTGTGGCGAATTGTGGAAGTAGGGTTGTGTTTGATCCTTGGTTGGACAATTGGCCTTGTGATCCTAATGGGGAGTCTTATTATGTGTTTACTGAAGAGATTGGTTGCCCTTCTTGGTTTAAAGTGATAGTTGATTTAGAGAACCGGTCAGATAGGGATATTCCGGAGTGGTGGTATGAAAATGATCCGGATAGTTATTTTATTGGAGATGGATCTTTGTCTAATACTGATGCTAATTTTGGTGTTTCCAGTACTAATGTTTTGTGGTACGAGAGAATTATTGATCCTACTTGTTTTGGTTTTGGGCGTTGTCATTACAGGGTACTTCCTGAACTGGGAGAAGGTAGTCCTTGTCAATCGATTGCGCCTGAGGGGGCTGACTGTGCTGGTTCGAGTAATTGTTATCTTAATGGTAGCTGTTTTGATGAGTGTAAGGTGACTTGTTGTAATTATGGCGAGCCGTGTTAGTGGTATGATGAAAGTATGTTAGAGGGGCGCCGGAATGGTTTTACCTTAATAGAGCTTTTGGTGGTGATAGCGATTATGTCGATTTTGACTATAATTACGGTGTCTCAGTATGGATCGGCCCGGAAAAGATCCCGGGATATTGCCAGAAAGGCGGACTTAAACTCTTTGTCAAAGGCAATACTGACTTATTATGCTGATTATGGTTATTTTCCTCAGGTGGTTAATATAGTTTGGGGAGGAGAATTTGATGACAGTACGGGTTATATTTATATGAAGTTGGTGCCGCAGGAGAATTACACTAGTGGTGGTTGGGATCAGTATTGCTATGCGATAAAAGGGGATGATCCGTTGGAGCCGGATAAATTTGCTTTGTTTTCTGATTTAGAGAATGATGAGGATGGTGAGTATTTTAGTGACTATAGTCCGGCTGGTTGTTCCCCAAGTTATAATTTTGCAATTTTTAGTCCGAATGCGGCGATTTCGGATTTCTCCCCATAAAATGAAAAAGAAGTTATTTAAAAATGATGGTTTTACTTTGGTAGAGCTTTTGGTGGTGATTTCAATTTTGGCAACCTTGATGGCGGTTTTGATGCCAAATTTTATGGGGACTCGGAAAAAAGCCAGAGATTCAAAGAAAGTTCAGGATATGCAGGCGATAAAGAATGCTTTGAGGTTGTATTATAATGATAATCAGAATTATCCGGTCGGGGATGGGTTGATTGATATTTCGTCTGACATAGGTACTTATTTACCGGCGATAAGTGAAATTGGTTATACTTATTATCAGACGGATGGGGGGGATGGGTTTGTTTTGTGCAGCGGGATTGAGTCAGGTATGGGAGATAGTGATGTGGATTCGCAAAGACGCTGTGGGATTGAGACGATGGATATCTGTGGTTTGGGGGTAGGAGTGTCGACGGATGGTATATATGTGGTATGTGCTAATTGATCTGTGGTATAAATTATATAGATGAAGGAAAGAGGATTTACACTTTTTGAGTTGTTGGTCAGTATTTCAATTATTGCTATTTTAACGGCTTTGGTGTCTTTGTCGTATTCATCGGCACAGAAAAAAGCCCGGGATGTCAGAAGGATTAAAGATATGCAGTCGATCCAAACAGCGGCAGAGCAGTTTTATGCACTTAGTAATTATCTTTATCCGGCGGGGACTGGTGCTCCGGCCAATTGGACAGTTAATGGGGAAGTTATACTGCAGGTGTTTCCGACTGATCCTAAAGGGGTGGGTTGGACGGCTTATGTTTCTAGTTTTACCCCTGCTTCGTCTTATTGTGTTTGTGCGGCGGTGGAGAATACTAGTAATGGTAATTCGAATTTAACTGATTGTTCGGCTTTTGCGGCTACTGGTGCCTATTATTGTGTTAAGAACCAACAGTAGATTTATGAAGGGTTTTACTTTTGTAGAGCTTATTGTGGTGATCACCATAATGATTGTAATTACGGCTTTGGGGATTGTTAGTTTTACCGGGATTAACAAGAGATCAAGGGATAGCCGACGGATATCGGATCTAAAGAAGGTTAGTATCGCTTTGGAGCTTTATAGACAGGAGGTTGGGTATTATCCAGCGGATCCAGCTACTTTGGAGACTGATTATATAGATGGTGTGCCAACTGATCCTAAAAGTTTTTCTTATTACTATGTTCGAGGAGGAACTACTTATACCTATACTTATGATGCCCAGATGGAGGATTTGGGGTCGACTAATGGTTCATATGGGGCTAATTGTGGTGCAACTGGGAATTGTAATTATCGGGTAACTAATCCTTAGTGGTAAAGTTAGTTATGAGACAGGGTTTTAGTTTAGTGGAACTGATGGTGGTGATGACAGTGATGTTATTGTTGGTTGGTGGGGTTTTTATTTATATTAATAATTTTAATGCTTCTCAAAAGGTAGAAACAACCAGAAATGAATTGGTTTCAAGTTTGCGATTGGCCAGAAGTTATGCCATGACCAATCAGATGCCGGATGCGGGTAGTTTGCAGTATATTAAGGTGACAGTGTCGGCTGATGGAGTGGTGGAAGCGAAGCCCAATGGGGTGGGGACTAGCTATTATTCTCGGGATATATCCCCTACCGGGGTAGAGATAATATTTGCGGCGGGTTCTTTGCGATTTTCGGTGTATGATGGCAAGTTAGTGAATGAGGGTGGCGGATCGGTGGCTTCGAGTGCAACGGTGACAATAATTATTGGTTCATCGGAGGGGGTGGGGACTACTAGGTTGGTAGACATAAAACCCTCTGGCTTGGTAGATGAAAGATAGTCAGGGTCAGGGATTAGTGGAGTTGATTTTTGCGGTGGGGATAGTGGTATTGGTTTTGGGTGGGGTGGTGGGTTTGATGCTTAAATCTATGGGAGCTAGGACGGTTGGTTATGACCGGAAGAAGGCGACTCAGTTGGCGCAGGCGGTGATGGAGAATTTGGTGCAGGAACAGGATACAGATCCGGCGGGATTTTGGACACTGAGTCCCAGAAACGGACAGAGTTTGTCGGGTTTTGATGGTTATGGTTATTCGGTTGGTTTTACTGATGCGGTGGGATCTTTGGGTTGTAGTAATGATTGTGCTTATGTGGTGGTTAGTATTGGTTGGAGTGGAAGTCGAAATCCATCATTAACTTTTACTAGATTTTTTTTAAAAAAGTAGATTGGTTGGTATAATTTGGAATGACTAGAGTATTGGTGCTTTATGGAGGAGTCAGTCCGGAACATGAGGTGGCTATTGTGACGGCCTTGCAAGTGATGAATGCTTTAAAAGAGGCTGGTTTTGAGGTATTGCCGGGTTATATCGGAAAAGACGGCAGTTGGTATTTGGGAGATGATCGGTACTTGCGGCCGGAAGTTTACAAGGATTTGACTATGGTAAAGCAGGTAGGCAAGAGATCGGTGGTTAGCCCGGATCGACAGGTGGCGTTAATGGAGAAGGGTTTTTCTGGTTTTAAAAAATCGAAAAGGAAAATAGATGTGGTTTTTCCGGTTTTTCATGGACATAATGGTGAAGATGGTTGTATGGCGGCCTTAATGGAATTAACAAATATGGCTTATGTGGGCTGTGGGGTGAGTGTTGGCGGGGTGGGAATTGATAAGTTTATGACTAAAAAGGTGGCTGAGGGGGTAGATTTGAAAGTTTTGGACGATGTTTTGGTGACAAAGGAGTTGTGGAAGGAGAATAAGAAAGGATTGATAAAAAAGATAAAGGGTTTTGGTTTACCGGTGTTTGTTAAACCAAATTCTTTGGGATCGAGTATTGGGATGACCAAGGTGTCTAATTGGTCTGAGTTGGAAAATGCGGTTGAAGTAGCTTTTACGTATGATCAGAGAGTACTAGTGGAAAAAGGGATCGAAAAACCGACGGAAGTAAATATTTCAATTTTGGGTAATGGTCCTTATCGAGTGTCGGTGACGGAGGAGCCGGTGTCGGAAGGTGAAGGGTTGTCTTTTGATGATAAGTATTTGGGGGGAGGTGGTAAGAGTGAAAAGAGTAAGGGAACTAAAGCGGCTGGGATGGCTGGGGCAAAAAGAATTATGCCAGCTAGGGTGTCTGAAAAACTAATAAAGGAGATTGAAAAAAAGACAGTGGAGTTGTTTACGGCTATGGGTGGTAAGGGGATTTCTCGGATGGATTATATGGTGGACAAAAAAGATAATTTGTTTTTTAACGAGATTAATACAATGCCAGGTTCTCTCTCTTTTTATTTGTGGGAGAAGAGTGGTTTGGAGTTTGCTGATCTGGTAAAGGAGTTGGTAGAGATGGCCCAAAGTGATTGGCGACGAAGACAGGGATTAGTGACTACTTTTGAGAGTAATATTTTAGCTGGTTTTGTCTCTGGAGGAACTAAGGGAGGCAAGGGCAAGGTTTAGTAGTTGTCGGGTAAGTCATTTTCTAGCAGGATCCATTGGTGTTTTTGACTGAGTTTTTTGATGGTGGACCAATATTGGTCGAAATTATCTAGAGTGATTACTTTGGGTTTGTTTTTTGCTTGGCTGGAATTGATGCCGATTTTGAGGTTTTTGGTTCGGGTGGATTGGCCGACTAATACAATAGTGTCAAAAGTTGAGGCAGATAGTTGACCTATTTTTTGATGGATGTCCCCTACCCTGCTGCCTAATTCAACGATTCCAGGAGTAATCAAAGCTTTTTTCCCAGAAAGTTTTTTTAGATCTTCTATGGTTTGGGTAAAACCGGTGGGATTGCTGGAAAAAGTATTGTCGATGAGGGTGCTTTGGTTTAGAGGTTTTAATTCCAGGCGGTGAGGGGTGGGTTTGAGGTTGTTAACAGCGGATTTAATGGTCTTATAAGGAGTTTTTAACATGAAGGCCATGGAGATGGCAGCGGTTAGGTTGTGTAAATTGGGGGTGCCAAAGAGATTGGTTTGGAAGGAGTAATTGTGATTAAGGTGTTTTAGGGTAAAAAAGGTGATGAGTTTTTTGAAATTTACCTTAGTAAGATGAAAGTCGGCTTTGGGGTTATTGAGAGAGTAGGTTTTGGTTTGCGAAAGTCGAGGGTTAAGTTTGATTTGGTTTTGGATATGGGGATTGTCTAGATTTAGGAGGATTTGGTTGCTATGGGTGGTGGCGGTGGCGATTTCAAATTTGGTGTCGATTATGTTTTGAAGGCTGCCAAAACGATTAAGATGTTGGGGGCCAATGGCGGTGATGATAGAAAAATCGGGTGGTATCATGTGGCAGATTTTTTTAACATCGCCTTTTTTGTCGATGCCGATTTCACAGATAAAAAATTGACTGTGTTTGGTCAGTTCTAGTTTGATAACCTGGGCGATACCTAAAAGAGTGTTGTAACTTTGGGGGGTTTTTAAAGTTTGGTGATGGGGATTTAGAATTTGCCAGAGGATGTTTTTGGTAGTGGTTTTTCCAAATGATCCGGTAATGCCAATAGTGATTAGATTGGGATAACGGTTGAGTTCTTGGATGGTTTGTTTGATGATTTTTTGGTTGGCGATAAGTTCCAGGGGATAGATGGTGCTGGCGGCAAGAATTATAAGGGGGAGAGGGAAGATGATAAGCAGGAGGCTGTAAAAGTTTGAGGGTGGGGGTAAAAGGAAAAGTAGAAGTGAGAGATAGATGAGGGAAAGGGTGGTAAGGAGTTTAATTTTGATAGTTTGGATTAGAGGTTTTTTTCTACCGGGTGAAAAATTTAGCGGGTTTTTGATCCACCAAATGAACAGTTGTTTTAAGGAGTAATGCTCTAGCTGGAAGATGTGAAGTTGTTTTAGTAGTGGCAGTGTCATGGTAGGGAAAGATTAATTGTTTGGGTTAATTCTTGGGGTTGGAAAAGGTGAGGATTATGATCGGCGTTGTAGATAACGCTGAGACGGGCGTTGGGAAGTTGATTGGCAATGAATTTTCCCATGTAGGGAATCTCTTTATCTTTTTGTCCCCAGATGATGTGGGTGGCTGTTTTGATCTTTTTGAGTTGGGACGATAGGTCTTGATGGACAATTAACTTTAGGATTTCTTTGTGCTGGGGTGAGGCATTGGTGTAGTCGCTTGACGAGAGTTGTTTGAGGATGAATTTTATAATGGTTTTAGGTAGGATAAGTTTTAGAAAGGAAAACTGGCGGTAGATAAAACTTTTTAACTTTTGTTTAGGAGTTTTGAGGCGAATAATGGCGGCAGAAATGAGGATAAGTTGGTTTATAAGTTGGGGGTGAGTTAGGGCCAATTGGGTGGCGATTTGGCCACCAAATGAGTGGCCGATGATGGTAACTTTTTTGAGGTTTAGTTTTTTTATAAAGTGTTTTATGAAAGTGGCGTATTGTTTGATGCCGGCTGTTTGAGGTAGATGAGAGCTGTTGCCAAAGCCGGGTAAGTCAAGGAGGATGTAATGGTAGACGGGGTTGAGTAGTTTGGCAGTGTTTTGCCAAAGTTGGCCACTTTGTCCCCAACCGTGGAGAATGAGACAAGTTTTGTTTGCTTGGGGATTGATGGACTGGTAGCTGGTTAGGGTGCCTTGGATAACGGTGTTCATTTTGTTGGTCCTGGTGATATTGTAACTGATTTATTAATTTAGAGGAAAAGTGGTAGAGTTAATTATGAGGAGATTGAAGGGGAAACAGGGATTTACTCTTATTGATGTGATGGTGTCGGTTGGGATTGTGTCGTTGCTAATTGTGGTGATTACTAGTATTTTGATGGATACATTTAAAGCCAAAACCCGGGTTAGTATTGCTGATACGGTGGAGAGAAATGGTAGCTTTGCTTTGTCTGAGATTAGGAGAAATATTATAAATTCGGTGACAGATTCAGTGCTTTGTCCTGTTGGAGTGGGTCGTTCGTGGGTGACAGTTAGTGGTTGGGATGGGGTGCAGACTCAATTGATTTGTAATGAAGGGGTAGCGATTGCCAGCTCTTCGGCCAATGGGCTATTTAATTTGACTGATGATAATGTTAGGGTGACGGATTGTGCTAATTTTGTGACTTGTACTTTGGATGCATCGAGTGAGGTGACTCAGGTTAATATCGGGTTTGGACTAGAATCCGGGGTAGAAGAGGCGGGGAAGGAAAGCTACGTGAGCAAGAGTTTTGAGATGGATGTAACAGTGAGAAACTAGGATGGTTAATAAAATAGCCTTTATTAAGTTGGGTGGTTCGTTAATTACTGATAAGAGCAGGTCTTATACCGAAAAACAAAGGGTGATTTCTCGATTGGCTGGAGAGATAAAAGAGATTCTTGAATTAGAGCCGAGCATAAGTTTTGTGTTGGGAAATGGGGCGGGTTCATTTGCTCATCCATCTGCGGCCAAATATAGAACCAAGGAGGGTTTTTTGAATAAAAACAGTAAGTATGGTTCTTGTGTGGTTCAACACGATGCTGTTACTATAAATCGGATTGTGGTTGGTGAGTTTCTCAAGAAAAAAATTTCGGTTATGGGAGTGTCACCCCACGACTTGATGTTGTCTGCTTCTCGAGAATTGAAATCAATTTGGCTTGAGCCGGTGGCTCACATGCTTAGAAGGAAGATTATACCGGTGATACATGGGGATGTTTTAATTGACGAAGATCAGGGAGTAAGTATATTTTCTTGCGATAAGGGACTTCAGTTAATAGCCAAAAATCTTGATCTTAGTTTATGGGAAGAAGTATTTTTTGTGTCAGTGGGTAATTTTTCGGGAGTATTGGATGAGAAAAAAAAGGTGATAAAAAAGTTAACCCCGCGGGTTTTTGACAAGTTGGTTGAGAAAGGTGCTTTTGTTCAAACAAAACATGTTGATGTAACCGGGGGAATGAGAACGAAAATTGAGGAGTTGGCAGAAATGTCTAAATTGGGTATTAGAACATTAATAATTGATGGTAGAAAACGGGGAGGTCTGAAGGAATTGTTGTTGGAAAATAAAGTGGTGGGAACGGAATTAGTGGGTTGGAGTCTGGTAAAAGGCAGATAGTCCAAGAGCTTTCATTTCTTTAATGTTTCTTGTTCCTAGACAAAACATAGTTATTTTTAGTTGGAGAATTAAACTTTTTATTTTTTGTTCTACTGCTTTGGCTGATTCGGTGGCTGGTTGTAGTAGTGGCAAGGCTATGCCAACTAGGTCGGCTCCCAAGGTCAAGGCTTTAGCCATATCGATTCCTGTTCTTATTCCCCCGCTGCCGATTATGGTTAATCCCTTTATTTTGTTACATTCAGCGATTGCTTCTGCTGTTGGTATTCCCCATTGGGAAAAAACCTTTCCTAATTTATTTCTTTTGTGGTATCGTAGACTTTCAACCAGAGCCCAACTTGTCCCCCCTTGACCACTGATGTCTATTGTTTTTACCCCTGATTTTAACAGTGATTTGGCGACGCTGTGTGATATTCCGCAGCCCACCTCTTTAATGATTACCGGATATTTAAGTTGTTTTGAAACTTTTTCGATCTTTTTTAGTAGATGGGAAAAATTTTTGTTTCCTTCCGGTTGGATTACTTCTTGTAAGGGGTTGAGGTGGAAAATAAGTCCATCGGCTTTGATCATTCTTATTGCCTGGCGACATTCTTTTATGCCAAATCCGTAATTAAGTTGGACAGCTCCTAGATTAGATAATAATACAATGTCTGGAGCCATTTTCCTGACTTGAAAGGTTGGGGCCAGTTTTGGTTTTTCAATTGCTATCCTCTGACTTCCCACCGCCATGGCTATTCCTAACTTTTGGGCCGTTTTGGCTAAATTTTGATTGATTATTTTTGCTTTTGATGTGCCCCCGGTCATTGAAGAGATTAAGATAGGATAATTGAGTTTCTTTTTTAAGAATCGGCAGGACAAATCAATTTCATCGAAATTTATTTCCGGCAATGCCTGGTGGGTAAAATGATAGTTGTCAAAACCGGTTGATCCGGCTTCGACCTTTTCTTGCAGACAGGTCCTTAG
>SDBU01003649.1_pt1 | contig 19466 bp, 18 predicted proteins | sample 2277071 | NCBI WGS metagenome assembly SDBU01 (sample SAMN10397929, study PRJNA504765) | marine sediment metagenome | isolation source: marine sediment core GS08_GC12, 126 cmbsf | place: Arctic Ocean: Gakkel Ridge, Loki's castle | collected 2008 | reverse complement strand
CTCGATGACCGTCCCGATACGCCCCGATACATCGGGGCTATCGAGGATCCTCGACTTGTCGGGAAAGGATCATCGGACAGGGCAGGCCTAACCTTCTCCCCCAAGGGGAGAAGGGACTCTTGAGACACGCTCCACGGGTTCGCCTCTATCCCGCAACACTACCTGAATGTCCGTGGCTTCGCAATCCATCTGCAATAGCACTCTCAGAAATGCAGGCACACTCACTGGGCTCGGCGGCGCCCAAGCACAGTGCCGCAATAGACCGGAGACGGGTCGGCTCTACAATTCGCCTCGAAGCTCCAGGATCTTGTCGGCGGCCACCCGCGCCCCAATTCCGCATACCTTAGGGCACCCTTGGTCCGAACGTCCGCCGAGGTCCACGAAAGCCTGGCGGTCCTCTGGCTTGCTCACGTCGAAAGTCCGACCGAAGATCCTCTGACGAATGTCCCTGCACAGCGTGCTCGTGAGAGGATCCCTCATCTCATAGCGATGCACCAGGACAGCTACGAATGTGTCACAGATCTCCTGTGCAGGCTGAACCGCCCGCTCGTACTGCTCGGTGTCCTCCATGCGCTCGCGGCCCATTAGCAGCCCAAGCGCCATGAGCCCCCCAAGCAGGGCGCCACACGTCTCCCCTCGGCGGGCTACGCCACCCGCGAGCAGCGTGGCCGCTTTGAAGGACTCCAGGTTCCCCAGACCAAGCTCCTCCTGCAAAGCCAACAGGACGCTCTGACAACAACCTCGGTGTTGCTCATTGGCCATTGCCTTGTCTTCCACTCGGTCTAGCAGATCGGCCACACTTGTGCTCACTTGCCCCCTCCAAGGAGGAATGTGTCTTGACTTCGCAGCGTATGTTCAGAGGAGCAATCATGATTCGTAGGGAGCCCGACCTGTCGGGCCCCGAGTGGGCGGAAACCAGGTTCGCCCCTACTCCGCAACATTGCGCGAATGTCTCTACTACAGTGTTATTCTGGGGTTGGATGCACAGACATCGTCCGTCAAAGGAGTGGGGGAACCCATCAACGAACCTACCCATCATGTGAAGGGTGATGAAGTGCAGGGACATCAGCAGGTCTTCTCTCGTCATAGCCACGGACACATCGACCTCACACCGGCCTGGACTCTGCCACGCCTCGGCTGACCAGACTCTCCGAGAGCTTGTGCCAGAGAGTCTCTATCTCTCTGGAGAGGGGACCCGGGGAGTACTCGACCAGCGGCACTCCCTGCACGATAGCATCGGTCACCACCGTGTCGAAGGGTATCCTGGAGAGCACCGGCACGTCCGCTCCTCGGCAGAAGCCCTCGATACTGCGGGTGTTCCGCTCGTCAAGGTCGTACTTGTTGATGCAGACCGCGGCGGGCACTCCGAAGTGGCGACAGACCCCCAGTATGCGCTCAAGATCATGTATGCCGGAGGGCGTGGGCTCGGTGACGACCAATGCTTGGGAGGCGCCGGTGAGGGACGACACCACCGGACAACCGATGCCGGGCGGTCCATCGCTCAATATGAACTCCAGACCTTGAGTCTGGGCAATCTCGCGGGCCTTATCTCTTATCAACGCCACCAACTTCCCGGAGTTCTCCTGTCCTGGGTCAAGCCTGGCGTGGACCATCGGGCCATATCTCGTCCTGGAGATGAACCAGTGTCCATCCAGGTGGTCGTTCATGGTTACGGCGTCCTCAGGACAGACGTGATAGCAGAAGGCGCATCCCTCGCAGGCCAAAGGGTCTACCGTGAAATCGCGGATAGCGTTGGACCGGCACACGAGCTGGCAGAGTTCACATTCGATGCACTTCTCCGGGTCAATGGAAGCCACCTGGCCGCCCCAGAACTCCCGTTCCTCAACTACCTGGGGACTCATCAGGAGGTGCAGGTTGGCCGCGTCCACATCGCAATCGCAGAGCACCTTGCTCTTGGCCAGGGCAGCGAAACAGGCGACTATGGTGGTCTTGCCCGTTCCGCCCTTGCCGCTCAGCACCACAATCTCCCTCATACCCTTGCCCTCGCCCTGTCCTCGATTGCCCGGAAGAGATCGAGGAACGGCTTGTGCCATTGGGGCAAGCCCTCGACCAACGTCGTCCCTCGGCAGTACAGCTCCGCTATCCGCCTCTCCAGGGGTATACGCAGGAGGATAGGAATACCCTTCTCCTGGCAGAAAGCCTCCACCTCGCCCCATCCCGACCCATCACGGTTGACGACCACGCCAGCGGGTATGCCCATCAGCTTGGTCAGGTCCACCGCGAGGGAAAGGTCGTTGAGGCCGAAGGGAGTATCTTCCGTGACGAGGAGGCAGAAGTCAACGTCGCGTACCGCCTCCACCACCGGACAGGATGTCCCGGGTGGCACGTCGATTATCACCGTTCCTGCGCTTTCGACGTGCTTCTTGACCGCGCCTATCACAGGAGGCGACATGATTTCCCCCACATCAAGCCGTCCCCCGACGAAGTCGATATTCGAAGCCTGCCCAGTCTCAACGACGCCGATTTCCCGTCTCCGAGTGCTCATGGCTTTCTCGGGGCAGAAGTAAGAGCAAGCGCCACAACCGTGGCACAACTGCGGGAAAACCATGACATTCTGCTTGGCAACCGCTATGGCGTTGAAGGCGCATATCTCTGCGCAGAGACCGCAATGAGTACACACCGACTCGTCTACGACAGGAATGGCAATAGAGACACGCTCCGCAGAGGTATAGGGAGGGATGGAGTAGAAGATGGGCGTTGGGGCCCTCTACGTCACAGTCGAGGAACTGTACGCGCCCATTGTCACTGAGGGCAAGAGCAAGACTCGTGGATACGAGCGTTTTGCCCGTTCCGCCCTTTCCGCTGGCCACCGCTATGATCATCCTTTGCGTTCCCCAGATTCCGTAAGAGCTCGCGTCAGCATCTCTGCTCGCGCGTTTGAGTCGTGGACATATCTCCGAGGCCGCGACACCGACCTTGCGAGGGTTCGACCACCACACGCAGGCTACTGCACTCGGGACACGCCAGCGCCCGTCTGCTTGCCATCTCCTCAAAGGAGACCTGCCATTGGTGATCTTTGTCGGCACAGCGGAGGTGCAGCACCGCAGGCAGGAAGTCTCCTCCTTCGATTCGCAACGCCTTGCCTCCTACCAACGCTTCGGCCACCCTGCGGCGTGCAGCCTCCAGCACACGGTGGAACGTTGGCCGGGAGACGCGCATCGCTTGGGCGCATTCCTCCGGATCCAGGCCCTGCACATCCTTGAGGCGGAGCGCCTCCAGCCCCTCGACGGTTAGCCTTACTTCGTCGAGTCGCCGCACGGGCACCCCTGCCGGCTTGAAGTACGTTGCCTGCGGCAGGAGCGCTACTCGCCGCATCTTCTTGGGTCTCGGCAAGTGTCCCCTCCGTTGCCGGTACTGAACTATTGTTCATAACCAATAGTAGCACGCAAGGAAAGGATCTTCAACATGCATTTCTGCGCGGATGCCGCAACAGATCCCTACAGAGCCCTGCATAGACCGCCAATACGGCGAGACCCTGCAATTCGTCCTTCGCTGCGCTCTCCGGTACGCCCCGATGTATCGGGGCTACCGACCCGATGAATCGGGACAGCATCATCGGACAGAGTGACAACACTGCCTTGGCGTCACCCTGAGTCCCCCGCCTCGTCGGGGGGGGGCGAAGAATCTAGGTGACCATCAGACAGTCCAAAGGCCCTGCTCCACCCACTATGACGGTTGCTTTCTGCGTCAGTACGCCATATATTGGCCAAGGAGCTACGAACTAGGAGGTCAGGATGACGAGTGCGAGCAACAGTGTGAAGGTTCCTCAGCTTGCGTGGTCGGGAGACATCGAGGCAGAGCTTGCTTTCCCGGATGATTGGGAGGTCAGGCCCAGCTACATGCCGGGGCACGATCTCCCCAAGCTCACCGATGAAGGCTTCCGTGCGGCCTTCGCCGACCCCATTGGCGCCAAGCCTATTCGAGAACTGGCGCGAGGCAAGAGGAAGGTGGTCATTCTCTTCGATGATTTGAGCCGCCCGACCAAGGCTGACCAAATCGTGCCCTACATCCTTGAGGAGCTGGCAAAGGGTGGTGTGGACGACGACAACATCCAGTTCATCTGCGCCCTTGGCGCCCACGGGGCGCTGCCTGCTTCGGACTTCCGGAAGAAACTGGGGGAAGAGGTGGTCGCGCGCTTCAACGTCTACAACCACAACCCCTACGAGAATTGCACCTACGTTGGAAAGACCAGGCGCGGCACGCCTGTCTGTCTGAACACCGAGTACATGGAGGCCGATCTCAAGATAGGTGTCGGCTGCATCGTGCCCCACCCTATGACCGGATTTGGCGGGGGCGCCAAGATCATCCTGCCCGGTGTGTCCTCCATTGATACCATTGAGCACAATCACATCAAGGTGCGGGAAGAGGCCAAGGCCTCCGGCGTGGAGGACAATTACGGGCCCGGCATGAATGAGGACAACGCACTGCTGCTCGACATGCAGGAGACGTGCCAGATGTCGGGGTTGGACGTGAAGGTGGATGCCATAGTCAACTGTCATCGGGATACGGTCGCACTCTTCGTAGGCGATCCCATTGCGCAGTTCTGCGAGGGCGTCAAGCTGGCCAAACAGCACTATCTGAGCCCTGTGCCGCAGAATGCTGAGGTGATAGTCGTCAACGCCAATGCCAAGGTCAACGAGGCCATCATCGCCTTTCAGGCGGCAATGCCGTTGCTACCCGAGGATGGTGGCGCCCTTGTTCTGATCTCCAACAACCCCTACGGTGAGGTGCCACACTACCTGTTCCGGCGCTTCGGGGATCACATAAGCGGTCGAACGTGGAAAGCCCCGGCTTTGTCGTCCAGGGTCAGGAGGTTCATTTTCCTCATGCCCTGGAAAGACAGGGCGAGCGTTGACTGGATTGCCCCCATCGAATCGGTCAACTGGGCCAAGACCTGGGATGAGGTCATGACCATGTTGCGGGCCGACTATCCCGACGGCGCCAGGGCAGCGGTCATTCCCGACGGTACCATCCAGTACTTCGCGTAGTCTGCGCCTCCTCGCAGTCGGGCGGCGCCTTTCCGGCGGTCGCCGGGTTGTGGCGCCAAGAGTGCGCAACGGAAGCTACGGAGACGGCGGTGAGCCGGTCCTTCATTCTCGGTCTGGTTGCCCTGATGGCGACGATCATGGCTGGGTGTTCCCAGCCTCGCAGCCCTACGCCAGCGCCGTCGTCGAGCGATGACTTGACGATAGACCTGCCCCAACCAAGGTTGCACAGTAGCGTCTCTGTTGAGCAAGCACTCCTCAACAGGCGATCGGTGAGGGAATATGCCGACGCGCCTCTGACGCTTGAGGAGGTGTCTCAGCTTTTGTGGGCCGCTCAGGGATTGACCGCGGAGTGGGGTGGCCGGACCGCGCCCTCAGCGGGAGCGCTATACCCACTGGAGCTGCATCTGGTGGTAGGCAACGTCTCCGACCTGGCGCCAGGCGTGTACAGGTATTGGCCCAGCGGGCACCGCCTGGTCAAGAGAAGAGGAGAGGACTTGAGAGGGCCGCTGGCCGAGGCGGCCCTGGGTCAGGCCTCGGTGCGGGAGGGAGCCATAGACATCGTCATCGCTGCCGTGTATGAGAGGACCACCGGGAAGTACGGCGTGAGGGGCGACCGGTACGTACATATGGAGGCGGGCCATGCCACGCAGAACCTGTACCTTCAGGCCACATCTCTGGACCTGGGCATGGTGACGATAGGTGCATTCTACGACGACCAGGTAAGGGAGATCCTCGGCCTGCCAGACGACGAGGCGCCCCTCTACATCGTACCGGTAGGACGAAAGAAGGAAGACGGGCCCACGGAGTAGACCAGCGCCGCACCGTCAGTCTGAGCCCCGCCTGGGCGAACACACAGAGCCTGTCTCATAAGTCCCTTCTCCCCTTGGGGGAGAAGGTTAGGATGAGGGGGCGCCAACGATAGTCGCAACTGACGGTCATCTGATGACTGTTTCCAACCGTTGGACAGATCACCCTCACCTGAATCCTCTCCCGTCAAGGGAGAGGAAAGAGACGACCGTTCACGAAGCCAGTTCTGAGACAGGCTGCACAGGTTCGCCCCTACCCCCCGAACCATCACCTGAACACCTACGGCCCCCCAGGATCGCTCCCTGGTCCAAGAGGTTGCGCCGTAATCCCTGGACGTCAATCGCGTGTGGCGGGGATTCTGTTTGCACGGCCAGGGCGGCAGCAACACCAGCGGCCTGGCCCATTCCCATTGCCGTAATGCCAACCCGGCTCGAGGCCAGAGCCTCAGATGTCACCGAGTGACAACGGCCTGCCACCAGCAGGTTTTCGATGCCCTGTGGCAGGAGTGTTCGGTAGGGGATGTCGTACGGGGCCACGAGGATGTGCTTGTGGTATCCCGGCTCATCTACGGGGTGCTGGTCGGCATACCAGGCGCCCCTTACCACTGCATCGGGGAAGCGCCGCGAGGTGAGCACATCCTCGAGGGTGAGGGTATACACACCCCTGATGCGTCGAGACTCCCGAGCTCCCACTGACGGACCACTGGTAATGAAGAACGCCTCCTTGAACTCGGGAATCCCCTCCTTCCAGAGTTCGAAGACTCGCCACGCGTCCTCGCGCCCCTTGACCTCCGCGCGAGTCAGGTCTTCGGCGCACGCGGCGTTGAATGGGAGTCGTGTCGCGCTAACCGATAGCACGCCGGGCCACAGATACCTGATCCACGGGCCGGCGTAGACCCCTATCCGCTCGTCCAGCCAGGCTTTCTCCAGCACCACGGCGCACTTGTCTTGCAGTTTCCGGATGTCTGTGTCCGGAGTCAACTGGACACCGCCCAATCGGAACACGAGCGTCATAGACTGGACTACGTCTGCCACATCGTAGGGCGCTCCTGACCAGGCAGCGACATCGCCGTCCCCGGTGCAATCAATCACCACCTTTGGCTTGATGGCCGTGATTCCAGCCTTGTTGCCGATTACGACGTGCTCTATCTTGGGCCCGGAAGTGGCTACATCCAACACCTTCGTATGGTAGAGCAACCGGACATCGCTCCGCAGCATGAGCCGGTCTGCCGCAACCTTGAACCTCTCCACATCCCACCAGAAGGGCTGCTTGTTTCTGGCCCGTCCCTCTTCACTCGTCACCGGGTCGAAGAGCCTCTTGGACGCAAGTGGAAGCTTGATCGCCCCCGTGAGGTCCATCAGTTCTAGTGCAATCCCTCCTACTGCCAACTCGCCGGTGCCCATGTCGGCCAATCCACAACAGCCAGGCACCAGGGCCGCACTGATGTTGCCGCCCGCGAATCCCCACTGCTCCACAACCATCGTGCTGACGCCCATGCGTGCGGCAGCCACCGCTGCCGCCACTCCGGCGCAACCTGCGCCGCACACGAGCACATCCGGGCGGGCCACAACCTCCGCACGGCGTACGTAGTCAATGCTCATCCGGCACTCGTCCTTCTGAGTCGATCTCCAGGTGTGTTTCGTCGAACTCGCAGACACGCGCAGGTGTGGGTCTATATCACCTTGTTGAGCTGGTATTCAAGGATGCCTTGTGCGCCGCTCTCGAGAAGCTTGGGAAGAAGGTCCCTCACAACATCAGTGTTTACTACAGTCTCCACCGAAAACCAGTCTGATTGGTAGAGGTGTGCAACTGTGGGCGCCTTGAGACTTGGGAGCAAGGACACAACCTGTTCGAGGCACGCCCCGGGAACGTTCATCTTGAGGGTTACGAGTTTCTCCGCCAGTAGAGCGCCATTGAGCAAGAGACCAATCTGTTCGGTCTTTGCTCTTTTTTCGGGGTTCTTCCAGGCGTCGTGGTTGGCGATAAGCTGGGGGCTGCTCTGCATCAGTTCGTGGACAATTCGAAGGCCATGGGCCTTTATGGTGGTGCCGGTCTCTGTCACTTCCACGATGGCATCCACAAGACCAGAGACAACCTTGGCCTCGGTTGCGCCCCACGAAAACTCGACGCTGACGTCAATACCTCGCTCCGCAAAGTATGCCGTCGTGAATTGCACCAACTCGGTTGCTATCGTCTTCCCGTCCAGGTCCTGAAGGTCAGTGATGGGCGAATCGTACGGGACAGCCAAGACCCATCGTGCGGGTCGTGCGCTCGTCTTGGAGTAGACAAGGTCGGTTACAACGTGTATGTCGGAGTCGTTTTCGGCTATCCAGTCCTTACCGGTAATCCCTGCATCGAGAGTACCGTTCTCAACGTACCGAGACATCTCCTGGGCCCTGCATATCGCACATTCTATCGAGTCATCGTTGATCTCTGGGAAATAGCTCCTGTGGTTGACGTCAATCTTCCAACCTGCTCGTTCGAACAGAGCTATTGTCCGGTCTTCGAGGCTTCCCTTGGGAATCCCTAGCTTCAGCTTGTCTTCCAACTGTCACATACCTCCTCGGGGCGCAATCCAAGCCCCCACCGCGTTCATCGAGGCGACACCAATCCCTCTATCAACCTAGCTTTGATGCAATGATCCCATCCCCCCCGACCTGTCGCTCATTAGGGTAGGTAATGGAGTACATCCCGTTCGTGGTGAGCGTGTCGAACCATGACCGGGATATGCGTCGGGCAGCCCTTCGACAGGCTCTCCCCCGACCTGTCGGGGAGAGTCTCGATGAGCATCACGCCAGCAAGCCGCTCGTCAGAGTGGCGGAGCACACCACGGGGTAGTCTAGCACAGTGTTCGAAGGGCAAGGGCCGCTTCTCCTCATTGGTCCGCGAGCGGACCGGTGCGCGTCTGAGTGGGGCGCCAGGAGCCGAAGTAGTCCGGGGACCACTTGCGAGCGAGGTGCATGACCTTCTGGGCGTAGGCGCCGAGGGGAGGTCGCGCCTCGGCCTCCATCCAGGCTTCCGCGCCTGCGAGCGTCGGTAGCTCGATCACCCACGCCCTGTGCCAGTCGGGTTGCGGGCCGATCAGCTTGAAGCCCTCCAAACGCATTAGCCCGTGCTCGCGCGCCACCGAATGCATCAGCTCGACGTGCTTGACCTCGCCCAGTTCTTCGGGAGTCGCCAGCTCGCCCTCCGGAAGCCGGCGACCGAACAATAACACAACCAGGCTGCTGCGGTCCACGGCGAGAGTCGGGACGCTGTCGGCGTCGCATAGTGGCGGTCTCGGCTTTGGTGCAGGCGGGTTGGTGACCCACTTCGCGAAGTAGCCCGGCGCCCACGGGCGGGCCACGTAGTACTCGTAGTAGCCGTAGATCCCGTACGGCGGCGCCATCTCCGCATCTATCCAAGCCTCTGCCCCTTCCAGAGTGGGGAACTCCATGACCCAGAACCGTTGCCAGGGCTGCTTGGGGGACAGTAGCTTGAAGCCCTCCAGACGCATGATGCCATACTCGTGGGCTACAGACTGCATCAGCCTGATGTGCTCGCGAGAGCAATCGCGTTGCTCCTGCGGGGTGAGCCTTTCCCAAGAGTGGAGTCTGCCCGCCTTGCAGAGCACGACTATGCTGTCTTTGCTTGCTTCAAGCGTCTTGCTTACTATCCTCTCTTTCTCCATTCTTGAAGCTCCTTTGGGCAGGCCCCCGACTACCGACGGGCACAGACCCAGCGCGAAGGACAAGTCCTGAGCGTAGTGCCGGCCAAAGTCAAACGAGGTCCTGTCGGTCCACCAGCTCGCCGCCCTGAAACACGTCGACGACGTTCTTGAGTACCGTGATGTCCATCGTAGGGTCGCCGTCCACCACCAGGATGTCGGCCGACTTGCCGGGCTCCAGGGCGCCCACCCTGTCGTCGACCCAGCACGACCTGGCCGAGTCGCTCGTTGCCGCGACGATTGCGTCCGACGCAGACATGCCTGCTGCTACGTGGGCCTCGACCTCGTTGTAGAACTGGCCCATGGTGTGGTAACTCCACGCCGAGTCGGAGCCACACGCCATCCGCACGCCGGCAGCGCGCATTCTGGCGAAGCAGTCCAGCGTGTGCTCGAATCCGCGCTTCATGTTGTCGAGCTGCGCCCGCTCCTCCTTCGTAAGCCCCAGGGAATCGAGCTTGTCCTCCAGGCTAGCGATTCGGGTCCGCGTGGAATGCAGGGTCGCGTTGAGAAAGACCCCCTGCTCGACGATCCGCTCGGTGACATCGTCCCGGTATACCCTCGCGCCCCCAGGCTCGTGATGCCTTCCGTGCGCGATCGTGTCGATCCCGGCATCCAGGCAGTTGAGCATTCCTTGGGATGTCATGCAATGCGCGGCGGTGTGCTTGTCGAACTTGTGGGCCTCGTCGCAGATCGCCCTCAGCTCGTCGACGTTGAACGAAGGTCGCATAACGTCGGAGGTCCGCGTGCTGCCTCCCGTCGCGGTGATCTTGATGTAGTCCGCACCTTCTTTGATGAGCTGACGTACGGCAGCCCTGCACTCATTGGGACCCGTGGCCTCGACGCCAAAGTAGCTAAGATGTCCGCCGATGATTGCCAGGGGACGACCCGAGAGTACCAATCGCGGCCCGACGGTTATGCCCATCTCGATTGCCTTGCGGAGCATGAAGGTCGTCTGGTTCTTGCCGCCGCAGTCCCGCACAGTGGTGACACCCGAATACAGGTGAGTGCGAGCGTTGCGGGCCGACTGGAGCGTCAGCACTTCGTCGGGCAGCGTGGCCAGGTCGTCGCCGCTGCGTCCGTCGCCAAACCCGTTCAGGTGGACGTGGCAGTCCACAAGGCCCGGAAGCACGGTCTTGCCCTCGTAATCGAATTCCTGAACGTCTGCCCCTTCTGGCGGAACCACGGATTCCTGGGTACCGACTATTCTGATCTGGTCTTTCTCAACCAACATGGCGCCCCGTTCCAGTGGGGGGCCGCCCTTGCCGTCAATCAGGCGAGCCGCCTTAATCAGTTTGAGCCTCGCGTTTGCTTTCGTCACTGGCGTCTCCCTCAAGTTGTGGGCATAAGTCGGACCAGAATCGTACCCAAGCGTCGGTACGGTCTTCTGACCTAATCTTACTCGGTTTGGGCGATATTTTCATTTCGCGTGAATGACGTTGCGCGCAGCCAGATGTCTATGCCATTCGTAGCGCAGGCCACGCGTGGCTCCCTGGGCAAACGTATAGCAGCATCCTCACGACGTTACCCTGTTCTCGGCAACGTCGAGTTCGATCACGGGCACATGAGTGGTGCGAACCTGTGGCCTATGCCTCACATCAAGTGTCACAGGGTTGACACGGTAATAGGCTGTCAGTCACAGGACGTTGGACCGAGGCGTATCCTGCCGACGGCTGCATCGGCAAGGAGGGCGCCTGCGTTGAGCGACCCTGCAAAGGCGGCGAGCCGGGCCGGACACACCTTCGGGAGGCCACTATGGATCCCCAGGTAGTGGTTCGGGTAGGGGCAAACCTGTGTGTTTCCCCAATCGGGCCCACTGCAAACCACGGTTGTTTCTCTGCACATCTATGGAGGAGCGATGTGAAGAGGACGTGAACGTGGCAGTGCACGTTGTGAATTCCGTGTGGATTTCATTCCTTGAGAGGACAGCTCCCCATGCGTTCCGCTGGCGTAGGGTTCGTGAGTTCTCGCCAAGGACTCAGTCCGATATCAGGTCTTCACCAGCACGCGAGCATCCACGGCGACACATCCTTTGCCCCGATCACGTACGATGAGCGGATTGATCTCTATCTGGTCGATTTCAGGGGTGTCCTCAATCAAGGCCGAGAATCGCAGCAGCACGTCCTTCAACGCCTCGACATCTCGAGGGGGGCTGCCGCGCCATCCGGTCAGCATTGGCAGGGTCTTGAGTTGGCGCAGCATCTTATCGGGATCCCGATCAGTAAGCGGATGCAGGGAGAAGGCCACGTCCCTTATCAACTCCACCTGAACGCCGCCTAGACCCAGCATGACCAGAGGGCCAAACACCGGATCGTGAGACATCCCCGCAATCACCTCTTGCCCGCCAGCGACCAGTGGCTGGAGCACCACGACGAACTCGCCCTCATCGATGTGTAAGCTGACCTGATCCAGGGCCGTTACGATGACGGCTCCGAGCCCGTACTTCTTGGAAACGCTAGACAGGTTGATCATGTCTGTTGTCCTTCTGGAGCCCTCCCGCCGCGGGAGCAACACAAGGCGGGCCTACGCGGTGCTGTTGGACGCTGTGATGCCGTGAGACAGAGACAGGCTAGACCAAAGCTCCCCCGGGAGAAGACAAAAAGACAGATACGGAATAGGTGCAGCCAGACACACTGTGAGAATGCATCATTCTGGCTACATCGGTTGGATAATCCGTATGGTTCTGACCGTTTTTACCCCATAACGGAGCAGGTGTCAAGCTATTTCTGGCTACATTTCGCATTTGGTCTAGCTACGGTTTAGCTGCAAAACGGTGGGGGAACCTCCACTAGCGGCGAGTCTTGCGCCACGCCGAGGATGATGACCTGGATTGGGATTTCATCCCCTCGCCAACTCTGCGCCGACTACTGGTCCACGGCCGGGGTGAATACAGCCCATCACGTCCTGATGGACAGAGCGCCAGCCTTGATACGAAGTATACACTGTCTCGTGGTTGATACGTGTCCCTCAGCCTGGCATCGTCTCTTGTGGCGAGATCCGACTGGCGAATAGTCTCTTCGGGGGCCATTGCGCGCGTCGCGTTTCCTGTGAGCTTCGGGAAGCTCCTCTTGTTCATGTCTCGGCCCAGATCCGTCGAGTTGGTCGGCACGTATGTTTGTGACCGCGTTGTGGTCACGTGCCCGGTCCACTTGCATGGAAGTAGTGTCGTTCCAGCGGAGCATCTTCCGTAGAGACGCCCCGCTGGGGCGTCTCCTGTACACCAGAGGCCATTTTCATTCCTTTAGGGTGCCGGTGGCAGCCCGCATGGATGATTCATGTCCAGGGCGTCTTGGCCTCAATTTCGGGTTGTGGGCAATGCTCAGCTCTCAAGGGGAGATGGAGTGTCGAATTGCCATCGCTCAACTGGCACCAGTGGCTAGTGAATTGGCAGCCGCCCTCAGGACGCGCCGGGCTGCGTCATCGAGCGGGCCCTCGACGGTTGCTCCGGCTGCCTGGGGATGCCCGCCGCCACCCAGCGCTTGCGCGAGGCCGTCTACCCTCGTTGTCCCGCGAGAGCGGAAGCTAAGACGTACGGCGTTGCCTTCCTCTTCCCGCATCAGGATAGCCATATCGGTTCCCTCGATCCTAAGCGCTAGGTCTACGAATCCCTCCGCATCGGCTGGTGTCTGGCGCCAACGACGCAGGTCGCTTTGTCTGAGAACGCCCCAGATGATTCTCCCGCTGGCGGCGCTGCGTAGGCCGAGTAGGTAATGCCCCTGTAGGCGGAGCCGCCCGAGAGTCCGCGACGCAAAAAGGGCGTCGTGGACTCTCGTCATGGATGCCCCCGCTTCCAGAAGTCGTGCCGCACGGCGGTGCGAGTCAGGGGTCGTGTTCGGGGTTCGGAAGCCTTGAGTGTCATCCACAATCCCCGCATACAGCGCCTCAGCCATCGAAGGAGTGAGTCGCACTGGAAGAAAGGCTATGAGGTCGTCCACCAACTCTGCCGCCGCCGAGGCACTTGAGTCGATCAGGTCCACCTGTGCCCATCCGCCGTTTGGATGATGGTCGATGGCGACGGTCGTGCCGCCGAAGTCCGCAATGACCCTGGTGAGACGCCCTGTTCTATCAGGGCGAGCGGCGTCCACCAATATCACCGCGTCGCTCTTGGAGACAAGCTCGTCGTGTTCGTCCGCCCCGTACGTCAGAAACGAATCGCTGCCGCGCAGGAACTTGTACTGGCTGGGCACGGGGTCGCTGTTGATCACGGACACCCTCTTCCCCAGCTGTGCAAGGGCCTCGGCGAGCGCGGCCTCGGCGGCGAGGGCGTCGCCGTCGAGATTGCTGTGCGTGGTGATGGTGAAGTCCTCGCACCTCGCAATAACATCTGCGATTCGCTGAAGAATGGTCGTGTGCCGCAATTATTGGTCCTCTATAGCTGTCAAAGATTAGCCGTTCCCAACAGTGGTAATGATGATTGAACGCTCGATCCAGCTCGACACGCACAACGACCGATGGACCGCCATCTCGTGACAGCCACTCTCGCACGGACGTGTGTCTATCTTGCTCTTCTGCCTCCGGAGAGGAATGCAAAGGTGTCGCGAACTGCCTTCCTCTTGGGAGAGAACAGGGCGGCCAGAAGGAAGAACGACGTGGCTGTCAGTACTATGGTTGCGCCAGAGGCCGTGTCCAGGTAATACGAAAGGGCCAGCCCGAGCAGTGCGGACGCGACCCCGAATACCGCCGACAGAGCCATCATACACCGGAAGTCGGTGGTGAGCTGGTAGGCCGCCGCAGCCGGGGTTACCAGCAAGGCTGACACCAGGATGATGCCAATCACTTTCAGAGAGACCACCACTGTCAGCGCAAGGAGGCCCAGAAGCAGGAAGTAGACGAAGGTTGCAGGTATTCCGCTCGCCTGGGCGGCCTCTTGGTCGAAGGTGATGAATAGGAACTCCTTGTAGAACAGCGCGACGACGCCAAGAACACCGACGCTCAGGACGCCCGTGAGCCAAAGGTCTGCTTGAGTTATTGCGAGGACGCTGCCGAAAAGATAGCCGAACAGGTCCACATTGTACTCGTCCATCAGTCCGATAAGGAGTATTCCCAGTGCCATAGTGGATGCGAAGAAGATGCCTATGGCGGTGTCCTCCTTCACCCTACCTACACGGCTCGCAAGGCCGATTCCCCAGGTAGTCGCAAGGCAGAAGACTACGGCCGTGAAGAGGGGATTGACCCCCAGCACCACACCCAGTGCGACTCCCCCGAACGAGGCGTGGGCCACGCCTGCGCCGATGAAAGCCAGGCCACGCAGGACCACGTACACCCCGATGACGGAGCAGACAAGCCCGATGAGAATCGAGGCAACGACGGCCCGTTGAACGAACGTGTAGCCCACAATGTCTAGCATCAGCCCCCCTTCTCGTGGTTCGGTGGGCTAACGAACACGTGCGAAGGCACCCCGTGGCCAAACAGCATAGCGTGGTGTCCGTACATGCACTCCAGCGCCTCGGGGCGAAGGGTGTCCTCGGGCCGGCCGTGGGCTACAAGGACCCTGTTGAGGCAGGCTATCTGGTCGACGTGCCGCGACACCACTCCAATGTCGTGTGTCACCAGAACCAGGGTCAGATTCAGGTCCAGTTGCAGGTGTCGCAGGAGAAGGTAGAGGTCTTCGGTGGCCGCGACATCCACGCCTGTCGTAGGCTCATCCAGCAGCAGGAGCTCCGGTTCGCCGGCGAGAGCCCTTGCCAAGAACGCGCGCTGTCTCTGTCCACCAGACAGGTCGCCGATAGCTCGGTCCGTCAGGTCTTCGATTCCCACGTGCGTCATGGATTTGCGAACGGCCTCCCTGTCCGCCTTTCCGGGTCTTCGTACCAGGCCCACGCGGCCATACCGGCCCATCATCACCAGGTCTCCCACATGGACTGGGAATCTCAGGTCCACGTTCTCGATCTGGGGGACGTAGCCTATCCTTCGCCTTTCGCTGCCCAATCGCCAGGGCGGCTTCCCATAGACCGAGACTCTCCCCTTCACAGGGCGCACCTGTCCCAACATGGTGCGTAGAAGGGTCGTCTTACCCGAGCCGTTCGGCCCCAGTACCGCCAGGAACTGTGCAGGCGGAATGCTGAGTGTAATGTCTTCCAAGACGACTCTGTCGCCCAGAGCGACGGAGACGCCCTCAAACTCGACAATAGGAAGCGCCTTGCCTTCCCCAGGGGACTCGTCCTTCATTCCGACCTCATCACCTGTCCTATCTCATAGCTTGCGCCATCGTCTCTACATTGTAGCGAATCATGCCTAGATAGTCGTCCGGCGCCTTGGCGCCGCCAATCGGGTCGAGAAAGAGCACCTTGGCGCCGCTCTCCTCCGCGATGGTCCTCGCGACACTGGGGGAGAACTGAGGCTCGGCGAAGATCGCCCGAGCGCCAATCTCACGAGCCTTGGCAACAATATCAACCAGTTCACCAGGCGAGGGTTCACGTCCAGGAGTCCTCTCCACCACGGCAGCCTGCTCGAGACCGTATCGTCGAGCGAAATAGACCCACGCTGGGTGGAAAGCGATGAATGAACGCTGAGACCAACCGCTGATCTCCGCCGCGATCTCCTCGTCCAGGGCCCTGAGGCTGCTGACCAATGCAGTCGCGTTGTCTGTGTAGGTCTGTTCCCCGTCTGGATCGGCCTCAATCAACGCGTCCCGGATTAGCAGCGCTTGAGAGACGGCGTTCAAGGGGTCCAGCCATATATGGTGGTTGCCCTCGATTGGGTCGACGTTCTCTGATGTCTCGACTACCACAAGGTCAGGATTGTTGGCGGCGCTCACAAGGTCGTCGGCCCAGAACTCAAGGCCCATTCCTATCAGAATGAGCACGTCGGCCCGTCCCATCCGCTTGACCTGGGAGGGCGTTGGCTCATAGGTGTGAGGGCTGGCGCCGGGAGGGATCAGGCGCTCCACGTCAACTCGATTGCCCCCTACGCTCTGGGCCAGGCTGGCTAGAGGGTTAATGCTTACCTCCACCAGGACCTTGTCCTCGTCGATCGGCTCGCCCGAGGAACACGCCATTGCTGCCCAGAGAAACGCAAGGACGGAAACCGCCAGCAGAAGACCTTTGGTGTTCGCCAGCGAGGAGAGCACGCGATTTCTATAGACGTTCAGAGAAAGAAACGTGACTCGCACGGGCCCCGACTCGTCGGCGCTACGTAGGGGCGAACACACAGGTTCGCCCCTACCCCGAGACATTACCTGAACACCTATAGCATGCAGGACGAAACACGAGCGCGCCAAGACACCTCCTTTGCCCAAGGCCGACCTTTCTTGCGCGCGGAAGCCCCGAGAGCTTCTTTGAATGCCCTTGCATCCCGCGCTTCCCGCACGCCTGGTCCTCATCTTCGAGAAGCGCCGCAGGCATGGCCTCGGCGCAGGGCCAACTCCCCGGTGGGTCGCCGGACAGACGCCTATGTGCCGGGAACCGGGCAGGCGTTGGACACAGTCACAACCATCACGACCTCGCCCAGCTCCGCGCTCCGCCGAAAGACATCCCTGAGAGCCGCGAACAGAGCATCGTCATCGCCCGAGACGACGCTGCTCATCGCTCCAGGAACCACTTCAAGGCCACGCTCTCGGAAAGTCTCCAGCGCCGCCTCGATAGCAGGGGAGAGGCTGGGCTGCCGTAGTGGGTATATGCTCACTTGTGCCGCTACAGGTATCATCTGGCCCCCTCCTCAAAGCGCACGCTCATTCCGATGAACGCCCCGAACGGGACCGTGCTCAAGCGGTCCAACCACTTCAGGGGGTACAGCCCCGTCTTCCACTGAAGCCTGATCGCGCGGCGCCCCATCGAGTCCCTTACCAGTCGCTCAAGCTCTCGTGGCGAGAAGAAACGGGCGCTTGCGTATGCCCGCGATTTGCGGACTCTGCGCCACCAGGCCACCGGACTCGATCTGTTGAGGACGCCCAGCAGGACTCCTTTCCTGGCGACTCGCGCGGCCTCTCTCAATGAATCCTCCGGTGACTGCATGAACTCCAGCACGGTAAGCAGCGCCACGATGTCGAAGGCTCCCCTATGGAAAGGTAGGGCCGTTCCCTCGCCCAGCACCAGAGGCAAACCCGGATGGCGTTCGGCAGCATAGCGCAGTCTGGGCACATCGAGATCCAGACCCACGGGGTCCAAGCCCTGCGACATCCACCACCCGGCGAAGTGGCCGGTGCCACAGCCCACTTCCAGCAAGCTTCCGCAGTCCCGGAAATCCGACAGTAGGTGCGAGAGCAGACGCTTTTCGACTCTGTCAGCTCGGGAACCGAAGGGCGTATCGAACCAGCTCTCGTACTCTCCCGCTTCATCCACGGCGCCAGTCCCCCTGCCACTTCATCCGTTAGTGGTCAGTCAACTCCATTCTGATAGCCTTGAGCTTCACCATCACTCCCAGTGTAGCTCTTACGTCAAGGGCTGCGCGCTCGCCACAACTCAGAGCGATAGGTGATGATGCACGAGACATGCGCCATTCGGTATCACAAGTGGACGCAGTGACGCATTACGACACAGCCTGACTCACAATGGACCACAGACATTCAGGGAGTGTTCCGGGGTAGGGGCGAACCTGCGTGTTCGCCCAATCGGGGTCCCGATTTGTCGCGGAGTCTGGTCAAGACCCAGTTGCGAAACGGGGCCGCAGAGTGGCGCCAAATCCAAGAAACCCACAAACCCGCAGACGGACAGGCTGGTATGAACAGCATCCTTTCGGGGTGTGAACGGTGTCTTAGGGCAGATACCTCTTGGGGAACTTGGCCGCTACCGAATACAGGGGGTCAACCATATTGCCCACACGAACCTGCGCCACTGCCGAGCAAAGCTGATAGGCTACTAGCCGCTCAATGCCGTACTCAGCCTCCAACCACAAGACGAGCTCGACGAAGGCGATACGCGTCGCGTCCTCCAGGGGCCGCGCGTTGCCGATAGCCATGATGTGCTCGGGTGATTCGACCCTGGGCGTCGCAATGGCCTGGCCCTTGATGAGGTTGGCCGTGATCGTCCCCTTGGTGGGTATTTCGATGCCCGACCCGCAGATCTCGGCGTCTCCCTGCGCGGCATGTCCGTCGCCCACGAAGAGGAAGGCTCCCTCCACATAGACTGGCAGATACAACGTGTTGCCGGGGCAGACGTCTGGCACATCCATGTTGCCCCCGTGGGGCCCCGGCCATATCGACGAGATCGCGCCCTGCTCAGGCGACGTACCGATGGTGCCATACAACGGCGCGTAAGGTAGAGGTGGGATGTCCAACTCCTCGCTGAAGGTTATCTCGCCGTTCCGAATCGGATGCAGCATCAGTCTGGCTGGGAGCGGATCGTTAAGCATCCGCGTGTAGCTGGTCCCGCAAAGCCCCCCGGACTCCGGGTAGATGCAACTCACCCCGTAGTCGCGGGTCGCTTCGATGCTGTGAATGGTGAGGGCCAGCGTGTCTCCCTTTTCGGCGCCCTCGATGTAGATCGGTCCCGTCACTGGGTTGCCGTAGGGCATCGTCAGTACCTTCGTGATGTCCTGATCGGCCGAGACGACTCTGTTGCAGAAGGCGTCCGCAGTCTCCACGGCAAAGGTCTCACCGGGGCGTACGCGAGCGACCGGTTCTTCGTAGGGTCCCAAGACGAAGGACCATTTCTCGGGATCGGCGGCTATGGTCTGCATGACTTCCCCCCAGTAATGCTCTTTCGGCCACGTTTCCTATCCCAACCTGGCGCCAACCCGGCGGCAACCACCTCAGCCGGCGTTTGCCACATCGACCGACTTGCTGCCCAAGCAGGCGCCCGCCCTTGACGCACGATAGGCTACAGGCATCTTTCAGCTCTGTCAACGACCTCGCCGCGTCCTTCCCGACGTCTGCGCGACGGCTGGTATCGTGTTGGACCCCCTCAGCACAAGGCCCACCGGCGAGCGTTGCCACAAGGCCAGCCTGGACTCCCCTCTTGAACTTGGGAAGCGCAAGTCGCGTGGTAGACGGACAGCGCGCTAGTCCATGT
>SDBU01003648.1_pt1 | contig 19467 bp, 32 predicted proteins | sample 2277071 | NCBI WGS metagenome assembly SDBU01 (sample SAMN10397929, study PRJNA504765) | marine sediment metagenome | isolation source: marine sediment core GS08_GC12, 126 cmbsf | place: Arctic Ocean: Gakkel Ridge, Loki's castle | collected 2008 | reverse complement strand
CTCTACTTACACAGATAAGTCCGGCAAGATACAACATAGGGTTCGCAAGAGAAAATACCCGGAACCCATAGCGGATGCACTCGAAGAATTAACTTATACCAGAGGAACACATGCTTTTGAAGCTGCATACGATAAGTTCAATTTGGCTATGAAACTTATAGGATTTTACAATCCGATAGTTATGGGCAAGAACGATGCTGTCCAATTGTGGCGTGGCAGTGGGATTAAAGGCCTAATCAATTTACCAAAGGCGATGAAGACATTTTTAACTAAGGGCGATACTTACCATAAACTGCGTAAGGGAGGATTGTTTAACAATGTAGTAAGTTATGGACCCTCCGTAGAAGTGTTGGCGCAGAACATGATTGACCACATTAGATTAACGACAGGAGAAAAAGCAGCCAAAGCGGCAGCTAAATGGCTTAACCCGAAAAACTTCTTGCAGAATCTCAGGCAAGTACAGGAGAATACAACGTGGAAGATGGATGAAGTTTTACGAATCGGACTTTGGCACGCAGTTGAAGATAGCAAGATGCTTGAAGGCATGAGTGAGTTTGAGAAAATAGAATGGGTCAATGACGCAATGGTTAATTACGGCAAGTTGCCAAAAGAAACAAAGAGGTGGCTCACTAAAGCATTTTACGTTCCGACTTACCGCATAGGCAACTTTAGATTTTGGTGGGGCCAATTGGCGAAACATCCGTGGAAATTCAAGGGGCCAATCCTTCGGACCTTGGGTTATAAGACATTTATTCAATACGGGTTGCCCGCAATGATAGCTTCTATTATCGCTTACAAGACCAAGCGAAGATTCGATGAGGTTAAAGGTGATGTATTTACCGAACGTGGATACAGGTTAGTTATACATAATCCCGAAACTAATGCCGACACGGTATATGCTTTATCTGATCCACTTCTTGAGGGTGCAAAAGTTTCTCAAAGAGAGTTTCGCAGGACATTAGAACTTAATCTTGCCGCCGCCCCTGCGTTTATTGCAAGAGTTCTTCAGGGCCGCAGGCGTACAGCTACAGAAGACCCACTCGGAGAGTTCTTCAAATTAGGTACGCCGTTCTATAAAGATATTGTTATTGCTAAAGACAAAGACAAGAGTAGGGTACAGAAGATACTCACCCATTTAGCCATAGCGTTTACTTACCAAAGGCAGGGCAGAAGCCAAGATAAGGTTAATAAGTATGAGCAAGTGGCCCGCACTCTTTCGCTGTGGACTGATTGGCAAGCTCAAAAAGCAGACATTAAGGCTATATGGACAGGTAAGCCTTTCTTTTATGGGCCAGGTGGAGAGTTCGGTCGTTTGCTGCGGGAATTTGAAGCAGATGAGAAAATTAAAATCAGCAAGATAGACAAGGAAATAGATAATGCTTTGTTTGCGGGCAGGGAAGTTGACGCAGTTAAGATTGCGTTGGAAAGCGAAAGATACAAAACGCCAGAAGGGTTGGTATCGAGGTTTGCGAGACATCAAAACCCGTTGGTTTATATAGAAAAAACAATGCCGCGTGACGACAAGTTAAAGTTTTTACAATGGCTTAAAGAGAATAAAAAATTGAGCGATGAAGATATTGCAAAACTAATTAAGAATCTTACAAGATGAATAACCTCACCACATTAGCACATGGCTTGAAGATAGCCCGTAACGAGGCCGATGAAGATGGTACCTTGCTCGACTTGGCGACGTTAGGCAATTACGCTAATCGTCCAGCCATTCTCGGCGAAACGGGAATCGGGGTTATCGATCTATTAGCTGACAAGCACATTGCCGAAACAGAGATGGAAATTAACGGTATTGAGTTTTTCTTCTCAGGCGGCTCCGCTGCCAACAAGACTTTCGGCTGGCGAATACTCGCATGGAAGACGGCAAACGGCATGGCCCGCTTAGCTGGTATCGGCACTGGCATACTCGGCACTCAGGCGGTAGTAATATACCCGCTCGTCCCCGGCGGCGGCGCGATAGCAGCTTCAAATAAGTTCTGGGCTGACACCTTAGTTGTATCGAAAAAGAACTGGCCAAAGGGTATAGAGACTACCGGTACAACGGCACTTGATTCGGCAGCAAGTATCTGGATGGACGATGCTGGTTACAGATTTTGGAAAGTAGAAATAACGGACGCTGACGGTTCGACCGGTGATGAAGCCGGTGATATAGCCGCATGGTATGGATATTGGTAATGATTAGAGGTAGATATACACCTAAACCAAATGAATTAACTCTTCCTTCGCCAACTGGCAAGGACTGGGAGTTTCGCCATTGCGCAAGGGATTCTATTGTTCCCGACAGTGGCGATGATTTAGTTGTAGTTAAATGGAATGGAGTTGACACATGGGTAGAATCTACACGCTGGCTTGGTACTTAGTATTCGCAAGCGTTCTTTACGCGCCTATTGGCGATTACCAAATACAGAACGATATGTATATCAAGGGTGACGGCCTTGAGATAAACGGTGTCTTTTACACATGGCCCGCCGTAATAGAAGCCAATGGTGTAGCGTGGATTAGCGACACAAATGCTTTAACTTGGGACTTATTGCAGGACTTTAGCGTTGATTGGGGTGTCGGTGCAGGCCAGATAAGCGGTGCCGATATACCTTCCATCATAGCAACTGAAACCGTAGATCAAATATTCGTAGATACTATCGGAAACTCAGTTCTGGACGCGATTACTATTACCGATCAGGGTGGGCTCAATATTACATGGACAGCGGGTGAAGTATGGGTTGACGAATCTATTTACGATATTGACGCAAATGCTGTTAATCATGCCCTGACTGACAATGCAACTAACTATATCTACGCTACGGTAGCCGGTAACTCTGCTTTGCAAATCTCAGTAACTCCACCAGCCGGAGAGCATACTCTGGTAGCTATTATCCATACTTACAATGGCGATATTCAATACACACTGACTGAGCCACTTAGTAGCAATCAGGTAGAAGTAACGCATGAGGCACTTAACGATATTCTTTCTGCGATAGTTACCAACGGCTTATTCGTAGAAGAAGATACCAATGCCGTCAATGCCAACGACTTCCTCGTAAACACAGGGGCGTATTATTTACATGCTCACGATAAGACCACGCTATCATCGATTACATATTCATCTGGCACGAGCAAGACTGATCCTAACGTCAATACTTACTATCATTCATCTGGCTCATGGACAGCGGACACTAATATCGGTGTATCATTTGACTATTGGGACGATGGTACGGATTTGGATACGCTACTAACTAATAAGTGGTATTCAGGCAGCATATTCGTTGAGAGTAACGGCGATTTGGAATATGTCTATCCACAGACAGAACATGCCTTAGAGGGTCAAGCACTGGTAGAAGCCATAACATACCCACCTTACCATCAGGGCTTTGTAATTCCTCTTGCCAAATTTGTTTTCAAAGGCTCCGAATCTTCATTCGGAAACAAGGCATATTTCGTTGATATACGTCCTATTATTTTAGGTACAGGTGGTGCAATGGCAGCCCATCAATTTGTATTTACGACAATAGTAGGTGACTCAGGAAGTACAACTGCTGATGCTATTGACGATACTCTTACTATCATAGGTGGAGGTATTGCCTCAACTTCAATAACAGATGACACTATGACAGTGACAGCGACCGAAGCTGATACTCTTGACGACGTTTTAGAGAGAGGCAATGAGACAGATGTAAATATAGTTACAACTGGAAATGTAGGAATTGGGACGAATAACCCTGACCAAGAATTAGAGGTACGTGGGGTAAGTCCACAAATAAGAATTAGAGCTACTGGATCAATTGGTAATACCGCTGCCTATCTTGAATTTGGTAGAACGACTGATAGTGATTGGGTTAGAACTGGTTATGTTGGAGATGCTATTAGTGGTAATGAGGATATATATATTGTGGCAGAGTCTAATAATTTGCATTTAGGAGACTCAAGTGGGACTCAAGTTGTAAATTTAACAGATGGCAACGTCGGCATCGGGACGGCTACGCCAGGGGCGAAGTTGCATATCCTTGGTGGTGATTTAATTGTTGGTGCCTCCAGCAGTATGTTGGCCCCACTTAATATAACTGGTGACGCAACGAACATTGGTGATAGGCATGAAGGTATATGGCTGCGTGGAAAAGAGAATGGTTATATTGTTCAAATAAATGTAAGAGGAAGTAGGTTGGAAATAGGTGGTGGGGGTTCTTTAGATACAACACCTGCTATGTCTGTTGATTATTTAACAGGCGTAGTTACGGTGGACACCAACCTTGTTGTTGATGAGGATTTTTACTTGGAAGGTGCAAGTGCCCGATTTTGTTATACAGAGAACAGAGCTCTTGCTGAAGCAAGACTAAATGCAAGATTTTCTTATGAAGGAGGCAGTTCAGCAGATAGTAAATTTGCATTATTAAGTACTGAATCCAACAGTCCCGGAGGTGGGGCTGGTATATTTGTAGGTAGCCATGACGGTACTTTTATGGGCGATGGAGACAGATTAGGTTACTTTATATATTCTGGCGGGGCACCTGGTTTGACGGCAAGAAATGCAGCAGCCATTGTGTCTTATGCGATACAAGATTGGACGCTCGGCAACTATGGAGCGAAACTATCTTTTGAAGTTATGAAAGAAAATGAAGCTTCAAGAACAAGTGTGCTGAATATTTTTGGTTATGGTGCAGAAATTACCGGGACGTTAGAAGTATCGGGTGTAGCTTCTTGGGGTGGCGGTAACTCTGGGCAGGCTAATGCAGCTTGGACGCATTCAAACGGCAGTGATGGAACAGATCATACTTTTATAGATCAAACCGTCATATCCGGTTCGGCTCCAACATTTACAGCAGACAACTTTAGCGATGGTGGCTCAAACGCTATTGTCACCACAACTCAGGAGACTAATTGGGACAATCATCTTGCAGACAACTCTCAGGCCCATACTGATTATATGTTAAACACCGGAGATAGCGTTACCGGTAATTATTACTTTGATGCAAACGTGGCTATCAATGGTGATGTAAATTATGCTACTGATGCTTTTGTGGTAAAATCGGGGGCTGGCGGTGGATTTAATCAAGTAAACTATACAGGTAATGGCGTTAATGGAACTTTACATATCTGGGATAACACAAATTTCGCAAACGCCTTACAGGTAGGAGTGTTAGCCGGTTCGTCTGCCTTCGCATCCGCCGGAAGCATAGGATTTAGTTCTTCAACAGATTCAACCGGGGCGGCTATATCCTTTACAGTGAGTGCGGGGGGGATGCTATTTAACGCAAATACAGGGGGCAAGGAAATAGCCTTTAATACTCCCACCGTAGCAGTGAGTGCAGATTTGGGAGTTGGAGGAGATTTAACATTTACTTCTGATACAGCAAGCTTTATGCCCAGACGTATATCTCAGACAACACAACCGGCTAACGGAACTGGCAGTACGCAGATAGACGTCGGTGAGCAAGCAATATGGCGAGACAGCGACGATAACCAAGTATGGCTTATGTATAACGACACAGATGAAGGAATACTGAAAGTGCAATTACAGTAAGGAACTAACTATGGCTAAAGCAAAGAACGGCAACAAGGCAATCACAGTAAAGGTTTTGATATGGTTATTTAGCATAGTTTTCGCCGCGGGCGTCCTGTGGGCAGCTACTAATGCCAATTCTACGGCGATAAATGAACACAAGACAGTCGATGATGCCAGAGATAAGGAGGCTATCGAAGAAACAGATAAGCTGGAAAACTCAATTATTGCCATAGAAAAGGATATTGGATATATAAACAAGGGCATGGCCGAACAGAAGGTACTGTCCAAAGAACGACACACAGAGATCATTAAGAAGATTGAATCGATACACAGGAGCCCGTGAGGCTTCGCAGGAGGCCCGTATGGGCAAAAAGTACCTAACAGGGCAGTCATAATACTCGAAAGGGCTTAAAATGGACAAGAGAGAGATTCTTCGCAAGCTACTCGTCTTACAGGCCGATATACTCGACTCTAACCGTACCGTCGCTAAGATGATAACCGAATTAGAGGACGATCAGGAAAATGAGCCTGCCAAACTGCCTAATCCTGCGCCTTCATAACAGTATCGTGGTAGTGGTCCAGTAGAGTCTTTATTCTTACGTTCTGGCACTTTGGGCAAGTAGTATATTGGGCGGTATAGGACCAATCCGGCGTACCCGGAAGGTTATTAAGATACGTTAGCGTAATGCCACAATCCGTAACAGAATCCCCATCCTTATTGGTATTGCCTATATCGTAGTAATGAACAAGCGCCTCTTTTGGCTCATCTTCCGTAAACGTGCAGCTCTTTATGATAATTGCTGGTGGTTCCGGGCATGTATGCGTTCTTGCCTCAAATGCTGCACCGTAGCAAAACAATCCTGCTGCCATTAAAATAGCAAACACTGAGACAACGGCAATAACTATCGTTTCTTTCTTCATAACATCCTTTCTGCCCCACCCCCGCCGTCCGTAGCGAGAGCGAGGCTGTCCGTACTTAAAATTCTGGTCGCTCTGGGATTTCCTTAAAGCAGTTTTTCCCGTGGACAATAAAGGAAATAATAATAAATATTGGCCCAAGGAACATACAGACAATACCGAATAATTGGCAAGACAAAGGCCATGCTAAATCCTCATATTTCTTAGTGGCGACGCATCTAAATCCGTGGTGCATGAGAACGTAACCGATATAGCCCAGTATCATCCACACAATAAGTATGGCTTTTATTAACATTGTCAATCCTTTCTACTTGTCCAATATTGACACCCCATCGCCAGCGGCTTGAAGCACCTTGCCTATTCGCATACGAGCATCTTCTAAGTGGCGATACGACAGCATGATATTTGCTTTCATTTCGCTATATTGACCCCGATACTTTTGTAACCCCGTTAAATCCGAATGCTCCAAAAGTTGCCTTACCCTCTTGCTGATGCACAAAAGGTCTTTTCTTAGGTTGTCGCATAAGTAATTAAATTCTGCTTCGGGCGATTCTTCGGTGGTAGTTGTCGGTGAATTTGTTGCCATTGCACTTTCCTTTCTATTTAGCTTTAGCCTTCATTACTCTGTTTCAGCCAGTTCAATTTCGTCCATTGTTAGGTCAGAATAGAACCAGCCATTGTGCATAACTTTTGTTTCAGAGCCGTTCGGGTCGGCGAGGGTAGAGCCTTTAAGTATCCTGAACACATGCTCAGGCGTCATCATGTAGATTGTGACACGCCTCTGGCAACCCAATAGACTAACGGCTACGATTGCGCCTATTAAAATACGATAAAACATCTTGTGCCTTTCCTGTTTTCTTAGCCTTTTTCAATGAAGCCTTTTTGGCTGCTTGCTTCTTTCGCTTCCTGCGCTCCTTGCCACCATACCATGTAAAAAACCCAATAATAATAGTGAGGGCAAGGCCGATAATGTAGGGCCAACTACCCATCAGACACATCCTCCGTAGATTTGTCACCATCTTTTGCGAAAGCACCTACTCCCAATAGCCCTAAGCCGATGGCAAAGGCTTCCATTGAGAATACCGTGGCTGGGTCACTGTCAATAATAGCCTGTATTTGGGGCAATATTACAACTAACCCCGCAATGACACCAGCTATAGTCGTTTTCCAGCTTCTAAACGTTTTCATTAGATTCTTCATGTTACTTGCTCCTTAAAAATATAAATTAGCTAGCTGTTATCTTTGTTCTTCTTTGCATATTCAAATTTAGTATGCCCTTTTATCTCGCAAGTTCTACAGTAAAATTCTTTCCCCTTGAGGGTGCCCCTGCGGCCACATTCAGGGCATTTCGTCCACCAACCCTTTTCTGGTGTGCTCTTTGTCTTGCAAATACACCGCATAAGGCAAAGCCCTGTCCATGCAATCCAGCAGCATACTAATACCAATAACATAACTGGGTACTTAATCAGATGTTTAGCTGTCATCCTTATTATCCTTGAGGGCTTGCTTATATTCTATTTCTTCGATACCTACAATCGATTCACAGCGTCCATAGAGTAGCACCTTTCCCCTTCGGCCCCTGAATACTTGTATATGCTCGTCAACTTTGTAATATGCCCATCCATCTACTTCCGTTGACGATTTATGTTCAACCCACTCTTTGAATACCGTACCTATCGGGCGCAAAACCTTTTCCGGTTCAATATCTCTGCTTTCGGTACATTCTTTTTCGGCTCTTATAAGGGCTTCTTTCATTTACTTAACCTCCAGGCCAACTCTCTTGTTTGTAAATCTTCTGGTATTGGTTTGCGACTTGTCATTTGTTTCATAAAGAACGGCACGCCCGCTGCTTTGCAATCGTCTCGGACTTTCCTTGCCCAGTCAGGGTGCGTCGGCCTTGCGTTCGGGCCTGTTTCGCCGCCGAGGATTACTTGGTCGAGTTCCTTTGTGATATTAACGCAACTATATACTGGGCCTGTTTTCATTTTTGTCGTGGTTAAATCAATCTCCCCCAGCATAGGCTCGATGCTCAAGAACCTGTGGGCCGCTGGAGTCTGTAAGAGCAAAGGAATATTCTTGTCGGCTTCAGCCTGATTGCATACGGTGACGCCGAGCCATACATTGCCCGCCTCTATCACTACATGAGGCTTTGTCTTGTAATATTCTATCATTCGTTCCGGTCTTTTTGTCAACGTCAGAAAAGTATGCCAGTGGCTACAGAGCATCGTATTGTAAACTTTATCAATAAACTCGAACGGAATTTCTGGGTGAAACAAGTCGCTCATCGAATTAACGAAATAAGTTGTTGGTATCTTGCGGCGCAAAGGTATGTCCAAACGTTCTTCAAATAGTTGAATTGTGCTAAACGGCTTTTGGTAGCACTTGCCCGATACCTTTTTGCGAGCCAGAAAAGCAGAGAATCTTTGCATGTGTAACTTTTCTGCGTAACAATTCGCACATCCCGGACTAGCTTTTGTGCAGCCGACTACCGGATTCCATGATTTATCCCACCATTTCATTTGTTTATCTCCTTGCATTATGAAAAGTCTATCATTAGTTTTTGCAGGTTGTCGCTTTCTTCCTTACTCTTTGGCTGCTTTATATTCCTATCGCTCCAACCCCTAAGTAGATAACTCTCCCGCGTCGATTCTGATTTCACTACTAACGTGCCGTTTTCTTCGATGTACGCTTTCATTTTAACTCCTCCTCAATCATATCTTTAATTTCTTCATGTTCTTGACTGTAATCCAGCTTATCATATAACCACTCCAAAGCTGCTTTCCAAGCTTTTTCTCGTGAAGAAGAATAATAAATAAATTTCTGTTTCTTGTACCATTTTTCAAACGCTTTCATTTCAATCTCCTTCAACTCATATCTATTAGACCACCAAGTTTTTTTAGCGAAGAGCCAATGTATTTAACGTCACGCACATACTTCAACGCCGTCCTGCTTCTGTTTGCCTGCCGCTTGTCGCTTTTCATAAAGACAAGGGTAATATCAACTTTAGGATAATACTTAGCCATTCTCTTGAACTTGGTAACATCACCTCCCGATAGCTTGCCCTTTGTTTCGTGGTACTCGATATTCCCTTTGTCCGTAACAATGCGAAAGTCAGGTGTATATATCTTAGCGCCCCTCACTTCGTCCTCGAATGTAAATACATCCGGTTCGTAATCCCAGCCTGTATAATGCCCCTGCTCTCGTAGTATTTCCAAGTATTGAGCATATCTGTACTCAAACTTGCTCTTGAAGTGATATTCTATGCCGTCTATCATTACATAGCGAGGCTCGTTGCCGTATTTCATCTTGAACAGCTTGTCGTCGCCGAAGCCCATCTTATCCTTTGCCATCTGTAGCCTCCTCAGCTTCCACCGCCTCTATACCAGAATCAATCATCTTGTCCAGCAACTCCAAGATGCCTTCACAGGCTGCACACGAGATTTTATTAAGTCTCATCTTCGCCAGAGTCATACCCTTAATGTCCCTGATGTCCACATAATATCTTCCTTTGTGAATACACCAACTATATGCTCCGAAATTCTTATCCTTAGCCATTCGCGTTCTCCTTGAGGGCTTGCTGGGCAAATATCCCTACCCCAAATACTGTTACTTTGAAACGTCCTCTACCGGGGTTTTTATAATCTCTTAAAACACAATTACATCCGTCAGGTGCGTCGCCTTGCATAGACCACCGCCCATATTTATGAACTGCCTGTCCGACATCTGCCGCATTATCAATCTTGCCAAAGTCTATTAACGTATAAATACCATCTTCGTGACTCACGTGCCCTTTGATGTAATAAGCGTCTGGCCTTCCATCCCAACTTAAATCAATAATTTCGCCATCATTATATCTCATCTGTATTCTCCTTGAGGGTCTTTGTAAATTTGTATATTGTATCGCCTACATCAAAATCAGATTCGTCGTCAATGTCGTCAATGGTTGCTATATGTGGTTCGATTAAGCTGAGTTTTTCAGCCAACTCTTGAATATCTCCACCATCTTGCTCAAATATAGACCAGCACTCGACCTTAATTACATGACGTGCGAACTCCCTCAGCCTATCCCGCTCGGCTTGGAGTTGCTTGATGGTGCTTATTACAAATTGCCCAGTGACTTTTTTGGATGCGTAAGGATCGTCTGTGATAGCACAAACCCGACATTTTTCTTTAGTCTCAGGACAGTTGTGTTGAAAGCAGTCTCCGTTAAAATACCAATCCTTGCCGCAACAATGATTCCCAACCATCAATTTTCCACAGCCACTACATTGCCATATGTCCATTACTCGCTCCTTTCGTCGTGGATATTGCCGATGATTTTACAGCACATACCATTCTCATTGTAATTCCAGCCCATCCACGCGGCGCCTTCGGGGTTCCAATACACTTCCTCTTCCCTATAATTCCACGCCGCAGCATCGGGAACGTAATCGCCATTTTTGCACCGATCCCCCTGATGTATCTCCACCCCCTTGCTATCCCTCCGCCCTATCTCCCACTCTATATCATAGCGGTCGGTAACGTCCTTCCACCTGCACGGCTTCGCATTACGGTCATAATGCATTACCCTGCCGCAAGGGTTTATAAATAGGTTACTTTCCGTGTCGTAACACTCCTTTTTCTTATTGTAAAGTCTGAATTTACCTGTCATTGGTTAGACTCCTAACTTTTGCAAATATTCGCTTAATTGACAGCCACAAACCTTTTTGCTCCTCGTCTCTTTTTTTAATCTGCGACAATGTTTTTTCTTTCTTGTACCCCATATTCTCGTTGCTGTATTTAGGGAATAGCGGGTATATAATTACTCGCCCCCTGTCGTATTCACTTTTCATGTATTTAGGTAAATCTTCATAAGCACAACTCTCAAGCCAACAACTAAGTGAGTACAAAAATCTACTGTTGCCGCCAGTTTCCACTGCACTATTCCATAAATCCGCATATAAATTATGCAAATCTTCGTGCAATCCAGTATTTATCATTGGTTAGCTCCTTTAGAATACCATATTGTTATCCATTCGCCGCCGAACCTATTTACCATTGCTTGCCTTTTGCCTTCCGCCCATCTTTTGCCGGTGTCTTCATCGGGCAATTCGTCTTCCCTACCTATGTAATAGTCGGTTTTTTGGCCCTTCATTACCTTGTGCTCTGTGCATTCGATTGTGTAATGCAGGACGGGCTCGGCTTGTGGCGCTGTTCGTCTTGGTTGAAAAGTCGCTATCCTTCCCCGTATCTTGCCGAGTGGTGGCTTCACCGTGAATCTTACCTGCTCACTATACACGCTCTTTATCGCAGCCCTTGCTGACTCATAATCATAGACCGAAATATACTCGTGCCAAACCTTAGCCTCGTACTCAGACGGCGCCCATTTGTCCCAGAGTGATTTGATGTCTTCAAAAATAATCTTCACCTCTTCGTATGTCATTGTTGCTCCCTCGCTTTTTTGATTGCATCGTTGGCCACCTTATCGAAATTACTCATCATGTCGGACTGCACCGCCTTAATCGGCCTATCCGTCCACCGGGTGTTCTTTATCCATCGCCGGGCATACGGGGCGAATTTGGGGTCTTTCAGGCATCCATTGGACTTCTGCTGCGCGACGGCGGTCATAATATGCTCAATTAACTGTGGATCGGGATTGATTTTCAACCATTCTGTGTATGCGGGTTTCTTCTCCTCACCACGAACATAGGCTTTCCAAAAGAGTTCAAATTCAGGGGAATATATAGTCTTCTTCTCTTTCTTTTCCTTCTTAACCTTCTTGTTAGTGGCCTCTTGATGGTCGTCTGTTGGCCGCTTGATGGCCTCTTGATGGTTGGTTTGCTGGTCGTTTGAGTTGGCGTTAATATCGTAAACCCTTTTGTCAACTATAGTTGCGATAGTGCCTCTGTTGGTCGTTTTGATGGTCACAAATCCCCAGTTAGTCAGTCGGTCGAGTCGGGTTCGGTACTGCCTGCGGGTTAGTCCTATGTTCGCGTAGTCCCCAATTAGTGCTTCGCCGACCTTGAGATTGTCCACAGAAAAGTCGCTATTTCGCCTTGCTCTATAAGCTATTTGCCACATAAGCACAAATGCCGGTGGGTCTTTGGCCAATTCTTCTATTTCCTTGCCCCTTACCATCTTTAGGAATCCTTGTCCTTCATTTTTGCTGTCCATAGCTGCCTACACATAAAAAAACCGCCAAACAGGGATGAATAGCATTGCAGTTAAGAAATGCTCCTGCCGGGCGGCTTTATTCTAATTCAAAATCTACTACAATACTATCCATCGCTATCTACTACGCTCCTGCTCATGCTATGTTCATTGCTTCTCCTCAAACATTGCCCCACTTCATAATTTTGGCCAAACGATTGATTTCTGTGATTGCCACCTTATGGCATCCGACTTTTAAGACTTCGCCATCAAAGCTATCAATCGTATAATGTCCGATTTTGTGGCCAGCAACAGACTGCCCTTGCTTATTCATATCAAAGAGCTTTTTAGCCAATTTTATCGGAACGAATGCACCGTAAGAAGTCTCAATTGCCCTTTTACTCTTAGCCAGCCGCAATCGTAATTGGATGAAATCTCGATAAATATAAATCTTCCCCTCATGGCGTTGAATGTAAGTCCGGTCGGTTTTTCCTTCAAGCCAATCTTGCTCTAATTGCACAATATCCAAGCTTACTTCGTCTCTTAATTGGTTCTCTCGATGAGCTACGTCATATAATCGCAATACCACGTTGGCCGAATATCTCTTTATTTCGAGCGCGGTCTTTCGGTTGTTTAGCAAAATACCTTTCAGGCTCGGCATTTTCAAATTGAAATGCTTGACATACCGCCGCAATTTATTGACGCGATGCTGATTGTACCATTGGCAATTGCGCTTATTCTCCCTTGCAGACCAAAAATTCTTGTATGAGCTTTTGATGTCAGACATGAAAGCGGCGATGTTTTTCTTGTGGTAGAGCGGCGATATGCTCTTTAACTCTAAGACCTTATAACCTTTGGGTATGGCTACGTTAATCTTATGCCGCATTCTACAATCAACAATCCATTCGGGGGCCAGCAAGACGGTTTTCTTTCCATAGAATCTCGCAACCGGCCTTCCCCAACAATAAAGAATATCACCTTTGAATCTAAAGTAATCAGCTTTGCCCCGCTCCTGACTTCGGCTCGCCCAAACGTGGCAAACTTCCTGATGTGTACCGAAAGTAGTTTTCATTACGCATCCTTTCTACAGATGATAGTATTTATATGCTTGTCAAACTCGTTCATAGCTTACCCATTAAACTTATAAAAGCCTTTTCTGCACATTGTGGTACTACTCCATTTCCAAGTAATCTAAGTCTGTCCACCCTCGATTGAGTCCCATTAACTGCTCTACCCAGTCGGGATTGAGTTGTTTTTTGCTTTTTGGCCCGTCCTTTATTTTGCATTGAGCATCCAGCCCTAATTGTTTCCCCATTTTCGCTCTGCGTACATTTGCATTGTAGGATGTTCCGCCGTGATGTAGTAATCCCGTGTGTGGTGTTGCCCAAATTAGTTGTTCTTGGTTCTTCCCATTCGTATTGAGGCTGTCCTGGGCGAGAAGGCCACTTGTCACTGCCGTATTCAATGGTTGCGAGTTCCTGTCGAACTGGCTGGGCCCCGCATTGTTGGCCGCGTCTTGAGCCGTCACCGTTGGCCAGTTCTTGACTTCCTGATCGAGTTTCGGTTTGACCGTTCCGTCCTTTTGTGAATGGCCTCCCCTGCTGACTGTTGCAGTGGGCCAGTTGACTTGATCTCGAAGTTTGTATCTGGCATCGCAACCGCTGCGTAATTCCATTACACCGCCTTCCGAGTCGTCGCTCGGAGTACGCCAGGATAAACAACCTTGTTCGTCTGTGAGGCGCTCCACACTCTGCCGCTGTAAACAATCCTGCCTCAACTTTGTAACCCATATCTCGTAGGCTTCGGTAAACTTCTGGGAATCCAAGGCTAAGGTGTCCGGCGACATTCTCGAAGAAACACCAAAGAGGTCTAACTGCCTGCACGATTCGAGCAATATGCGGCCAAAGGTGTCGGGGGTCATCTGTTCCTTTTCGCTTGCCGGCAACACTAAACGGCTGGCAGGGAAATCCAGAATGAATGATGTCAACCAATCCAGTAAAAGGTTTCGGGTCAAAGGTTTTAAGGTCATCCCAGACAGGAGCGTCATCCAGGCGTTTTTCTTTAATTTTCGTAACCACGTTCGCGATTTCGTATGCTTCATTCTCGACGTAACAGATTGTTCTAAGATTTGGGATTGCTCGTTTTAGTCCAAGACCAAGCCCTTCGTAACCTGAGCAGAGAGACATTGTGGTAAATACATCCATGCCATTATTCATCCTTTTTTGTGTATTGATTCTGGCCAACTCCAAATTTTCTTGCGTGTTCTGCCTTGCTGTATAATTCATAATTTTCAATTGTATTGTATGTTTTGTCACCGTCTTTGTGGTGGATGTCAAACCCATCTGGAATTTTACCATTAACCGATTCCCATATATCTCTGTGTAGATAATTCCGCTTACCTTTCGTCCTGCCATAGTACCCATTTGCCCTGAGCGTGTACTTTTTCCCTTGAAATCGAATAAACGGTAGGGCTTCAATTTTTCTTTGGTAAAGATGTTGCCGCTTAAATCTTTTGTGTACTGTTTGTCTGGTAACACCAAAAGCCTCTGCTACTTTTGTACAGCTAAAACCTTTTTCGTAGAGTTCATACATTTTTCTGGTTGTTTCAATGTCTGGTTTACGACTCATAATAGCCCTTTCTTAAATAGGCATATTATATTTGAATGGGTTGCATCTGTCAACCATAAAATAAAGTATTTCCGGTACATAAGCTAATAACTCTTTGTTCTTCGGTACTATCCACATTCATTTCGTCCTCGGCCTTGTGATACTGATAATTCTTTCGGCGATATAACCCTGCCCTGCCTTTTTGGTGAACTTTACCTTAAATAGCCTATCCAGGGTTCTGCTTGAACAGCATATTGTTCCACTAAGACCGCTACCATCTTTGTTTGTCCAGTGGCCCATTTCTTTGTTTTTTGGAAATTTTTCGTTCTGCTCCCAGATCGGATGTTTGGGCCAGAGGAAAATTTGTCCTGAGTTTTCAGAACTTTTAGTTATCCATATTCTCTTTTTCATATCTACCTCAAATATAGGCGGCGAAGATCGTTATCGCGTCGCTATCGCAAGCGATTCACCCCGTCCGTGGCGCCGCCGCCCGTTCGTCCGTGCTTCATTTGCTATCTTTATTCACTGCCTTCGTAATTAGCCATTGCGAGGGTTCTAATTTGCCGTACGCTGGCATGATAATTTTCTTGGTTACAACTGTCTTGCCATAACTATTTTGAAGTCCTACCGTGTGAATCCATGAGCTTTTGACATAACAAGCTATTATCTTATTCCGCCCACCTGACCACTGTTGCGCGCCTTTCTTCGTGGTAAAGGCGTGGAAGCCCTTGGGATACCTTTTGTCGTATTTTTTACTCAGGTAGATATACTTCCCCGTTGGCGTGTCGATATTCAGCCCTGATTCAAATTCGAGACTATACAAGCCTTGGCATTCAGGTATGTATTTGCGGCGGTATGCCTTCGCCCGCACAACTTTATAAACTTTGAAAATGTTGCCCCGGTTTTTCAAGTATTGTTTCCTTTTCCCAGCGGCAAATATGATCCCTAAACACATACTTCATACTCCTACTTAAGGTTAATGTTTACATATTTCGCCCGGCGCGTCCGTGCTAATTACATATTCTTCCATTCACTACAGCCCTGTAGGTATTCTTGTATGTCGGCCTTGAGGTCTGCGAACTTCTCACAGAACCATTCTTGGCCTAAAAGCCAATCAAGATATGTGACAGGACATTCGCTTATTGCCAAACCTTCATGCTTGCCAAATGGGATTATTATTTCGCTCATCTTTTTGCACCCGGATAGCGAATTTGTTAGGCTCAGGCATAAAACTTAACTTCCACACGAGCGTCACAGAATCTAATTCCCCTTTACTGATGGCTTTGCAGGCATCCTCGACCTGATCTACGCAAACCGTCCAAGGATTTCCCTTCCACAAAAACATTGCTATCCTGTTCCTTGCTTTTTTGAATATTATCATTCTTCATGCTCCTTGTGTTTATATAGTTTCGGAGTAAATTTCGTTTTGGCCGGTCGCCAGTCGAACTCCATATTTGTCCCCTTGATGGGGCCGTATGCCCTATACCAGTACTTTGCTATATCTTTGTACCTATCAAGAGCAGCGCTTAGAGCGGTCATGCGGTCAATGAACTTTTTTGGATTCCCGCATATCCGCTTTACGCCAGCCTTAACATGCGGGCAATCCATAACGAGAGGACACCACGAACATTTCCGATCTTCCGGCCATGCTTCCCGGCAATCTTCAGCCCATAATTTCAAAGCAGAAAATACCCTGCCCTTGAACTGCAACTCTTGTGTGAGATGGGGCAGAGACGGATACTCGGCGTTGCGTTCAAATTTGCTATAAGATTTGGTTCCCCAAAAGGTTTCATCGAAGAACCAGTGAATAACATCTATATCGGGGTAAAGCTGCCATAAGACGAGAACATCGAACTGGCATTGGAAGTCGTCGAAAGTCTCCTGTTTCGTCCGCTTCTTAAAGCCACTCTTCCAGTCGAAAACAATCAGACTGCCCCGGCCTGCGATTAAAAGGTCTAATGCTGCTGTCAATTTGTAGATGCGGCCCGACATATCCTTCATGCCGGACATGCCGTCGTCGTCGATCTGCATTTCGACGCCCATTATCCGATGGAATTGCAAGTGAGCCACACTATCGGCAAGGTAACGAGCGGCACGAATGACTTGTGGCTGTATATCAGGTCTAACTGTTGGAAGGAACTCAACAATATCCTCAGCTATTTCTTCCGGCTGCATTTGGTTTTCAATTCCATCCTTAATCACCTTTTCGGCAAGTCCGTGTACTTCGCTGCCCGTTTCTGCAAGAATAGACGAATCATTCACCACGTTCTCTCGGCAGTACCAAGCCCGATAAGGGCACTCTGCGTATTTCTGGACCGCACTCCTGTCGGCTATAACATATTCTTGCTCCGGGATAGCATCTCGTACTGCGTCTGCTCCGAATACCTTTTCTGCATAATTCATTCCGTGGGCTCCTCATCGCTAAGGTTATCAGGAATTAGGGCAATCACGTCACTCGTAAGACCTATCAATTCTAAATGCTTGAGGCATCGAACAATATTGTCCGGGGTAAAGTTCTTGGCTTGTGAGAAGTCTGTCTTATCGTCATCAAGAGCCTCTTTGGCGAACACTTCGATAACTTTTATCAGGAGTTCTTTGTCTTTGTCGGGGTCTATTTGATAAGTAGCGTAGTCAGCGACGGCATCGACCAGCGCCTTAATCAATTCGTCGAGAGGATTTACTGTGTCGGTTACAACGGCGTCGCGGAGAGCCCGCTTCGGCGTCGTTACTTCGTGGGCTGGTTCCGGCATTACAACGCCTTCATATTCCTCGGCTATCGTCGCGCCGCCGAAACAGTCAGGGAAGATGTCTCGCAAAGCCAAAGACCTCGCACGCATCTGTAGCATCCTTTTGGGGTAGAGCTTCCAAGGACCAGCCTTATTCCACAAATTTGCCAGCTTCGCATCTTCGACAGAGAACCACCTTGTAGCTGAATCAGGATCGCCTTTGCGCTTTACCGTACATTTGGCAACTCTTTCGTCGCCTTCGCCCTCAATAAGCTCCTCGATAGATTCCATTTTCCCACTCTGCCGGACAAGGGCCAAGGGGGCGTCACCGTACAGCCTTGCCTGCCCGTTAATTACACACAGGCTTTGCATAGCCCGCATCGGCGGCATACCCAATTCCGCCCCGGTCTGTATTGCGATAACTATTTGCTCAGTAGTTTTGAACGACTGGGGCGCAAGGTTTGATATTTTGACGCAGTTCGAGAAACGGAACATTTCGTCTATCGACGATAGAACGACCCCCTTGCCGTTCGTCTTTATTTGCATCAATTCGTTCTTGTTTTCTTCGCTTGACATTATTCATTCTCCTTTTAATTTCCAAAGGTATTCTTTATGGCCGCATGGGCCTTCGACTTGCTTATCTGTCTTGACGAGCAAGCCCTTGCGGGTCAAATTATACATGGCTCGGCGTATGCTGGTGATGGGCCAGTCCTTGCCCAATAGTTCGCATTCAACTGCCATTTCAGCGGGCCTATAAACCAGTAAAATATCTTTATTAAGCTCAAATATGCCCAAAATCACTTCCTCTTGGCTTGCCACCTTCTCCTTCGCCGCTTTCAGCCTATCGCCTGAGTAGCCGGTCGTGTTGTAGAATAGTTTGCTCATTGTTCAATCCTCTTAAATTCTATTACCCACACCCAAGGATTGCTTTCCCAGTCATAGCCACGCTTTTTGTTTATGGAGTCCCAAAGCTCTCGAAAAGCAGAGCCGTGAACATCGTCTTTGTGTAAAAAAGGTTTCCACTTATCTATATGATGCTGCTCCATTCCCTCAGCTAAAACGTCGGCGTCGCTTATCTCCTGCACCCTCTCTACCCTTACGGCTGTTATCTCAAGCCAGATGCGGGCAAGTGATTTATACATGAAGCGGCCCGATGTTGCCCTGAATTGATACATACGGTCTTGCCACTTATTCCATTCGGATTCCGTTATTTGGCAAAAAGGAAACTTTTTCTTATCTGCCAGATATACACCTTTTAAGCGACGGGTTGATTCGCTATAGCCTGTTATCTGGTATGCCTCTCTGACCCACAGCCTATCGCCGGGCTTGCCGTAGGGACAGGACATGCGACAAGGATGCCGAATATCGCTGGGAAACACCCACAGGCCGTCCTGTAATGTTGGCGTACCAAAATCTTCTTTATATGGCTGAGGCTTAACTATCCTGCGCGTCTGCGTCTTGCGGCCATCGAGGATAGCTTTGACCATTTCCGAGTTAAACAATGCTGGGTGGTCCATAGCTCACTTCCTTAAAATAGCTGCAATATCAGCCAGATAATGCCTATGACTTTAATGAGTTTCA
>SDBU01003647.1_pt1 | contig 19468 bp, 15 predicted proteins | sample 2277071 | NCBI WGS metagenome assembly SDBU01 (sample SAMN10397929, study PRJNA504765) | marine sediment metagenome | isolation source: marine sediment core GS08_GC12, 126 cmbsf | place: Arctic Ocean: Gakkel Ridge, Loki's castle | collected 2008 | reverse complement strand
TATGCTGCGCTGATCGGTACATATCGATCTGAAACGAAGTTAAATGAGCAAATTCAGTTAATTTCGGAAAAGGGTTTTTCGCCTTATGTTGTTAAAGGATCAAACAACATATTTTACTTATACGCAGGGGCTTTTTACACTCACAAGGGTGCTGAAGACCAATATGCTGATTTGCTCGCAAGCGGTATTGAAAGTAAGGTGGTCGAACGCTAAACCCAATTTCTCGTGCAGAGTTAATCAGGCTGGTGAGAAAACCGAGATAGGAATATTAGCCCGCCGGAGGCGGGTAAACCTTTCACCAAATATAGCGGCGTAGCCGCGTTTCATAAAATCGTAACACGATTTTATTAAGGATTGAATTTTAATGTACTTAGAATATTGGAATCTCAAAGAAGAACCCTTTAAAAATGTTCCTGACCGCAACTTATTTTTTAAATCGAATCCACACGAAGAGGCGCTTATTCGTCTTTTATACGCTGTTGAGCACCGTAAAGGGGCCGCTATGCTGACAGGTGAAGTAGGCTCCGGGAAAACCACGGTCAGCCGGGTATTAATTAACAACCTCTCAAAAGATCGTTTTGAAATTACAACTATCGTCAATCCGGATTTAAACTCGGTTGATTTCATACGGGCTATTTTGCTGGCAATGGAAGAAAGAGCTGATGAAGATTCCAAAACTATTCTGCTCGAAAGGCTTAAGAAAAGGCTTTTACAAAATTTTCAGCAGAACTTAATTACCGTCCTGATTATTGATGAGGCCCATCTTATTAAGGATCCATCCAGTTTTGAAGAACTGAGGATGTTGCTCAATTTACAATCTGACAACCAATTTCTGGTTACTTTGATCTTAATAGGACAGCTTCCGTTAAAAGAAAAGATTGCCAATCTTAAGCCCCTGAAAGAAAGAATTGCGATTAAGTACGATTTGAGTCCCCTGGATCTTCAAGATACGATACGCTATATATTGTTTCGTCTCGAAAAGGCCGGGGCTAAGCGGGGCATTTTTTCAAAAGAAGCTGTCAAATCGATTTATAATTACGCCGCAGGAATTCCGCTCAGGATAAACAACGTATGTGAGCGCAGCCTGCTGATCGGCATGATGATGAAAGGACGGGTTATCGACAAGAAGATTGTCAATTTTGCCGTAGAGGATCTTAAGTAATGGCATCTTTAATTTCAAAGGTTTCGTTTCGTGTGGGACTGCTGGGGCTAATATTAGCTATTGGGTGTGCTCAAGATATAGGCCAAGAACAACCGGCGCAATGGACCAAAGCCGGCGACCTGATCACATCAGGAAAATATCGAGGGGTGGCCGTATCTGATCTGGACAACGATGGGAATCTGGATATCGTTGCAGGGGGTACACTCCCCGGTACTGTGGCTATCTGGTATGGAGACGGCTTCGGTAATATGTCTGCGCCCCGATACCTGCCTTTCCGAGGGGATGTTAGATCCGTGGCCGTGGCGGATTTTGATGAAGACGGATTTAAGGATATCGCACTGTCGGTTCAAAGAGAAGCCTCGGGAATTATGGTGTGGTTGAATCAGTCCGAGCGCAGGTGGGTCAGAGGTATCAGTCCTATCGAAATAAATAACTACGAGGGAGTTGAAACGGCTGATATTAATGGGGATGGACATATGGATATCATCGCCGCCAATGCAACCTCTGATACTCAAGGCGGGATTCAGGTATGGTTGGGGGATGGAAAAGGCAATTGGCCGCTGGAGTCGGGTCCTACGGTTACCGGCATTTTCATGGATGTGGTGCTGGCCGACTTTGATCAAGACGGATTTTTGGACCTGGCGGGAGCCGGCTGGGGCAGCTATGGCGCTTTGAAGGTCTGGTTTGGAGACGGTACCGGGGGCTGGTCGTCGACATTACCGGTGAGCAAGGGCAGCTTTTACGGCCTGAACGTTGGAGACGTTAACGCTGATGGCAATATGGATGTATTGGCAGGTTCATATAGAAGAGGTGTTCAGATTTTTATAGGAGATGGACGCGGAGACTTCATCAGCACATCGAGCCTGGAAGAAAACGACAGCTTCTGGCAAGTCCTTTCTGTTGACCTTAATGGAGACGGTCTGATGGATCTTCTGGCCGGCTCCGTAGATTCTAAGGGGATCAAGGCCTGGAAAAACGCAGGACCAAATTCCTGGACGCCTATCAAAGGACGGTTCCCATCCAAAGGTATCTTCTATGGAATTGAGATCGCCGATTTAGATAAAGACGGGCTTGATGATATCTGTGCTGCCGGCTTTGGAGAGGGCATCAAAATTTGGCTGGGAAAAGAAAAGGATGTCGGTTTATCGAGAGTCCGCCAAGCAAAAAAAGTTTCCGCTCCGGAATTTTCTGCGATTTCTGCCGAACTTGAAGAAAACAGTGTCTTTACAATCGTATCCGGGGTTCCGGAGTATAAAATCGGTCCCGGCGATGTTATTGAAATAACTCTGTGGAAAGGACTTACTGCGACCAGAGAACTGATAACGGTTAAGCCTTCGGGCAAAATTTCGTTTAACATGGAGGACAATCTTTATGTCAACGGATTTGCCGCCTCGCAGGTGGATGATATTATAACCGGCAGGCTTGTCAAGTATATAAGAAATCCCCGGGTAGACGTTATAGTAAAGGAATATAAAAGCAAATTTGTAACAGTTTTAGGGCCGGGAGCGGCCTGGGCTGGAAGAACCGGCGGAGGTAAAAACTATCTAACCGGCCGGACTACAATCGTGGAAATATTTTCCCAGAACGTTAGCTTGCATCAAAACGCCAATCTGGCTGAAGTCGGCCTGCGCCGCAAGAATGGGCAGACGTTAAAATTGAACCTGTTCAATGCTATTTTACGGGGTGAAACCGGCCAGGACGTGGTGCTGGATGGCGGTGATGTAATTTATATTCCCCTCATTACCAAAGAGGATAATCGGGTGTATATCTTTGGTGAAGTGGACAAACCGGGCGTATATGCTTTTAGCGGTTCAGAGATGCGCCTGCTGGATGTTGTTTCACAGGCCGGAGGCGTTACCGTATTCGCGCATGAGGACAGTACCAAGATTGTCAGGGGGGACCCCACCAGACCCGAGGTCATTTCGGCTGATCTTAAAAAGCTCATGGAGGAAGGCGACCAAACCCAGAATGTTGCCCTGGCAAACGGAGATTTGGTGTTTGTACCGCGAAGTTCGATCGGAAATATAGCCCTGTTTGTCAAGCGTATTAAGCCCTTTATGGAACTTATCCTTACGCCTGTTACCATCATTAAAGGCTATGACGATGCTGCTTATATATTGACAAAATAGTATTTCAATTGAGCGATAACGCTCAATTTTAAGTTATATATTATTCGTTACTCGAGAGAATATCAACTATTCTGTATTTCTATCAAAATTGAGATATAATTATTTTTTAGCAATAACCAATAACTAATAACGGATAACACTTAATTGAGTTTTAACTCAATTAAAGTCGAAGGTTTTCGGCAATGGCGCAATATGACGTTGATCTAAGAGACTACTGGAGAATCATCAGGAAAAGAAAGGTTGTTATCGTTCTGATGGTCTTATTAGTCGGAATATGCAGCTACGGTTTTGCCAAGCTGAACGAACCTGTTCCCCTTTACACAGCCAGTTCCGCCGTCAAAATCGAACGCACAAGCACCATGGCGGATTTTTTTATGGGGGGAGGATTTTGGACGCAATCGGAAGGTTTAGTTACGCATGCATACATTATTACCAGTTTTCCTGTTTTGGCACAAACAGCTAAAGCACTGAACTGGATTCCCAAGAATCTCACTGCTCAAGAGATCCGAAATTCCAAACCCTTTTTAGGCAAGGTCCAACGCTTGAAATCTTTGATTTCAGCGGAACAGGAAGCCGGTACTAATATCATTAACATCAATGTAATATCGCAAGATCCTCAAGAAGCCGCACTCGTGGCCAACACTATTGCCAGAGCTTATCAGAAGTATAATGTCCAGGAAAAAAACAAAAAGACTTTTGAGACCAAGGCCTTTGTCGAAAAGCAACTTCAATTGACCTCAAGCCAGTTAAGACAGGCAGAGGTAGAACTTCAGGGCTTCAAGGAAGGTTATGCCTTGATCTCCATGGATGATCAAACCCGCAATACTCTGAGCCGGATGTACGATTTTGAGACACGGTATGAGAAAGTAAAAAAACAAAAAGATGAAGTTGCCTCTCAACTGAAATTAATTAAGGAAAAGGCCGGTTTATCTCCGGAAAAAATCGAAAGAATCGCATTTGTCCCGAGCAAAGACTCTCCCATATATAATTTGAGAGCCAAACTTAGTGATTTGTTTCTAAAGAGGGAGACGCTGCTTATCGATTATACTGAACAACATCCTCAGCTATTAGAAATAAACGATCAGATCCAGGCCGTAATCCTTGAGATAACAAAAGAACTAAAAGCATTTCTCAAAATTTTAGAGACACGTGAAGCCGATCTATTAATAAAACTGGATCAATTAAGGCAAGATACCCGGAGCCTTCCGGAAAAAGCGCTGAAGCTGGTCAGATTACAGAGAGAAGTGCAATTACAGGAGTCTTTGTATTCCCAGTTGAAAACCAAATACCAGGAAACCCTGATTCAGGAGTCGGGGAAAGTGGAAGAGGTGACTATCGTTAAACCTGCCTTGGTGCCGGCAGCGCCTTTTAACGTCCCTTCCAAAATGATAATTATCTTCACTGGTATTGTTATGGGGCTGGTCATCGGAATTGTTTTTGCCTTTGGATACGAGGTGTTTGATACCTCCATGGGGACCATTGAAGATGTGGAGAGTTTACTGCAAGTTCCGGTGTTAGGGGTAATTCCTTTTATGGGGAAATTAGAAAGCCAAGAGAAACATGGGGATGAAAAAGACAGAAGACGGGATCTTATCACGCACTATGATCCCAAATCCTTGCCGGCGGAAGCATTCCGCACGTTAAGATCGAACCTTGAGTTTATGAGCCTGGATAAGCAAGGAAAGTCGTTTTTAATTACCAGTTCTTTTGTGCAGGAAGGAAAAACTTTTAACGCGGTCAACCTGGCGCTCAGCATTGCTCAAGCAGGCCGCAGAGTGCTTCTGATAGAGGCGGATTTGCGCAAACCCGTAATCCACAAGAGTTTTGGTCTGGAAAGAACTCCGGGCCTGACCGACTGTGTTTTGGGAAACTATCCGTGGGAGGATATCATAAACACTATTACAGACGTAATGCTGGGCGATTTTGAATTAGAGGAAATTCTGAGAACTCCGGGGCTGGACAATCTCAATATCATCATTGGCGGAACAAAACCACCCAACCCGGCTGAAATATTACGTTCAAAACGGTTTGGTGAACTCTTGCAGAAGGCTTATCAAGAATATGATATCGTCATCCTCGATTCTCCCCCTATATTGCCGGTAGTTGATGCCACTGAAATCGCACCGCATGTAGACGGTGTCATTCTTGTATACACGGTAGGGAAAATAGGACGGGGGGTCCTGAAACGGGCCAAAACGTCTATGGACAATATCAATGCCAATGTATGGGGTGTCATCCTGAACAACGTTAGGGCGGAGGCCGGTCCTGATTATTTCAAGTATCATACTCAGTATTATTACGGCCCGGAAGAGGATGAAAAAGATGAAAAAGGGCGTTCTATAAAAAGCTGGTTTCAAAAACACCTGTCGCCGGCGCTTCAAATAAAACCCTTATCCATAGTAGTACTTATCATAACGCTGGCTTTGCTGGTATTAGGAATTTTCTGGCAAGATATATTTTGATGGCGTCGTAAAAAATCGAATTCATCACGTTTTAGGTTCTGAGACTTTATAATTGTGCGATCCTTTTTATTGATTATATCATTTTTAGCCGTTGCCCTTTTCTTGGCCTTTCTTTCATCGCAATATACGTATTCCCCCCTGCTTTTCAAGGGTCTAATAGCCTTGATAGTCTTTGCTGTAGCCTTTATTAACATAGAATGGGGCCTGTATATCTTAATTTTTTCCATGCTGCTGTCGCCTGAAATCATGGTGAGTAAAACCGAAGGGGCTTCTCTCGGGCGGGGTGTGACTTTGCGGCTGGAAGACTTTCTGCTGGTTGTTATCAGTTTCAGCTGGTTTGCCAAAAACGCGGTTCACAAGGAACTGGGGCTGTTTTTGAAAACACCCTTGAATAAACCCATTTTATTTTACATGCTGGCGTGTATCATATCAACCGGCTTCGGCATTATGGCCGGCAGGACATCTCCCACAACCGGTTTTTTCTTTGTGGTGAAATATTTTGAATACATTATCGTTTTTTTCATGCTGATCAATCATGTTGAAAACCTGGAGCAGGTTAACCGCTTCCTGTTTTGTTTGTTTCTTACCTGCTTTATCGTATCGATTATAGGCATGCTTCAGATTCCGGGAGGTGGACGAGTATCTGCACCTTTTGAAGGCGAAACCGGCGAGCCCAACACCCTGGGAGGCTACCTTGTATTTATGGGGATGATTGTTGCGGGCTTGTTGGCAAGGACTGAAAATTTGAAAACTAAACAGCTACTGATCGTTTTGCTGGTTGCTGTCATCCCTCCTTTTCTTTTCACCCAATCCAGATCATCTTACCTGGCGTTTATCCCGGCATTACTAACTTTGGGCCTAATGTTGGAAAAACGGGTAATAATGGTTGGCCTGATTTTGATAGCTTTGGTCGTGAGTCCCCTTTTTCTGCCGGCTGCCGTCAAGGACAGAATTCTCTTTACATTCACGCAGCGGGAACATCCCGGCCAGCAAGTTACTTTGGGTAACGTGAGGTTGGACACTTCCACCACGGCCAGGTTAAGAAGCTGGGAAGATGCATTGAATGCTTGGACCAAGCAGCCGGTGTTGGGCTACGGTGTTACTGGATGGCGGTTTATAGATGCGCAGTTTCCTAGAGTGCTGGTGGAGACGGGTGTTATAGGATTAACGGCATTTATATTTCTTTTATATTCCATCTTTAAATTAGCAATTACTAATTTAAAAGAACTTAAAACACCTTATCTTCAAGGGCTGACCATAGGTTTCCTGGCCGGTTACGTCGGCCTGCTGTTTCACGCCATCGGGGCCAACACCTTTACTATCGTCCGCATTATGGAGCCTTTCTGGTTTATGGCCGGTATTATTACGGTCCTGCCACAACTGGAAAAGGCGGGATTATCAAGTCCTGAACCCCTACGAAAAACGAAATTTTCTTAAGTATTTTTTATGAAGGTAATGAATACACCAAGGTCTGTTGACCTGTCGATAACGAATAAATGTAATCTGCGGTGTAAGTACTGCAGTCACTTTTCCGGAGCGGGCGATGTGGGCCGGGACCTGCCCGCTGAAGAATGGCTCCGATTTTTTAAGGAGTTGAATCGATGCGCGGTCTTGAATGTGACTCTTCAGGGCGGAGAGCCTTTTTGCCGAAAGGATTTGGAAGAGCTTATTGCAGGCATAGTTCGTAATCGCATGCGATTCAGTATCTTAAGCAACGGCACGTTGATTACGGATGAAACGGCCGCTTTTTTAGCTTCAACCGGACGTTGCGACGGCGTTCAAGTTTCCATAGACGGCTCCATACCGCTGACGCATGACGCTTTTCGGGGCCAGGGGAATTTTTTCAAAGCGATTGAGGGAATCAAGTGCTTGCAAAGACACAGTGTCTATGTTTTTGTTAGAGTTACCATTCACAGAAAAAATGTTAGGGATCTGGATGGAATTGCCCGTCTGCTGCTGGAAGATATCGGACTTGATGATTTTTCTACCAATGCAGCGTCATATATGGGCCTTTGCCGCCAAAATGCCAAACAGATTCAGCTAACCACGGAAGAACGGACTTTGGCCATGGAAAAGCTTCTGGAACTTAGCCATAAATATAATGGGCGCATCAGTGCTACAGCCGGTCCCCTGGCCGAGGGCAGAACCTGGGCTTTGATGGAAAGGGCCCGCCGGGAAGGGGCAAAGAGTATGCCCGGAAAAGGTTTTTTGACAGGTTGCAACGGGCCGATGCAGAAGCTTGCAGTGCGAGCCGACGGGGTCATGGCACCCTGCATCCAGATGAGTCATGCCGAGCTGGGCAGAATTAACAAAGATGATCTCAAAGATATCTGGCAGAATCATTTTGAACTCAAGAAGATGAGGGAGCGGAACAACATTCCGCTGAGCGATTTCGAATTTTGCAAGGATTGTGATTATACCAACTATTGTACCGGCAACTGCCCGGCTCTGGCCTATACACTGTTTGGTGATGAAAATCATCCAAGCCCTGACAGCTGTCTTAAGCGATTTTTAGATACAGGAGGAAAGCTTCCGGTTTCAAAGGTCTCCTAATATTGCATTAACAACACGACGAAAACAAGAATAAAATTGTAATTACAGAAGGATAATATATGACTTTAGCTAAAGACAAGCCGCTGCTTGTAAATCCGGATATCGTTTACAGAGAAGAAGAAGATGGTGCCTTTTTATTTGATCCCAATACCGGTGAACTCAAATGCTTAAGTCCAATGGGGAGTGTGATATGGCTGCTTTGCGACGGGTCTCTCTCTTTTGAACAGATTGAACAAGGGGTGTCCAAAAAGTATCCCCAAATTCCGATAGAAACAATTTGCCAAGAACTGCACTCCTTTTTTCAGGAATTGTTTGATATGGGCTACCTCGGATATCAACTGTCCAAGACTCCTTTGTTTCCATAATCGGTATAATCATCAATGAGGTATTGGTTTGAACGACTTCCCTGGATTTTCGCTACATACCCTGATTTTTCATGTTACATCGTTGTGTAACCTGAGATGCCGTCACTGCTGGCAAAGTGCAGATTTAGAGAATCGGCAAGATCATAAAGATGAAAAGCGCGAGATGATCTCTTCGAAAGATTATACACGTGTGCTGCAAGAAGCAATGGATCTGGGGCTCACATGTGTTAAATTTACCGGAGGTGAACCATTTCTTCATCCACACTTTATGGATTACGTTGAAATTGTGAATCAGGCAAAATTGTCTGTTCATATCGAGACAAACGGTACGTTGCTGGATGAAAATCAGGCTAAAAGATTAAAAAACCTTAATGGGTTGTTGGTTTCCATCAGTCTGGACGGGGCCACACCGGCGACTCATGACCGATTCCGGGGTGTTAATGGTGCGTTTGATCGTACTATTGCAGCTCTAAAGCTTTTGGCTTGTTTTGAAATTTCGGTCCAAATCATCATGTGTCTGCATCAGGAAAATATACATGAACTAGATGATGTGGTGCAACTGGGCTCTGAGCATGGTGTATCATCCATAAAGATCAATCCGGTACAGCCTCTGGGCCGCGGCAAGGTTTTTTCCCAAGGTGGAGATGCTCTCACGGTGCCGGAGTTGCTGCAGACAGCTAATTATTGCCGTGAAAAATTGGCTCCTGCTTTTTTGGGGGGGCTATTTTTTTCCCTGCCAATGGCTTTTCGGACATTTAAGGAAATTAGAGACCAGCAATTTTCCGTTTGTCGCGTATTTCAGATACTAGGACTAATGCCAAACGGGAATGTTTCCTTTTGTGGTGTCGGCAATATTGACGATGCCACGGTTTTTGGGAATATCTATAAAGATAATCTGGCGGATCTGTGGCAAAAGGCCCCTCTGCTGGTTGATCTTCGAGAACGTTTGCCACACGCCCTCAAAGGTGTCTGTTCCCGCTGTATTTTAAAGGCGATATGCCTGGGAGAATGCCGGGCCATGGCTTATGAACAGACCGGCGATTTAATGGGGGCCTATTGGATTTGCCAGCAGGCTTATGAAGCTGGTCTATTTCCGGAAAGCCGCCTGAGTCCGGCCCCGGGCTGATCTTAATCGAGTTTTCTTTTACAATGGATGTTCGTAAAAATATATATGAGGCCCCTCGCGAATAGTAAGGATTACAAAATAGGAGTAGAGATTCTTCGTTGTTGCCTGGGCGGGGTTACGCTGGGAATCTCGGCGCCATTAACACTTCATAAGGATCTAACACCCGTACAAAATAAAATGGAAGACTTTTGTTCTGACGGGTCATTGAATTTACGACTGAATATCATAATGCCGATGCCATCGGCAAAGAAGCACGGCAAAAGCCATGCCAAGGATTTGCCCCCTGATTTTATTTTAAAGGCGGTTCAAAGAGAGCCGTCGGCATTTAAACGGGAACAATTTCTAAAAGCAGCGCCACATTTGGAATTGTTAATGTCTGATCCAGTTATGGGCGACCAGACTAAGCAGCTTTTTCTATGGGACGACAAGGTATCATTTGTTCCCTTAATGTCGGGTTTTATGCTTGTCGCTAACGGTTGTAAAGAGGCCTTGTTGTTGCTGGACAAAGAATGGCACGTCGACTGTTCGAATATGTCTTCTTCTTGGTGGCCGCTTGCCAATATTACTACTATAAATGCTGCCATGGCTTTTTTGGCTATTTATCTGGCTGAACGTGGAGATGGTTTAATCGTTCATGGAACAGGTTTGAGTAGTCAAAGTGAAGGGTATCTTTTTTTGGCATCTTCAGGGGGTGGTAAAACCGCTTTGTCTATGCAGTCACCTCCCGGTGCAGTTCTGGCTGATGACGGGATAATCATTCGTGAAAGCGGAAAGCATTATCGAATTTATCCTACCCCTTTTCGTCAACGCCCGGGTGGAGAAACAGCCCGGTGGGCATGGCATCAGTCTGCGGAGACGCTTCGGGCCATGTTTATTCTTGATAAGGGCACTGCGACCAGATTAAGACCCATATCCCGTCCGCAGGCATTGGGAGTCCTGATCAATGCTTTTACCCATTTTTATATGTGGATGAAACCGCAACAAGCAGTTAAAGTATTTGACTTTTGGCGTCGGCTTAGTACAACCATACCTATAGCCGGATTAGAATGGCGGCTAGGGTCTGATTTTTGGCCGGAAATTTATAACCTTTTAAATCATGGGAATAAAAATGAGACCAAAAAAAGAGTTTCTACCATGGCCTGAGGATTATGAAAGTCCAAAGATTTTTAATATCAATACGGCATTTCAGCAGGCTTTGGGAGCAACCTTGTGTTCTCCCCTGGGTTCAGGTGCTAGCGGAGGTGCAGGAGGCTGTAGTGCTGGAGGAAGCGCGACAGGGACTCCGGATGAGCCCAATGCCTGCTCAGCTGGCACAAATGCCATGGTTGGCCCAGGGAAAGGAAAATCACCCTGTGGCCCGGGCCTTTTTGCTTGTGCCCAAGGTTGAAAAAGAGAGTTGATAAAACGATGAGAGCAGACCAATTCGTTTTCACCGGTACGAGCATGTTTCCATTTCTCAAAACCGGTGACATTATCCATACTCGAAAAACTTCATGGTCACGACTCCAAATCGGGGATGTGGTGGTCGTTACGCCTCCAGATTCGACGCAACCGATAATTCACCGCCTGGTGAGATGGCAGCGGTGCAATAATTCTATTTGCGGCATCTTAAAGGGCGATAGCCTCATCTATAAAGATCATTTTTTCCTTTCACAGCATAATTATTCAGGCAGGGTCTGGGCAAGGGATAGAAACGGAAAACTTTTGCATCTGGATGGATTGCACCGAAGTATTCGAGCACGGTTTATTGCTTTTTTATCAGTTTTGAATCTCACACCCGGTGTTTTCCGCCTGAAAATAAAAAGAGAACTTGTGCGCATTATGCCGCGGATACCTGGCATTAAACTCATTGAACACTTCTTCCTTGAGAGGGTCCAATATTACTTTTTCTCAGGGCAAAGAAATACAAGGCGGTTGTGCATAGTATACCGAGGCTTAACTGTTGGGGAGATCATTTTTCAGGATAGACCCTTTAGAGTAATTAGCAATAATGTCTTTTCGATCTTTTCCTCGTTTATCTCTGCTGAGAAACTGGTTTCGCACGTAACCGGAAAATTTTCGGAGTTGTTTCATATAGATGTTTCGAAAAATTGCGAAGACTAATATATGATTTCCTATTATCGGAAACTGGTTGGTGAGTATTCCCGAGTGCTGGCTTTTCAGAACGGGATAACGGCGGCGGTGCGTCCGGGGGATACGGTTTGTGAAATCGGAACGGGTCTGGGAACATACGCTTTCATGGCCAGCCGGGCAGGAGCAGCTAAAGTATATGCTATTGAGGAAAGCCCGGTCATTGAACTGGCCCACAAGCTTTATGATGCCAACCAAAATGATTTGGGGGAGATCGAATTTATCAAACAATATTCCAGCTTGGTACACCTCCCGGAGAAGGTGGATGTGGTGATCTATGAAGATTTTGACTGCCAGGGATTAAATACGATACAGGAGTCTGTCCTCAAAGATGCTCGCCTGCGCTTCCTGAAGCCCGGCGGCACATTTGTTCCCTATGGAATGGAACTTTATTGGGCTCCGCTTCAGGCTGAAGATATATGGCGGCAAGAGGTATCTTGTTTAGGGGAAAATGATGAAAAGGTACTGGGGCTGGATTATGCACTTACCCGTAAGCTGGTTTCAAATGAACGTATTAAGACTTCATTTGAAGCAAAAGCTGTTTTATCTCCTCCGCTTATACTTGATTCCATCAATTTTGCTGAGAAACAAAAACTGGAATTTAGCCGCGAGCTTAAAATAATGATTACAAAGTCCGGAGTTCTTCATGGTTTCGGCAGTTGGGCAGATTTTATTTTTCCGGGTGGCAACAGTTTTTCCCTTTCTTATGAAAAACCGGTAAGAGTCTATTCTCGAGCCTTTTTCCCCATGCCGGAGCCGGTTTCAGTTGAGACCGGTGACTGCATCCAAATGAAAGTCAGTGTTATGAAAAAACCGCTACCCAATCGCCATACCTGGAGCTGGTGGGGAGTGATTGAAGACCGGCATGGGCGCGGCAAGTCTAAATGGCAATGTTCCACTCTCCACCTATCTCAGTTTCAGAAACAGGACATCGAGTTTTCTCGATATATAGATACGGATTATTGTCCTGTTCTTAACGAAGAAGGGCATTTGCGCAGATTCATACTGGAACAGATGAACGGTAATATGACGATAGAACAGATTGCAAATGAACTTTTAGTGAGATTTCCGGAGAATTTTCCTTCAGTAGACAAAGCGTTGACCAAGGTTGTCCGTCTTGTAAAAAAATGTTCCGTTAACGAATAACCAATAACACTCCATTGCAGCTTTTTCGCTCAATTGAGGTAATAACAAATAGCTTTTACTTGAGAGGTTACAGCAGCTTTGATTGCTGGACCAAGAACCACTCCCGATATCTTGTCGAATCGGCTATCAATTGCTGGTGGCTTCCTTCCTCGACAATAACTCCCCCTTCAATCACCACAATGCGGTCGGCATGCGCGATCGATGCCAGGCGGTGTGAAATCAGGATTGTTGTTCGCCTGCGGCGATTAGGTGTAATGCGCTGCAATATTGCCCTTTCAGTGGGAGCATCTACTGATGAAAGGGCTTCATCCAGAATGAGTATCTCCGGATTTCGCAATAGCGCCCTGGCCAATGCCAGCCGCTGTTTTTCCCCTCCCGAAAGTTTTACACCCCTTTCCCCGATAAGCGTTTCGTAGCCCTGGGGCAGCTGATCGATAAATTCGTGTGCTCCGGCGATGCGGGCGGCCTCATGAATTTCATTTCGCAAGGCATCCGGCCGGCTGTAGGCAATTGCTCTTGCAACCGAATCCTGGAAAATGCCTGGTTCCTGAGGGGCAACGCCAAAAAGCCTCCTGAACATCGACAAATCCAGAGCTTCAAGTTTATGCCCATCAAAAGAAATGTATCCTTTTACAGGATCGTAAAGCCGCAAAAGGAGTTTTACCAGGGTAGATTTGCCGCTACCGCTGGGTCCTACTATGGCAAGGGTTTCCCCTTTGATTATGCGAACATTTAAACCTTTAAGGATTTCATTTTCTCCGGATGGATAGTGAAATGAAACCTTATGCATTACGATTTCCGTTGCAAACTTTTGCAGTATGCGCCCATTGCTGGGCGCTAACACAATCGGCTGCAATTTTAACACCTCCAATACTTTGTCAGAACTAACCAACCCGGAAAGTAGGGATAAATACCAGGATGTGAGGCTGGAAAGGCTGCCATACAGGTAGTAAGCCGCAGCAAGAAAGGTCGTCAGGCCGCCGATGCTGAGCTCGCTCTGAGCGACTTTGCGGGTGCCCAAGAAGACCAGAATAGTGATGCCCAGCATTTTAATTAGCTGTACGGCCGGGCTTGAAAGGGCGGTGGCTTTATAGGTTTGAATCGATCGTGATAGCATTTCTTCGTTGAGTTGTTGAAAGCGCTCGGTTTCTTCAGTCTCCTTGGCAAAGGTTTTGACTGTTTCCATGTGGGAAAGCGTCTGCTCAGCTGTTGTATAAAGCTGAGAAAGGGTGTCAAAGGTTTTCTGAGTGGCTCTGGTTATCAGATTTCTAAAAACGCGCATGGTCCCAAGTGCCGGCGGGAAAACGAGCATAGCAAAAAAGGCCAGGCCGGTGTGTATGGAGAAAAGGAAGACTATGAGTGCCGGAATTCTAAGCAATTCCTTTACCAGGGTTGCAGTAAATGAAGTGACAATTTGCAGCATGCTCTCGGTATGGTAAAAGATGAGCGTCAGAAGATCGCCGGTAGAGCTGTCAATATGGAAGTCTAAAGAAAGCATCTGGATTTTTTCATAAAGAGTATTCTGGATATCATTGGTCATACGGCCGTGAACGTAAGTCGACAAATAGCCGCCGGCATATCCAAAGATAGAACGTAGAAGCAAAAGGCCTAATGCTTCCAGAGCCAACCATTTTAATTGGGTAAGATTCTGGGATGTAAGCCCGGTGTCGATCAGTTTTTTCAGCAGATAGAGAAATCCCAGATCGGCGCCAATCGTACCCAGGTTGAGACAGGATGCCAGTGTCAGGTGGCCGATATAAGGGCGGCCTAATTTTAATGTTGCCCAAAAATTATTTGTGGAACTACTCTTCATTTGTACGATAATGAAACAAAGCTTTAAACGTTTCCATACCCATGCCTGCCAGGCTCAGGATACGGTGGGGATAATAAAACCAGTAGGGCATAAAACGCTTGTCAGGAAACAGTTGTCGCATAACCTGACGTGACGGAAACATGGTTTCTAACAAAAAAGAAACCTGTTGTTGATAAGAGTCCAAGAGAAAAAGATAAAAGATTTCACCTGCATAGGGAATTTGACGAGCATTTTTTAATGACCGCACAAAAAGCCGGGCAAAAAATCCGAATTTTTTGGGTCGTAACCGGCATATAAATCCTAAATCCAGATTATTAGGGCAGGTTTCAAGAAGTGAAAAAAGAATAAAAAGGGGAAAAGATGCCCGTAAATCCAGGGCCCTCTGTATCAGTTTTTCGGGCCGGGCAATCATTTCCGGATATTGAGTCAAAAGATTAACGGCGTCTATCAACCAAATATCCCTGGAAAAACCATGCTTTAGGGCGTGCACGGCCAGGCAGATTAAAGCGTCGCGTGGGGATAGTGTTAAAAGCCTCCTGAAATTAGACAGGGAGCCAGCTTCTGGAACCAGAGTTTCCGCCGTTATCGGCAGTGCTCTTAATCGGCTGGAAATTCGATCCCCATGAACGACATCCAGATGTAAGTCCAGTACGATTTCCCCTCGATACCACGTCAAAGGATAGGCCGTACGGGGAGAAAACCCTAATCGCTTTAAAATTTTTTCTATCTTAAGCAAATGATTAGGTAGAACAAGCAGATCGATATCATCCATGGGGCGCAGACCGATGTCAGGATAGAGGCTGTTGATTAAGGCCGCTCCTTTCCATATAATACAGGTAATGTCGTTATCTGCAAGAGTCTCATCCAACTCCTTCAGGACTGATTGAATATGAGAATTGCGCCTCAGAGTACTCATGTAACTATCAAAAAGCATGTTGAACCGATCTTGGTTAACTCCCGGCGGTAGATTAGAGTCGGATACTTTCCCCTGGATCATTTTTATACTCGAAAAATTATGAATAAACCTCCCCAAAGTGCGATAGAGCAAAGGAGCCAAACCATGGTGGAAAGCATATGTGGTCGCCCAGTGCCAGTCAAGGCGCTGCATGTCTGTCTTCTTAATGGTTGGAGATATTTGCGGCGGCAGACATAAACTTCTGACAAACTCAATGTGCCGAAAACGTTCTTTGCCTGTATGATGTTGGTTGTTATGTAAAATTGTGCTAATCATATTTTTGTTTGTAAAGCCGGTTTGTTTTAAAGTTTAACTTAGATTTAATATAGATGTGTCAGATAAAGGTCAATGGAATTGATAAGAAATTGAATTTGAATCTATGAAACATGAAGCCCAAAAATCCTCACATCCTATGATTCTGGCGCCGGCCGGGAACAAAGATTCATTTTTGGCGGCCCTGGCAGCAGGCGCGGATGCAGTGTACTGCGGTTTGAAGCATTTTTCCGCCCGCAGAGAGGCCCAAAATTTTTCTATTGATGAACTTGTGCCTTTAGCCCGGCTGGCGCATGAAAGAGGCGCGGAAGTGTATGTGGCCTTTAACTCGCTGCTAAAGACTGCCGATCTTGAAAAAGCCGGCCGGCTGGTTGATCAGTTGAACCGGTTGGTAAGGCCCGACGCCCTCATCGTTCAGGACCTATCCATGGTGCAGTTGGCCAGACAGACAGGTTTTAAAGGGGGGCTGCACTTATCGACACTGGCGAATGTAAGCTTTCAAACAGCCCTCAAACTTACGCGAAACAAACTGGGTATCGACCGCATCGTTGTTCCCCGGGAGTTTTCCATAGACGAGATCAAGGCTATGGCCCCGGCCTGCCCCAAAGGCCTTAATCTGGAAGTATTTATCCACGGTGCCCTGTGCTATGGTGTTTCCGGAAGGTGTTACTGGAGCAGCTATCTGGGAGGTAAGAGCGGCCTTCGGGGTCGATGCGTTCAGCCCTGCCGCCGGCTTTATACGCAGGACAGGCAAACCGAAAAGTTTTTTTCCTGCCAGGATCTTAGCGTAGATGTGCTGGTCAAAATTCTTTTGTCCATTCCGCAAGTGCGGGCCTGGAAGATTGAAGGCCGCAAAAAAGGTCCCCATTATGTTTTCCATACAGTTCAGGCCTACCGGATACTAAGGGATCAGGGCAGCGATCCCAAAATGAAAAAAGAGGCTTTGCAACTCCTTGCCGGGGCTTTAGGGCGTATTGGAACCCATTATAATTTTCTGCCGCAAAGACCTCAAAGTCCGGTCAAAGTCGACATACAAACCGGCTCCGGGTTACTTGTTGGAAACGTCAAAGGGACCAAAGAAAAACCGTTTATTGTCACCAGAGAGGAACTTTTGCCCGGCGACATCCTGCGCATCGGTTATGAGGATGAGCCGTGGCACGGCAAAAGCAGGGTCCGCAGGTTCGTTCCTAAAAAGGGGCGCTTGTTTTTAAAAAGTTTATCGAAAAAAAGACCCGCCAAAGGGACTCCGGTATTTTTAACGGACAGACGCGATAAAACACTTGAGAATATGTTGACGGTGCTTGAAGGTGAGCTTAACAAAATTCCAAAGCCGCGGGTAGATGCTTCAAGTTTTCGTGCCAGGCTGCCGCAAAGATCCGGAAAACGATCCTTAGCTTTTGAACTAAAGGTATACCGCAAGATTGGCAACAAAAAGCTCCGGGGACGAACCGGGATCTGGCTGCCGATCAAAAACCCGGCAGGGATACCCAGGGGTCTTGTGTCCAAACTCTGGTGGTGGTTGCCGCCTGTGATCTGGCCTGAAGCTGAAACCAAAATAAAGGGAGTTGTCGATTTTGTCTTTAAAAAGGGGGGACGGAATTTTGTTCTTAATTCCCCCTGGCAGATAGCGCTTTTCACCAGGGCCAAAAGTTTGAATTTATGGGCCGGTCCGTTTTGTAATATCGCCAATCCTCTGGCGGTTGACAGCCTGGTATCTCTGGGATTTAACGGGGTCATCGTCAGCCCGGAACTGGGACGGGAGGATTATTTGTTGCTGCCCAAGCACAGCCCGCTGCCGGTAGGTATCGTTACAGCCGGCAACTGGCCATTATGCGTATCGCGTACACTTGCAGAAAGTTTGAAAACCGGGCGGCTGTTGACCAGCCCCAAGGGCGAGCAAGCCTGGGTTCGACAATATGGTTCAGATTATTGGATGTTTCCCAACTGGGAACTGGACATCAGGGCCAAGCAGGATTTGCTTCAGAAAGCAGGTTACAGTCTTTTCGTACATCTGATTGAGCCCTTGCCCAGGGGAGTGAAAATGAAAAAAAGGCCCGGGTTGTGGAATTGGAACTTAAACCTTCTCTAGATTCAATTCATAAAGGGCTCTTTTTCCGATGAGCGGTGTTCTCCGCGGGTTTCCGTCTTCGGCGTACTAGATGTACGCCTCAACAAAAACCCTTGTGCGGCCTTGCTCATCGAAAAAATTTCTCATTTATGAGTTTGAATCTATGTTATTTCTTAAGGAGGATAATTATGAACTTAACCTAATTGAGTTAACACTCAACTAGGTCTGCTTCTTAACAGTTTCTTGTTTGAGTTTTTTTTCCAGTTCGGCGAAAAGATTTTTTTGCTTTTTTGCTTGTTTGGCCTGGAAAGACTCTATTTTTTTTGTAAAATCCTTTTTGGAATTCTGGAATTTCTTAAGCTCTTCTTCCAGGCTGCTTACTTTATCGCCTTTGGGGATATCTTCTATCTTTAAGTGGTTTTTTATAAATAGCCTGGTTCCATATGCACCTTCAACTACCTCTATGATGCCCGTTTCTTCCAGTTTATTGCACATGAAATTTCCCTGTTCCAAAGAAAAGGATAAAGCCTGGCAAACCTCGTCGATAGAAGGTGGTGCTTTTTTCTGGTGGGCAAGAACCCGGATTGCCGCAACGACTAGATGGGTATTGGAGTATAAGTCAGTAGTTTGCATAATAACCCTTATAACTTGTGAGACCTTTGAAAAACGCCCCCTTTTGCCCAACCCCGGCGTTAGGCTCAACATTTTGCACGAAGTGGAGCTTTAGCTCTATCCTCGAAATACTCAATGTATATCTGTGGTTAAAATTTTTGCCTGCCTTGGCCTTGAACAAAATTGAACGTTTTTCAAAGGTCTCCTTGTCTAAGACAGGCGCGGTGCTTGACATAAGATAGCCAGCAGAGTAACATTTATTGCTGATTTGTCAAGTTATACAATCGCTGTCGTGATTCTTTAAAAAGCGGCAGCGCCGCTCTAACAACACGAAATTTCTATATAATATTTATTAATGATTTGTCATCCGGACAAATTTATCACGAGAAATTTGGATAGAACCGCAATGTCAGATCGTGTATAAATCTTAATTGTTTGTGTAAAAAAGGGAGGAAACCATGACTGAAATCATTGATATCACTGCAAGAGAAATACTCGATTCAAGAGGCAATCCTACGGTTGAGGTGGATGTCATTGTTACCTGCGGTGCCGTTGGACGGGCTGCAGTCCCTTCTGGTGCTTCCACCGGCAAACGTGAAGCTTTAGAGCTTCGAGATAAGCGCTCGAAGCGCTACGGTGGCAAAGGTGTCGCAACTGCGGTAAAAAACGTACGA
>SDBU01003646.1_pt1 | contig 19469 bp, 18 predicted proteins | sample 2277071 | NCBI WGS metagenome assembly SDBU01 (sample SAMN10397929, study PRJNA504765) | marine sediment metagenome | isolation source: marine sediment core GS08_GC12, 126 cmbsf | place: Arctic Ocean: Gakkel Ridge, Loki's castle | collected 2008 | reverse complement strand
GGCCTGGACGGACCCGCCCATCGTCGATCTGCGGGTCAACGACTACGAGCCGAACCGCGCGAACCTGTGCCTCATCCAGCCCGGCGGCAGCGCGGCGACGATCTCGGTCGATTTCAGCTCGTGGCTGTCGGTCGGCGAGGCGTTTCAGTTGAAGGCCGCGCGCGACCTGTGGGGTCAGGCGGTCTACACGGGCCTGTACACCGGCAGTCCGATTGATATTCCCGTGAACGGCGAGGAATTTTCGATCTTCGTCGCCTTCAGCAGTGACAACTTCGGCCCGATTGTGCAGGCCGGCGCGGACGGCCGGGTCATCTGGCCGCACGCGACCACGGCGTCGCTGGATGCGACCGTTACAGACGAGGGCCTGCCGGTGGGCTCCAGCGTGACGGTGACCTGGAGCACCGACTCGGGCCCCGGCACGGTGACGTTCACCGACGCCAACGCCGTGGACACGACGGCGACGTTTTCGGGCGTGGGCACGTACGTGTTGCGGCTGACCGCCGCCGACACCGCGTTGACCAGCAGCGATACGGTCACGATCGCCGTGGATCAAAACGCCGCGCCGATCGTGGACGCCGGCGCGAACCAGACGGCGCCGATGACGACGAACCTGGATGGTACGGTGACCGACGACGACCTGCCGCTGGGCAGTCCCACAACGACGACCTGGAGCCAGGACTCCGGTCCCGGCACGGTGACGTTCGGCAATGCCAGTGCCGTGGACACGACGGCGACGTTCTCGTCGCTGGGGACCTATGTACTGCGGCTGACGGCGGACGACGGCGAGTACTCGACGGCCGACACGCTGACGGTGACGGTGGTCGTCAATGCGGCGCCGACGGTGAATGCCGGGGCGAATCAGCAGATCGACCTGGCGGTGACCGACACCGTGACACTGGACGCCACGGTCGGCGATGACGGCGTGCCATCGGCGGCGACGCTGACGGTGACGTGGACCGCCGAGTCGGGTCCCGGCGCGGTGACGTTCGGCAACGCCAGCGCCGTGGACACCTCGGCGACGTTCACCCAGGGCGGGACGTACGTGTTGAAGCTTTCGGCCGACGACGGGGACCTGACGGGCAGCGACACGATGACGGTGATCGTGGTGCAGAACCTGGCGCCGACGGTGGACGCCGGCCTGCCCCAGACGGTCCTGTATCCGATCGACGTGGTCACGCTGAACGGCACCGTGACCGACGACGGCCTGCCGGTCAGCGGTTCGGTGACGTGGACGTGGAGCCTGGATACGGGCCCCGGCACGGTGCAGTTCGCCAACGCCAACGCCCTGGATACGACGGCGACGTTCTCGACGCCGGGGATCTACTCGCTGAAGCTCACGGCGGAAGACGGACATCTGACCGGCTCGGATTTGGTGGCGATCACGGTGGATTGGGACAACTACCCCGCGTCGGTCGACGCCGGGCCGGACCAGGGGATCACTTGGCCGACCAACACCGTGTCGCTGGACGGCACGGTGACCGACGACGGGTTGCCCCTCGGCAGCTCGGTGATGGTCCTGTGGACGCAGTGGATGGGCGCCGGGACGGTGACCTTCGCCAACAGCGCCGTCACGGACACGACGGCGACGTTCTCGACGACGGGCAGTTACATGCTGCGGCTGTACGGGTTCGACGGCGAGACGGCGGGATACGACGAGATCACGGTGTACGTGGACCCGGCCAACATTTCTCCAACGGTAGACGCCGGCGCGAATCAGACGATCTTCTGGCCCCAGACGGTGGCGGCGCTGGACGGCACGGTCTCGGACGACGGCCTGCCGAGCCTTGGCAGCCTGACGATGACGTGGACGCGGGTGTCGGGTCCCGGCGCGGTGACCTTCACCGACGCGTCGGCGGCGGACACGGACGTGACGTTCATCGAGCGCGGGCTGTACGTCTTGCGTCTGACGGTCTCGGACGGCGCGTTGTCGACCAGCGACGAGGTCAGCGTCATTGCCGGGACGGAAGTGGATTTCGACGGGGACGGTCTGATTACGTCGGACGACGTGGACCTGCTCTACGCGGTGCTCGACACGACGGTGCCGCCGACCGACGCGATGTACGACCTGACCGGCGACAACCAGGTGACGATCGCGGACGCCGTGGAGCTGGTGGAGGTGATCGTCGGCACCTCGATGGCGGACACGAACCTGGACATGACCGTGGACATCCTGGATCTCGGGACCCTGGCCAACGTCTACAACGGCACCGGCACATTCAGTGACGGTGACACCAACGGCGACGGCGCCGTGGACATCCTGGACCTCGGGACCCTGGCCAACGACTACGGCAAGACTTTTTAGCGTTTTTTGTCGCTACGTCCCGCTACGGCGCCCTAAGGCCTTTTTGGCCCCAAGACTGTAAGACGACGCGGACCGGCGGCGCGAGGACCGGAGGCCGGCTCAAGTGCCGCCCAACGTCGGCCGCAACCTTGATGTAGAGACCTGATCATGAAGAACGGGTTTACCAGTCGCCGTAAGAAGGTCCTCAAGGCTCACGAAGTCCTCCTTGGCCAGGAGGCCATCGAGGTCCCGGTGGGCAGGCTGGACGTGAGGCCGGCCTCTGCCCCGGTCCCGGAGGGCGAACTAGAGATCGAGGTGGAGCGAGCCGAGGACGGCACCGTTCGCGCCATACAGGTGCGTTGCCCGTGTGGCCGCGTGACAACGCTCCAGTGTGAGTACTTCGAACAGGGAGGACAAAATGAGAGCAAGGATTCTTAGTGTGGGTCTTTTCCTCGTATTGGCACTGTGTGCCGCTTCCTGCGCCACTACGCCCCTGCCGGCGGCCCAGGGGACGCACGAGCAACTTCCGACTCCACCGGCGGCGCCGCCGCCTCCGTTGCTCGAAACCGTGGTTCCGCCGCCACTGGTCGAGACCGAGCCCGTCCTTGCGTTCTCCACCGGGGGATCTGCGCTCACAGAGACTCTGAACAAGACCTTGAACATGCTGGGCGAGGCACGCGAGGAGAACGAGAAGCTCCAGGAGGCGGTCGCAGAGCTGAGGCAACAACTGCAGGAGAAAGGCAGCGCGGTCAATCAGCTTCAGACCCAACTGCAAGCCGGCGACGAAAAGTTCCAGGAACTGGAAGCGGCGCTCCAGGCGTGGCAAGCCGACGTCCTTGGCTTCCGCGACGAAATGAGACAGGCCGAAGAGGCCGAGCTGGAAGTGCTTCAGCAGATTCTCACGCTTCTGCACACCTTCAAGAAGGAAGAGGGCATCGAATGAGACGAGAAAGAACAACGCCACGCCTTGCTCTGTTGGCTATTGCCGGTTTTTGGCTGGTTAGCTGCAACGGGCTCCCGTTGCGCACACCGCGGAAACCGCTGGGCCGTGTCATCCCTTATCGAAGGGTGGCGGTCGTAGAGTTCTTCGATCACAGCCAGTACAGCTCCTACGGCTACGGCGGGGACTTCAGCCGGGCGCTGGCAGAGAAGCTGGCCGATGAGACGCTGACGACGGACGTGGTGCTTGTGCCGCGGTCCTCCCTGCGCGACGAAGACGATCCCTTCGTCAGCGGCAGGATGCCTCTGGCCGTTCTGGTGCAGGTACGTGAGGAGTGCAAGGCGGACGCGATGATCATGGGGTCGCTGGATCAGATTAATCCCTACCGGACGCCTTCCGTGCAGATCAGCCTCAAGTTCATAGACACCGCTACGGGCAGAGTGCTCTTTTCGCTCTCGGAGCAGTGGGACGCCGGCCAGAAGCCCGTGCAGAGGATGATGGATGCCTACTGCCGCCGCAACCACGTCAGCGAAGAGGGCCGGTACGGGCCGGATCTCGTGCTGAATTCGCCACGCTATTTCCTGCGGTTTGTTGCCGATCAAGTGGCGCCCAGGATAGCCAGCAGCCTGTAGGGCTGCGGAAAAAACTTCTCGCGCCGGGAAAGAACTCCCCGCCTTGTCTTTTGGCAGGGAAGCGGGCGCTGTCGTCGGGCTAGCCGGCCATACGCCATCTGAAGCCTACCCTCGGGCCTCTGGGCGCTTTTGCGCTCAAGCGCCTCCACGCTTGGCATACCTATTGCTCCCCACCCGCCAAAGGCATGTTCTCCAGTCATGAGGACCGTCGTGAATCCGAGCCTCATATCCATGCTGGGTGCAGACTATCTCTCTCCTCCGGGCGGCCAGTTCCCCGGGCAGTCAGGGCTGCCTGAGTCCACTGGTGCCAGCGGGTTCGTCGCCGTCTTGGAGGAGGCCCGGCAGACCGACCGCAGCACTCAGTATGCGTCACCCGAATCGAACGGTTGGCAGAGCAACCCGGAGGAAGCACGGGTTGCGCCGCGGGATCAGTCCAAGGACGTGAGCCCTGAGACGCCAAGCTCTTACCGAAGCGAGCCGGCGCGAGATGGCGGGCCTGGCTTGGATGAGCCGCCGGCGGCGGAGAAAACGGTTCCGGAACCTCCGGTCCGCGGCGGAGCCGAGGCCTCCGCGTCCGGAGCAGCGCCGGGCCAGCAAACGGGGCGAGTGCAACACCGGCCGGAAAGCGGCCCGGGGACGATGGACCCGCCGGTGCGTCGTGCCGCTCCTGATCGCGCACGGCCGCAAGCGACAGGCGTGCCTGCCGCCATGATGCGCAGCCGTGCGCCTGACACCGAGGTGCGCGGCCAGCCGCCTTCGCTCGAAACGGCGCCCATGGATGGCCGGTGGGTCAGGGCGCAAGGTAGTGGGAACGCAGAGCCACCGCTTGCGCGGATGGTCGGGGCCGACGAGGGAAGCCGGCAGCCGTCCGCCGGCGCGGAGTCGAACGGACAGCGCGCAGGGCGTCCGTCCACGGGAAGCCCGCCGCTTGCGCCGCTTGCGCCGCTTGCGCCACATGCGCCGCTTGCGCTACATGCGCCACATGCGCCGCGTGCTGACGTTCCCGTTGGAGCACCCAAGACGCAAGCCGACGGCGAGTCGCCGGTTCCCAGCACATCGCCTCGGACAAGTTCGAGAGTGTGGCAGGGAGCGACCACGGCCGGCTCGAAGCAGGAACCCGCTTCGAGCCCGATACACGCTCTGCCGGCAAGCGCCCCTCGGGGCTCGACGCCAGATCCGGGCCAGGTGTTGGCGACGGGGCAGGAGCGCCCCGGACCGGTCGTTGCGGACAGGAGTCGAGCGGGCCTGAACTCGGACCGCGGTTATGACGGAGGGGAGAACCGACAGGAGTGGCAGGAAGCGGATGCGGTGCGATCCGGCGCCAGCGGAAGGTCTGGCGCTTTCTCGGACGATATCGGGGAACTCAAAGGCCGTCTCGAGGGCGTCGGCCGCCGGCCGAAGGCTCCCCACAGTCCTAAGGTCGAGCCGGCGAGCGGGCATGCTGCGAAAGGATCCGCCTTTGATGGGCGGGACGCAGTGGGCAGCATGGTCGGTCGGCATCTGGCGGGGCGGGCAGGATACGGAGCGCCCAAAGGCGTTCGCGCAGCGACGCGCCAGGCGGTGGACGTGACGCGACAGGAAGTCGTGCGGGCGGCCCGCTACGTCCGGTCCGGACGCCGGTCTACACTGCGGATTCAGTTGCAGCCACCCGAGCTGGGGCGCATGAAGGTCGAGATCGCCATGCGCGACGGCGCCCTGGAAGTGCGCATACGGGTGGAAAACCCGGACGTGCGCGTCACACTCCAGAACGAACTGCCCGACCTGGATCGGGCTTTGAAAGAGGCGCACGTGGACGTGAGCCGTTTCGAGGTGGGTGACTACCACCCCGGACAGGACGAGGCGCGCAGGCAGACCGCCAACGGCAACGGACCTGTTGACGCTTCTCCCCTTGATGCCGACGACCCGGGCGAGCAGCTCGGAGAGCGGAGCGTGGGCTGGGTTCGCATCAGCGAGTCGGGCCGTATGGACTGCTTGGTCTAAGGAGGTGTGGAAATGGATGTCGCAGCGGCTAGTTCGTCAACTTGGACCGCCGACAGTGGGCTGTTCATGAAGCTGCTCATCGCGCAGCTACAGAATCAGAATCCGATGGATCCCATGAGCAATACCGAGATGATCACCCAGATGAGTCAACTGACCGCCGTGGACGGGATTCGGCGATTGAACGACAACTTTCTGGACATTCTGGAGCTGTACAAGCTCACCAGCGGAACGGGGTTGCTCGGAAAGCAGGTCGAGTATGAGTACGAGGGCGGAACCTTCAGCGGCCTGGTCGAGGCCGTGTCCACCGGTGACTCTACGCTGAAGTTGACGGTAAACGGTATTGAGGTTCCATTAAGCAAGGTCAGCAAGATCTTCTAAGAGGGGGAGGCAGTTCGATGGCGAGTGCGTTACAGACAGCCGTTCTTGGGATGCGCGCCTATCAAGAGATGCTCAACGTGACCGGCAATAACATTGCCAATGCCGACACGACCGGTTACAAGGAAGACCGCATTACGTTTTCGGACATGTTCTCCCGCACGCTCAGCCGGGGCATGCGGGCCAGCGAGGACATCGGCGGCACCAACCCCGTCCAGGTGGGACTGGGCGTTCGCGTCTCCTCGGTGGACAAGAACATGTCGCAGGGCAGTTTCACCTCAACTGAGAAGGACTTCGACCTGGCGCTGGACGGGGCGGGGTTCTTCGTGGTCAATGACGGCATTAGCAACGTGTTCACTCGCGACGGCACGTTCGACGTAGACTCCGAAGGATACCTGGTGGATCCTTCCACAGGCAATCGCGTCCAGAGGATGGGCACGACGGGCGAAGAGTTCGGTTTCCAGATCCAGGGCTCCACCGATATCCTGATTCCTTACAAGACCGAGCTGCCTGGCAACCGGACGGAGTCGATCGACTTCAAGGGTAACCTCAGCGCCAGCGACTATGAGCCGACCACCACCAGGCTCCAGGCCAGCGGCATGGTTTACACCCTTACGGCTGGTGGCATCGCAGACGCGACACGTGATTTCTCTGAGGTGGACCAGCTTCTGAGCTTCGTGGCCGGAGATACGATCGCGATCGTGGGCAAGGAGACGGACGGAACAGCCGTCAGCGGCACGTTCACCTACGGATTGGGGGCCGGACAGGACGGCACAACGATACAGGACCTGCTGGACGTGATAACTACGGCCTTCGGCGGGGCCGGCGCATGCACGGCCACTCTTGAGGAGGGTAAGCTGACCCTGCGGGACGCCAATGCGGGATACAGCTTGATGGACATCGATCTGACTAGTGCGGCCCAGCCGGCCGCCATGCCGCTGGATTTCGACTACCTGAACGTGGGAGGCGCAGCCGCCCAGACGACCAACATCAGCATCTACGACCGCCAGTCCCGCAACCATTCGCTCACGGTTTCCTTTGTGCGCCACGGGGCCTACGACAATGTCTGGGACCTGGTCGTCAATAGCTGCGGCGACGCCTTCCGCATTGCTGACCGACGCATCGCCGGGATCACGTTCGATGAGAACGGCATCTACCAGGGAATCAGCGAGACGGATGCCTTCGGCAACACTTCGACCGATCCGGGGTTCGCGGATCTGGATGCGAACATCAGCCTGGAGTTCCCCGGGATCACGTCCGTGCAGGATATAATAGCGAACTTCGGACGGGTCGGCTTCTACGACGGGCTGACGCAACTGGGCGGCGACTCCTCCGCCGGCGCCATTGATCAGGACGGCTACGGCACAGGCGCTCTTCAAAGCATCAGCATTGCCGGTTCAGGCACTCTGAGCGGCACCTTCAGCAACGGTGAGACCATGGAGGTCGCCGACCTGAGACTGGCCATATTCGGCAATCCGCAAGGGCTGGAGCGTATCGGCGCCAACTACTACCGGCATACGCCAGCCGCCGGCTCCGTCATATACTCCCAGGGACAGCAAGGCCGTGCCGGGACGGTGCGGCAGAACGTCCTGGAGGATTCAAACGTGGACATCGCCCGCGAGTTCACCCGTCTTATCGTCGCGCAGCGTGGTTTTCAGGTGAATTCGCGCACAGTCCGTGTTACAAACAACATACTTCAGCAACTCGCAACGATAGTGTCATAAAGACGGACCGTATTGAACTGTGCGCCGGAATGCGCGCCTTCCACCGTGGAGGTCCTGCGTGAAAGGGCATGTGTTCAGCGCGCTTGAGCGCATCTGGGAGTTCAGAGTCCAGGACGCATCCCGCCGCCTGCTCACGGGACCCGATGCCCTGAAAGGCATCCAGCAGTGGCTGGGCAGGGGGATGGGGCCCCGTGTCGCCCTGTTCATTCTCAAGGTGGCCAGCGTTGCCGCTCTCCTGTTGCTGCTCCAGCTCTTCCTGCGAACACTGGGCCGGCGCCGTCGGTTGGTCGCCAGTTGGAAGGAGTTCGGCCAGAGGCTCCGCGATCTCGAACTGGAGCCGCTACACCGCGAGCTGGTCAGGAAGCTGGCCAGCCGCGAGTGCCCGAAAAGTCCTTCGAGCATCCTCGATCGGCCGGAGACCTTCGAGCGGGCCGTGGATCGCTATATGAGGCCCTTCTGCGCGGCGGGACCGGGTGAGGGCCCTCGCCGCGCCAGCGACACTGTGGGCATCCTGCGCGCGAAGATAGGCCTGGACTCTCGTTCCGGCACGGTGTACCACAGTTCCCGCGAACTGAGGGGCGGACAGGACGTGGAGGTAAGGGCCGCTCAGCAAGGACAAGGCCCCATTTGTCTGGGTACAGTGGGGGAGCAGCGCGCGGATTTTCTGCATTTGGCAGGCCTGAGCGCCGTTCCCGATGACCTGGTCGGGACGTCGGTGGAGGTGGTCTTCTACGATGAAGGGCGGGCCTACGGTTTTGCCACCAAGGTCGTTCAAATGGGCCCTTCGTCGTGCCTTCTTGCGCACACTCTTGGCGTGCGGAGGGCCGAGGCGCGGCAGTCCTACCGGGTGGCTGTCAATAAGCCCGTCACGTTCCGGGCCGCCTGGGAGGCGGCCGACATTGAGCGCGAGGGCACCTTGCGCGACCTGAGCCTGGGGGGCCTGGCCCTCGTCTGTCCGTGCTATTACGAGGAAGGCGAGGCGCTGGTTGTCCGGTTGCGTCCTTCGGCCTACGTTTCCCCGGAGCGGGCGGCGCGAGAGGACGCTCTGGAAGATCGCGAGATTCGGGGCGTCGTAATCCAGATGGGGACAATCAAGGGGGGCCGCTGCCTCTACCGCGTTGAGTTCTCCGAGGCGGACGATGAGGACAGGCGCTACCTGTTCCGCCTGGTGCACGAAGTGGAGCTCGCCGCGCAGGAATAGGTTTCCGAACGCGGAAAAAACTTCCCGCCCCCGGTGTGCGCTCCGCTGGCGACTGCGTCCCCCGGCTTGTCTCCGCAAGGCGTCTCAGGTCCTCTGAGGTGCCTGAACACCTTTCCCTGCACTGTGCCGGCTGCCGGCATAGTGTTTGCTTTCCATTGCAGTGATCCTACCTCCTGGCGGGAGAAGACCGTATGGACGCTGGCGTTTACATGGTGGGCAGCCGGATGCACGGCCTGCTGGAAAGCCTGGAAACTGTGGCGGACAATATGGCAAACGCCAACACGGCCGGTTACAAGCGGAGCGTCACCGGCTTCCATGCCATCCTGGGCAGTGTCGCCTCGGCCGGCAGGGCCCAGTCGGGCACGATGTCTCCCATATGGCCCGATCTGACCGGGCCGATGCTGGATCTCTCGCAAGGGCCCCTGCGGCGAACGAACCGGCCGCTGGACCTGGCCGTCAAGGGGCAGGCGTTCTTCGCGCTGGACACGCCCGCGGGGCGCCGATATACGCGGAAGGGCAGGTTGCACCTCAGCCCTTCCGGTGAGCTGGTGGACGCGAGCGGGAATCGTTTCGTCGGCGAAGGCGGCGTGCTGAACGTCCCCCAGGGCCCGGCGCAAGTCACGGTGCAGACCAACGGCCAGGTTGTGGCCGGCGATGAACCGATCGGCAGGCTGATGCTGGTGGACATCCCGCGTCCGGACCTGCTGGTGTCTGAAGGGCAGAGCCTCTATCGCAACGACGGTCCGCCGGCAGAGACGGCCGTCAACGCCGAGGTCATCCAGGGCGCCATCGAGGAGTCGAACGTCCACGCCGTGAAGGAAATGGTGGCCCTCATAGGAATCATGAGAGCCTACGAGGCCAGCTCCCGTTTGGTCAAGAGGCTGGACTCCCTGAACAGTCAACTCATCAAGACGGCGGCGTAAAGGAGCGGACGCTATGAAGGCAATGTATACTGCGGCCACGGGCATGGACGCCCAAACCATCCGGATAGACACCATCGCGAACAACCTGGCGAACGCCAACACCACCGGATTCAAGAAGTCCCAGGTGGACTTCGCGGACCTGATGTACATAGTCATGCGGTGGCCGGGCGGCGCGCAGACCGAGACCACTCAGATGGCGACCGGTCTGGAGGTCGGAAGCGGCGTGTTCCCCGTCTCGACCTTGAAAATATTCACCGAGGGCGGCGTCGCAAACACTGCCGGCGAGCTGGATCTGGCCATCACCGGCCCCGGCTTCTTCCAGATCGAGACGCCCAGCGGTGACGTCGAGTACAGTCGCGACGGCAACTTCCGGGTGGGTCCGGACGGCACCGTTGTGAACTCTCAGGGCTATCCCCTGTATCCGCGGCTCTCCGTCCCGACGGACGCCACTTCCATCGGTGTGGCCAGCGACGGCACGGTCTCCGCCACCACGCCGGGCGCCGAACCCTCCATTATCGGCAACATCGAGCTGGCCAACTTCGTCAACCCGGCCGGGCTGTCCAGCGAGGGCGGCAACCTTTACTCCGAGACCGTCGCCTCCGGTCCTGTGACCACCGGTACACCCGGGCTGGACGGCCTGGGCGACATCAAACAGGGCTACCTGGAGATGTCCAACGTCGAGGTGGTCACCGAACTGGTGGACCTCATCATCGCCCAGCGAACCTACGAGCTGAACTCCAAGGTCGTGCGGGCGGGCGACAGAATCCTGCAGGCAACCAATCACCTGGTGACGTGAGCATGAGTGCTAGACTCGTCCGGTTCGTCGTTGCAGTGGCTGTTGTGTGGGCTTCGCCTTGCTGGGCGGCCGAAGAACAGGCGTGGGAGATAACCCTGATGGACCAGGCCGTCGTCTCGACCCCGGTCCTGACGGTCGGCGACGTGGCGCGGCTGGGGGAGAACGTTCCCGCCGAGGTGCGTGAGCTGTCCCTGGGCAATTCCCCATGGCCGGGCCACGTCAGGGAGATCAGCCGCGTGCTGGTCAAGGTGCGGCTGGTCTCGGCAGGATTCCAGCTCGCGCGCTTTCGTTTCGGGGGTGCCGACTGCTGCGCCGTGAAGCTGGCCTCCATCAGGATCGAACCGGAGCGCATCGTGTCCGTTGCTCGGCGACACCTCGAGAGCTACTTCACGGAGGGTGGCCCGGATGTGAATATCGAGCTTCTCCGGAAAGTCGCGCCGCTGATGGTGCCCGCCGCCGGAGGGCAAGTGGAGTTGCGTCCTTCGCTTTTCGGGTCCGGCCCCCCGGTGGGGACCGTTCGCGTGGACGTGGACGTTGTGCGTGACGGCGTTCGTTTGAAGAAGGTGCCGACCAGTTTCGCCGTCAGGCTTTACGACCGGGTGGCCGCAGCCCGGTGCAAGATCGGAGTTGGCGAGGAGTTCTCCTCGCGGAACGTTGTCTTCTTGCGGCGAGAGATAACAAGGATCCAGGGACGCTGCGTGCGTTCGCTGGAGGAACTATCGAGGAAGACCGCCGCCCGCGCCATCCTGCCCGGCCAGGTCCTGACGGGGCGGGAGGTCCGCGATGCCAAGCGGCCGGTCGTCATAGAGCGCAATCAACGCGTCTTCCTGGTGGCACAGACAGCCACGCTCCGCGTTGTCACGCTGGGCACGGCGCTGGGCCGAGCACGGGAGGGCGAGATAGCCCGCGCGAAGAACCTGAGCACCGGTCGGGAGGTCGTCGGCATTGCCGTCGCGCAGGGGACCATCAAAGTGCCCCTTGGAGGCGCTGGTCATGAGGGATAGGACAAGCAGCTCCGTCGTCATCTGGCTGGCAGCGCTGTTCGCACTCGCGGCCGCTCTGCCAGCAGCGAACGCCGAATCCATCTGGGATCGAAAGAAGCAGGATGCCGCGTTCCTCTACACCGACAATGTCGCGGCGGACGTGGGAGACTGCATCACCGTGCTTGTCGCCGACCGGAGCACGTTCACGTTCGAAGGCGAGCGGGAGATGGAGAAGACGACGTCTCACTCGGGCAGCCTGAGCTTCGAGTCTCCCATTGTCGATATGGAAATCCCCACGGGCAACCTGCAACAGCAGTCTTCCCGCAAGATGGAGGGATCGGACGAGTACACCGGCAACCGGCAGTTCTCCGACAGCATAACGGTGACCGTCAGAGACATGCTGCCCAACGGCAATATGGTCATCGCAGGGCGCAACGAGCGAGTCATCGCCGGGGAGACGGTCGTTACAGTCCTGAACGGCATTGTCCGACCCGAAGATGTCTCCGGCGCCAACAGCATTTCTTCCCGCATGGTGGCACACCTGAACATCCGTTACGAGACCGCGGGAAGTTCGGATGCCTACGTCAAAGAAGGCATAGTGAACCGTCTTCTGAGCTACGTGTGGCCTTTCTGATCGTCTGCATGGAGGACGCGAGCAAGTCATGCGCCGACACGACAGCAAGCGAGGTGCCTGGGTCATTGTTCTGGTGGTGGCGTTCGCGCTGGTGCCACGTGCTCCGGCACGCGCCGCGCGGATCAAGGACATCACCAGCATCGAGGGCATCAGGTCCAATCAGTTGTACGGATTTGGTCTGGTTGTAGGGCTGGCGGGCACGGGCAGTGGGAGCGACTTCACAAGTGAGATCGCGCGGAATATCCTTATGAAGATGCGCATCGCACGCGGGTTGTCGGAGCTGGACGCCAAGAACCTGGCGGCCGTCATCGTGACTGCCGAACTGCCGCCCTTTGCAAGGAAGGGGAGCAGGCTCGACATCACCATCTCCGCATTCGACGAGACTAAGAGCCTGCGCGGCGGCACTCTGCTGTTGACGCCCCTGATGGGAGCGGACGGGGACATATACGCGGTCGCGCAGGGAGCGATCACAGTGGGGGGGTTCGCCTTCGGCGGCGCCGCAGCAGGCGTTCAGCAGGGACATCCCACCGTGGGCGGGATACCCAACGGCGCTATCGTCGAGCGAGAGGTGAGGACCACTTTTCTTCAGGGCGACACCATTACGCTGTTGGTGCGCCACCCCGACTTCGCGACCGCCACGCGGATCGCCGCCGCGATCGAAGATGCCACAAAGGCCCACGGCACGGTGCTGGATCCCGGTCGGGTCAGAGTGCGGATTCCCAAGGCCCTGGAATCCGAAGAAGTCATGGAGCTCATAAGCGCCATCCAGATGCTCGACGTGACACCGGATTCGGCCGCCGTCATTGTCATCAACGAACGCACCGGCACGGTGGTGGCGGGGCAGAACGTGGGCATATCCATGGTGGCGGTCTCCCACGGCAACCTGACGGTGATTATCCAGGAGTTGCCTGAGGTCTCGCAGCCGCCGGCCCTGTCGGGCGGCACGACCCAGGTTGTGCCTCGCACCACCCTGCGCATACTCGAGAGTCCCCTCCAGGAGGGCGGACTGACCGTCATCAACCGCGGCACCACAGTGAGCGAAGTGGCCGCGGCCCTCAACATGCTGGGGGCCAGCCCGCGGGACATCATATCCATCTTCCGGGCGATCAGGGAGGCGGGAGCCCTCCATGCTGAACTCAGGATTATGTGAGACGGCCCCGTATGGCCTCGATTCTCTGCTCTCGGCACGGGCAGAACATCTGGCCAGTCGCCTTTCTGGCGTCGGGGGCACGGACAAGAAGCCTGACGACCTGGCCCAGGTGTCTCGGGACTTCGCCTCTCTGTTCTATACCGCGCTCGTGCAACAGATGCAGCGGACCGTTAGCCAGGAGCAAGAAGAAGACGGCCCCCTCGCACAGGGCGTGCGGGACTTCTTCGGTCTGTTCTTGCCCCAGGCCATCGCCAGCCATCCAAAAGATGCCCTGAGCCGCTACATCCACCAACACCTCGGTGCCCGATACGGAGACAGGTTGGATGAAAGAGGTTGAAGAACTGCTGCCGCTTCTGGACGAGCAGGTCGAACTTCTCCGGCACAAGCTGTCGCTGATGAGACAGATGAGTGAATGCGTGCGGCTGGGCGATCTGAGGGAACTCGGGGAGCTGGTGCGCACAGAAGCGTCGCTGCAAGCCGCAGAATCGGACCTTGAGCAGCGCACGCTGCGCATGCGCGAGAAGCTGACCCTCATGGCTGGCGATCACGAAGGCCCCGTCACGCTGGGGAAGCTCGTGGAGATGATCAACGGGCCGCTGTCCGTAGCTTTGAGCGACCGTCGTGAGCGACTGCTTCTTCTGGTGCAGCAGGTCCGGCAGGAAGCCGCCGCCACCAGCATGCTCGTGAGGCAGGCGTTGGAACTGGACGAACAGATACTGACCGCCCTGGCGGGCGGGGAAGGCCCCGATCGGACCTATTCAGCCGACGGTTCAGTGGGGCGGAACAACACCCTCAGCACCTTCCATGAAGACGTATAGGAGGGCCCGATGGCTGGTTTCGCCACTGGCGTGAACGCGATCAGAACGGCCGCCCATTTGATTGACATAGCTGGCGACAACATCGCCAACGCCAGCACGCCCGGCTATCACGTCAAGAGGGCCACTGTGGCTCCCGTGATCGGTCCCACAACCGGCGGCATCCGCATCGGCCTGGGGTCCTCTGTGGAAGATGTGCGGCGGGTCCGCAACGAGTTGATAGAGAGGGCGTTGCTGGAGCATGTGGAAGTCAGCGGACGGTTCGGGACGGAGTTGGAGGTCCTGACACACCTGGAGCTTCTCTTCGCGGAGCCGTCGGGTGCCGGTCTCAGCGCCCGGCTCGGCGAGTTCTTCCAGAGCCTTAATCTGCTGGCCGGCAACCCCGACGACCCGACCTTGCGTGAGCAGGTAGTGCAGAGGGCCCAGATGCTGTGTGACACCTTGAACCAGTTGGACGCCGGCCTGAACGCCGTCATGGACAACCTGCTCAACGATGTTGACGCCACCGTCAACCGCGTCAACGCACTCAGTGAGAGGATAGCCGACCTGAACGGCCGGATCCGCATGATCGAAACGGGGGGGGTCTCGGCCGGCGGCCTGAAGGATACCAGGGACCAGTTGATCTCCGAGCTGGCCGGGCTGGTCAACGTCTCGCTGTACGAGGCCGACTACGGCGTTGTCAACGTCAGTTGCTCGGGAACGCTGCTTGTGGACGGAAGCCTCCACGTCTCCTTAACGGCTACACCCACTGAGGACGGCTTGATAGTGCAGCGCGAGGGGGCGGCGGGGCACCGCATAGACATTCGGGAGGGGCGGCTCGGAGCGCTGTTGGATCTCATCGATGACGTGGTGCCGCAGTACCAGTCCGCGCTCGACGAGCTGGCCAACAGTCTGCGCCGGTCTGTCAACTTGATTCATACCACGGCGTTGGGGCTCGCCGGGCGATTCCACAGCCTGGAGGGGCTGAACGCGTTCCCGGACAGCGAGCCGTTTTCCGATCAGGGCTACGGCGTGTCAGCCGGCACGACCGAGAAACTGGTCATTAACGTAGAAGACGAGTCAACGGGCGAGGTGATCCAGTATGAACTCACTCTGGACACGACTCAGGCAGCGGATGCTTTCCTGGTGAGTCTGCGGAACGCCATAAACGCGACCGTCGTTAACGTGAACGCCACCGTGGTTGATAACAAGCTGAACTTGCAGGCCAATGACGGCTATGCGTTCGGGTTCGCCACGCCCTACGACCCCAACCCGGCCGAGCCCGGTGATATCACTGCTGCCACCCCCACCTCGCCGGTCGTCTTGGGCGATTACGGCGGCGCGGATGATCTCGTCTACGAGGTCACGTTCCTGGACGCAGGCGCAATCGGTACGGACACAATTAACATTCGAATCGACGTGCGGCAGCCCAGCGGCCCGATCCTCCGGACACTGAACCGCCAGATAGACGTCGATTACGACCCCCGCGACCTGATCGAAGTGGAAAACGGACTGAAACTCTCGCTCGGCGCAGGAAACGTCGCCGCGGCAGACGCATTCTCGTTCACGGCCTACGCCGAAATGGACACCGCCGGCGTACTGGACGCGCTGGGCTTGAACGTTCTTTTCAACGGTCTTGGGGCGCGGGGCATCAGTGTGGCGGAGCGCATCGTCGATGAGCCGAACTCTCTGGCGGGGGCGATGCGGCCAGTGCTGGGCGACAACCAGCGGCTCCTGGACCTGGCCGATCTGCAGTCCGAGAACCTGATGTCTGCCGGAACCGCCACGCTGGCAGGCTTTTATGACACCCTGGTCAGCTACATCGGCACCAGCAGAAACACGCGCTCCGTCCAGTTCCAGAACCAGGAGCAACTGGTTAAGAACCTGACCAACCGCCGTGACTCCTTCTCCGGCGTCAGCATAGATGAGGAAATGATCCGGATGATCGAGGCACGCACGCTCTACCAGGGCGCGCTCAGATACATCTCTATCGTGGACGAGATGCTGTCCGACCTGGCGACTCTGGCGTAAGGGAAAGCGATGAGAGTTACGCAGAACATGCTCGACAGGAACCTGATCTTCTCGATCTCGTACAACATGGAACGCTTGAGCAAGTTGAACGAACAGCTCAGCACCGGGAAGAGGCTCAACACCGTGTCCGACGACGTGCCCGCTGCGAGACAGGTAATGTTTCTTCAGCGCGAGAATGCAAAAATAGACGCCTGTCTGCAAAACCTGAACATGGTCGAAAGCATGCTCGCCGTGAGCACAAGCACACTGCAGAGCGTCTCGGAGACCGTCTCCCGGGTCAAGGAGCTGGCCATCCAGGCGGCCACCGGCACCTACACTCCAGCGAACCGACGTGCCATGGCGGAAGGGGTGAACGGCCTGCTGGAAAGCCTGGTCTCCATGGCCAACGTGGAGCAGAACGGCGCGTACGTGTTCTCCGGCCAGTCCACCCGGACCGCTCCTTTTGAGGTGACGAGAAACATCGACGGCGACATTGATTCCGTCGTGTACGTGGGAGAGATGGTCAGCACCGAGGCGGTCGTCGCTCCGGGTGTGACGGCGGAAGCCAACCTGGTCGGCAAGGACATCTTCCAGAGACAGGGGGATCTCTTCGAAACCCTCATTGAACTCCGCGACGCTATGCGGGCGGACGACATGGACGAGATAAACCGCCTTATAGGCAGCCTGGAGACCAGCCACGAGGACATCCGGCAGTCCCTGGGGCAGCTCGGCGAGCGGCACGCTCAGCTTCAGCTCCTGCGAACCGTCACCGAGAATCTGCGGGGCTTCAACGAGCAGGTCATCTCTGACCGCCAGGACGCGGACATCTCCCGGCTCTCGATCGAGTACAACAGCCATATAGCACTGCTCCAAATCGTCATGAAGCTGGCCGCAAGCTCTGCGAATCTTTCCATTGCCAATTTCCTGTGAGTCCAAAAGAGGAGCCAAGCATGAGAGTCAGTGTGAACGGGCAGGTCCTGGACGCGGGTCCGGACGACGGCACCACTTTGGGGGGGCTCCTGGACGGCTTGCGTGCGTCAGGCAAGGTGCCTCCCGACGAAGTCGTCGTGGAAGTCAAGGTCGGCCAACGCAACTGGACCGGGGCAGAGCTGGTCGAGCGCAGGGAAGAAGTCCTGGGAGACACTTGCGAAGTCGCCATCGGCACCGACGATCTCCGGGGTTACTCGCTGCGCATCTTGACGGACGTGGAGGGTATGGTGGCCGTCGTTCAGAAGGGGGCCGGAGAGGTAGCTCGCGGCTTGCGCGAGGGACCCGTCAAGGAGGCCAACGCCGACCTGTTCAGACTGCTCGACGCCGTGCACCAACTGCTCGTGTGCCTTTACCAGGTCCAGAACACGTGTGGCCTTCGGCGCGGGCTTGCGGATGCGTCCGAGCCGCTGCTCGGCCGGGTCTCGGAGGCCCTGCAGGGAATGCAGGGCCACCAGGAGAACGAGGACTGGCAGGGGCTGGCGGCCGACCTGGAGGACGGGCTTCTGCCGGCGCTGGTCGGCCTTGCGGACCTCATCCGTGAAATGAAGGGCGAACTCTGACATGGTCTCCACTGGTTCCGCACAGCGCCTCGCCGTCGAGCTGGTCCGGGACCTCGTCGAGCAGTGCGACACGCTGGCGCAATCGCTGACCGAGCTTGACAGCGCGTCGGCGGATGAGGTGGAAGACGCCGTTTGGGGTCATCTGAGTGCAGTCCGGCCGGTTTGCAGCCGCATAACGGCCCTTGCGCAGGAATTGTCGCGGCGGCGCGACGAGGTCCTGCGGCTTCCTCCGGAGGACCGCGAACAGTTGACTCTGGACATGGCCGGATGTCGCTGCGCTGTGGAGAAGGCCGGCCGGACGTACGCGGAACTGGGGGGAGCGGTCAAGGGCATCCTCGCTGCGATTGACCGCGAACTGCACAGCATACGGCGCGGCGGACGGATGCTGGGCAGCTACCGTCGTGGTGCTCAGCTTGTCAGGTGAGCTTGCTGCGTTTCTTCTGGGCTTTCTGGATCCTTGCCCATCTGTCGCGCAAGGTGACCGTCCGATTGAACACGGGCCTCTCGTCTGACGAATCCGGATCAACGCAGAAATAGCCCTGTCTTTCGAACTGGTACCGAGTCCCCGGCGCTGCCCCTGCAAGGCCGGGCTCGACCTGAGACGACGTGAGAACCTGCAACGAGTCGGGGTTCAGTCGCGCTGCGGGATCGTCGCCGGTCTCCTCCCCAGGCTCCGCTTCTTTGAGCAGATGGTCGTACAGCCGCACTTCGGCTTCGACCGCGTGGGCAGCGGAGACCCAGTGCAGCGTTGCCTTCACCTTGCGGCCGTCAGGGGAGTCGCCCCCCCGCGTGGCCGGATCATAGGTGCAATGCAGTTCCACCACCTCGCCCGTCGTTTCGTCCTTCACTACGTCCACGCAGGTGATGAAATAGGCGTAGCGCAGGCGGACCTCCCGGCCCGGGGCCAGACGGTAGAACTTCCTCGGCGGATTCTGGCGGAAGTCGTCTTGTTCGATGTACAGAACTCGGGAGAAGGGGATCTTCCGTGTGCCCGCGCTGGGGTCCTCGGGGTTGTTTATGGCGTCCAGCTCTTCCGCCTGGCCTTCGGGGTAGTTGTCTATGACCACCTTCAAGGGCCGCAGCACGCCCATTACGCGCGGCGTGCGCTTGTTCAGGTCTTCCCGCAAGCAATGCTCCAGCAGGGCCATGTCAACGACGCTTGCGGTCTTGGCCACGCTGATCCTCTCGCAGAAACTCCGGATGGCCTCGGCAGTGTACCCCCGTCTGCGCAGCCCGCGTAGAGTAGGTAGGCGGGGATCGTCCCATCCCGTCACATGCCCTTCCTCGACGAGCCGTCGCAGTCTCCGCTTACTCAGCAGAGTGTTGGTGAGTTCCATCCGGGAGAACTCGCTCTGCCGCGGGTGATGAATTCCAAGCTGGTCGAGGAACCAGTCGTACAAGGGGCGGTGGTTCTCGAACTCCAGGTCGCACAGAGAATGCGTGATGCCTTCGATGGAGTCGCACTGGCCGTGGGCCCAGTCGTAAGTCGGGTAGAT